>Ga0194132_10002197_pt1 | contig 37441 bp, 31 predicted proteins | sample TA2KigOf80mmetaG_FD_148612 | JGI IMG/M metagenome (GOLD analysis project Ga0194132, IMG submission 148612) | Freshwater microbial communities from Lake Tanganyika, Tanzania - TA2015054 Kigoma Offshore 80m | ecosystem: Environmental > Aquatic > Freshwater > Lake | place: Tanzania: Lake...
GTCGCCCGCGTTCATCCAGCTCTTCGACCAGACTTCGATACTTAGACCGAAGCCAGCACACAATGGTCTCGTCTCTCATCCCTGCTCTTGTGCAGAGGCTCTCCACTCCGGTCAATCACTATTGCGGTAAGTTGTTTCCTGCCACCGCCTTACGCATAACGTAGTGAAACACGTCTTGCGGGTGGGCCTTGCTTGCTTCCTTCAAGAGCCAGCCGTAGCCTTTGCGGACTAATAGCTTCTCGTCAGTAAGGAGTTTGTCCGCGACGGCGAACACCAGATCCAACTGCTGTCCCTTGCGCGCGGGCAACACCAGAGACACGGCTGCTCCGCGCCGCATCCACTCATTGCTTGAACGTGCCCACTGCAGGACCGCTTTTGTTCGTACTGGATACTGCACGAAATACTCGCCGATCACATGAATACAGAGATCATCACCGTCACTCCAATCACTCACATGGGCGTCCAACCATGTCGCAAAGCGTGTCAGATGTTGCTCGGCAAAATCTTTGCGGCTGACGCGTGCCCAGCGAAAGGCCAGAATCTTATGTTCATACACACCTGTGGCGAGGAGTTGGTCACACACCGCCAAGCGCTGATCAACACTCATTGACTTGATCTCAGGGAAGTACTGACTGGCAACCTTATGGATCGTTGGTGTGCGTACTCCCCAGAACTTATCGACCTTCATGTTGTAACGGGTCCGCACTAACTCGCGAAACGCGGGGTCGGCGTGGCGCTGGAGTTCACTCGTGAGTGTCTTGATAAGAGAACGGGAATTGACCGTCGTTCTTTTCTCCATAGCGCACCATATAGCCACAGCAGACGAGTGACTGGTAGACCAGTCCTCGCTGAGCTGAACACCATGCAACAGTCCATTGGTCTCGTTGCACTGGTTGTGCGTGACTACGACGAAGCGCTTGCGTTCTATGTTGGGACGCTCGGGTTCTCCAAGGAGTGAAGCGATCCATTTTTCAACGCGCCTGCTGATAAGTTCCACAATAGGCATGTGGCGTTGGACGGTGTGTGGGGAGCCCGAGCCCATGACGTGCGCGACCAGTTGCTGGAGGCGAAGACACCCGAAGGCAAGTTTCGTATTCTCGGTGAGTTTCTGGTCGCGCAGGCCGCTCTCACCTGTCAGTTCACCGCAGTAGCCTTAAAAAACGTGTAGCAAAACACGCCATCGGCTTCAGCAGTGCGATACAAATCAGCAATCCCCCGATCAAAGTCCGCCGCGCTCATCAGCTTCGCTTCCAGCGCTGTGGGTCGAACCCCTTCGATCATCACTGTGAACGTTCTCTTGGTGAAGCCGTCGATCAGCGCCGGTTTACTGCCATCGACATAGACCATGCGCGGCGAGACGTGCACATCGTAAAAGCCAGCTGCGTGTAACAAAGGATACAACTGCCGACCGATCAAGGCATTTCCTCCAGCTCTGGCTTGCAAGTCGACCTGGCACTGAATCGCTCGTTGCGCATACGCGCTCTCAGGATAAAAGTAGGTAGATCCATGATCGCCCTCAATCACGGTGATCGTGCCGCCAGGTTCCACCATCTGCTTCAATACTCGTAAGGCTTCTACGGGTTGCGTCAGATGCTCAAGGACGAAGCACACGAACACGTGGTCGAAGGACTGCGGAGGAAACGGCAAGTGAAAGATGTCCGCTTGCTGAAACGTGACGTTGCGTATACCTGCGGCCTCTACTGCCTTCCGGGCTGCGGCGACCGAGGCTGCGGAGATATCAATGGACGTAATGATCGCCCCCGGACTCTTTGATGCCAAGGTCACGGTCTGTGATCCAACGCCGCAGCCAGCTTCCAACACACGGCTTCCGGCTGGGTATGCCGTATCCGCATGTAACAGTTCCACCAGCGTCGATGCTTGGTCTTGCAGCCGCTGATTTTCGCGCGGATCGTAACCATGCACGTATGCGTTACTCATTGCACCTCCATAGACCATACCCAACGAGCTCAGAAACGGTGCGGGCCATACCTTTTGAAACACCGCAATCTCGTTCGCCGGTAGACTGGCGAGGAGCTGGCGCAGCACGCGCCCCTTCTCTTCCTTAGCAAGCAGAGCTCGAAACCTTGAAGGCTCGTCTGACAGCCTTGGAGAAACGCCCCCGTTACGTGCGCTAAATGAGTCCACACGACATTGGTACAGCACAGGCAACAAATCCCTCCGCGCTACACACGGCCCCCTTTGCTAAAGGGGGCCGTTTTCGGTCCCCCCCTTTGCAAAGGGGGGTATGGGGATTTCACTGCGCGTGAGGAAGTATACGAATCTCCCGTGGTCCGATTTCGTCCTGAGTGCCTGAGGTGGACGCATGTGTCGGGCAGCAGTTACTCAAGTCGGCGAGGGGAGCGAATAATGCACTTCTGTATTTTTTTCTCTCATCCTGCCCTTTGCCCTTCGGGCAAAGGAACCCATCGCTCTATGTACACGAATGGTGCCGTGCGCTATCGGCTCAGTACGCTTAACTCAAGTCGCAACATCTCCCCAACTGACCACGCTTGAAACGGGCACCCTCGCGGTGTGTGCGGTGTATCGCCATCAACAATCTCAGAGATGTGGCCTATGCCGGCATTATCGAGATGCTGAAAGAGTGGCGCGAGAAACCGCTCGCGAGCTTCACGCTTTGCCTTGGCTGTGTTCCCGCGCACTCGTACCCACGCTTCAACAAATGGTCCGACAAGCCACGGCCAGACCGTACCTTGATGATAAGCACTGTCACGTTGCCACACGCCACCTTGATAATGCGGAACATAGCTGGGATCATCTGGGGCAAGCGAACGTAATCCCAATGGCGTCCATAAGCGTTGCTCTACCGCATCGACGATGCATTTTGCCTGCGCTCCTTCAATCAGTGCGATGGGTAACCCGCCAACCGCAAAAATCTGATTGGGGCGGAACGCCGCGTCAACCATGCCAGGTTGATGATCAACATCGACAACATCATACACATACCCGCCTGCCTCATGCCAAAAACGCTGCTGAAAAGCTGTGCGGCCACGCGCCAGCAATTCTTGCCAATGCGTAGCGAAACGGCTGGCGATATGGAGCGCATTGAGCCACAGCGCTTGAATCTCAACCGGCTTACCAATGCGGGGCGTAATGACGTGTCCATCAACGCGGGCATCCATCCACGTCAATTGCTGATCTGCTTCTCCTGCGGCGAGTAGGCCGTCAGCATCGGCGTGAATACCATAACGCGTTCCTTTGGCGAACCCAGTCAGGATAGCCTCGATCGCTTCTTGTAAGGTACTACGAACTTTTTGTGACGCCTTGCGGGGCTTGTCTTCGACTGCTTGCAAGAAATCATGAACAGCGATGATGTACCATAGTGAAGCGTCGACGGAGTTGAATTCTGGCGTATCACCATGATCAGGAAAGCGGTTGGGCAACATACCTTCCGAGACCGTTCCAGCCCACGCCAGCAAAATATCGCGGGCTTCCTCCAACCGTCCAGTTGCCAGACAGAGACCGCGCAACGCAATAAACGTGTCACGCCCCCAATCGGTAAACCACGGATAACCTGCAACCAGCGTTTTCCCGGTGCCGCGTTGAGCGAGATAGGCATCGGCGGCACGATGCAATGGCGAAGGAAAACGACTGCGGCGACGTTTCTCAGCGGTACGCAGGGCGGTAAAGATGTTCTCTGTTGAGGTGTTGTGTGGCAACACACCATTTTCATGCCCTTCGGCGGCAAGAATCAGTATGGCTTCGCCCTTGGACATATCCCAACGAAAGGTTCCTGGCGTGGCGAGGTCTTCGGTGTAATCGAGGCCTCGTGCGCGCTCTTCCGTATAGGAGAAATTGCGATACCAATCTGGTTGATGGATATACTCACCGTTGGAGAGGGTGAGGATCGCAGGAACGTCAGGGTAGAGTTGCCAGCGTCGCTGTACCCCCTGAGCTGTGCCCTCGAAACGAAACGCAGGATTTTCGTGGTGAAGTGAATGATAATCCCGCCCTGAAAAGAAAGGCCGCACTGAGAGTGACACCCCTGTGCGTGGTGTCTGTAGTCGCCAGGCAAGGGCAACGACCGAGGTGTTGTGGCAGACGAAAAGTTCGTGTTCGATGACGGTGCCATCGTCGAGTTCAAAACGCCAACACGGCCAGGGATCAATCGTAAACGATTTGATCCGCTGCGCCCCGTCTGGGTGAATCACATCAGGGGCATAGCGCTGCGAAGACAATGAGCATGTCCCATGAGGGGTATCGACCCAGGCGTCGAAGCCGTTGACCAGAACAAAGCGACCAGTCGGCGGGGCAGTCGCAGTAAGCAACAGGGCGTGGTAACGGCGGGTCCGAATACCGCTCACCGAACCCGAGGCAAATCCTCCGAGCCCATCGGCTTCCAACCATTCGGCAGTGGGATTAAACGGTGTAGCTGCAGCGAGAATTGTACTTTCCATAGAGCTTTGATGTTAGCATTATCGGGAGAGTTTCGTGCAATGGGGACTCCAGTGCACTCCCTCTGCTGAAAGAATCACTTTTTGTGGATGAAACTGTTCCACTACGTGCCTGACGATTTTTTTGAATCGCTGCACGAGTGATGGGTGATGGTTCCTGCCTTTGCATCATACGACTTGCTCTTGATTGTCACTGTACCGAAAGAAGAAAAGGAAAACTCGAATTTGTTGCTCAGGTTGGATTGTTCAGTCAAACGCAAGGCAGGCGGTGCGTACCGCGACTTGGCGCGTGAACTCAGCTTCATGATGTTCCAGCAATCAGTTTCCCAATCACCTCTTTCAACGGTAACTTTGTGCGTAATGTCGCCAGTGCATTGATAACGACTTCGACGCCGTGCAGGATCACCTCGGCGTTGTCTGAGCATTCCAGCGCTTCGGCAAGACGAATCCCCGTCAGTGTTAACAACGGTTCGTGCGCTTGTTCGTTTTTGGCACTGTTCAACGAGAAGAATCCGTACTGGATGGCACGACTGTTATAGAGGTGGAGCAAATCGGCTTGGGTCTCTTCCTGTTCTTCCTCATCTTCATCGGGACAAGCAGCTTGGACAAATGCGGGAAGCGTCGCGCCAACCAGGCCGGTCATAAAGGCGGAATGCAACGTCATTGCCGTCTGCTCTGGCACGGTGGTTTGAAATGCGGCGGATGCGATGCGGTCACATGAATGGAGCAGGATGATAAGCAACTCGGCAATCACTGCCTGTTGCTTCGCTGATTCAGTGAAGGGATCTTTGGCCAGCTCTTGTGCCACCTCGGTCGATTTCCGCAAGGTCTGTCCGGCAGCATTGGCGAGATGGAGCAGTTTCGTGCTCAGGTCCAGCATTTCTGGCGACAGGCGTTGTTGAATATCTGAGAGTTTCATGGGCGGGTACTTTGTCCTTTGTCGAGTTTCGCTAAGATAAAATCGATGTTGCCGAAAAGGAGGGAAGAAAGCAACGAATGAGGTTACCGGCATGACACATGAGACAGCAGTCAACACGCATCGCCAGCAGTCACTCACACGGCGAGTGCGTTTTGGTCGTTTCCTTCTAGTCGCACAGATGGTGGTGCGCATTTACGGCGGCTACAAATCCACCCAACTCTACGGTCGCTTTGTTTCGCAACGCGGATTGAATGAACGCTACGCTCGGCATCATCGCCGCAGTGCTGAGCTGATCTATCGCACGGCATTACGCCTTGAAGGCTGGTTGGTGAAAGCCTGTCAATTCATTGGGACGCGAGCGGATATCCTGCCACCAGAATACATTGAAGTGCTCTCGCGATTGCATGACAAAGTGCCGCCGCGCCCGTTCATGCTGATCAAGCAACGAGTCGAGGCTGAACTGCAGAAACCGCTCGACGAAGTTTTTGCGTCGTTCTCTCCTGAGCCGGTTGCGGCGGCCTCGTTAGCCCAAGTGCACAAAGCGGTCCTGCGCGACGGCCGACCCGTAGCCGTCAAAGTGCAATATCCTGACGTTGCTGCGCTCGTCGAATTGGACATGCAAAACATTGCCTTCTTTGTTGACTGGCTGGCCCGCTTGGAACCGCGCTTTGATTTTCGTTTTGTCGTCAAAGAAATGCAGCGATACATTCCGTTGGAACTGGATTTTATCAACGAAGGAAAGAATGCCGAGACCGTCGGCAATAATTTCGCCGCACGAGGAGACGATGTCATCGTGCCGCGTATTTATTGGGAGCACACGACCAAGAAACTCCTCGTGATGGAGTTCATGGAAGGAATCAAGGTTACTGAAGTTGAACAACTCCGCAGTGCGGGCATTGATACGCGCGTTGTCGCGCAACGACTGACGGAAGCCTATTTGCAGCAGATTTTGCTCGACGGATTGTTTCATGCGGATCCGCATCCAGGCAATTTGCTTGTACAAGCCGGCCCTCGATTAGTGTTTCTTGACTTTGGTCTGACCAAAGATCTGCCACCAGAGTTTCCCGCGGAGATGGCGCGCTTAACGACCGCGATTGTCACGCAGAATTCAGCCGAGATTGTGGCCTCGTTCCGACGCTTAGGGTTTGTCACCAAGCACGGAGGCGAAGAGAGTCTACTGGTGCTCGGAGAAGCGATGCTCGGCCATTCGGTGAAAGAGAACAAAGCCTATGCTGATCCGGAAATGGTCGAACGATTCAATAAAGAAATCGATGATGCGATGCGCAAGGATCCTATTGTCGAAGCGCCAAGCGACCTCGTTCTTGTTGGGCGTGTGATGGGACTACTCAGTGGAGTTGGGAAACAACTTGGGTCAGAAGTGAATTTGTTCTCGACGCTGATGCCGTATTTGTTGTCTGAAAGTAAAAATCCCGCCAGTGTTCCGCCGTAGGGGCGTCCCGCCGGTGAAAGCGGGCTGTCGGGATTTCGGCGGTGCCTGGATGCCTCCAGGGACCACCCATTAACATCAGGGTACGTCAGCCTAGGAGGCCACCACCTTACACATCACCGTATTTGCGACCATGCTGGATCACCTCCTTCCTCGGCGCACCCAATCGCGGGCCCAGAGTCCGCTTAGCCAGGAACCGATCGCCGAATTATCGGCCCGAGGCGTGGTCCGCTCGCGTCTTACCGAATTGTAAGAATCGAAGCGTCAAGGGTTTGTGTGAACCCGACCGATACTCTCACTCTACTCTGAAATCGGAACAAGGTCCAGATACAAAGTGAACACTGATGATGAAATCCTCCCTCACCCTCCTTCATTGTCGTTACCGTGCAGCTCTTGCGAGAAAGAGGACCGGACGGTATAGTCCGCCTCACTTTTATGGCGCATTTTCATATAACGGCAGTTTTCGAGACTAAAGGTGAGTCGCAAGCAGAGGCCGAACGGGTTGCTGCAGCGGCATTCCCTGGGTTGCGGCATCCACGCCTGCATTACTACGAACATGATACGAGTGGTGGTTTGGGACCGTACCCACCAAGCCGCTCGCTATATTTCACGACCATCGTTGAGTTGGATGCAGAGGCGTATACAGAAGAGAAGGCCGTAGAGCTGGCCGAAGATATTCTCGATCGCTTCTCAACTGATGAAATCCAATATCTTGGTCATGGTATTATTCCTGGCACCCCGCGAGTACGACCGGAAGATCGGAAAGCTGAGGTTGCGGAAGACGACCGTAGGGCCACTGCGGATGGAGAAGAGGGAGCCGACGGACAGGAAGAACCACGCGGTAAAGGTCGTCGTTCTCAGCGTGGACGTGGGCGGGGACGAGGTCGCAAGTCAGACAGACGTGACAAAGACCATGACCGAGGTTCCGAAGAACGAGAACGAGTAGCAGACGCATCGCAAGAACCGGCAAACGAGATTGTAGCAGCGGCTGCGAGTGACACGACTCCTGTGGTTGGAGAAGCGGCGCCAGTCGCACCAGCTCCGGTACGTGCCCCACGTGAAGCTGCTCCACCGCCACCACCTCTTGAGATTGAAGAGCCGGCACCTCCGCCGCTACCGCCACGACGCAGTTCCTCTGCAATGCAGGTCACCTTGACTGTCGATCTCCGCGCTTCCGAAGTGTCATCACCGTACGCTTATAGCAGTATGGCAGACGATGAACTCATTGCGCTTGCAATTACTGAGGCGCGTCGCCGACACGCAGAGATTCCAGTTGACACGTCCCCAGACTCGGCAACTTCTGCATTGCCCGGTGGAGATCGTCTGATTTCGCTGACGTGGCGGTATGAAGCGCCAGTGCCTTCGGCGGCGGAGCTGGAGTAGGAGGAGCGGCAGAATTGCGGATTGTGGAAGAGCGTAAATTGTATACGTTCCTCCGTTCCCGGTCTGGCTGACAACTGAAAGCTGATAGCTTAGGTGATTTCCGAAAAAGGGGGTCCCTGAGATGTCGATGTTCTGCCGATAGTGGCAGGCACAGCCTGCCCGACCCAGAACCGGCAAAGACACGTAGGGCGGGCTGTGCCCGCCACCACAGACTGCGGGATATTTTTCCAAGAAATCGCCTTATTTCGGTAGCGGTTTAGTCTAATTGCTCTCTGTGTTCTCGTAGGGGAAGCCTTATGTGGCCGCCCAGGAAAAGGCGCCTACATAGGGCTTCCCCTACAACACAAATCTAAATTGAACCACCCCCCTTATTTCCATCTTCTTGTAAAAATTCTTTCACTATGCAAAGTTTTACCCCATAGAACCACAGGGCAGACATTTTCTCATGGCAAACAATTGAGAGCTGCCATGAAGAAAGTGTCCTAGACCCGAGAAGGAGGGATAACACGATGTGTGCTGCAGTATCACAAGCGAGACCAACGGGAGTCCCAACACCGACAGAGCTGGGCTTCGACCCAGCCGAACTACGCAAGAAGTACACTGACGAACGTAACAAACGTTTGCGTTCTGATGCGAATAACCAATACCAGGAAATCACTGGACGGTTCGCCCATTACAACGAAGACCCCTACGTGGAGCCGGGCTTCACGCGACCTGCACTGCAGGAAGAGTTGGATGTTTTGATTGTTGGTGGCGGCTTTGGCGGCTTGCTGTCCGCTGCTCGCCTGCAGAAAGTCGGAATCACCAAGATTCGTATTATCGAAAAAGCTGGAGATTTCGGCGGCACCTGGTATTGGAACCGTTATCCTGGCGCTCAATGCGATATCGAATCCTACGTCTACCTGCCGTTGCTCGAAGAGACTGGTTACATGCCAAAGGAAAAGTATTCCTTCGCACCAGAGATCTTTGAACATGCGAAACGGATCGGCAAGCATTTCAACCTCTATGATAAAGCCTGCTTCCAAACGCAAATCAGAGAAGCGCGTTGGAACGAAGAGACCGGACGCTGGACGATTACCACTGACCGCAATGATGTCTTCAAAGCTCGCTTTGTCATCATGTCGAGTGGCCCGCTGAATCGGCCCAAACTTCCCGCCATTCCTGGCATCGAGAAGTTCAAAGGGCACACTTTCCACACCAGTCGTTGGGATTATAACTACACTGGTGGTGATACCACTGGTGGTATGACGAAGCTGGGTGACAAGCGTGTTGCCATTATCGGCACTGGCGCAACCGCGATTCAGTCTGTCCCCCGAGTCGCGAAATATGCCAAGCAGCTCTATGTCTTCCAACGCACTCCGTCTTCTGTGGACGAACGTGGGAACTCACCGACCGATCCAGAATGGGTGAAAACCCTCAAGCCCGGCTGGCAAGACCATCGCAACACCAACTTCAATTCGATCTTGTCCGGCCTTCCGGTCGAGGAAGATTTGGTCAATGACAAGTGGACGAGCCTGTTTAAACTGTTGGCCAATCTGTTGTCAGGCAAAGAATCCTCAGATCTGTCGAACGAAGCGATCGCGGCGTTGTCAGAAATTGCTGACTTCCAGAAGATGAACGAGGTGCGCGCGCGCGTCTCTAAGGTCGTGCAAGACCAACAGACCGCCGAAAATCTCAAGGCCTGGTACGGGCAGTGGTGCAAACGCCCGACCTTCAACGATGAGTATCTCCCCTGCTTTAATCAGCCCAATGTGCAGCTGGTCGATACCAAAGGCAAAGGCGTTGATCGTGTGACTGAAAACGCCGTGGTCGTGGATGGCGTTGAGTATCCAGTCGATTGCATCATCTACGCGACCGGCTTCGAAGTTGGCACCGCCTACACGCGACGCTCTGAATGTGAAGTATACGGTCGCAATGGCGTCACGCTCTCCGATGCGTGGTCAAAGGGCATGCGGACCTACCACGGTCTCCTGAGCTGTGGTTTCCCGAACCTTTTCCATATGGGATTGACGCAAACTGGTCTGGCGCCGAACTTTACCTACATGCTGAACGGACAAGCCAACCACATCGCCCATCTCGTCGCTGAGGTGGACAAGCGTGGAGCGAAGGGCATGGAACCTACTCCTGAGGCTGAAGAGGCCTGGGTGAAGTTGGTGACCAGCCCAACCTTCATGACCGTGTACCAAGACATCTGCACTCCTGGTTACTACAACGGCGAAGGAAGAAATGAAGGACAGGGATTCCTCGCCCAGTATCCTGACGGCGCGGTGAAGTTCTATGACATGCTCGCCAAGTGGCGGGAATCAGGGAAGATGGAAGGGTTGGTCGTGAAGTAAAAAGCACTCATGTCACTGTAAGTCTGCTCACGTATTCGTACGCAGTGACTTCACTGGTAGGGGCGAGCGAGTGTTCGCCCCTACTTTTTTGAGGAAAATTATCAACACGAGGAAGGAGCTATGAAGGGAAAAGGAACGCTATTGCTCTGCACGTTAACCGTATTGACGATAACTGCCACGCTACTGTCTTCAGCTCGCATACAGGCTGCTGATGGTCCAACTGACACGAACTGGATGACGTATAACGGCACGGTCAATGGCCAGCGTTACTCGTCGCTCGATCAAATCAATGTGCAGAACGTTGCGTCACTAAAAGAAGTGTGTCGCCTAAAGGTTGATGATTCGGGAACATTCCAGGCTGGTCTCTTACAGATCAACGGGACCCTATATATGACCAATGCGCATGACACCTTAGCGGTTGATGCGACAAACTGTACCCTGCGCTGGCGTCATGTCTATAAGTCTGAACAAGAAGATATCTTCCAGGTCAATCGTGGCGTGGCCTACGCGAATGGCAAACTGTTTCGTGGTACGCCCGATGCTCGCATGCTGGCAATTGATGCGGCTACTGGCAAAACGATCTGGCAGCAGCAAGTCGGTGACCCTGGGCAAGGGGAGTTCTTCAGCTCTGTTCCGGCAGTCTGGCAAGGGCTGATCATCTCTGGCTCAGCCGGAAGCGACTGGGGGATTCGTGGTCGTATCATGGCGTACGAGCAGGAGACTGGTCGTGAGGTGTGGCGTTTCTACACGATCCCACGCGGCAGGGAGGTTGGGGCCGAGACGTGGACGGACCGGGACACCGCACGCTACGGGGGTGGTGGGAGCTGGACCACTTACACGCTCGATATGTCAAGTGGTGAGGTTTTTGTACCAGTCGGTAATCCAGCGCCTGACTTCGTGCCGAGTTATCGCTCTGGAGCCAACCTTTTTACCGACAGTATGGTAGTCCTCGATGCCCGTACTGGTGCGCTCAAATGGTGGTTTCAGATGCTGGCGAATGACGGGCTCGATCTCGACCTTGCAGCAGCGCCGATGTTGTTCTGGAATAGTAAAGGGCGCCCGATGGTTGCCATCGGCAGTAAAGACGGGTACCTCTACAGCGTCGACCGCGAAACCAAGAAACAGATATTCAAGACCCAGGTGACAACCGTAAAGATCCCCGAAAAAGCACCGAACGCGAAAGGCGTTTATAGCTGCCCTGGACCAGCAGGTGGTGTCGAATGGAACGGACCTGCGTACGATCCAGTAAACAAACAGATTGTTGTAGGTGCAGTCGATTGGTGTGCAACTATCAAGTCTGATGAAGTTGAGTTTCAACCCGGAAAGTTCTTTCTTGGTGGAACGTGGGAATGGGATGCGGCCAAGACCGGCTGGGTGACTGCTGTCCATCAGGATACTGGGGCAGTGCAATGGAAGTACCATACGGACGCGCCCGTTGTTTCTGCTATCACGCCGACTGCCGGTGGGGTGACCTTCGCTGGTGATCTCGGTGGCGATTTCTTTGCCTTCGATTCAAAGACTGGCAAAGTGTTGCTTAAGATTGCTACTGGCGGCGGCGTTGCCGGTGGGATCATTACCTATGCACTTGGCGGCACGCAGTACATCGCCATTACTTCAGGCAATGTGTCGCGCATGTCATTTGGCGAGAGTGGAAAACCCTCAGTGGTCATCTATGCGCTGCCAGAGCATGCCAAATCAATTGCTCCAGCACCGCAGGCCGCTGCATCACCAACACAGCCGACAACGACGGCAGCCTTGACTGCACCGAACGCCGGGCGAGGCAAGGATTTGTACGGCAAAAACTGCGCAGCCTGTCATGGAAGCAGCGGAGAAGGGGGCTCAGGCCCGGTATTGAAAGGCGTGAGCAAAAAACTCGACTTTGCCGGTACCGTTAAGTGGATCGAAAGTCCGTCAGAGAAGATGCCCAAGCTCTATCCTTCTATCCTTGATGCACAGGCGGTGACAGATGTAGCTACGTATGTTTTGGGATTGCAATGATTTGTTTTTGGTTCTAGGGGCGGAGGCCAGGGGTTTATGAGGGAGAACCCTATCCCTCGCTTCTAAATCGGTCCACGAAAGATTGGTGCACTCAGCCTGTCACCCTGAGTGTAACGAAGGGTCTCTCCGAGAGATTCTTCGCGTGGTTTCTCCTGAGCTTGTCGAAGGGCTCAGCATGACATGCGCGAAAGGCCGCAACGTAAAGTGTACGAATGTTCTCGGGTCCGATTTAGTCCCCAGCCCCTATTTTTCGGGAGTCTATGCCGTGTCCACTCGACTCACTCGCCCAACTACGCTTGCGGAAGTCCGTACCCGTCAAACACGAATGATGACGAAGGAAGGAATGCGATACGCGCTCGCTTTTCAGCCTCAGCCTACCGACGTGATCATCACTCCGTATGCGAAGTCTGGAACGACGTGGGTCCAACAGATTGTTTACGGGTTGCGCACACGTGGTGATATGGATTTCGATGAGATTACCTCGGTGATTCCATGGATCGAGATGGCCCACGATCTGGGGATGGATCTCAACCAACCGCAAAAAGGACAGCCGCGTGCGTTCAAGAGCCATTTGAGTTGGGACTTGGTACCGAAAGGCGCTCGTTACATCTATGTTATTCGCGACCCCAAAGATGTTGTCGTCTCTATGTATCACTTCATGGCAGGGTGGTGGTTCGAGACGGGAGCGATTCCCTTGACGACCTTCGCTCGCGAACAGTTTCTCCAACCTAAAAGTCCGATGGCCTACTGGGCGCATGTCCGCTCGTGGTGGCCACATCGTCATGACCCAAACGTGCTGTTCTTGTGCTATGAAGACATGCAAGCGGACTTGTCAGCCACTGTAGAACGTATTGCGACATTTATTGGGTGTCCGTTAGATGATGACCTGAGAACTATCGTCATTCATCAATCCTCGCTTCCGTTTATGCAGGCGAACCAACGGCATTTCGATGATCATCTGATTCGAGCAAAACGCGATGCGATCTGTGGGTTACCGCCTGGGGGTGACTCGTCCAAGGTGCGCACTGGTAACGTTGGAGACCACGCTCGAGAACTACCGCGCGAGGAAAGTCTGGAATTCGATCGTGTCTGGCGAGAAGAAATCGAAGCAACTTTGGGATTCCCGTCCTATGCAGCAATGCGTACTGCGCTCAGTGACACGCGAAGGTAGTAACTGTGCGAGAACCCCCAATGATACAGGGAGGAACATACAATGGCAGAACATTGGCGAGAGGTAGCAAAGCGAGTACGTAACTGGGGGAAATGGGGACCGAACGACCAGTTAGGTACATTGAATTACATTACACCGGAAGTTGTGACCCGGGCTGCAAAATTGGTGCGCAAGGGGCGCACGATTCCACTCAGTATCCCAATTGATGCATATGGACCACAAGGTGCGCACGGCTTCCGCCGCAATCCGATTCACATCATGTCGGTAGATGGTGGTGACGAAAATGCTGCGCGTGCACTCGAAGGGTGGGGGGGAAGTACCGAAGCGCAAATTCGTGAGTTCTGGAAAGGACCGATGCGCTTTAATGACGATTACATCATCATGCCTTTGCAAGGGAGCACGCAGTGGGATGCGTTGTCCCACGTTTACTATGATGGCCAGCTCTACAACGGCTATCCGGCATCAGCGGTGAACAGTTTCGGCGCGACGAAAGACAGCATCGATCAAGTGGCCGGGCAAGGATTGATCACTACACGTGGGGTGTTGTTAGATGTGGCGCATCACCGCCGCATGAAATACCTGCCGGGCAACACGGTTATCTCGCCAGAAGATCTTGAAGAGGTGGCGAAAGCAGAAGGTGTGACCGTCGATCCGGGCGATGTGGTCGTCGTACGAACGGGGTGGCGTGTCAATTTTCTCGAAACTCGGAATGGCGAAGAATGGGCTGTCAACTCACCTGGTCTAAGTTGGCGTTGCGCTGAATGGTTGCATAATAAGCAAGCCGCGGCAGTCGCGAGTGATAATATCGCTGTAGAAGTGTTCCGTTCAGAGCTAGAGGATGCGCTGGTGTTTCATCTGCTCACCATCCGTGACATGGGAATGATGTTGGGCGAGATTTGGGATTTAGAGGTGCTCAGCCACGATTGTGCCCAGGATGGCGCGTACACATTTCTGCTGGCTGCCCAACCGTTGCGCTTCTCTGGAGCTGTGGGCTCTCCGGTGAATCCAGTGGCGATTAAGTAAGCGGGCACCGATATGCGTTCTTATCGCTGCGCAGTACGCCACCCTGGTGGTGTTGTTGCTGCGCAGCGAAAGCCAGTCACCGGACTTCCCGCAAACGTCGGCGGGATGAATTGCTCACGTAACCAGGTGGTCGGGACTGTCTGCGGTACATCCCAACCCCCTCCACGAATCACTTTCGTCGTACCGGTTGCTGGGCCGGTAGGATTTCGTGCCGGTGATGAAGCGTAGTAATCGGGCTCATACCAATCCGCCACCCATTCCCACACATTGCCAGCCATATCGAGTACTCCGTATGGACTGGCACCGAGAGGATACGATCCCACAGCTGCCGGGCGTGCGGCATCGAGTCCAGCACTGATCGTTCGCTGCCATCTGGTCCAGGATTCAAAATCAGCGAGGGACTTTCCTGCGATTGTATCAGCGGTATGGAGCCGCGTGGCGTCCCAATCATTACCCCACGGATAGCTACGCCCATCTGTTCCACGGGCAGCCTTCTCCCACTCAGCTTCGGTTGGCAAACGCTTGCCTCGCCAGGTACAAAATGCCTGGGCGTCATACCAGGACACACCAACGACAGGTTGGGTTGAGTCAGTAAGCTGGCGGGGATCATTCCAGAAGGTTGGAGGTCGACGAGCCGTTGCCTCCACAAAGGCGCGATATGCCTGATTTGTCACTTCGTGTTTGTCGATATAAAACGTATCAAGATCGACCGTATGTCGTGGCCCCGAGTGTTCGGCTAAAAACTGGATACGGTTGTGCATGGGGCCACGCCAGCCAAAGGCAAGCACGGCCTGTTGTTCTTCAGAAGTCGCACCCATGAGAAATGTACCCGCGGGAATGAGGAGCATGTCGGGAGGTGCTTCTTCTGCAAGAACATCATCGTTCTGGGCGACGAGCAGGAAGAGCAAGAATATGAATTGCAAGAGCAGCATATTTTCGCTTTGTATACGGGGGCCTCAGCTGAATCAAAACACCGGACCTTCGCCCACTTTGACACTTACTGTGAAATCCTCCCTGTCCCCCCTTTGCCAAAGGAGGGAACCTAGAGCCCCCTTTACCAAAGGGGGCAGCGCGACGCGCGGGGGATTTTCCAGTTGGGGTAGCGTGCGCATGGCGCACGCTACGGTCTCTCTGATGGAACCCCCAAAGTGTACCAATCTCGCGTGCTTTGATTTAGCTCACTCGCCCCGGATAATTCTCTTCAATTGCTTTCACCGTGCGGTACGCCACTTCTGTGTACGACACTGGAATCCCTAAGCGGGTGCCTTCTTTGTACACATAACCAACAGTCTCCTCGATCTCTGTTTGTTTGCCAGCAAGAACATCTTGTAACATCGAGGGAATGATGTGCGTTCGTCCGCTTGCTGTCACTTGTCGACCGACTTCGACCAGTTTCCGCACCGCATCGTCAAACGGCGCGTCACGCATCAGTTTCATATCGAATAAACTCCACGCGGGATGTTCAGATAATGCAACGCCTTTGGCACGGGCGACGGCTGCGACCTCGCGAAACATGTGGACTGATATGGCTGCGAGCTGAGGACTTGACCAAACTAAGTGGACTGGAAGACGTGTGATCGCAGTCAATGGAGCGAACGGGTTCTGGAATGCTTGTTTGGTCCACTCGACGGAAACGATATCCTTGGCAGCAGCGGCTTTGAGGCCGGAGCGAACAAAGGCATCGACAATGAACTTGACCCGCTCAGCTTGCTGAGTGCCGGGGTCACCAAAGAAGGTGACCCCATCCAACGTGTACTCAACCTCACCATCGCGTACGAGCGTGGCCCCGATCATGGTGGTAGAGCCGATCACTTTTTCTTGACCAAACACCCGTGCGATCTGCTCATTCTTCACCACGCCATTTTGTAGTGAGGCCACGCCACCAACACGCATATGCGTGACCCCAGCAAGTGAACGTTCCATATCTTTCGTCTTTACGAGAATAAGCAGGATGTCCGCTTCATAGAGAGTTGCTGCGTCTGTCAACGCTGGTACTTGGACCTGAAAATCGTCGAGTCCGCGCAGCTGAAGTCCAGAACGCTGTACGGCCGCGACATGACCCGGACGTGCGATCATGACCACGTCATATCCTGCTCGTGCCATATAGGCTGCAATGACTGACCCTACTCCCCCTGCGCCGAGAATAACCACCCGCATACGTTGTCCTCCTTGTGTGCGATGCGAATGGATTACTCTGTGTGCGACCGCGTTGTCAATGAAGTGAACCCTTAAAGGCATGACTCAAGAGTCCGATGACAACAGAATGAGAAACCCAGGATTACACATGTACAACAAACTCTTTGTTCTTAGTCTTTTCAGTTTTTTTGCTGTCTTCTTTGCTGAGAGGTGCCTGGCCGACACGACCGCGCCAACTTCGGCAGTCCGCAGTCTTGTTGGGCTCAAAGCTGTACGCGTTGTTGCGGAGGACCTCAGTCCAACAATGCAGAAGACCGGCCTACGTAAAGAGCAGCTTGAAGGAACGGCTACAGAGGCACTGCGGAAGAACGGATTCACAGTACTTGGTGGACACGAACCAGGGCGAGTGCCGATCGTCTATGTGCGGCTCAGCTCAGTCTTTGCCAATGATGACGGCACTGGGCCGATTAGTTTCTACATCACACTACAAGTGAAACAAGGAGCGAAACTGTTGACCGGTGGACAACCCGCCATTGCGCAGGAGAAAACTGAGATTGAAGAACGGCCGTTGCTGGTCGCTACGTGGGACGGTGGCATGATGGTCATGGTAGGGCGTGAAGAGTTGTTTTTCTATGTCAAACAGACCTTGTTGAATTTAGTCGGCGACCTCGCGCGCGATCATCAAGAGGCGAATGCAACACAGGTCAGTCGTTCGCAATAGAGGGCCGAGAGCTCATCCTTAACTCTCCGTTGCTGCAAGGACGTGGATTCTCGCTGGCGTGAAAATGACGAAAGATCGGTTCTTCCCGTCGAGCCTGTTGGGGGCAGGCATCCGGAGGCCGGATGGGGAGATCACGTGTGGCCTTTGTAGTCTTCAATATGCGGCAGCCGTACGCGATACACCTGCGTCAGGTGTACAAGCCAACCTTCACCTGATTTGAGCTGTGTAATATCTGTTCCGCTGACTTTCCGACCGACGGCTCGGCTGAGAGTCTCGGCTGCATGCTCAGACTCTGGCAAGAGCAGTACGGTATCATAGCGACCGAAAGTGAGAGCGGTAGGTGTCGTTAAGACCTCGACAATCGTGGCGTTGGCTTTGAGGAGAAACTGTATCGTCCGTTCCCAATCGAGAGACTCGGCAAGACAATCACACAGCAAGAGCGGAGGAAGGAGGGTGTGTTGAGAAAGGCTATTGCCCACGACACTCAACACGTCACGCGCTACTTCTTCGGGCACTTCACGAGAAACACGTACATAACGATAGTGCGTTTGCTGACGTAGGAGCAGGCGCAATTGCAATTCGACTTGTTGATGATGGCGGGCGTCGAGGCAGAGGACAATACCTTGCTGTCGAGTTTGACGATGAGCTAGCCCGACGACGAGAGTGCTCTTATCACTTGCTGAGCCACCGAGCACCGCGACGCGCCCGATCAGTTCAGGAAGAGGTAACGGAGATGGTGGTGGTGTCGATGTGGTGTTTGCTGCCATGAGGCATAAGAGACACGAGTTCTCTAAATCACTCCTTCAGCTTTCAATTCCGCTAACTGCCCAGGGCTCAATCCTAGCACCTCGCGGTAGATATCTTGGTTATGTTCGCCTAACAGCGGAGCAGGGCGCACTTCACGCGGTGAAGCCGAGAGTTGCACCGCGCAGCCAGGCATCGTCATCTCGCCACGGGTCGGATGAGTAATCGTCGTGATCATTCCGCGCGCTTTGAGATGCGGATCAGACATAACGTCACTGGAGTCGAACACTGCCCCACACGGAATATCTGCTTTCCCCAAGATTTCCATAACTTCAAACTTACCGTGCTGTTGTGTCCACTCACGGATGAGCGCATAGACCTCCTCTGCACGCGTATTGCGCTCAGGAATCTCTGTGTACCGCGGATCACCAATCAGATCGGCGCGGCCAATAACAGTCAGGAGGGTCTCCCACATCTCGCGAGAGGTAGCTAACAGATAGATATAATCGTTCAGCCCACCTGGATGGCACGGATACATTCCAGCTGGTACCAGTTGTGCAACGGTATTCCCGCGTCGTTGCACTGGTTGATGGGTGAGTTGATGGCCCATTAGCGCTACACGGGTGAAGTTGACCATGGCATCTTGCATCGACACTTCGACATGTTGCCCTTCGCCGGTTCGCTCGCGTTGCCACAGCGCCGCCAGTAATCCGACTGCGCAGTGTACCCCAGTTCCAGTATCACCAACTGTTGTGGCAGGACGGATTGGAGGTTCATCAGGAAAACCGTTTACACTAAAGGCACCACTTGTCGCCTGGGCGATAGGATCGAAACTCTTATATGCACTGTACGGACCGTAGGTGCCAAACCCTTTGACCGTGCCGTAGATGATACGAGGATTGGCTGCTTTGAGCACGTTGTAATCCAAGCCCAGTTCTTTCATCACGCCAGGAGCAAAATTTTCCATGACGATGTCGACGTGCTGAATCAGTTCGAGAAAAATGCGTTTACCCTTTTCGCTCTTGAGGTTTAGCGTGATGCTCCGTTTGTTGGCATTGAGAAGCAGGAAATAATAGGAGTCCCGCTGTGGGTCTTCACTCAGCAACGTACGGCCTTGATCTCCGCCTCTCGGCGATTCCAACTTAATGACGTTCGCTCCAAGAAACGCGAGCAACTCCGTACACGAGGGGCCAGCTTCAAATTGAGTGAGATCAAGAATGCGAATGTTATCGAGTGCCTGCATAGGTCCTCCTTTTTCGTGCGACGACGGAGGTCAGGAAAGAAATTCCCTGGCCTCCCGTGCGCACCTACGCACCAACATGATCGAAATAGCGAATCTTCGGCGGCGCCGCGAGGCTGGAGCCGAGGGCGGCCAATGCTCCTGTGTCTTCACGCCATTTCAGATATTTTTGATAGTGTTCGCGCGATTCCCAGCGCTCAACTAACATGAGATTCCCTTTGTCGTCTTGGTTGCTTGTGACCTCTACGCCTAAGCATCCAGCATACGTACGAGTATCGGGTAGGATGGACTTGAAACCTGCCTTGACCTGATCGACGGCTTCCGGTTTGACCTGCAGTTCTAATATCACCATAACACTCATAGCTCGTTCCTCCTTACTTCAGCAGACATGAATGAATGACACTCACATACCGCTCTGCGCAGCAGAATGGAAGCCCGAGGCACATATTACATTGCTGCTCGGCGTAGCGGGCGCTGTGCGCACAACGGCCCGACTGATCATCAGGCTCGTGTGTATGACGTGCGCGACAGACTCTTTGGGTACTGTCGCTCTTTCCCTGACGGCACCTTCTGCGATATGCAAAAGCACCGAGAAAGGGAGCATTGATGAAAATGAGCCTCGTTACTCCGATCCCGTGGACAACTGGCACGACCTACACGCAGGTGTATCGGGAAGCGATCGAGCAGGTCCGCTACGCTGAAGAGTTGGGGTTTGACTGTGTCTGGTTCACGGAGCATCACTTCGCTACCCACGGTATTAACCCGTCAGTCTTTTCCTTTATTGGCTATGTGGCTGGCGTTACCAAACGTATTCACTTGGGAACCGCCGTCGCGGTCGTGCCGCTGTACCATCCGCTACGGCTAGCTGAGGATGTGGCCACAGTCGATATTGTCAGCAACGGACGGTTAGAATTGGGAATCGGGAGTGGGTATCGTCAAGATGAGTTCAAAGGATTCAGGGTTGCACAGGAAGAAAGTCGGGCGATGTTACTTGAAGGAGTTGAAATTCTGCAGCGTGCTTGGACAGGAGGCCCCTTCGGTTATCACGGCAAATACCACATCGTGCCCGAGGGAACGGTCGTTCGTCCGACACCGCTGCAAAAACCTCATCCGCCCATATGGGTCGCTGGAGTCAGTCCACAAACGTTAGAATGGGTCGCACGGCAGGGCTACCGCTGGATGGGAGCGACGACGACTGCTTCCTTTGCGCAACTTGGCCGTTTGCGTACCCACTTCGATCAGGCTCTTCTCAAAGCTGGACGTACGCCCGCAGACGGCGAGTCCTATGTCCATTTTCCGATTTTCATCTCCGATAAACCGCAAGCTGACATTAAGCGCGAACTGGAACCTGCGTTGACCTGGCTGGCGAAGGCGGTGAGCACTGGCGGCACGATCTACCAGCAGCGCGCGTCTTCAACGCAAGGTCCGAGTATTCCACTGCAGCAGTTCAATTTTGATGCCTATCAGGAACATTCGGCGGTCGTTGGTGACGTCGATTTCTGCCTAGAGAAAATCACAGCGTGTTGGAAGCAATTACGCTTTGCCCATATGACGTGTGCGTTCGGTTTGGGACTTCCACATACAGCGACGATGAAGAACATGGAGAAATTTGCCCGCTATCTGATGCCGAGTTTGAGAAATCTTGAGACGAAGTTGCAGTAAGCCGCAGAGTTCTGTATAGCCCAAGGACGACAAGGTGTATTTTGGAGGGGACATGTCTATGCAAGGGCTAGAAGACGTAAAAGTCCTAGAACTGGGGAATATGGTGTCGGCAGCCTATGCAACCAAGATCATGGCTGATCTTGGTGCCGACGTGATCAAAGTCGAAGAACCCACCGGTGATCTGTCTCGACAACGCGGTCCTTTCCCGAAAGACGTGGTTGATCCTGAACAAAGTGGGCTATTTCTGCATATGAATACGAATAAGCGTGGGTGTTCATATGACCTCAGTCGAGAGAAAGACGCTCTGCAACGCCTTGTTGCCTGGGCGGACATTCTTGTCCACAACTATCCCCCTGCTCAGATGGCAGCTCTTGGTCTTGACTACAACACATTCCGTGAGATCAATCCGCGCTTGGTGATGTGTTCGATTACACCCTTTGGACTCAGTGGGCCGCATAAAGATTATACTGCCTATGAGCTGACAGTGACGCACGGTGGTGGGTGGGCATGGGTGAGTCCAGGCGGGTCATTGCGCCCAGATTTACCACCGCTAAAAGCTGCTGGACATCAAGCCGATTTTCAGGGTGGGGTTGCCGCAGCGACGGTGACACTTGCGGCATATTACCGGATGCTGCAAACCGGCCAAGGCGAACATATCGACTTTTCTACTACGGCCTACATTACCTCGTTTGTCGATGTGAGTGCGCCGAACTACACCTATCAAGAGCGGATTGCCTCGCGTTTGGGGAAACGGGTCTTGTCGCCGTGGGGAATCTTTCCGTGCAAGGACGGACTCATGTTTCTCATGGTCGGAGAAGAAGACCAATGGCAGCGGATTGTCGAGTTGATGGGGAAGCCGGAGTGGACGACTTGGGACATTTTCCAGGGATTGGCGAACCGGAATGCCAATGAAGACGTATTGAACCAATACCTCAGCGAATGGACGGCGGGCTGGAAGGTTGAGGAGTTGTTTCATGAGGCACAGGCCAAACGCATCTGTTTTGCGCCAGTCTTTTCGATGGCACAACTTGCCAGACAAGAGCACCTGCATTCGCGAAACTTCTTCGTCGATGTCACTCATAGTCGGGCGGGAAAACTGACACAGCTTGGGGCACCGTATAAATTGCATGAACCGTGGTGGAAAATCCGACGACCAGCACCACTCCTCGGGGAACATAACGAAGAAGTGTCACGCCCCACGTTTCAAGTGTCTCGCCCCCAATCCCCACCTTCCAACTCTGAACTCCGAACCCCTCAGCGTCCGCTAGAAGGCGTTCGCGTCGCTGATTTTTCCTGGGTATGGGCCGGTCCGTTCTGTGCGATGCAGCTCGCGCATCTTGGTGCAGAAGTGATCAAGATCGAGTCGCTTGCTCACGTCGACCTCGCCCGTCGTCTTGCCTATTATCCGAAAGGTATGGAACCAGGAGTGAATCGGTGCGCCCTGTTCAACCAGTGGGGCCAAGGAAAGAAAAGTCTGTCGCTGAATTTGAGTACGGAGAAAGGTCTCGACATCGTTAAAGAGTTGATCGCAAAAAGTGATGTTGTCCTGCAGAATTTTGCTACCGGTGTCATGGATGGGCTTGGATTAGGCTACGAAGAACTCAAGAAAATTAAGCCTGACATCATCATGGCGTCGATTTCTGGCTACGGGCAAACCGGACCGAATCGTAACTACATGGCGTATGGTCCGGCCATTCCACCAGTGGCGGGTTTATCATCGCTAACAGGGTATGCAGAAAACGAACCACCCCAGGAAGTCGGGATGGCGTATGGAGACCCAACGTCCGGTATTCATGCGGCGGTAGGCATCTGTGCGGCTCTCGCTGCCCGCAAGAGGACAGGGCAGGGACAACACATCGATGTTTCGCTATGGGAGTCGGTTGCGTCACTCATCCCCGAGGGGTGGATGGCGTACGCCATGAATGCTACGCAACCCCCACGACGAGGTAATCGCGATCCCTGGATGTCGCCGCATAACTGCTATCGCTGTGTAGGGGACGATGAATGGGTAACGATTGCGTGCGGAACAGAAAGTGAGTGGCACGCCCTTTGTCGGGCGATTGGACAACCGCAGCTTGCCAATGATGTCCGCTTTCATACCGCCGTGGCACGAAAAGCAAACGAAGACACGTTAGATCAAATCCTTGCCGGGTGGACGGCAACACGAGACAAGTGGGAAGTCACTCGGAGTTTGCAGTCCGTCGGCGTAGCGGCCTTTCCTTCGATGAACGGTAAGGATCTCGTAGAAGATGGCCATCTCAATGCGCGCGGATTTTTTACCCGCCTGAGACATTCAGAAGTTGGCGTGCGCACTCACATGGGCATGCCTTGGTTGTTGACCAATGCCCCGAATGGTGTGCGGAGCCCGGCTCCTGTGCTTGGCCAAGATACCGATCAAGTGATGGGCGACATCCTCGGGTATTCGATGCAACAGATTACCAAGCTTAAAGCCGAGAAGGTGTTGTATTGAACGTGATCGGAATCACATCATCGGATCATCGAGCCATTGAGGCAACCTGCGCTTCATTCTTTCAATGGTGCGATGACCCGATGACGAATTTGCCTTACACCGGCTCAGATGAGTCGACGACGATCTTGCGCGATTTGAACTTCCACTCACCATTCTCTTTGGCGTATTCGTCATTGTACCAGCCCGATACTGCATGCTTTTTGCCGTCACGAATCAATTTCACCTCAAGGTAGCAGGTGCCTTTGGCACGATCCGCGCCGAGTAATTCAACCACATGATTATGAATGAACGGACGCGGTCTCATCGCATCCAAGCCAGTACCAATCATTTTGCGTAAGGCCTCATGTCCTTGCGCGTCTGGCAGGCTCTTGTCGTTCGTCGATATCGAGCCGTCTTTGGTAAACAGGTTCACATATCCGTCCAGATCTTTTTGCCATACGGTGTGGCAATAGCGCACGGGCAGGGTGCGAATTTCTTCACGATCGAGCACTTCTTGTAGCGCGGCTTCCATGCTTTTTGCTGCCATACGATCCTCCTTTAGTTCACTACAGTGATTGTCCTCTGTATATGCCAGAGTGCCATCTGCTCTCAAGAGCACGGTTGCCCACTGGGTGCTTTCCTACACTTGTGGCACTGGGAAAAGTCTTTTATGGAACAGGGATGGCAACAACACATAGTCCTTCAACACAGAAGAGTGGCACCTGGGTGGTGATTGGGCTTTTAGCTCTTGCGGTACTTGCGGTGATCGTCTCGCGCGTCTTCTATTTTTCCTCTGACTCTGCGACTGATGTGTTGCAGCAAGAAGGCCTTCCGGCAGCGCGTCAGGGAATGGCGCTGTCACAGCAAGGGAAGAAACTCTTGCCGATGGAAGAGCAACGCGAGATGGATGCCATTTATGCTGAGGCTTTTACGGCCTTGTCCACTGAGGAACGTCAGCGCTTTATGACCTTAGGACAAAAAGGAACCGCGGTCACTGACGCTGAGATCACTGAAAGTGCGACGCTCCTCGATAAGGCGCTACGCTCGCTAGCACCGGAACGCGGAACCCGTCTGTGGGAGTTGGTCAGCAAAGCCGTGAAACTCGCGCAACAGCAGGCGCCAGCGTCGTCCTGACGGATGAGGATCCCTACCTGTGTCCTCGCTTCCAGAGATGGCCAACGACAAGGATGGCTCCCTACTGGTACAGATTCCGACCGGCGCGTTTCTCATGGGGAGTAACATCGGGTTTCCCCAAGAACGACCAGTGCACCGAGTTGCAGTCGATAGTTTCTGGATCGGTAAACATCCTGTTACTAATACCCAATACGAACAGTTCGTGAAGGAGACTGGTCACCGGGTTCCGTATATCGATGATCCACGAGCCACCGACGATAACTGGGATGTGCAACGACGGACATGGCCGTCTGGACGCGCGCAACATCCTGTGGTCCTCGTGAGTTGGCACGATGCCCAGGCGTACTGTGCCTGGGCCGGTGGTCGCTTGGCGACAGAAGCCGAGTGGGAATATGCAGCCCGTGGCGGCCTGGATGGCAGGTTGTATCCGTGGGGTGATGAGATCGATCCCAGTCGAGCGAACTATGATAACCGTGGCGGAACGACTCCTATCGGATCATACGCCCCAAATGCGTACGGACTCTACGATGTTGCTGGGAACGTGTGGGAATGGGTCGCTGATTGGTACGATGCGAAATACTACGCGACTTCACCGTTGACCAATCCGACGGGCCCCTTGCACGGAACCACGCGTGTTCTTCGTGGCGGGGCGTGGCTTCTCTTCCCACAATTTTGCCGTGTTGCGTATCGATTTCGTGAAGGACCGGACTTCCGTTTCAACCTTATTGGTTTTCGTCTCGCCCGCTCAGTATGATCCTTCTCCTTTGGTCTGGAGGTCCCCGCGGTCTCATTCTTGCTAACATTATGAAGTGCGTGAGGTAAGAAGAGCAGGAACGGCCAGCGCGATACTTTGGGCCCGGATTTCTTGAGCTTTTGCATACACTCCGTGGCCTCAGTAGCGCTTTCGTGGGTGGTGGAGCGTTAAAATTCTGCCGAAATGTCAGTTTTTTGACGGAAATATGGATGTGGGGGATATATGGGAGTAGCGAGCGCGCGCGAGAAGGTGCAGATGTCTGGCGAGCCAAGCAAGGTGACGGCACGAGACCCTAGTGCCTCAAGAAGGGTGTTGTTTTGGGAAACAGACAACGCCACTGCTGTTGGCCTACAACAGCTCCACACTGAATGTCCGGAGTGTGCGAAATCTCACCAACAGCAAGAAGGGTTTCGTCGGATCGGACATTTTCTCAGTGCAACGATTGATGCATTAGTGGCTCACATCGTTGTGCTTGATAGCACGGGAGCCATTGTCGCTGCCAATGCGGCCTGGCGTCGGTTTGCCCGGGAGAACCACGGCGACGAAAGCGCTTGCGGTGTCGGTGTTAATTACCTTGCCGTGTGTACGAGAGCAGCTGAAGATGGAGTTGTCGAAGCAGGTGCTGTTGCTCTGGGGATTCGTCAAGTGCTGGCACGACAGCAAAAAGAATTTACCCTGACCTATGCCTGTCATGGCTCTGCGCAAGAGCGATGGTTTACCCTCCGAGTCTCTGGTTTTGAGCACGACGGAGCCACCTGGGCAGTGGTGGCGCATGAAGATGTGACTGCACTCCAGAGACGAGAACAAGTTGTTCGGCAGCGAGAAGAATGGTTCCGTTCACTCAGCACGGCGTCTCCTATTGGTATCTTTCAGACCAATGCCGCAGGGCTCTACGTGTATACCAACCCGCGGTGGCAAGAAATCTATGGACTCACGCTAGCAGAAAGTCAGGGGAGTGGGTGGAGTCGTGCCATTCACCCCAAGGATCGTCCCACTGTTCATGCGGCATGGGAGTTTGCTGCACGCGAGGGGCAAGAATTCTGTAGTGAGTTTCGTATCGTGACTTCCACAAACGCGACACGATGGGTGCGCGTGCATTCTAAACCAATGAATGGTGAGGATGGTGTACGGATAGGGTACGTTGGTACCGCGGAGAATATTACCGCGAACAAAGAGGCAGAAGAAGCCCTTCGTCGGAGTGAGGAACGTTGGCAGCTTGCGTTACAAGGAGCGAATGAAGGTATTTGGGACTGGAAGGTGCAGAGCAATGACCTCTTTTGTTCGCCGCGGTTCAAGGAAATCCTAGGTTTCGTGGATCAGGAGATACCGGATCGATTCGACTTCTGGATGGCACGAGTGCATCCCGATGAGAGCGAACGTGTGATGCAAGAAATTCGTGATCATTTCAGTAAGAAGATCACCTTCTACTCGGTCGAGTGTCGATTACGCTGTCGTGATGAGTCGTACCGTTGGGTGCTTATCCGTGGGCAAGCGGTGTGGGATGAGACTGGCTATGCTGTTCGCATGGTCGGCTTAATGAGTGATATTACTGCACGGAAGCAGGTTGAAGCGGAAAAGGCCGCAGTCGCCAAAAAAATGCTAGAGAGTAACAGAGAGTTACAGCAGTTTGCGTCTGTGGCGTCGCATGACTTGCAGGAACCGCTCCGCAAGATTCAGGCATTTGGTGAACAGCTGCGCAGCGAGCACAGCAGAGAGTTGTCTGAAGAAGGGCGAGATTATCTGCAACGGCTCTTGGGGGCGGCAGACCGGATGCGTACGCTGATCAATGATCTCCTGACCCTCTCTCAGGTGACCACCAAAGCGCGGCCGATGGTGCCGATCGATCTCACCCAAGTTGCCCATGATGTCGTTACCGATCTCGAAGTGCGAGTTGCCCATAGTGGAGGCCAGGTGCACGTCGGGGTGTTGCCCACGATTGAGGCAGATCCATTGCAAATGCGTCAACTGTTACAGAACCTGATTGGCAATGCGTTGAAATTCCACCGTGCTGGCGAAGCCCCGGTAGTGAACATTTCGGGAACCATCCTCAGCGATAGGGACAAGTGTGAGATTCGCGTGGAGGACAACGGCATCGGATTCGACGTCAAGTATCTCAGTCGGATCTTTGCACCCTTCCAACGTTTGCATACACGTCAGCAATATGAAGGCTCAGGGATGGGGCTGGCGATCTGCCGCAAGATCGTCGAGCGACACAGAGGGACGATTACGGCGACAAGTGTTCTCGGACAAGGAGCCACATTCATCATAAAACTCCCAGTGAGACAGTAGTAGTAAGCAAGGGGAAGCCCAGATTTGCCCCCCGACACAGCAACGCAGCTACGTTATTCTCGTTCGTGTAGGGATCAGACACAGAAAGGAATACGGATGGTAACTGAGAGGGTCAACGTGTTGCTCATCGAGGATGATGAAGACGATTACCTCATTACTCGAAACAGATTGCGAACGATTGAGGCCCCGACGTTTGTGCTCGATTGGGTGAAGACCTACGAAGCTGGCCTGGCAGCATTGACGAATAACCAGCATGACGTCTGCTTACTTGACTATGACCTCGGTGGCTCGACCGGTTTAGAATTACTGCGCGAGGCCATAGTAAGTGGCTGCAAAATACCGGTGATTTTTCTCACTGGCCAGGAAGACCATTCGGTTGATGTCGAAGCAACACAAAGTGGCGCGATTGACTATCTGGTGAAGGGACATGCGAACACGATCTTATTGGAACGTGCACTACGGTATGCGTTAGAACGGAAACGGACTGAACTGGCGATGGCACGACAGCGGGCCGACTTTCTTGCGATGCTGACGCATGACATCAAGAATCCGTTGGCGGTGATTCTCGGCTATGCCGATTTGCTGATCGATGAAGTGCACGATAGCCGTACCCAGGATTTGCCCTCTATTCTTGAACGTCTCAAAAGCAATGCTTTGACCATTCATTCGTTAGTGACGAACTATCTTGATCTGTCGATGATTGAGGCTGGTCATATCCGGCTCAGCAAACGCGCGATGGACCTCAACGGGCTGCTGCGGAAAATCAGCCATCAGTATGATGCGGAAGCCCATTTGCGCCAGTTGCAATTCGATACGGTTTTGCAAGAACACTTGCCGCTGGTTGAGGGAGATGAGATTGCCCTTGAACGTGTGTTTGCGAATTTGATTTATAACGCGTTGAAGTTCACCCCGAGTGGTGGTCGTATTACCTTGCACTCGACAGTGCGTCACGGAATGGTTGCCGTCACCGTCTCGGATACGGGGCCTGGAATTGCGGAGACAGACATTCCGCGCCTTTTTGAACATTGTAATAAGAAGTTACAGGCTAAAACGCAGCGCGAAGGGACAGGACTGGGATTAGGAATCGTGAAGTCCTTGGTGGAGGCGCATAGTGGCCGTGTTGAAGTCGAGAGCACCGTTGGTCGTGGAAGCTGTTTCTCGGTATTTCTACCGATAGCAGGGCTGTCTCAGCCGGTTTCCGTCGCATCGATAGAATCGAGAATCCCTTCTTGATACAGCCGGGCCAGGATTTGCCGCACTGCCTCAGGTGAGCATCCTTGTCCTTCAGGGGTAGAAAGATAATGAGTCATAATCTGGCTCACGGCTGACTGCTGACGAACGATAGTCAAGAGTTTCGGCAGGTGCACCTGCTGAAGAGTCCGGACCCCACGAGGATACTGGGGAGCGACGAGGACCTCCCGTAACTCGACATACGGGCCTTCAATCACGGGACGCAGCGCGATTGTCACTCCCTGTGCAATACGCAGAGCGGAGACTTTCTGGCTGCCAGGTGTTGGGTACTGAGTGTGAGGTTGAGATAACTCTTGAACCTTGAACTTTGAACCTTGAACCTGCGTTGTTCGGATTTGCCAAAACTGATTATCTGACCACCGTTGCTCTTCACGATAGTATTGTCCAGACTGTTGGTAATGGCTCTCGTAGGTCGCCTGTTGGGTCTCATTATAGAACTGCATGGCGTGGGACGTCATGGCAGGTCGGTGGAGGATGGTGTTTACAACGATCGCGCCAGTGATGGCCGAGGCCATCGCCTTGTGCACCCCTTCCGATGACAAGGGGTCGATGAATATGCCTGCGTCGCCCACGAGAAGGAATTGCTCTCCGGCGAATTCTTTGGCGGTATACCACGACGCATCAAAGACCTGCGGTGGATGAGGTAGTCGAGCGGAAGCAAGAAATCCCGAGATGTACGGAGCGCGTTGCAGTTCTGATCGGTAAAAATCAGCAATACCGCATCGACGAATCGTCGCTCCGGCGTACCAGTCGGTGAGCAGCGTGACATTGCGTAACTCATTATGAAGTGGCACCGACCACACCAGTCCGGCCTGGTAGGTTTCAAGCAAAGTATTCGCAAAATTGACACCGGCTGGGCTGGTTGCTTCGCGCCAATAACCAGTCACAGCCAGTGTTCTGTAGGTTTGGTCGCGTTGCCGCAATCCGTGGCGGGCAAGAACGCCGGCATGGCCGCTCGCATCAATGCAAAAGTCTGCGGTGATGGCCCCTTCTGGCGTACGAACTATGACTTGGCGTCCGGGGTTCACTGATACGCTTTCAGCAGCCAGGTTATCGCGGGTGAGTACTCCAGCCTCTTGTGCATGGGCAAACAAGATTGCGTCAAGATCAGCCCGCCAGGCTTGGAATCCGTATCGCGAATGGTCCGGGCTATAATACGACGTCCGGGGTTGACTACTGCCCCAACAAACAGTGTGGCCGATCATGCGGAGAAACCCGGCTGCTTCGACGCGTTGGCGAAGGCCAAGAAAATCGAGCACTGGCAGAATCTGGGGTGTGAGTGACTCACCAATCTGATGACGAGGAAAGCGGCGTTTTTCGAGCAATATTACTTTGTAACCAAATCGCGCAAGCAGGCTCGCAATCGTCGTTCCGGCAGGGCCGCCGCCAATAACGACAATATCGGTATGGTGAGGAAGAGAAGACGACCCCATAGTGTACGCTACCGTAGCGACATCGTTTCTGACAGCGGGCTAGACGTATATCCTGCGGGAGCAGCGAACTCTTCATCGGTAAACTGTTGTTGCTGGACTTTGACGACTTCTTTGGTGACTCGTGAAACGAGATTGACCGTCTTTAGTGGATAGCCTGCGGTGACCACCTCGGTAAGTTCAGCCAGCACCGCCCCTGGTGGCGTCGTGCGGGTCTGTTGGAGTTTTCCCACAAACATCTTGCGCTTGTGTTCGTCAAGATCGTTGCCGAGGTGAATGTCCGCTGCGACCCATACCTCTTCGTAGGGCTCGCCGTTACGCCGCACTTCATGTTTCTGGGCTGTGTGGCCAATGAGTGAGACCTGGTCGGCAGCTTTCTGGACAGTGATTTCCAGTGTGGGGAGGAGCGGATCGAATGGATCAGCACGGCTGAACGTTCGTAGGCGCTGGCTCTGCTCAAGCGGCATCACGTGCAACATTTTTTCGGCCTTCTGCTGACTGTCCTGTAACTGCTGAGCGAGTGTCGCGAAGTATTCATCAAGTGATCCTTCCCAGTATCGTTTACGGATATGGTTCACCAGAATGATGCGTTGCAGATCGAGATGGGCGATCAGGGTCCACACATTCGTGGCGTACTTGAGGCGATTTTGGGAGATTGCCGTCACGAGTTGTGCTGGACGATTGGCCGAGGCCGGAGTTTGCTCAGATGTTGTGGTTGCCAGGAAATACCATCCGGCGGTGGCGGGTGCAGGAGAAAAACACTGGAGGAGAAGCCCTCCAATGAGAAGTCTTCCTAAAAATGATCTTGTGCTTCTTTTCATCGTTCGAACTGTACGCCACTGACCAGAGAGAGGCAATTGTGTTGGGCCTTGTATCTGCAGACAAAATGGCGCACTACAGAGGGCATGCAAACACGTTGTGGTTGGGTAACAAGCGATCCGTTGTACCTCTCGTATCACGATACGGAGTGGGGCGTTCCTGAAGATGATGATCGGAAGTTGTTTGAGCTGTTGATTCTCGAAGGTGCACAAGCCGGGCTCAGTTGGATAACGGTTTTGAAGAAACGCGAACACTATCGCCGTGCCTTCGCGAAATTCGATGCCAAGAAGATCAGTACCTTTACTGATCGTGATATTGCAGAACTCCTGGCTAATGAAGGGATTATCCGTAATCGTCTCAAGATTGCAGCGACCATTCAGAATGCGCGTGCCTTTCTTGCGCTGCAGAAAGAGCACGGCAGGTTTGCCGATTACCTGTGGCAGTTCGTTGGCGGAACACCCAAGGTCAACGCATGGAAAACACTCAAAGAGGTGCCGGCGAAAACAGTAGAGTCCGATGCCATGAGCAAAGAGTTGACGAAGCGAGGATTCAAGTTCGTTGGCTCAACTATTTGTTATGCGTTCATGCAAGCAACCGGAATGGTGAACGATCACATCGTGGATTGTTTTCGCTATAAGGAAGTGAAACGGCAGGCAAAGGAATCAAGAGAAAAAGGAGTGAAGAGTTAAGAATGAAGAGTGCAGAGTGGCGAGAGGAAAGCGAGATGATCATTATACGTGGTTCGTTTATTGTTAACTCTTAACTCTTCATTGCTGGTTGCCATGCTTGCCACCACTCGTTCCACCCTTGCTCGCTTCCGTCGTCTGACGCCATTCGTTTACCCATTTGTTACGCGCCTGCTCTTTGTTTTTGCACTTTCGCTTGTCGGCACGGTGCTAGGGCTTCTGTGGCCTCTGTTCACCAAGATTTTGATTGACGATGTGTTGCTGGCAAAGAATCTCCGCTTGTTGTGGGTGCTGAGTGGGGTGATGATATGCGTTACGGCGATTGGCTACGTTGTTGGTGCGGTCAACCGATACTACTACACGCAAGTCACTGCACGGATTCTTTTCTCTCTGCGGGAGTATGTTTTCGCGCATTTGCAGTCGCTGTCGCTCGCGTTTCATAGTCGTGTGAAAGTTGGCGATGTCCTGGCGCGCCTGAACACCGATATCGCGGAAGTTCAGTCGGTGTTGACTGATGCGGCCTTTGCGTTCGTGACCAATATCCTGGTGTTGATTGCCACTGTGGGGTTTCTGCTCTGGCTCGATTGGCGCCTCTTTCTGGTGAGTGTGTTGGTAGTCCCGTTGCAGTTCTATGGTGTTGCGAAAGTACGCACGCCGATGGTGGAGGAAACCCGCAAGGTGCGAGAACTCAACGCGTCGATCGGAGCCTTTCTAGTCGAAGCGCTCTCTGCTATAAAATTTATTAAATTGTTTACAGCAGAGGCGACCCAACAACGCCGACTTGCGGCCCTTGGCGAACAATTTGTTCCCACCGTCACTCGGTTCGAAATGCTGTCGTATCTTGGCAGTACCGTGTCGACCGCGACGACATTTCTGGGTGCAGCACTGACGACTTTGTACGGTGGATATCTCGTGATTCAAGGGCAGATAACCGTCGGGACACTGATTGCGTTCTCCTCGTATCAAGCGCGTGCATTCAGTCCGCTGCAGGCGCTCATGGATTTGTATCTCCGTATTGAACGGGCCGGGGTGTCATTGGACCGGCTCTTTGAATTTCTTGATATCGGCAAAGAGCAAGTCGAGGGTGTCGGGCGAGGAATCCAACCGGCGAGTTGTCATGGAGAGATTGAGTTCCGCAATGTCGCGTTTTTCCATGACCCCCGGACGCCGCTGTTACAGGATGTGAGTTTCTCAGTTGCAACGGGTGAGCAGGTCACGATTCTCGGGCCCAGTGGGGCAGGAAAGACGACGATTGTTGATCTGCTGGTTCGACTCTACGAACCAGCGAAGGGCACGATTACTCTTGATGGTGTGAATCTTTCTGAACTAGACCAAACGTGGCTCCGCAATCGCATTGTTGCGGTGAGCCACGATCCCTTTCTTTTCCATACGTCGATAAGAGAGAACCTCCGTTACGCCAAGTCCTCGGCCACCGATGCCGAACTCATTGCTGCGGCAAGACGTGTTGGTCTCGATACATTTGTTGCGGCGCTCCCGCAAGGATATGACACAGTGGTCGGGGAACGGGGGACACGTTTGTCAGCTGGCCAAAAGCAACGCATTGCCTTGGCCCGAGCACTCTTGAAAGAGCCACACATCCTGGTGTTGGATGAAGCACTTTCTGGGCTTGACACCGCCAGTGAGTCTGAGATTCGCGAGGCATTGCAAGCAGTAATGAAAGGAAAGACCACGCTGACGGTGACGCATCGCCTGTCCTCTGTGCGTGACGATGATCGAGTGCTGGTGCTTGACCGTGGCTACGTGGCTTGGGATGGACGCTATGGGGATTTGCGCACGTCGACAAGTACCGCACGGTTCCGATTAGATACGTGGGAAAGTGAAGCACAGAATGTTCGTGGAAACATGAGCTAGGAAGTTCTTCAAGAAACCAGAGAGGCCGCCCGTGTGGCGCCCAGGGTGTATAATGACGGTCTGTCTGGGTCGTTCAGAGGCGAGCCTAGTGTGATCCTTTGCTGCGATAGCGTCTCATGAGCCTTGAGAGAATAATCAGGCCAGTGCCGAGAGTCACTAATGTCGTTGGCTCTGGAATAGAAGCCTGGGGCGGTGACGTGTCGGTGACGAAAAACGTCCCAGGGAAGCGGTCAGTTCCAGAATACATATTGGGAAACATGCGGCCTGGAACTGTATAAAAGCGAAACGGATCGTTACCCAGCTGGCTATCGAGATAGATGTCATGGGCAGCATAGACAATAAAGTGAACATACCAGGCTTCAGGATGTTCGTCGGGAGCGTACACATGATCAACCGAAGCAAATCGCCAACTGTGAAATGCAGTTGTGATGTCTGGGACGAAGAGTTGAATCACTTCCCACGCTGTCGGCTTGGTGCAGGAAGAGAATGAACAATCGTTATCGTACCCAGCATCTTTTTGCACCGCTTGGAGGAGACCGTAAAAGTCGAGAGCCGTTGCTTGGCGCAGGCCAGGAATCACCGCTTGGGGATCAGTGGGAAGAAGAGTATTCAGATTCTGATCCAACCAGCGTAGCCCTGTTGTCGTATCAAGGGTGAGAGTGCTCGGCCCCAACACCGAATCGACAGGAAGGAGTGTCGCTTGGGCCACGTTCGCCCAGAGGATGGAGATCAGCAAAAGTCTGACAAAACGATGCACAATATACCTTCTTTAGGAAGCGGAAATTACGGTTGCGCATGCGTAGGTACGCGCGTGGATATGCCTATTTTCAGGACGATGCGCAAGTATTTGACCATAATAAACTACGGAAATTCAGTAACAAGGCAGTTTTTACGTCTACGGTTCGCGACATGATTGGATCAATAATTGCCGGAGCGCACTGCTAGCGATTCCTACATTCTGCTCTCTCAATACTGCTAACAAGGCGGAGACATGTGCTGAGGCGAAGCTTGGGCCTTGGAAATTCCGTGCTTGCGCTGGACCGGGAAGGGGGCGGGGACAGGAGTGGGCACGAAACGGGATCGGGTCATCCGCGACGTACACATAATCGCCCCAATCACAACGTTCATCATTGGCGACGCCGATGACACCGGGAAGTACTGCAGGGAGGACGTTAGTTTGCCCGGCAGGAGATGAAGCAACCAAGACTGTACCTGCGGCATGGGCTTCAGCTATGATAGCGAGGCAACGGTCGCGGTGCGCAGGATTGGCGGTGCCAAGACTGAGATTGATCACGTGCATTTGGTGCTCGATTCCCCAGCGGAGCGCGGCTTCAAGTACTGGAAATGAGACTTGCAGTCGATCGTTGAAGACTTTCACCGCATACAATTCGACCTGTGGGGCTTTTGCTCTGAGGATACCCGCCAGAGCGGTGCCGTGGCCGATGCGGTCACTACAATCCTCGTGTTGTTGAATCGTCCCATCCGTAGCCAAAGATAAGCTCACTCCTCCGGTGACGAAGCCCACGTGTGAGTGTTGGGCGTTGACACCGCTGTCGATGAGTGCGACACGAACGCCTGCGCCAGTAGCGCCGTTCAGATCAAGCTGCAACGTCATACTTGTTGCCCTTTCTTCGCACCTTCACACGCTTTCTCTACCATAAGCTGACCTTATTTGACACACGTCAGAACGAGAGTAGAATCCCACGCAAACGTAGACGGAGACCGTGGGAGAAGGCAGGCATGAATAAGCAACGTCAAGATGGGTGTCGGGTCTTTCGTTTGTCGAGTCTCGCTGTGCTTCTGATAGCACTCGTTGTGATTGACCGGGCTGGTGCACAGACAGCAGCGAACGAGCTCTTCACGAAATGTGTTGGCTGTCATGCGCCAAAAGGTGGTGCGCTTGATGTTGTCACTGCGCAGCGAAAGACGCCCGAGGGTTGGGAAATGACCCTCATTCGTATGGTGCGTACGCATGGGGCGCAGTTGCAACCAGCGGAAGTTGGTGCGCTGGTCAAGTATCTCAGTGATGCGTATGGGCTTGCTCCATCTGAGGTCGAGCCGTTTCGCTACATGTTAGAGAAACGCAATACGAAAGTCGTGCAGCATGAGGTGCCGCAATTTGTTCAGGCGTCCTGTATGCAGTGCCATTCTTATGAACGCACTATCCTGCAGCGGCGAACGCTGGAATCCTGGAGCCATATTCCAGATATGAAACTTGCCTTGTTTACCAACACTGAGAATGTCACTGCGTCCTCGGGGCTTTTGCAGGATTTTTGGTACGACGAAGTCAAGAAGAAAGTGCTTCCTCATCTCGCGAAACAGTTTCCTTTCTCGACCGCAGCTTGGACGAAATGGCAAGCCAAAGCAAAAACCGATTACGCTGGCAATTGGAAAATTGTTGGCCATGATGCGGGTAAAGGAGGCGATTATACTGGGCAGGTCACACTGAAAGCGCTTGGTGAAGATAAATACGGAGGCGAGTTCGTACTCGATTTCTCCGACGGTTCAAAAGTTTCGGGAAAGACGACAGGTCTGATATATACCGGGTTTCAATGGCGCGGCTCAGTCCAGTTAGAAGGTGGGAAGATCCAACGTGAGATCTTTTTTGCGTCAGAGGATGGAGCTACCTTACAAGGGCGCAGAGTGTTGGCTCCTGTTGGGGATCTGGGGATGGACGAAACCTGGTATCGAAGCGGTGGTTCGGCGCGGCTCTTTTCGGTTATTCCCACGACGTTGCAGGCAGGAGAGAAACAGACAGTGAAGATCTTTGGTGCAAACTTGCCGGCAAACCTGACCACTGCCGCCGTGAGTTTTGGTAATGGTGTGACGATTACTTCGCTCAATCAGACTGGTGATGACACGATAGTCGCCGAAGTTGTCGCTGCTAAAGGAGCTGCGGTTGGGCTGCGACAGCTACGTTTCCAAGGAGTCACTGGAACGCTGCCTTTCTACGTCTATCGCAACATTGATTATATTCGGTTATTGCCGGAGACTGCGTTCGCTCGTCCGGGGGGAGACCATATTCCCAAATATATGCAGCAGTTCGAAGCCTTTGCGTATCTCAAGGGGCCGGATGGAGAAAAAGGGACGAAGGATGATGTCAAACTTCATCGCGTGCGTCCAGAAAAGTGGAACCTGGAAGAGTACGTGAAGCGATTGAACGACGACGATATGCACTTTGTCGGTGCGGTCGACGAGAATGGCCTCTTCACTCCAGCCCAAGCTGGGCCGAACCCGCAACGACACATGATGGATCACAATATTGGAGATGTCTGGGTCGAGGCCTGGTACAAACCACGTGGTGCGAAGCAACCAATGGGTGCGCGTGCCTATCTTTTGGTGATGCCGGAGAAATTCAGTTTTCAGCCGATCGAATAGGAGCCGGGGGCCAGGAGTCGGGAGTTGGTCTGAAAACCCCGGCCCCTGACTCCCGGTCCCTTTGGGCACGGGGAACGCGCTTAGAGTCTTGTAAAAAGAAGGGGTTAGGATAGAGAGGGCAGCACGGGTGTCCGGGAAAAAGGAGGAGGAGGTATGCCTGCGCTCACGTGTGCCCTGGTGGAAAAGC
>Ga0194132_10002198_pt1 | contig 37428 bp, 38 predicted proteins | sample TA2KigOf80mmetaG_FD_148612 | JGI IMG/M metagenome (GOLD analysis project Ga0194132, IMG submission 148612) | Freshwater microbial communities from Lake Tanganyika, Tanzania - TA2015054 Kigoma Offshore 80m | ecosystem: Environmental > Aquatic > Freshwater > Lake | place: Tanzania: Lake...
AAGGCCGTCTACAAACGCCCCTGAGGGCGGAGACTTTGAGCCGGCTCTTAGCCGGAACCAGGACTTTCAGTCCGTTATCCGATGCCACCGCCTTTTAGGCGGTGGTTGTTCACTCTCCATTCTTAGTCTGCTCAACGGGTTAACCGGGCGTGCGCTGAATCGCACCCCCGCGCCTGGATTGTTCACGTGATGAAGTCGATTGAGGTGAAACGCTGGAGCAGCGAAGACATCAGAGCGAAACTTTCGTTTTGTTTGCCGCTGCTTTGAAAATCATCCTCGACCCTTTCATCGCAAGTCGTAAAATACCGGCGACCGCCGGTCGCCCCGACATCGCGGCGTGAACGCGATGCCTGTTGGCTTCGCTCCGGAAGGCTTTCACTTCGTTCGACTTCACATGGCGAACAATCCGGGCTGCGGACATACTCAGACTTGACTGTCCGGGAGGCTGACGTTAGGAAGTACCCATCACAATTTTGCCGGCTCGTTCGAGCCGTGCACGAGGTTTCATGAGCGGAGCACTTTCAGGGATCAAAATCATCGAAGCGGCGAGCTACGTTACCGGCCCGTTTGCCGCGCAGCTGCTGGCCGATTTGGGTGCGGACGTCATCAAAGTCGAAGAGCCCAAGCGCGGCGATCCCTTTCGCGGTTGGGGCGATCGCAACTACGCGGCGACTTTTTGCAGTCTTAACCGCAACAAGAAAAGCGTCACCGTTGATTTTCGCAGCGATGAAGGGCGCGATGTGTTGTTCAAGCTGATTGCCGGTGCCGATGTTTTCATTCAGAACTTTCGTCCCGGTGTGTTGGATAAACGCCGCCTGGGCTACGACAGTTTCAAGGACATTAATCCGACGTTGGTCTACTGTTCGATTTCCGGTTTCGGACCCAAAGGACCCTATCGCGACATGCCGGGCTACGACACCATCGGGCAGGCGCGCAGCGGCTTACTCAGTATGCTCACCGACCCCGGCAAGCCGCAGGGCATGGGCATTTCTTTCTCGGATCATCTGACCGGCATGTATGCCTGCTACGGCGTGTTGGGCGCGTTGATGAACCGCATGCTCAGCGGCCAGGGGCAGCATGTGGAGACGTCGCTCTTGCGCGCCTCGGTTTCGTTTGTCAGCGAGAACGCCGCGCGCTATTTCGAGAACGGTCATGTGCCGAGGCGCAAGCACCGCACGACAACGGCCGGCGTGTTCGCTTTTGAAGACCAGGGCGGCCTGCCGTTTGTTTTGCATATGTCATCGCCCGATAAGTTCTGGTTGGGGCTTTTCGATGTCGTGGGCAAGCCGGAGTGGGCGCAGGATAGCCGATTTAACAACCGCAAAGCCCGGATCGACAACTACGATGTGCTGGTGGAAAATCTCGGCCCGATCTTCCGCCTGGGCAAACGCGACGATTGGTTGCGCCGGTTGATCGAGAAAGATGTGCCGGCGGCGCCGATCAACACGCTGGACGAAGTTTTCGCCGACCCGCAGGTGGCGACCTATGGTTTTCCACAAGATGTCGTGCACCCCAAGATGGGCAAAATGAAGCTGGTGGGCAATGCGGTCGATATGTCGCGCACGCCACCCAGCATCGACCGGCCGCCACCGGTGTTGGGTGAACACACCGAGGAAATTCTCGGCGCTCTAGGCTACGACCAGAACGCACTGGCAACGCTGCGCGAAAAGGGCGCGGTGTGACACGCCACCCCAGTCTGATTCCGCTGTCGCAGGACCACCATCACGCGCTCGCGCTGGCGCTGCGCTGCCGCAAGCAAGCGCTCGGTCAGATCAAGCCGATGGGTGTGGTGGGTTTGGCGGAACGGGCCAAAGAGTTTCTAGATTTTTACGAAAAAAATCTGCGGGCGCATTTCGCTGCTGAGGAGCAAGAACTGTTTCCGTGGATGCGCAGCCACATTGCCGCAAGCGCGGTCATGATTGATGAACTGCTGCGCCAGCACGAAGAGCTGCGCCAGTTTGCCGCCAAGATTGCAGCGGGGGTGGGCTTGGCGAAATTGATTTTCGACCTGGGCGATTTGCTTGAGCGTCACGTGCGCAAAGAGGAACGGGAGCTTTTCCCGCTCTTTGAGGCGCAAGCACGGGAGTCCGAAGCACAGCAGCTAGGTTCAGCCATCCAGCGGCTCCTGTCACAAACAGGGTAGCATTCCGCTTTCTGGTTTGGCTCCCCGCTCCCTGCGCTTAGCCCTTTGCCTTTAGCTGAGTTCAGTCCATCAACTTCAGCAGCACATGGCGGCGATTCTTCGTGTGCGGCCGCACTTGGCCCGGCCAGCGGCCTTCTTCGATCGCTTTGTCCCAGGCCGGGCTGGTTAGCACGTCCGGGCTTTCCAATTCGTAGATCGCCGTGTAGGTCGGCTCGTTGGGGATCTCGATGGTCTTTCTCTCGCCGCCGATGTTCATGGTCAACGTGCCGCGTTTGTAACGCGAGACACCGAGCACGCCGGGGACTTTCAACAGATTGGGCACATGTTCTTTGTCGTAGACTTCATTGAAGATCGCGTCATGCTCGGCGTCGACGTCCATGCTCGCGATCATCAGATACTTTGCTTTGCCTGCCATGTTACTCTCCTAAATCTCTTTTCCGAACTTCGTGTCCTTCGCGCCTTCGTGGTGAATGTGGATTCCCTCTACATGCCTAGGAAGCTGCCGATCTCCGGCGCCGGCGATTTGATCTCGACGACGATCGACTCTTCGATGCCTTCGACGCCGTGCGGCACGCCCTTGGGGTGGCGGCAGACATCGCCGGGGCCGAGAATATATTCCTCTTTGCCGACGGTCATTTTGACTTTGCCTTTGACGACGTAGGCCAGCGACTCGTGGTTGTGTACATGCAGCGGCGCGCCGACGCCGGGCGTGTAATGAATTTCCAAGAAAGTCATTTCGTCGCCTTTGATCAGCGGCTTGACGAGCAAGTCGCCGCCATACATCGGTTTGCCTTCAATCGCTTTGACTGTGATCGCTTTGACGTCGGAGTTCTTCGATAGAATCATGCTGGCTCCTTACTGAACGATGAATGGTTCATTATCAAGATTTGCCGAGTCAGTCTATCGCCGTCGTTGACAGGGTTGTTTGCGTCGCCCTATAGTCCGGTAAAAAGCGCCGGAGGTGGGTGAATTGTTAGTCGAGGGTTTCGATCATTTCGTCGTGCCGGTCAATGACGTGGTGGTTGCTGAAGAGTTTTATTGCCAGGTTTTTGGCGGCGCGATCGCCAGGCGCAACGGGCTCAACGTGCGCTCGCAGCCGCTCGGGCCGCACACTTTTTTCAACCTGGCCGGAAAGCGCATTGGCGTTTATCTGCAGAAAGAAGAACGCGGCACGGCTGTCACCACGCGCGGGGCGCCGACGTTTTCTTTTACGACCACAGCAAAGGGCCTGCAGGAAGTAGTGGCGGTGCTCGAGCGCTGGAAACTCAAGTTCGAGGGGCCGGTGCCGCACAGCCACTCATTCGCTCTATCGACATTGTTCTTTGCTGACCCCGCGGGGAATCATTTTGCGATTTATGTGCCGAGCAAAAATGGCAGCGCGACTGGGGCGCAGCGTCTGACTGGTGTTGGCTATTTGGAGTTAGAGGCGCCAAAGCTCGACGCCTCGATTAAATTCTATGAGCAAGTGCTGGGCTTCGCGCTTGTCAGCCGCGGCGTCGATCCCCAGTCTGGAAAGAATCAAGCGACCCTGCGCATGGGCGGCGGGCAGATATTGTTCCTCACCGAAGTGGCGTTCGGTCCCAAAGGCTACCCGATGAGCCGGCTGATTCCCGGGCCGCATTTGGGCTTTTACGTCGCGCCGGCGCAATGGCGCGAGGCGTTGGCGCAGCTCGATCGTCTAGGCATTCCCAATGGCGATCGCGGCGAAGAGGCCAAAGGCCGGACAGCCGGCGGCACGCAGGGGACCTACATGGACGATCCGGCCGGCAATGTCATTCAGTACATCACCGAAGGTATGCAATAACGGCAGCAACTTTCACAGGAGGAGTTTATGGCTAACAATTATGTCGACGCGGACGGGCACGTCATGGAAGATGCCGAAGATATTCTCTCGTACGTCAGGGCGCCGATGAACAATCGCGGCACCCGCAATTGGCTGCCGAGTCTGGACCATTTTCATACGCCGGCCGATGGCACGCCGCGCACGCCGGGAACTTTCGATCCGAAGACCGGCCCGGAGGAGTGGCTGCAATTTCTCGACAAGACCGGCACCGATTATACGGTGCTCTATCCGACGGCTGGCTTGGCCTATGGCAATGTCGCCTATCCCCAGTGGGCGCTCGCCTATGCCCAGGGTTACAACGACTATATTCATAAACGTTACTTGCAGCGCAGCCCCAAGTTCCAGGCCGTGTCGCTGATCCCGATGCAAAACGTTTCCGATGCGGTGAAAGAATTGCGCCGCTCGGTGAAGGATTTGGGTTTCATCGGCGCGATGATTCCGTCCAATGGTTTAACTCGCCACGTTAGCCACGAAGAGTTCTGGCCAATCTACGAAGAGGCGGAAAAGTTGAACTGTGTCGTGGCCGTGCACGGCGGCAGCTATATCAATCTTGGCTTCAACACTTACACGGTGTTTCCGGCGACGCGCGCGCTGGGCATGCCATTCCCCTTGGCGATTGCCGCCACCGGCATGATCGTCGATGGCGTCTTCGATCGCTTCCCCAAACTGCGCGTCGGTTTTATGGAAGGCGGCACGGCGTGGATACCGCTGGTCATCGACCGTCTGGAACGCGAGCTCGAGTACGGAGGCCTCAAGCTCAAACGCCATCCCGAAGATTATTTCAAAGACGACCGCATCTTTATCGGCTGCGAAGGCAACGAAAAGGCGTTGGCTTATGCCATCGAACGGGTCGGCCCGAAGCCGTTCATGTTTGCCTCTGACTTCCCGCACGAAATCTCGATCGCTAACTGCATGGAGGAGATCGACGAAGTTCTCGAGCGCACGGATCTCAAAAAAGAGCACAAGGCGGCGATTCTCGGCGACAACGCGCGGCGTTTTTACGGCAAATAGGCGGCAGGGGCGGCCGGTGGGTTGCCCGCGCCTATCCTCGCGCTGTTTTCAGACCTTTGCCGTCAGGGGCTTTTGTAGAATGCAGCCATAGTTGAGCGTGAAGCTCTTTCCCTTGTCGAGGCGATCTAAATAGTAGCACGCGTAAGGAACGATAAAGCGCAGAAAAGCCGCGCCGGGTGACGGATCGGAGCGTCGAGAATTTTCCAGAGCGCGCGCCGCTTGTTGGGAAACAGATAACGGTATGAAAGCGACACGCGGTGGCCCAAGTACCAGAAAAACCCGCCCATGGGCGCGATCGATACCGGTTCAAGCCCCGCCTGTTCGCTGAGATAGCGTATACCGGATGAGGTGAAGCGGAAATAGTCGTTCGGCATGCCGTGTTCTTGCCAGCCCTGCGGTGCGATGAGAAAAAGCTTGCCCCCCGGTTCGAGCACCCGGGCAAATTCTTTTAGTGCCGCCAAGGGCTCCCTTAGATGTTCGATCACGTCGACGTTGATCGCCGCTGGTATGCTGTTGCTGCGAAACGGCAGATGGTACAGGTTGGCGGCCAAGTCGACGTCGCCGTAGGCGCGCTTTTTGACCGGTTTCATGTCGAACGCAAGATAGCGAGCATGGGGGGAAAAATTCTTGTGTTTGCAGTTGCCGGCGCCGGCGTCGAGCACGATGGCACCAGGTTTCACTTCCGCGGCGACCTGCAGCAAGAAATGATCGGTGGCATGGCGCGCTAAACGCACCTTGGATGCGGGTTTTACCACGGGGCGTTATCTTCTTGATAAGTATTTTTGATAAACGTCGTCACGGCGATTCTTTAGGAGAGGCAGTTTTTCTCTGACCTCGTCGACGAGGGCGAGGTCCGCTTCGACGACGGCCAGTCCTTCGCTATCACCTAGCTCGGCAAGTGTTCGGCCGAGCGGGTCGACCGCCATGCTGTGGCCAGTGTAGATATTGCCAACCTGATTGGGCGCAACCACGAAGCAACCGTTCTCTAGTGCCCGCGCTTTGATCATGGTCTGCCAGTGCTCGACCTTCAAATCTCCTTGCACCCAGCCCGACGGCGCCACCAGCACGTTGGCGCCTTGCAGCGCCAACATGCGCGCCATTTCCGGAAAGCGTAGATCGTAACAGATCATCGTGCCGATGTTGGCCGCGGCGATCTTGAGCTGCGCTCCGAGCTCTGCGCCGGGGTGAAATTTGTCGGACTCTTTAAATCCAAAGGCGTCGTATAGGTGGAGCTTTCGATAGCTTGACGCGACCTTGCCGTCGGAGCCGATCCAAACCGCGGTGTCGTAGACGCGCTCTTTGACTTGGCAGGTTTCGTAGATCGCCGCCAGGACGAAAAGACGCGCCTGCTTTGCGGCATCGCACAGCGGCGCGATGAAGGCGCCGTCTAGCGTTTCCGCCATCTGGCTTAGCTCGGACGCACTCTGACTGCCCGGCGAAAAAGCCATCAGGAATTCCGGAAAGACGATGAGCTCGGCGTTTTGTTTTTTGGCCGCGCCGATCAGCTCAAGGGCCACCTGCAAATTTTCCTTCTTATCCGTTGTAGATTTTACTTGCGCGATGGCGATTTTGAGCATCGTAGATTCGCTTTCCGCTGGATTATCGTTGGGACTCAAGCTATCCAAGTGGTAACTCGCCGTCAACTCTCATGGCCGACCAGCGGATCACACCACGCCTACAAAGGCTTGCACTGGCTAACGTTTGTTTAGGGCAATTTATCAGCGCGCTCGATTCGCGGTCAGTTAATGTCGCGCTGCCGACCCTGTCGCTCTACTTTGATGACTCCATGGCGGTGGTGCAGTGGATACCGCTGGCCTATCAGTTGACCATCGTTGGTTTGGTGCTGAGCATGGCGCGTCTTGGCGATATGCTGGGGCGCAAGAAAATTTATGCGCTGGGCTTTGCGCTGTTAGGCTTGGGCTCGGCGTTGTGCGGCCTCAGTCCGCAGCTTTGGCAAATCATCGTTTTTCGTGTGGTCGAGGCGGTGGGCGGCGCTCTGGTCTTGGCCAATGGCCGAGCCATCGCTTCGTCGCTCTATTCGGAGGCCGGCCGGGGCCGCGCCCTGGGCATGATGTCGATGTCGTTTCATCTGGGCTACATCACCGGGCCGTCGGTGGGCGGTTTTCTTGTCGACACGGTGGGTTGGCGTTGGATCTTTTTCATGAACTTGCCCGTCGCCGCCGCGGCAGGGTACATGGCGTGGCGAATTCTCCCCGAGACCGTGACCGAGAAGCGCGATTACTCGATCGATCCGATCGGCATGATCACGCTGCTCGTCTCGGTTGTCGGTTTGATCGTCGGCTTGCAGCAAATCGCCAAGTCTGGCTTCGGCCTTTACGCGCTTGCGGCCATTGCGGTGGCGCTCACGTCCTTTGCCTTACTCCTGCACTTCGAACGCAAGGCTGCGGCGCCGCTGCTCGATCTTTCGCTGTTCAAAACGCGGCTGTTGTCGGCCGGCATCGTCAGCCATTTCTTCGTGACTTTGTCGCATACCTCGACGTTTTTCCTGCTGCCGTTTTATCTCCAAGGCGTGCTGCACTATTCCCCGACGGAGGTCGGCATCACCATTGTCTTTTTCTCCCTGGTGATCGTCTTTCTCGCGCCGCTCGGCGGTTGGCTGGGCGACCGCTTGGGCTCGCGGCTGCTCTGCACCGCGGGCGCGGCGGTGACAGTGGCAAGCATGGTCGGTTTCGCGCAGCTCGACGCCGGCAGCGGACGCGTCGCCGTGATGGTGCCGCTGATGCTGCTCGGTTTAGGCTGGTCGCTGTTTCAGTCGCCCAATCTGAGCGGCATGTTCAAAGCCGTGGCGCCGCGCTACATCGGCGCGGTGAGCGGTTTGTCGCTGACCTCGGCGAATATCGGCAACGCCATGGGGGTCGCCGTGGGTAGCGTGTTGTTTTTGCGCTGGCTGCATTTCTACGGCTTGGCCGGCAGCGCCATCCCGCCCTACACGGAATGGGCCAACAATCCCGCGGTCTTTAACAATGCGTTTCAGAGCTCATGGCTGGTGATTGCCGGTATGACTGCGATCGCGATTGCCGCTTCGGCGCTGCGCGGTGCAGACCGGCGAAAATGAGACTTTCGGCATATGGTGGATGGAGAATAAGCTGCTAGTCTTGGGACAGTTTGACAACAGGTGTTATAGGTTGACAATAGAAGTCCCGTTAGCGATGGGTGATGCGCAATGATGCGCCAGTGGGTTTGGGCAGACTCTGATCAGCAGCAGGAAGCGGCGTTAGCGCAAGTCCGTGGTTTTGAATTCGAACAGTTCGTCGCTCTCCTAGGCGCAACCCCGGTGCGGGTGTTGGAACTTGGCGCCGGTCATGGTTGGTTGGCGCGGCGCTTTTCGTTGAGCGGCCATACCGTCGTAGCCCTCGATATCCCCGCGTCCGAATGGCGCCAGCACTGGTCGCCTACCACGATTGCCTATGATGGTGTGAACCTCCCGCTACCGAGCCTGAGTGTCGATGTCATCGTGTCATCCCATGTTCTCATGCAAGTTGCGAGACTCAGCGAGCTTCACAGGGAGATGCGCCGCGTGCTCAAGCCGGGCGGTTATTGTTTACACTCCTTGCCGACGCCGGCGTGGCGTTTGTGGACGACCGTGATTAGCCCGGTCGTGGGAGTGCGCAAGGCGATCTTTTGCCCGGCGCCGAAACTGGGCAAGCGCGCGGGCCACATCCCGCGTTTTCTCCATCCCGCGATAGCGCGCGGCCTGGTCGGATACTACGCAGTGAAGTCCGGGGTCAGACTCGATGGCAGCCGCCGCTCGTTTCTCGGCGAGATTATCGCTTTTTCGGAGCCGCGCTGGCGGCAGCTTTTCTCTCAGGACGGCTTTAGCGTCGACATGAGTTGGCCGATGGGCATTTTCTATACTGGCCACTCGCTGTTGGGAAACGAACTTCCCGTGGACTTTCGCCGGCAGCTTGCGCGGATGATCGGGTCATCATCGCGGCTCTATAAAGTGTGCCCGATCTGATGGCGTGTGTTGGTGCGAACTTCAAACGTTTAGCTGGGTGCCGGCTTTTTTCTTGAGGATATTTTCCAGCACCTTGGCCCCCAGCGCCACATCGGCGACCCCCTGGCCGGCGTTGTTCTTGTAGAACGTGATCTGGTCGAGCCTCGTGCGGCCTTCGTTGTTGCCGGCGAGGATGGAGCCGATCTCGATCAGTTGCTCCCACTTGATGACGCCGCGGTTGACCGGGTCGAAGATATCGGCTTGCTCGTCTTGGACCGCCTGTTGGATCGACACGATGCCGTGCACGTTACTTTTTGCCAACGTCGCGTCGTCGATCTCACGCCGCTTGGCGGCGGTGAAGCCGCCTTTGACCAGGCCGACGTTGCTGCCGACGATGGTCGTCACATGCTGGCCCGGCTCGAGCAGCTGGCCGTCGAACACCGGCACGCTCGAGTTGGTCGCGGCGAGGATAATATCCATGCCGCGCACGGCGTCGTCGGGTTTATCGACTGGGACGATGTTGATGTTGGTGATCGGTCCCATCTCATCGGCGAACTGTTTTCGATTGGCCGGATTGCGGCTGTAGACTTTGACCTCCGTCAATTTGCGCACCTGCATGAGCGCCAGGAGATGATTCTTGGCCTGGCCGGCGGCGCCAAAGAGGCCGAGGCGTTTGGCATCGGGCCGCGCTAAAATGTCGGTTCCCACCGCGCTGGTGGCCGCGGTGCGCAGGCCGGTGACCGCGATGTTGTCGGGCAGCTCCGAGCAGGTGATCTCGCCGATGATGATGCCTTTCAGTTCGCCTTCGGCGGAATCGTAAAGCACGATGACGGGGTGATTGAGGCGCGGATAGACCTGCTCCTGCGCCATCGGCTTGACCCATTCGCAATGGGTCATCAGCCCCGTCGCTTTCGCCGCCGGCACGCCGCCCTGATGCACGCTGACGCGCACACCCGTAGGAATGTGAATGCGCCGGCGCGGCGCATTGATCTGGGGATTTTCGCCCCACTCGCGAAAGCCGAGCCGCACGGCTTCGACGGCTTCCGACATGGTGACGATGCCGCGGATCTCTTGGGGGGTGACGAGAGTTGGGAACATGGGAACTCCGGATAAGTATGAATTATGAAAGCGGAATTATGAATTAACCAGACGAGACAACGCTAACGTCGCCGGCCCCGTTTCCGCTTTCATAATTCGGCCTTCATACTTTCTCTAAAGCGTCTTCGCCACCTCGGGCCGCGCAATCAACGCTTCCCCCCAACGTTTGAGATTCGGGTAGTTGGCGTTGATCTCGACCGTGTAGCGCTGGCGCCGGGTGTAGAAGGGAATATAGGTGACGTCGGCCAAGGTCATATGCTTGCCGACGAGAAACTCTCGGCCGGTCATTTCTTTTTCGAGCGTGTCGAGATGCTGCTTCATGCGCTCGCGGGCTTTTTCGGGCTCGCGCTGCTTTTGCAGATCGGACGCTGTCGGATGCACCCGGCTATTGAAGAAGTCGACCCAGATTCTCACTTTGGAGCGCTCCACCAAGTCGCTCGGCAAAAGCCGCGGCTCGGGGAATTTCTCTTGGAGGTATTCGTTGATAATCGCGGATTCGTAGATCACCGCTCCATCATCAACCAGAACCGGGACTTTGCCGTAGGGATTCTGCTGCACCAGATCGCTCGGTTTATTTTTCAGGTCGACCTCGATCAAGTCATAGGGAATGCGCTTCTCAGACAGGACAATCCTAGTCCTGTGCGCGTAGGGTCAGGTGTGAGCGGAATAGAGTTTCATCGGCGTGACCTCCTGTTTCTGCCTAAGTATCACCCTCACAGAAATGGTTCAAACCTCGTGTTGGTTGAGCCACTCCCGCAGTGCATCTCCGACTAGATTGAGAGCCAGCACGGAACTGTCGCCCTTCGTTTAGCATTGTGCCCACGATGGCTTCGGCGGCTCGACGCCGAGGCCCAAAAAACTCAAGCTGCCTTCGGCGACGATGGCCGCTGCTAGGCCGAGCCGTTGAATACTGAATGTATTTTTCAGTATGCCGGCTTTCTGGTCAAGCGGGCGGGCTTTAAACTTAGCCGAGCCAACACTGGCGCGGTCACACTCATCCAGCGTTTCGGCTCGGCGGCCAATCTGAATGTTCATCTGCATTGCCTGGTGCTCGACGGTGTCTACCTAAACCGCGACGGCGTGCCGGTCTTGCACGAGGCGGCAGCTCCCACGGTGGAAGAGCTGGAAGTTTTACTCGCTAAGATTATCACGCGCACCATGCGCCTATTGACACGCTTGGGCGCTGTCAGCGAAGAACCAGATCAGACATAGCTCGCCGAAATGGATACCGACGGCGCGCTCAAGGCTCTGCAAGTTGCCTCCTGCACTTATCGTATTGCGCTCGGCCCACGCGCTGGGCAGAAAGTGCTGAGCTTGCAAAGCCTGCCGAGCAGAGCCAGGGTGTCCGCCCCGGAGCTGCAGGTCAACGCGCACGGCTTTAACCTGCACGCAGCGGTGCGCTGGCGCGCCGATCAGCGTAAAGAACTCGAGCAGCTCTGCCGCTATATCCACCGGCCGGCCCTCGCCAACGAACGGATCAAACGTAATCGCGCTGGCCAAGTCGTGCTGCAACTGAAGAGTCCCTACAAAGACGGCACCACCCATATCGTCATGAGCTGCTTGTGCAAACTTTCTGAAAACACACCACAGAGGTCACGGAGAACACAGAGGAAAAGACAGAGAGAAAAACTATTTTGAAAAAATCACACTCCCTCTCTCTTCCCTCTGTGAACTCCGTGTGCTCCGTGGTGAGAGATTCCCGTTGCTCCGTGGAGCATTGCCCCAACTGCGGCGGCGATTTGAAGATCATCGCCTGTCCTGAGCATCGTCGAAGGCCGGCGATCGAAGATCCGCCGGTGACTGAGAAGATCCTCTCCCATCTGGGCCTGCCGACCCGCGTCCCGCCGCGCGCGCCGGCTCGTCGAGTCGATCTGTTCCAGACCATCTGACAGCCAAAAACCGCCTGCCAATGCAAGCCGACGCAGCCGCTCGCTCCGAGGGGCGATACAGAACACTTCGCGCGCTGCCGAGCGCTGCGCGGCCCAAGCCGACCGAAGCCAAGCCGCAAATCTCAGCGATATATTTCCGGCCAGGGAAAAAGATGGTTTGAATCTCTTATACTTAACTAGCGGCTGCCGAGCCGCTCCTGGAGGCCGTCGCCCACCAGATTCAGCGCCAAGACGGTAATCATGATCGCCAGTCCGGGGTAAGTGGTCAGGTGCGGCGCGACGAGCAGAAATTGTCGGCCGTCATTGAGCATGGATCCCCATGAAGGCGTTGGCGGTTCCACACCGAGGCCGAGAAAACTTAGACTGCCTTCGGCAACGATGGCGGCGGCAAGGCCGAAGGTCGCTTGGATCATCAGCGGCGGCAGCAGGTTGGGGAGCAGATGGCGAAAAATGATTCGTCGTGGTGCCCCGCCGAGGGCTTGCGCTGCTTGAATAAACTCGCGCTCACGCAGCGCAAGGATTTCGCCACGCACCAGCCGGGCGTAGCCGGTCCAGCCAATTAAACAAAGAGCGAGAATCACATGCTGCAGGCCAGGTCCCAATACCGCGGTAAACGCGATGGCGAGGAGAATGCCGGGAAACGCTAGCAGGATGTCGACCACCCGCATAACGGCCAGATCGACCCAGCCGCCAAGATAGCCCGCCAAGGCGCCGAGGCAGAGCCCGATGGTGAGCGAGATGGTCACCGTGGCGATGCCCACCGTCAAAGAGATGCGACCGCCGTAAATCACCCGACTCAAGATGTCGCGGCCAAGCTTGTCGGTGCCCAATGGGTGGTCGCTGGAATAGCTGATCAAATCGCGGTCGAGTTGTTGCCGGGTCGGTGGATAGGGCGCCAACAGCGGAGCGAACAGCGCGCTGGCGGCGAGCAGTAATAAAATCGCCGCGCCACTGATCAACCAAGTTCTACTTGTCATAGCTAATCCGTGGATCGACGACGCGGTAGAGTAAGTCGGTCAGCAGATTGACCAGAACGTAGGAGAGCGCAATCACCAACACACAACCCTGCACCACCGGATAATCGCGGGTTTGGATCGCCTGCACGGTCAGCCGTCCAATGCCGGGCCAGGCGAAGACTGTCTCGGTGATGATCGAGCCGGCGAGCAAGCTGCCGAATTGCAGGCTCATGATCGTGATCACCGAGAGCAGCGCATTGCGCAGCGTATGTTTGAGCCAAACAAGTTGTTCTTTTAGGCCTTTGGCGCGAGCCGTGCGGACGTAATCGGCGTCGATCACCTGGAGCAAACTGGCGCGCAGGATGCGCGTGAGGATGGCAGCCATGCCGAGCCCGAGTGTCAGGGCCGGCAAGACGATCGATGTCAATGCGCCTCGGCCCGATACCGGCAGCCAGCCCAGTTGAATGGCAAACACGATCATCAAGAGCGGGCCGAGCCAAAAGTTGGGCATGGACAGGCCGAGCAGGGAAAAAGTCAGGGCGGCACGGTCGTTGATCTTTCCCTTGTTCATCGCCGCGCCGATGGCGAGTGGAAATGAGATTACCACTGCCATTAGCATCGCGAAGGCCGTCAGCTCAACGGTCGCAGGCAAGCGAGCCGCGATCAGTTGGCCGACGCTCGCTTGCTCATAGAGCGATCGCCCAAGGTCGCCCTGCAGCAATCCGAGTAGAAAATTGCCGTACTGCGCGAAGAGCGGCTGGTCGAGACCGAGGGCGCGGCGCAGCTCTGCTTTGTCGGCGCCGCTGGCGGTTTCGCCGAGCATGACTTCGACGGGATCGCCCGGGACCAGGTGAATCAAAAAGAACACCAGCGTGATGGCGCCCAATAGCGTCGGCACAAGCAGCAGCAAACGATGCAGCAGGTAGCGTCTCACGGGGTTACCGACACTTGCTTGAATGACACAAAGCTGCCGTCGGGGTAAGGGACGAATCCTTGCAAGTTGCGTTTGTGCGCGACGACATTTTTGACCCACCACAGCGGAATGTAGGGCAGCTCGCTGGCAAGAATCTGTTGCACTTGGCCGTAGATTTTTCTGCGTGTAAATAGGTCGGTTGTCGTCCTGCCATCTTCGAGCAGCGCGTCGAGCTGAGCATTGCTGTAGCGACCGCGGTTGTCGCCGTTGGGTGGAAAGCTCGCCGAGTGAAAAAGTTGGTAGTAAATATCGGGATCGTGAATGCCCACCCAGGCCAGTGAGAACAGGTGAAAGTTGCCTTTCTTGACGTCGCTAAAAAACGTGCCCCATTCGTAGGTGCGTATTTCTAGCTCGATGCCCACTTGCGCCAGCTGTTCTTTCAACGCCTCGGCGATGCGCCGGCGCAAATCGATGTTGGTGGTCTTGTAGGACAGACGAAAGCGCGGCCGGGGGCCGTCGCCGTCAGGGTCGGGATAGCCCGCCTGGTCGAGCAACAGTTTCGCTTTGGCTCGATCGCGGGGCCAACCTGGCACTTGATCGTTGTAGGCCCAGTTGAGCGGCGAAAGCAGCCCGCTGGCGGCGACGCCAGTGCCGTTGAGCAAATGGCGGATGATCGCGTCGCGGTCGATGGCATGGGCAAGCGCCCGGCGCACTCGCGCATCGCGCAAAATCGGCTGACTGCAGTTGATGCCGATGTATTGAAACGTCGTCCCCTGGTTGGCTTGGAGCGAGGCATTTTCCTGCTTGGCGAGCCAAGGGATGACCTCCGGCTCGATGTCGTTTTGCAAAAAATCGATGCTGCCTTTCTTGAATTCCAAAACCCGAACCATGGCATCGGGAATCGACTTGAATACCAGGCCGAGAGCCTTCGGTCTGTTCTCCCAATAGTTGGCGTTGGCCTTGAGCATCACGCGCTCGCCGGGGTCGATCTTTTCTAACATGAACGGGCCGGAGCCGGGCGGCGGCTGGCCGCTCGGACCGATGGCCGTGCCCGCCGGCACAACGCCGATGGTGAAATGCTCGGGAAAGGGCGCGTGCGGCTGGCTCAAACGAAAACGAATCGTGTGCGAGTCGAGAACGTCGATGCCTGCCAGCGCCTTTAGCAGGCTCCTTTTAGGCGAAAGATTTTTCGCATCGCCGATCGATTCGTAGGTGTACTTTACATCGGCCGCCGTCAGCAGCCTGCCGTCGTGGAATTTTACGCCCTCGTGCAGCTCGAAAAGATAGCTGCGCGCATTGGGCATGGTCCAGCGGCGCGCCAGCTCGGGCTGCAGCTGCGATTTTTCATCGACGCGCAAGAGCGCGTTGTAGATCAAGCCGCCGACGCGCGACGAGTTGGCATCGGTGGCAAAGCGTGGGTCCAGTTGCAGCGGAAAGCTCTCGATGCCGATGGTGATGTATCCCGGAGGGGGTTGCGCCGACGAGCCGCGGCAGCCGCTTAGGGCGAGCAAAAAAAACAGTAGGAGCAGAATGAGTTGCAAAGACAGGCCACAGCAGAGCTGAAGGACGCTTCGGAATCCTTCGACAGGTCTCCGGACCAACGCATTGTCGAAGCAGGTTCCGGCCGTTCTTCACCTCCGCGGAAAATTTTGACTGAAGATAGCCGGTTTGCTACTATGGGTCAATTTTCCAACCCCATATGCTCCTCCGGAATTGTCACCGCACGGGTGTGTTGGCGCTGAGCTTTCTGATCGCTCTCTTGCGCCAGGTCTCCCATGGGGTGGCAGCAGAAAGCGGTCTGGTAGCGCCCAGCGGCCTGGAAAAAAGCGTCGAGTTTTGGCAGCAGGTGTTTGGCAAGTACGATTCCAAGACCGTGCTGTTCTTTGACCCCTTCGATCAAGCGACGATCTATTCGACCCTGAAAATCAGCGATTCACCGGCGGGGCGGGCGGCACTAGAAAAAGAGCGGCGGCGCGTGCTCGCCGACCACGATTTGGATGAAGAGATGGGCCGGCTGCGCACCCAAAGGGGCGCTAAAGACCAGTTTCTCGCGGGCCTGCGCGCCGGCGGCCGCTACTTGCCGGAGATGAAGAAAATCTTTCGCGACCAGGAGCTGCCCACCGACCTAGCTTATTTGCCGCTGGTGGAATCGTTCTTCAATCTGCGCGCCCGTTCGCCCGTCGGTGCCGCCGGTATTTGGCAGTTCATGCCCGAGACCGGGCGAAAGTTTTTGCGCATCGATAACACCGTCGACGAGCGTTTGGACCCGATCGCCTCGACGCGTGCTGCCGCCAAACTACTCAAGGAAAACTATCAAATTCTCGGCAGCTGGCCGCTGGCGATCACCGCCTACAATCACGGCACCGAAGGGTTGTTTCGCGCCATCCAGGTGACCGGCTCGCGCAATCTGGTCGATATCATTCGCCGCTACAAGTCGGATCGTTTCGGTTTCGCCTCGCAGAATTTCTACGCAGAATTTCTCGCGGTGGTGTACCTGGCCAAGAACAGCGAGCGCTATTTTCCCTTTCTGCGCATGCAGCCGCCGCTGGTGCTGCGCGAATGGACCGTCAGCCACACAACCAGCGTTGAAGCGATGTTGAAGCCGGCGGCGATCACCGCCAAAGATTTCTATGGCTGGAACCCGGCGCTTGCACCCGGGCTAAAACAACTCGCCGCCGGTCAACGGATCAACTTGCCAGCCGACAAATACGACAGCTTTATCATCGCGCAGCGCCGCGCAGCCGACAGCCGCAAGGAAAAAAAACCCACAGTTGTAGTTGCTGCGCCCGCAACGGCCGCGAGCAAGCCCGCGAGCGCCAAAGCGCCGGCGAAAGTGCGCTTGGCAGCGGCGAAGCCGTCGAAGGTGAGCAAAGCCAGCGTCGAGCGCGCCGGCGCGGCTGCGCCGCGGCTTAAAATCGCCAGGCGGCGCGACACAGTGGTGCCGGCCGGCTAAGCGATGGCGGCTTCCTGGCGGACGTCAATTTCCCGTCGCGCATGCTCGCAATTTTGTGCGCCGCCGGCTATTTGCGCTTGAAGGCGGCGAACATTGCCCTATAATAACCTCACTCTATGGACGTTTGGCTGCTCAAGCTGGCCGCATTGGTTTACCTGATTGCGGCGGCGAGTTTTATCACCTATTTGTTCTCGCCCAACACTTCCATCTCAAAGCGTTCGCCGTGGATTTTGTTTGTTGGTTTCCTGTTCCACAGCGCGGCGCTGGCGGCTCACTTTTTTCTCGCCGGCTATCTCAACGTCGCGCAGTTTCGTGAGGCGGTAACGGTGTATTGCTGGTTGATGGTGGCCAGCTACTTGATCGTGCAGATCAAATACCACCTGACGGTGCTGGGTGCGATCATCGCGCCTTTGGCTTTGCTCATGACCCTGGCGGCCTTTGCCTTTGGCAGAGGCGGCGAGCAGCTGCCGCCAGCGCTGCAGACCTATTGGCTGCCGGTGCATGTCACTCTGGCGTTTCTCGGCAACGCGGCGTTCGCCGTCGCATTCGCTGTCAGTCTGATTTATCTCTTGCAGGAACATAAGCTTAAGCAGAAAAAATTTACCTCATTCATGAAGCGCTTTCCGGCCCTCGAGACCCTCGACCGGTTGAACTACGTCTTGCTGGTCTGGGGATTTCCGCTGATGACGCTCGGCATCGTCACGGGCAGTCTGTGGGCCGGGGCCCATTGGGGGCAGTATTGGTCCTGGGAGCCGCGGCAAATTGCCTCGGGTCTGGTTTGGATGTTTTACGGTGCGCTTTTGCACGGCCGGATCACCGCCGGGTTGCGTGGCAAGAAGGCCGCGCTGCTCACGATGGTCGGGTTCTTCGTGGTGCTCGGTTATTTCTTGATCGGTGACGCACTTTTCCCCAGTCGTCACGGCGGAAAGTTTGAATAGCCGTGCATAAAGAGATCGTCATTGTCGGCATGAACCATCGCAGCGCCCCCATCGAGGTGCGCGAAAGCGTGGCCTTCGAAGAAGCCTACGTCAACGACGCGCTGACGCGCCTGCGCAGTTATCCGACTATCGAAGAAGGCGTGATTCTTTCCACTTGCAATCGAGTTGAAGTGGTCGCTGCCGCGTCCGATGGCCGGTTGGCCTCGACGGCAATCAAATCGTTTCTTGCCGATCAAAAAGCCCGGCGCCACGCCGGCGATCTCGACGAGCATGTTTACACCTACCTCGGGCCCGACGCGGTGCGTCATCTGTTTCGGGTGGCGGCTAGTCTTGACTCGATGGTTGTCGGTGAGCCGCAAATACTCGGTCAGTTGAAGGAGTATTACGACGTCGCGCAAAAGGCCGGCACGGTGGGAACGCTGTTGCACCGGTTGTTTCATCGTTCGTTTTCGGTGGCCAAGCGCGTGCGCACGGAGACCGGTATCGCAAGCCGCGCGGTGTCGGTGAGCTCGGTGGCGCTTGATTTGGCCAGACGTATCTTCGATCGGCTCGATGACAAGGCTGTGATGCTGATCGGCGCCGGTAAGATGGGTGACCTGATGGCGCGCCAGCTGCAAAACAACGGTGTGCAAAACTTGATGGTCACCAACCGCACGTTTGAACGAGCGGTGGAGCTGGCCGAGCGCATGCGCGGCAATCCGATCCGCTTTGAAGATTTCCCGCGTTACTTGAAGATGGCTGATCTGGTGATCGGTTGCACCGGCGCGCCGGACGTGTTGCTTGACGTTCATGCGGTCGAGCGCGTTTTGAAAGAACGCAAATACAAGGCGATGTTTTTTATCGACATCGGCGACCGGCGCAACTTCGATAGTCGCATCAACGATCTCGACAACGTTTATCTTTACAACATCGATGATCTCAAAACGGTTTCCGAAGAAAATCTCCAGGAGCGTGCCAACGAAGCGCAAAAAGCTGAGGGCATCGTCTTAGAAGAAGTGCAGAGCTTCGGCCGTTGGATCGAGTCATTGGAACAGGTGCCGACGATTACCGCGCTGCGCCAACGGTTTGATGACATTCGCCGCGGCGAAATCGAGAAATCCCTAGCTGGCAGTCTGAAGGGGCTCTCCGAAGAGCAAAAGAAAGCCGTCGAAGATATGACCGCGGCGATGATCAACAAGATGCTCCATGGGCCGACCGCGCACTTGAAAAATAACGGGCGCAGCGATGACGACGAAAGCCTGCTCTACGTCGCGGCGCTGAAGAAGCTTTTCAACCTGGAGGAAAAGTGAGCCGTATCCGGCTCGGCACCCGCGGCAGCACCCTGGCGTTGGCGCAAGCCAACTGGGTGAAAGCGCAGATCGAAGCGCGCGGCGACAACGTGGTCGAGCTGTCGATCATCAAGACCAGTGGCGACCGCTTTGTCGACACGGCGATTCAAAACATTGGCAGCAAAGGCGTCTTTACCAAAGAGATCGAAGATGCGCTGCTCAACAACGAAATCGATTTGGCGGTCCATTCGATGAAGGATCTGCCGACTGAGTTGCCTGACGGATTGGCGATCATCGCTGTGCCGGAGCGCGAAGACGCGCGCGATGTATTGGTTACGTCGAAGGGCGCGCGCCTGGCCGAGCTGGCGTCCGGGGCGAAGCTCGGCACCTCGAGCCTGCGCCGGCGCGCCCAGCTGCTGCATTACCGACCGGATATTTCGGTTGTCAATTTGCGCGGCAACGTCGACACGCGACTAAAAAAACTCGACGCCGGCGCAGTTGACGGGCTGGTGATGGCAGCGGCGGGTTTAAAGAGAATTGGCCGGCAGGCGCGTATCACGGAATATCTCGACGCCAGCGTTTGTGTGAGCGCCGTGGCCCAAGGGGCTTTGGGCATCGAAGCGCGCGCCGATAGCCCGCTCAGGCAAGTGCTTAGTTTTCTCAATCACGCTGCAACGCATACTTGTGTGCGGGCTGAGCGCGCTTTCCTGAGGCGTTTGAGCGGTGGCTGCCATCTGCCGGTGGGCGGGCATGCGGTTATTACGGACCGCCAGCTAATTTTGCTCGGTATTGTCGCCCAGCCCGATGGCCAGTTGCTTCATCGCGGCGAGCTTTCGGGGCCTATCGATGGTGCCGAAAAACTTGGCGAGCAGCTTGGCGAAAAATTGTTGGCCGAAGGGGCGGCGAAAATTCTCGCCGCAGTTTAACAGTTTGGGAAAATGGCATCGGCTTCAACGCTAACTAGCGACGCCCAACAGGGGCTGGCCGGACGGCGCATCGTGGTCACCCGCGCCCGCGCACAAGCAAACGCGCTTGCTCAGCGCATTGAAGAATTGGGCGGCGAAATTTTTGAGTTTCCGACGATTGAAATTCAGCCGCCGGAAGATTTCACCGCCTTCGACGCCGCGGTGCGTAATATTGAAAGCTACGATTGGTTAATCTTCACCAGCGTCAATGGAGTCGCGCCGTTTCTCGATCGCTTGGGGCGATGTGGCAAAGACGAAGGGTTGCTCGCAGGTATCAACGTCGGCGCCATCGGCCCCGAGACGGCGAAGACCTTGGAAGGGGCTGGGATCAAGGCCGAGCTGGTGCCGCAACAATTTCAAGCGGAAGGGATTCTGGAGACCTTGAGCCCGGCGATGATGCGTGGCAAGCGCGTGCTGATGCCGCGCGCGGCCAAAGCGCGCGAGATCTTGCCGGACACGTTGCGCCAGTGGGGCGCTACGGTGGATGTGGTGGTGGCCTATCAAACGGTGTTGCCGGCGCCGGATACGGCGCCGCTCGCTCGGCTGATTCATGCTCGTGCCATCGACGCGATCACGTTTACGAGCTCGAGCACGGTGAGCAATTTTGTGCGGCTGTTCCAGCAGCAGAAACTTTCTGAGATCGTTGGCGACACGCCGCTGGCGTGTATCGGTCCGATTACGGCGAAGACGGTGAGCGATTTGGGTGGCACGGCGCAGATCGTTGCCCAGGAGTTTACTATTCCGGGATTAGTCGCCGCGTTGGTGGATTTTTTCGGGCGATCCGACCGCTCGCCGCGCAGGGGATCAGAGGCATAAATGGACTTTCCGAGCTATCGGCCGCGCCGTTTGCGGCAGAACGAACGGCTGCGCGGTATGGTGCGCGAGACCGCCTTGAGCGCGCAAAATTTTATCTATCCACTTTTCGTCGGCCCGGGGAATAATAAAGTTCAGCCAGTATCGTCCATGCCGGGTGTGGCGCAGCTTTCGGTGGATCGGGCGGTCGGTGAATGCCAAGAGGCGGCCTCCCTAGGCATACCTGCGGTGATCTTGTTCGGCCTGCCGGAACATAAAGACGCGCTGGGCAGCGAAGCCTACGACGATGGCGGCATCGTCCAACAGGCGATTCGCGCCATCAAGGCCAAAGTTCCCGAGCTGTTGGTGATCACCGATGTTTGTTTGTGCGAGTACACCGATCACGGCCACTGCGGCGTCATCAAAAATAACGATGTCGACAATGACAGCACGCTCGATTTGCTCGTCAAAGAGGCGCTGTCGCACGCCGGCGCCGGCGCCGATATCGTTGCCCCGTCCGATATGATGGACGGCCGGGTGAGGGCGATTCGCAATGCGCTCGATGACGCCGGGTTTCACAATACGCCGATCATGGCCTATGCCGCCAAGTACGCGTCGGGATTTTACGGTCCGTTTCGCGAAGCCGCCGAGTCGACGCCGCAGTTCGGCGACCGGCGGTCGTATCAGATGGACCCGGCCAACGCTGAGGAAGCGTTGCGCGAAGTGGCGCTTGATATTCGCGAAGGGGCCGATATCGTGATGGTCAAACCGGCGCTGGCCTATTTGGATATTATCTATCGGGTGAAGGAGAAGTTCGGCTATCCGGTGGCTGCCTACAACGTCAGCGGCGAATACTCGATGATCAAAGCGGCGGGGCAGAATGGTTGGATTGACGAGGCGCGCATCATGATGGAAGTTTTGTTTGCGATCCGGCGCGCCGGGGCGGACATGATCTTGACCTACTTTGCTAAGGATGCCGCGCGTTTATTGCGCGGCCAGTAAAACACTTCAGGGAGCTTGGCATGAAAACATTTTTGATTGCGGTGCTTTGGTTTGTGATCGCCGGCATTTGGAGCCAGGCTCCGGCCGGTGAAGCGTGGCAAGCCAATTGGGAAAAGACCGTCGCAGCGGCAAAGAAAGAAGGCAAGCTGAACCTTTACGTCGGCCGCTATGGCAGCGAGCCGCTGCTGAACGAATTCCGTAAAGAATTTCCCGAGATCAAATTGGTCACGGTCAACGGTTCCGGCAACAGTCTGGGCACGCGGATCATCACCGAGCAGCGCGCCGGCTATGTGGTCGCCGATCTGTTCAGCGGCGGCGCCAATACCAACTATGAAGTCCTCTACGAAGGCAAGGCGCTCGACTCGATCAAGTCCTTGCTGGTGCTGCCCGAAGTAATCGATGAAAGTAAGTGGTACGAAGGGCGGATTCGCTACACCGACGCCGAGCAGCGCCATGTGTTGGTTTACATCGCCAACCCGAGCTCGTCAGGATTTTACTACAACACGACGCTGGTCAATCCCAAGGAGTTCAAATCCTACTGGGATCTGGTCGCGCCCAAATGGAAGGGCAAGATCGTGTCGCAGGACCCCTTGGGCACTGGCCTTGGAGCCTCGCTGCAGCACTACTACTATCATCCGGAACTGGGTCCCGATTTTCTCAAGAAGCTGTTCGGCGAGATGCAGCCGACGTTCGGACGCGATCGTCGGCAAATCACCGATTGGCTGGCCCAAGGGCGCTTTGCGCTCTGTGTCGGCTGCCGCGATACCAACCGCGCCAAGCTGCAAGGCTTGCCGGTGGACGAGATGGATCAGGTGGAGTGGAAAGAGGGCTTTAATATTACTTCGGGCGGCGGCTCGATCAGCTTCATTAAAGGCGCGCCCAATGCCAACGCGGCCAAGGTCTTCGTCAATTGGTTTTTGTCGCGGCGCGGCCAGGTCGCGCTGCAGAAGCATCAAGACCTTTACGGCGAAGACGCGCCCAATTCGCGGCGCATGGATATCCCCAAAGACATGCTCGCGGCGTCGATGCGCATGACCCCGGGGCGAAAATATTTCGACGTCTCCGACCCGAAGTACGCCGACATGACACCGATGTTCAATTTGCTTAAAGAGATTGTGAAAGGGAGAGAAGGGAAGACTGAGAGGGGCGGATGAGAGGGTTGTGAAATAGCGAGTTGCTGGTGTTGCTAACCCCTTGCGCGTGGGGTTTTTTCGATTTTGAGCACCAGCCAATTGTAGAGAATTGCAGATGAGTAGCCGACGACAAAACCAACCAGCGCACCGTAGAGCATGCCGATAAAGCTGCCGAGAAGCGTTACCTCATACCCGGGAAAAAACTGATTCAACAGAGACAATCTCGGACCGACGACGTCGCCACCTTTCAGGACCAGCCACAAGGTAGCGGCAAATAGTCCAAGTCCGCCAATAAAAGCACAGACGACGCCTTGTACCATCGCGTTCAAGCGCAAGGTGCGCGTGAAAATCAAATCTTCAAGAGACGGTTTTGCTTCCATCGTGGGACCCTACCAGTGTGGAGTTTATCACAAACTACGATCTGAATTGCAATTGACCATCGGAGACGGGAGCGACGCGCCATCAAGCAGAGCCTCGATCACGCTCGCGGGAAGCGGCGCTTTGAGGGTCTCCGAAACATATCCGAGTGTGACGGCCAAGGGCACCGACAATTGCGCGCGCGCCGTGCACGCGAGTATCAGTTGCCAGTCGAGGTCCGGATGTTTTTCCCCGATACGCCAAACGTCCGAAACCCAGCGCAGTGAATAGCGATTGGAAGAAGAGAACGCATGCGCGCAAACGTGCAGCAAGCTGTCTTCTGGACTCAGGATGGTAGCGTTGATTCCGAAGACCGGGTGGCATTGAGCCCGATCCAGCATCTCACCGGCGATCTGGTGCGCATGCGGGGCTTGGAACAACGCCGTGTGCAGCTCCAACGGCAGGCGCGATTGATGATCTAAACGGACTGACGGCCCGGGTTGCGGCGCAGCCACTCGGTGAAATCCTAGCTCGGTGACAGACTCAGCCGCGAGCGCAATGTCCAACGGGCTGAGCAACAGATCGATGTCATGGCAGTGGCGCATGGCTGGCGGATAGACGGTTTCCGCCAATGCCACGCCTTTGAGGACGATCACTGGAATCGCCGCTTGTTGGAGACGCTCAAGCACGCTGCGAAAGAGCCGCTGATAGATTTCCCGCCGCAGGCCTTCTTTGAAGTAAGATAAGCGCAAAAAGGGTTGGCTCTCTTTGTCCATCGGAAAGTGGTGCTGCTGGTGCGCTTGCGAGAGGAGTAGGCGCAGTTTCTGAATTGCGGGGTTGTGGCCAATGAATCCGGTTTGCGTGGTGGATTGCCATTGGCGCCAGGCCGCCGGGTCGCCGAGCAGGCCGGCGCGCAAGAGCAGCGTTTCTTCGCCGCTCGGTAAGATGGCTGCGAAGGGTCGCAAAGGTGTTGGTAGTTCGTCCATGGTTGATCGATGACGCAGTGGCTCTTCGTGCACTCGGCGGGACTAGCGTCGATGCCGACTATCGCTCAGTGCGCACCCGATAGATGACAGCCGATCCGTTCTCTGCGACCAGCTCCAAGCCGGCCGCATGGCGTCGGATCATCGGCTCCACGTGTTTCCAAATGGTTGTGACTTTTTTATCGCAGTACAGATACGTCGTCTGTGCCTCTCTGATCTCTCGATATGACTTATCGGGGTCCACCGTAAGTGGCACCGGCCAGACCTTGACTCCGTCTCGCAGGAAATAGCGCAGGATGTTGGCATGCATAGTGGCCACGACATCCGATCGGGTCAGCCGGTGCGCGTTCTGCCGGACCAAATCCAGAAACGCCTCGTGGCCCTGATAGGCGACGACCTCGCCGCGCTTGCGCGCTAGCTCGGCACGCTGCCCTTGCGCATAAGAGTAGCCATTCCACCAATAGGGACTGATACAGATCACCGCAGTGAGGGTGAGCGCCAGGCCGCCTCTGGCCCAGCTGGGTTTCGGCCAATGGGTTATCCAGCGGGCGCCAGTGAACGCCAGCAGCGCGAGGACCGGGATGATCGGAATGATCAGGCGCGGCACGCTTTCCCATGCTAGGAGCGCCGCTACGTAGAAGGATAGAATGGTGACGTGTAGTGAGACGCGTTGTTGCACGAATGTCACGACGAAGCCGAGCGCCATCAGCACGCAAATGACCACCCCTGACAGCCGCAAACCCCTGTCATTCGAAAATATGTAATAGATGTGGCTCAAGACAGTTTTGAGATTGATGGCGATGCGTGTGCCCCATTCGAGCAGTCCGGGTGAGCCGGAATCCGCGAACCAGGGCTCGCGCATTAACATTATCTTGAAGTAAGAATATTCACCGCGCTGTCCCAGCAGAGCGACCGGCAGGGCGACCACCATGAAGGCAAGGGCAAGGGCACCGATCGACTTCATTCGGCTGTGGCGCGCCCGCAGGAAAATGCAGGTAACGTAGGCGAGAAACACGAAGAGCCCCGTGGTTCTCAGCGCGTAGCACGCAGCGAGCATCAGACCCAATCCCGCGGCCGAGCGCGGGGACATGTTATCAAGTTGATCGTCGGAGAACTGCCAAATCGTGAGCATAAGCATGGCGCTAAAAGCTGGGTCCGACAGGATATACGTACTAGCTTCGATAACGGTCTGCGACAGAGCTAGAAAGTGCAAGAGGAGAAGTGCCGCCACCGTGTCTGCGTATCGGCGGGCGATGAAGAAACTCAACCCAATGTACGCGAGCACGAGTAACTTCGTGAGCAGATTGAAATAGAAATAGTCACCGGACGGCAGTATCGCCGCGAGGGCATAGAGCGCCGAGGTCCCGGGTGGAAAAAAAGTTAGCGATGCCCCCGAAGCGCTGACATAGCCACGCAGCGTAGCCAAAGAACGGGCCCCTTCGACGTACTGGGTAGAGTCGGGCGAGATGAACCAGGTGCCGCTGTTAAGACCAAGATAAAACAGCACGACGCAGCTCAATGCTATCCAGCTGACGATGTCGATACCAGTTTTGCCAACCCTGAGCATGCTGAAATTGCCGATCGTTGGACCCGGAGATTCAATTAATTGCTACAAACCCTGCTGACTCTGCTGCCAGCCGGCAACGACCTTTTTATAAAGCGCGTCGGATTCGTCTACGTAGCGGGTTAGTCCAAACAAACGATTGGCGCGTAGGCGCCCTGCCTCGCCCATGCGACTGGCGGTTTCGGGATGATCGAGCAAGAAGGCGACTGACTCTGCGAGTTGCTCTGGATTTTCTTTTTCCACGAGCAGGCCGGTCTCATGGTCTACGATGTTTTCTGGAAGTCCACCAACTCTCGTGGCAACTACCGGACGAGCCATGAGAGCGGCCTCGAGCGCGACGAGGGGAAATGCCTCCTCGGTGCGAGACGGCACGAGAACCAAGGTCGCCGAATTCAATATTTCCCCAATGCGACCCGGCTCAACCCAACCGAGAAAATCCACCCGCGCGCGAATGCCCAACTCGGTTGCTTGAATCTCAAGATCTCGGCGTGCAGGTCCGTCGCCGGCGATGATGATTCGGAGGTTGGGATACCGTTGTTTGATCTGATCGAAGGCGGAGAGCACAAGGTCAAATCCTTTGTCACGTGCCAGGCGGCCGACACACAAGAGACTAGGTTTATCGAATGAGAGCGGTTTTGTGTTATCAGATGGAGCTCTGACGCCAGGATAGAGGATCGTTGCGCGAACCGTAACTTCGGGGACCAGTAGCTGGGTTTGCTGCAGCAGAGCTTGCGAGGCAGCAGTCAGCCATTGGGCCGAAACGAGTGTCTTGCGCGCTAGCGAAGACTGCGCCGACTCTGCCCTGGGCAATGCGAGATGGAGTGATACCAGCGTCGGGGCACTCCACGCTCGCGCCGATTGCCAATGAAAAAACGCCGTCGGATCGGGGAAGTTTAGATGAACTAGATCAGGCTTGAAGCTTCGCTTTAACTCAAACACTCCTTTTGTCGCACGTGCCAGCAATTCGATATTTCGCTCGTGCAGCGCTTGCCAAAACGGAAAACGATAGACGGAGATGCCATCACTCTCGACTCTATCGGGAAGGTCATGATCGGCGTGGGAGGTTACGACGACAAACTCGTAGCCGCGCTGCTGCAAGAGAGGCATCGCCTGGCGCGCCAGCGCTTGAATGCCGCCGACGTGGGGCCAAAAGAGTTCGATCCAGAACAGAATGCGCACGGCAATAAAACGTCACAGTTTGCCGGAACGGTCCGATTCTGAATCGAGCTTGGGCCAACGATAGGGAACTACCGAGCCATCGCGTAAGCGTTTCCGGTCGAGCATGGTTTTTATGATCTGGAGGAATTCTTCCTTGCTGGCGTTCGTGCGGCGCCGCGTATGATTGGCTGGGTGCATGCGGTGATAGAGCAGCACATCCGGCATAAGTTCCATGATGGCGCCCCGATCCGCCAAGCGTAGAAACCATTCGGTCGCGTCGCCGAACCATAGGGAGTCGTCAAATCCGCCGTATCTTTCAAAGACTTTTTTCTTTGCGAGCAGCGCCCCCGTCGTATAACCCGGCACAGCCTTGGCCCGTGGGTGATCGCGCAAGCGCGCGGCTTCCTCGCGCAGCTCATCAACCCAGAAGGGTTGTGCGTGGGCGATGCAAAGATCGAGGTTCGGACGGGCATCGAAGCGAGCCATCTGACGTGCCAGTTTGTCGGCATGCCAAAGGTCATCTTGATCTAGAAACGCGACAAACTCTCCTGCCGCCGCCTGCCAGCCCAGATTACGCGTCGCCGATGGGCCGCGATTGTCTAACTGAAGTGTGCGTATGGCCCCTTGCATACCAGCGAGGATTCGGGCTGTACCATCCGTCGAGCCATCGTTCACGACAATGATTTCGATGGGTCGGTAGTTCTGTGCCAGGATGCTGTCGAGGGCCTCTTCCAGGTACCGCTCACCGTTGAACACCGGAACAATGCAACTGACAAGAGGTAGCGCCATAGTCGTCGTTCCTAATCGGTTGCCTGACTTATGGCTGGGGGCGGGGTAATATCTCGTCCGCGAAATTTCGGATTTATTTGTCCTGCAGGTTGCCCAGGTTGGAGGGTTCAGGCAAGGGAGTTCAGCGCTGCGGCGAGTCGCTGAGCCGCGACCTCTTGCGAGTAGTGATGGGTGACTAGCGCCAAGCCGTGTTCGGCTAAACTTTGAGCTAGATGATCATCATTCCAGAGCGATGCGATCGCCTCAACAAACTCTTCTGCGGTTTCTGCCAAGAGCAGGTGTTTCCCATCTTTCACGGTGAGACCCTCGGCACCCAGCGCAGTGCTGATGACGGGGAGCCTTGACGCAAAAGCCTCGAGGATTTTGAAGCGCGTGCCGCTGCCTTGAAACAGCGGAACGATCATTGCCGAGGCGTTAGCGAAGTAAGGACGCATGTCGGGCACGGCGCCGTACAGAGCTGCGCTGTTGACCTTGGCAAGCATAATCGTTGCAGCGCCGGCTACGCTAACAAACGGACGGTTAGAGCACAAGCTGCCGGCTGTTTTACCGTTTTAAGCCGTCAGAACGTATCGAGAGCTTGCGGTTAAAACTTATCTTTCTTCAAAGACTTTAAGGATGAAGGCCGAGCCCGCAGGGCATCGTCTTTGGTGACCCGGTCGAAAACATGGACACCCGCGTTGTGTAACAGGGTTGGCTGTGAGATGGCCCGTTTTGCTGTTGCGGAACAGACGGTGCATTTCTTGAGCGGCCGTTCGTTGACCTTTTGAATGGCTTCGAAACGGTGGCCTTTAGTGCATTGATATTCGTAAAGCGGCATGGGCGAAATCGTAGCTATCATATCGATCGGAGCGCCACAACTCGACTCAACTCGACGTCTGTTCTTGTCACCCAAAAAGATTCCTGTTATAAGACTCTATGTTTGCAGCGTTTCTTCAAGTGTCAACAAAACCCGGGCAATGGTCTGGGTTTTTTTTTACCTCAATCCTTGAGGTGAGAAGATGTTAGAGCAAGAAGTCCTGCCGGTCGGCTTAACCTTCGACGATGTGCTGCTCATTCCCCAAGAGTCGGCGGTCTTGCCACGCGAGATCGACGTCTCGACCAGGCTCACCGAGCGCATCAAGCTCAATATTCCCTTGATCAGCGCGGCGATGGATACGGTGACCGAATCACGCACTGCTATTGCCATGGCTCAGGAGGGCGGCTTAGGCATCGTTCATCGTAATCTTACGGTTGCCGCTCAGGCGAGCGAAGTCGAAAAGGTCAAGAAGTTCGAAAGCGGTATGATCAGCGATCCGGTGACCGTTGGCCCGGAGCAGAAGATCTACGAAGCCCTCGAAGTCATGCAGCGCTACGGCATTTCCGGCTTACCGGTCACCAAGAACGGCAAGTTGGTGGGTATTCTCACCAACCGCGATCTACGCTTTGAAAAGAACCTCGATCGCACGGTTGCCCGGATCATGACCAAGGACAAGCTCGTGACGGTAAAGCCGGGCGTCAGTCTCGACGATGCCAAGGTGCTGTTGCACCAGCACCGCATCGAAAAACTGCTGGTCGTCGATGAAAACTACGAACTCAAAGGGCTGATCACCGTCAAAGATATCGAAAAGAACATTCAGTTCCCTAACGCCTGCAAAGACGAACGCGGCCGTTTGCGGGTTGGCGCGGCGGTGGGCGTCGGCGATTGGGAGGAGCGCTGCGAGGGATTGGTCCGTGCCGGTGTCGATCTGATCGCCGTCGACACCGCCCATGGTCATTCGAGAAACGTCCTCGATGTCATCGGTCAGATTCGCCGGCGCTATCCGGATATCGATATCTCGGGCGGCAACGTTGCCACCGCCGAAGGAACGACTGCGCTGATCGAAGCCGGAGTCAATGTTGTCAAAGTCGGCGTCGGGCCGGGCTCGATCTGCACTACACGAATCGTTTCGGGAGTCGGAGTGCCGCAAATTACCGCCATCGGTAGCTGCGCCAAGGCCGCGGCGAAATACAACGTGCCAGTGGTCGCCGACGGTGGCATCAAGTTCTCCGGTGACATCACCAAAGCGATCGCAGCCGGCGCCGAATCGGTGATGATCGGCAGTTTGTTTGCCGGCACCGAAGAAAGCCCCGGGGAAACGATTCTTTATCAGGGCCGCACCTATAAATTGTATCGTGGCATGGGCTCGCTGGGCGCCATGGGCCAAGGCAGCAAAGACCGCTACGGCCAGGCCGACGTGATGGAGTCGAACAAACTCGTGCCCGAAGGCATCGAAGGGCAGGTGCCTTACAAAGGCTCGCTATCGTTCAATATCCACCAGTTGGTCGGCGGCCTGCGTTCCGGCATGGGCTACCTGGGCTGCCGCGACGTGGCGACGCTGCGCCAGAAGGCGCGCTTCATGCAGATCACCGCGGCCGGGTTGCGTGAAGGCCACGTGCACGATGTTTTTATCACTAAAGAGGCGCCCAACTACCGCGTCGAATGATTCTCGTCCTCGATTTCGGTTCGCAGTACACCCAATTGATCGCTCGCCGAATTCGCGAGTCGAAGGTGTATTGCGAGATCCATCCGTTCAATATCAGCCTGGAAAAAATCCGCAGCCTCGATCCTGAAGGCATTATTTTATCCGGCGGCCCTGCTAGTGTGTATCAAGACAACGCGCCGAATGTTTCTCCCAGGCTGTTCGATTTGCCGGTGCCGTTGCTGGGCATTTGCTACGGCATGGGGATCGTCAATCTAAATTTCGGCGGCGAGGCCGCGCGCGCCGATCACCGCGAATACGGCCCAGCCGATTTGATCATCGATAGCGACAGCGATCTGTTTCAAGGTTTCGCCAAAAGCGAGACGACGCGCGTCTGGATGAGCCACGGCGACAAGATGGTTTCATTCCCCAAGGGTTGGCAGATCCTGGCGCATAGCGCCAACTCGCCAATCGCTTCGTTCGCCGACCCGAGCCGGCGCTTGTTCGGCGTGCAGTTCCACCCCGAAGTGGCGCACACGAGCCGTGGCCAAGCCGTGCTCGATAATTTTGTTTTTCGTATCTGTCACTGCCAACCCGCTTGGACGATGGAGCATTTCATCGACAGCTCGGTGACGCGGATTCGGACGCAAGTGGGCGAGGGCCGGGTTTTGTGTGCTCTCAGCGGTGGCGTAGATTCCAGCGTCGCGGCGACGCTGGTGTACCGGGCGATCAAAGATCGGTTGATTTGCGTGTTTGTTAACAATGGGCTCTTGCGTAGGAACGAAGCGGAGCAAGTGTGCAGTCTCTTTGTCGAACGCTTTGGCTCGAGTTTTCGCTATGTCGATGCCAGCCAGGCCTTTCTCGACGAATTGAAAGCTGTCGAAGACCCGGAAGTGAAGCGCAAACGGATCGGCCATAAATTCATCGAAGTCTTCGAGCAAGAAGCCCAAAAACTCGGCGCCATCGATTTTCTCGCCCAGGGAACGCTCTATCCCGACGTGATCGAATCGGTCTCGGTGTTGGGCCCGTCGGCGACGATCAAGTCGCATCATAACGTCGGCGGCTTGCCCGAGCATATGAAGTTCAAACTGATCGAGCCGCTGCGCGAGCTGTTCAAAGACGAAGTGCGGCTGTTGGGCCAAGAGTTGGGCTTGCCGCGTGAGATGATTCAACGCCAACCCTTTCCCGGTCCGGGTTTGGCGATTCGGGTGCTCGGCGAGGTGACGGAAGATCGTCTCAAGGTGCTGCGCGACGCCGATGTCATCGTGCTCGACGAGATCCGCGCCGCCGGACTCTATGAAAAAGTCTGGCAATCGTTCGCCGTCTTGCTGCCGATCAAAACCGTCGGTGTGGTCGGCGATGAACGCAGCTATGAGAACGTCATCGCGCTGCGCGTGGTCGACAGCCAAGATGGCATGACCGCCAACTGGGTGGACTTGCCGTTCGACCTGCTCGGCAAAATCTCCAACCGTATTCTTAACGAAGTGCGCGGCGTCAACCGCGTCGTTTACGATATTTCCTCCAAGCCGCCCGCCACGATCGAGTGGGAGTGATTAGAGGTCTTTTTGGGACTCTCAAAATCACTTGAAAAAATCCGAAAATACGAGTAATATCAATAACAAAGCTCTCGTTATCTTTCGGCGTCTCTCAGCGGCAATCAGGTCAATCCGACGGTATCGCGAACGGTATTTCCGACGGCTTGCCTGTGATCCCATCAAATACCGTCACGTGGCGCCAGACGGTATCAGAGCCAAATTGACGGTATCGGCTCTGGAGCGTGGTGAAGCTAATGGCACTCACAGACATCGCGATCAAAAATCTTAAACCCAAGGAGCGCCTTTACAAGGCATCTGATCGGGATGGTCTTTATGTGTCAGTGATGCCTAGTGGATTGAAATCATTTAGATTTGACTACCGATTTGATGGCAGGCGGAAAACGCTAACTGTCGGCCGCTATGGCGCTGAAGGTATTTCTCTCAGTGAGGCGCGTGAAAAGCTCACTACGATCCGACGCAAACTTCGTGACGGTATCGATCCAGGGTGGGGACAATCTGACGGTATTAGCGACGGTATTGAAGCCACAAGAATCTCAGAATTCGCCGAAAAGTGGATTGAAAATGCGAATTTGGCAGACAGCACTTACCTCATGCGCAAAAGCATCTTGGATCGCGAGATTATTCCTAGGTTTGGAAATAAGCGGCTTGGGGCGCTCAAGGCTTCAGAGATCATAGATTTGTGCGATCAGATCGTGGCGCGGGGGGCACCCGCCACTGCCGTCCATGTGCGCGAGATCCTGAACCAGATCTATCGATATGCCGCCGATCGGGGCAGTGAAATCGACAATCCGGCGGCCAAGATCCGAGCGTCAGCAATCGCGACCTTCAAGCCTCGTGACCGAGCTTTAAGTCCGGATGAAATTGGAAAATTCTTTCCAGCGCTTGAGAGAAGTGCGACCCATCCAGCTCTCAAGATGGCGCTGAAGTTCGTGTTGTTGACCATGCTTAGAAAAGGCGAGCTCATTAATGCTAGATGGGATTGGGTGGACTTTGAGAAAGCCACTTTCAATGTGCCGGCAGAATTCATGAAGGCTAGGCGCCCCCACATTGTCTTTCTCTCAAAGCAGGCGATCGATTTGTTGGTTGGAATGCGCGCATGCGCCGGCGCCAGCCGATTTGTTCTTCCCGGCCGATATGATTCTGATCAGCCTATTTCAGCCGCTACTCTAAACCAAACCATTTCGTACGCGTTCAAGCGTCTCGATGCTGACGGCATAAAAATGGAACGATTCACCGTGCATGATTTAAGGCGGACTACTTCTACTTTGTTGCACGAGGCCGGTTACAACAGTGATTGGATTGAAAAGTGTCTTGCGCACGAACAGCGAGGAGTACGCGCTGTATATAACAAAGCTGAATATGCCGATCATCGAAGGGTCATGTTGCAAGAGTGGGCTGATCGGATGGACTCATGGATCAGAGTTTGAGGCTAAAAACCATAAGTTAGGTGAAACATGCGATCCAAAAAACGATTCCAAGTAGCAAGTCATATCCTTGCTGAAAAACCCGTCAGAAAGAAGCTTACAAAAAACCAGCGCACGATGCTTGATGCTGCCGGAATCCAAAAGTCAAAAGGGGGAAGAAAGAAAAGACCAGAGTCGAAGCGCATGCTCGTTCTCACCACTATCGAAATGGCGCATGCACATGGGCATCCATTGACCTTAAATGAGTCTAGAGTAAAAAATCCTGATAGAAAAAAGAGCGCATTTGTCTTGGCGTCTGAATTGACAGGAGTGACGCCAGAGGCTGCAAGAAATATTTACAAAACGAGATCGAAAAAAAATTCTTCAGCTTGAGCTGTTGCAATTTTCGCAACGGGAATTTATTGATGAATGCGCAACACCTCTCTTAAGGTGTCAAAAAAATTCAATCGCCACCCAAAAAACAACTGAAATGAAGAAGAGATAAAAAGACACTTTGATCGTCTCGAATCGGAGGTGATCGAAAATGAGCTACGAAACGTTTCTTCGTCGTGAAGAGGTAATAAGCAGGGTCGGGCTTTCAGACACGACCATCTATAATCTCGAAATTTCCGGTAAGTTTCCTCGCCGTATCGCTATTACGCCTCGGTGTGTTGCGTGGCGTGAAAGCGAAATACAGGCTTGGATACAGGCGCGCATTGATCGCCCGGTACAGTTAGCGCCACATCCTGATCAATCATTGCGGCAATCTTCGTTGCGTCGTAACCACGCCCTCAAATCGTCGAAAAGCGAGTAGGGCTATGTTACATGCAAATCTGATCCCGCCATCGCTAGTTGACATCAAGGGAGCGGGTCTTAGCCATCGCGAGGCGCTTCTAACTATCTGTGATGAAGCACACTTATGGCGATCCCCATCGGGAGAAGCTTACGCATCTACGCCTGTTGATGATCATGTCGAGCAGCACGCTATTGCTTCCCGGGGGTTCCGGTACTGGTTGCTGCATCGCTTGGTTACGAAATTTTCTCAAAATGGCCGTCCCGCGTCAGTCAATGAGAACACATTTAGGGACGTCCGTAGTGTTTTAGAGGCCAAAGCAATGATTGGCGCGCCAACTTTTTCAACGCCAATTCGGGTGACAGAATTTGCTGCCGGTATCTACATAGATCTCGGAAGGAAAGACTGGTCATGTGTTCAGATTACAAAAGACGGATCTTTCATCATACCGAGGGCCCCAGTGCCGATACTGCGGAGCAAGCGCACCGGTCCGTTTGAATTACCTTCGCAAAATGGCAACTTTTCCCCACTTAGGCAGCTTCTTGGCCATTTTGACGAGGATACCTTCATCCTCCTTGTTTCTTGGTGTCTTGGTGCATTATTGCCGAAGGGCCCCTACCCACTTTTGGTTTTGGGTGGTGAGCAAGGAGCAGGAAAGAGCACATTAGCTCGATTGGCTCAGCAGTTGGTCGATCCTGTAAATGGTGATTTGCTGCAGCCACCCCGTGATGACAGGGATTTGATAGCGGCAGCGAAGATGAGTCATGTTTTGTCATTTGATAATCTATCCCTCGTCCGTGCGGAGCTCGCTGATAGTTTTTGCCGTTTAGCAACGGGCGCAGAAATTGGTGGCCGCGCTCTTTACACAGATAGTGACATGGCGTCCTTTTCAGCTTGTCGGCCAATTATCATCAATGGAATTCCAGATCTTGCTGGGCGCGGAGATGTCGCTGATCGTTCAATCATTCTTCGTCTGAGTGCTCTGAAAACGCGTGTTACAGAGCGCGACTGGCGAGAAGCTGTCACAAAAATTCTACCTAGTACTTTTGCAGCTCTGCTTAACGCGCTTAGTGAAGGGCTAAAAAACGTTGAGAAAACCGCAACACCAAATGTTCGGATGGCTGATTTTGCTCGGTTTGTCGTCGCAGCTGAGCAAGCTTTGCCTTGGTCGCCAGGTGCTTTCATGGAGGCTTATAAACGTAGCCGATTGGATGCCACAGTAGCTCTGGCTGACGGCGATTCGGTCGTAGGGGCTGTCCTCGATTTCATGGCTAACAAGGACTTCGCATGGAGCGGATCGACGTCTGAACTTTATAAAATTCTCACTCGATCGGTTTCAATAGGATCTATGAAGGCGCAAGACTGGCCAGGTAATGCTCGCTGGTTCGGTGATCGCCTTAGGCGTGCTTCGCCCGTTTTGCGAGCGCACGGAATTGACCGTTATGAATGGCGCGAAGGCGCCGGCAGGATGGTGACACTCAGAAAAATAGAGTCATTAGGTACATCAACCTCATTTGCAGCATCGGATCCAACAGCGCTCGATCGAGGGAGTGACGCTAATGTAGCTAGCGCTCCGCTGTCGTTGCGCTTATCAGAGCTAGATAGACGATTTTGAAGAGGATTTTTTTATTCCATGTCGATTCTGCTATCAGCAGTCAGATTTGACGGTATTGGTGACGGTATTGAATATTTCGGGGGTCGAGAAAAATCGGTTATTTCAGTCGCTTATTGATCCCGAGGATAATTGGGGGCCTAGTGTTTCCGGATTGCTCTGCTCCTGTAATTTCATGAAATTGCAAAAGCCACAAACATGCACTGAACGGGTGCTCAACGGCCGTTCAACGGGTGTTCGCTCGCGCGCGCGTGCGCGAAGCGTGGCGGAAATTCAATTGAAAGGCTCGCAAGAAGAAAGGTTTAGGATCCGGGCCTATTGTTTCAGAGCCCTTGACCGGCCACCGAGCTGCTCCGTGGGACTTTACACTTGACATTCGGCCGAAAAATTTCACTCTAACTTCACCCCTAAAAGTTTTGCCGGGTCCTGAAATAGGCCCGGGTTTGTTCTTGGGCCTCGACTCGGCGAGGGCACAGCGGTCTCATTCTCGCTGTTGTCATTTTGTCAACGAGCGAGGGAAGGTGTGCTCCGCCTAGTTGGAGGTTGACTTGCCAAATATTTTCGCGTATTTCTCTCAGGTGGCATGTGCTTTGGAGGATGCTGTTCAATGCCAGCAATCGCCTTTGTCGCTGATTCCGGCTCCGGCGTCGCGTTTGTGTTCGACGACTGGGGCTCTGCGGTGCGTGGATTAGACGGCACCTGGCGCTCACCCGCGCCAGCCTCTAAGGTTGGCGACTTCATGGACGAGTATACCACGGCCTCGCCGGCCGACGCCTTGGCGCTGTCCAAAGAGGCTCGTATAGCCACTCTCGAATTTCCACCCTCTGTCGAATTTTTTGACGTTGAAGGGATACCCGTCACGTTGGGCAACGTGCCAGGCGTCAAGTTTTCTTGCGCTGCCTGGGACAAGGCCGAGCCGCGCGTATTTGATCCCGTTTCAGCCAGGCGTAACGGTGCTCCAATTTCTGAGCAACGTTTTAGAGAACTTTTTGATGAATATAAGGCGGTCAGCCAAGTAGGCATGAAAGAAAAAGATAATGCTATGAAGCGGGCAAATCTGCAACGTGCTATTGAAATTGCAGTGTCGGCACACAAGAACCAGATCGATAAGGCTGGTTCGCCCTATATTCTTCATCCCATTCGCGTAATGATGTCGCTCTGCACAGAAGAAGAACGTATCGTCGGGGTCTTGCATGATGTCGTTGAAGACACTGACTGGACGATCAAACTTCTTAGGAAAGAGGGGTTTTCCCAAACCGTCCTGGACGCCTTGCAATCTGTGACAATTATGCGCGGAGAAAATTATGAAGAATTTATAAGGCGTGCGAGCCAAAACACAATCGGAAGGAAAGTAAAGATTGCCGATCTTAATGACAATATGGATTTAAAAAGGATCCTGAAACCGAATGAGCGAGACTTTGAGAGAATGAAAAAATATGCAGAGGCTCTCAATTTTTTGCGGAGAGATGAGAGTTCTACCCAAGAAACTTCCGAAACAAAAGACGGTTGCCCGCTCATGACCGAACGATAATTCTGCACGATCTTATCAAAAAGTTGGACCCTGAAGAAGTTCTCGAGATTGAATTCTGGGACCAAAGCTAAGCTTTTATGATAGTGCCTTGAGGCCACTAAATTCTGAGAACTTGTCAAATTGTCCAAGTTGGATAACCAAAGGTGCCCACCAAGGAGCGCCTATGAAAACATCCCCCCAGCGGACGCAAAAAATCACTTCGGTGAATTTGTTGATGCTGCTCGTTTAGAGCCAGTCGCGGTCACCAAATATGACAAACCAGTTGTCGTAATTGGTCGGCCCCCATCGAGTGGTCCAGGTGGAATGTTAGTTCAGAGTTGGCCTTTTCGCTAGTTGGAGCGTGGCCGGCGGCGCTGGTCGGCGTAGCGCAGCCGGCCACGCC
>Ga0194132_10002200_pt1 | contig 37390 bp, 30 predicted proteins | sample TA2KigOf80mmetaG_FD_148612 | JGI IMG/M metagenome (GOLD analysis project Ga0194132, IMG submission 148612) | Freshwater microbial communities from Lake Tanganyika, Tanzania - TA2015054 Kigoma Offshore 80m | ecosystem: Environmental > Aquatic > Freshwater > Lake | place: Tanzania: Lake...
CGGCGGCGCGCGCCGGCGCGGCGGCCGACGCGACGAGCGCGAGCGGGAGGAGGAGGGCGAGCGGGCGGTGGATGGCGGTCGGCAGGCGCACCTCGGCAGTGTACACGAGCGCGCCGCAGGTCCGCGCGCGGCGTGAACACGTCGATGTGGAACGGCCCCAGCCGGGCGACGAACATCCCCTGGTCCTCCACCTGTCGTCGCGCGGCCGCCGGATCGGCATCGGCCGTTGCGGCAGCGTCGTTGACACGCGCCCTGCCATCTTTCATGGCTGCATGCCTTGAAGTCCGACACGATCGCGATCGACGAGGCCGGGCGGCTCGTTCCCCCCGGATCGGGCCCGACTCGGCACACCGGCTGGTCGGCGATGGCGTCGTCGGACGCTTCGAGATCGTGGCGTTGACGACCCGTGCGCACGAGCGGCTCGCAGCGATCCTTCCCGAGCGCGGTGTGGTCGGCGATGCGGTCCTCTTGGACCGCATCGCGGCTTCGTGATGTCCGGCCTGATGCAATCGCGCGGCGTACAGTCTGCCGTGGCCGCGTTTCTCGCCGGAGCGCTGGTCATCGGCTGGGCGCACCAGCAGGGTGGTCCCGAGGGCATCCACGAGCGCTGGGGCGTCGCCGGGCCGGTGATCTGGGTCCTCATGCAGGTGATCGTTCACGTCACGCCGCTCGGCGACTTCGTGCCGTGGTCCGTCCTCAACGGGTCGATGTTCGGACTCTGGATCGGCATGCTCATGACGTGGCTGTCCTGGATGGGATCCGCGTCGGCGCAGTACGCGATCGGACGCCGGACCGCGCAGGACCTCGACTGGGACACGAAGATCGCGCGTCTGCCGATCTGGCTCCAGCGGCTGCCGATCTCGCACCCGGTGTTCCTGATCGTCGCGCGGCAGTTTCCGCTGATGGCGGGTCCGATCAACGTCGCCGCGGGTGCCGCGCGCGTGCCGTTCGTGCGCCTCCTGTGGACCACCGCGATCGGCGTGTTCCCGCCGGCGCTCCTTCTCGCGGCCGTCGGCGTCGGGATCGTCGGCGCGATCTGAGGTGACGATGCTGCCGGACTTCCTGCCGATCGTGGCACCGCGCATGGCGGCCTACCGCTCGCCGTACGAGGAGGCAGCGCGCCTCCCCCTCCCCGAACGGTCGGAGGGCCGGTCGCCCGGGCAGCGCGGCCGGCCCTCCGTCGTCGTGCGCCTCCCGCCGTCGGGCGGTGACCGCAACGCGGGAAGTCTGGTAGGCCCCGGAGATGGGGCAGGACGAGCGCTTCGAGATCCGCATCATCGGACACGCGCGCACGCCGTGGCGCCGCCGCGAGGACGCGCCGCACCAGCCGAGCGCGGCACGCGACGCGATGGGCGTGCTCGAGATCCTGCCGGAGCTCGCACCGGGTCTCGCCGACCTCGAAGGCCTCGGCCGCGTCTGGGTCGTGGCGCTCCTCGACCGCAGCAGCGGCTTTGCGCTGCGCGTGAAGCCGCCGCGCGGTGGGCCGAAGCGCGGCGTGTTCGCGACCCGCGCGCCGAACCGGCCGTCGCAGATCGCGCTGTCGAGCGTCGCGCTCGAGGGCGTCGACGTCGCGCGCGGCCTCGTTCACGTCCGTGGCCTCGACCTCCTCGACGGCACGCCGATCCTCGACCTGAAGCCGTATCTGCCGGTGGTCGATGCGTGGCCCGACGCGGGCCACGGCTGGCTCGAGCCATACCTCGAGGCGGGCGTCGAGCCGAAGCTCCGCAAGCCCTACCGGCCCGAGCGATCCTGATCGCGCGCGCCGCGCGGCTCCCGCCTACTGCAGGTCGTACAGGCTGATCGTCGGCCCACGGCCGCGCGTGCCCGGCGCGAAGCGCTGCACGAGCTTCCCCGAGCGGAGCAGCGTCTCGTAGAACTGCACCTCGCGCGGATAGCGCCTGGCCTCGCGGAAGAAGCGCAGGTAGATCGCGTCGCTGATCATCGCGTAGCGGTAGCCCGCGCCGCGGTACTGCTCGAGCGTGCCGTCGGACCCGAGCGCGAAGTGGTAGTCCGCCACGATCTCGGTGTCGTGCAGCGGGGCGGTGTAGAAGTCGGCGACGATGCGCGTCGTGGCGGGGACGTTCTGCTCGATCCACTGCCGTGCGAGGACCCGTGTGCCCGGCACGCCCTGCAGGAGCCCCGTGCGGAAGTAGGCCGCGGCTGGTCCCGCGGTGAGGAGCAGCACGAGGAGCACGACGAGGGCCGGGGCGGCCCGCGACGCGACCGGGACGACCCGCCCCGCGGCGCGGGCGAGCAGGCGGGCGAGCCCGACCAGCCCTGCCGCCACGAACATGGCGACGAGCGGTGTCACCTGGATCAGCCAGCGCTGCCAGTGCAGGTTCGCGGTCGAGATCGCGAGCACGAACAGTGCGGCCGACAGCGCGATCAGCCCCGCAGCGACGTTCCGCTGCCACGCGGCGACCGCGGCGCCCGCGCCGGCGAGCGCGAGCCAGGTCGCCGGCACCGTGAGCGGCAGCGCCGACGTCAGATACCAGCGCAGGTTGCCGGCGAAGCCGAGGCCGTCGGCGCCGAGATGCTCGCCGCGCATCTCGTGCGACAGGTTCGTCCAGACCGCCGCGAAGTCGAGCAGGAAGTACGGTGTGGTGAGGACGAAGCCGAGTCCGACGCAGGCAAGCCCCAGCGCGGCGACGCCGAGGATGCGCCGGCGCTCGATCGTCGCGTCGCTGCCGGCGCGCCACCAGAGAGCGAGATCGGCGCAGGCGAGTGCCGGGACGAACGTCGCGAGGAAGTAGCGCGTTCCGATGCCCGCGCCGAGCGCGAGTCCAGCCGCCAGGTGCGCGCCCATCGTCGGGCGCTCGAGGACGCGCAGCACGAGCCACAGCGCGAGCACGCCCCAGAAGAGTCCGGCGGAGTCGGTGCGGATCATCTGCGCGTGGGTCAGCGCGAGCGGCGACAGCAGCGCGAGCCAGGTCGCGACCACGCCGGTCGCCGGATCGAACGCACGCCGCGCGACCCCGTAGACCAGAGGGAGTGCCGCGACCGCGTAGAGCACGGACAGCAGCCGCCCGAGCCGGAAGTACTTGCCGGGGTTGCCGCCGACGCGCGCGGCCAGTCCGGGGTCGACGGCGAGCAGCGGCAGGCCCGCCTCGAGCGCGTTGCCGACGTGGAGCAGCGCCGCGAGCGGGTAGATGACGGTCGAGCCGGGGTGGCCGAACCAGCCGGGGTTCGGGTCGCCCGTCGTCGCCATGCTGATCGCGAGCACGGCGAACTTGCCCTCGTCGCTCTCGTACGCCCACGGCAGATCGCCGCGCGCGCCCCAAACGTGGATCCACAGCGCCACCGTGACGATCGCGCCGACGAGGATGCGAGCGAGGATCGGCTTGTCGTGCTTTGCGGACACGGTGTGTGAAGCCCCGCGACGGACGCCGGTCGCCACGGGGTCGGCGCTCGATGACGAAGCGTGCCGAACCTCGCACGCCGCTCACTGGCCATCAAGCGCGGCGGCGGGGGGCGGTCGGAGCGTCTCGCAGGCGGCGGGGGGCGGTCGGAGCGTCTCGCAGGCGACGGGGTGGCGTCAGAGCGTCTCGCGATACGAGAAAGTCGCTTCGGGCAGGTCCGCCGCCGCGCCCTGCGACAGGCCGACCGGCTCGGAGTCGATGCCGAACGCCCAGCGCAGCTGCGCGGTCACGAAGTGCTTGATGACCGGCCAGCCGTCCTCCGGGTCCAGCGCCTCGGGCTGGCAGCCGTCGGTGCCGAGCCGCTGCAGTTGCTCCGGGACGGGCAGCCCGGCCTCGATCGCGATCGCGACGATGCCGCCGCCCGACGCGCCGATTGCGCACAGGTCGCTCGGTGCGAGATGCCCCGCGTTCTCGATCACGACGATGCGTCGGGGCGGCAGGGCCCTCGCGTAGGCCGCCTCGACGCCGTCGAGGGCGACGACGCCGTCCGCAGCACCCGTCAACCACAGGGAGGGCTTGTCGGGCAGCTCGATCTCCTGGCCGCCACCTCGCGCACCGGCCGACAGCGGGACGTACGTCAACACGCCAGGCGCGTCGCCGAAGCGGATCGCCGACCCGCCGCCCGCGGAGTGTCCGGTGATCGCGATGCGCTCGGCGGAGACGACGCCCTCGAGCAGGCTCCCTACGCGCGCGTTCTCGGCCTTCAGCAGGTCCACCGTCGCGCGGCCGAGCTGCACGTCCTCGTAGCGCGTCGCGGGCGGCTGCCCGAGCTGGGCGGCGAGCCCGCGCTCGAGGTAGTCCGGCGCGGCGACGACGAAGCCCCAGGTCGCGAGGTGCGCGGTGAGGAACGTCGACTGGTCGCGGAACGCGGCGAAGCCGTGCGCGAAGAGCACCAGCGGGAACGGTCCCTCCCGGCTTGCGGGTACGCCGCGGTAGGCGTCGGTGACGAGCGGCGGGTTCACGTCGGCCGGCAGCAGCGCGTCGATGAAGTCGGGCAGCCAGTCGCGGATGAAGTAGGCGTCCCGGGGCGCGTCGCCCTGGTCACCGGGGCTGACCGGGTACCAGACCTCGACCCGTCGGTCGCCGAGGTCGAGCGTGGTCACGCCGGCGACGTACGGTCCGGCGTCGCGGTAGGGCGCGGCGCTCGTGGCGCTCGAGCTGCCGTCGCTGCAGCCGCCGAGCAGCAGGCAGGAGACGGCGAGGACCGGAAGCATGGACCGGACGGAGATCAGCGCGCGCATGCCGTCGAATTATCGTGCCGTGGGCGGCGCCGCCAGCCCGATTCGCGACCGCGCAGAGTCCATGGCTCGCGTCCCCGACCTGGCATCGTGCGGCTCGACGGGGTGACCGGTCGTCGATCGCACGAGGGAGTCCGCGCGCGTTTCGGCTTGCCCGCGGCGCGGCGCGCGTATTTTTTTGGGGGTAGCGGAGATCCACCCACCGCCCGAGAGCCCATCGCGGCCCAACCTACTCTCGAGGAGATCCACCATGTCAAGGAAGTCCCGCTCGGCGGGTACCGCGCTCGTCACGCTCGCGCTCGTCGCGCTCGTCACGCTCGCGCTCGTCGTCTCGCCGGTCTTCGCGGCGACCGCGAAGCGCTCGCTCACGAAGCTCGTCAAGAGATTCTACGGCGTGCCCGTGCAGTCGATGACGAGGATCGATTCGACGATCGACAACACCGATCCGGCGATGCCGCTCATGCTGGTGCCCGCGATCGTGCTGCAGTAGCCCGTCTGCCGGCTCGTCGGGCAGTGTTACGTGGCGCAGCTCGAGGTCTGCCCCGAGACGATCGGCATGGAGCAGCTGGACAGCCAGGTGTATCATGAGCGACCTCGACTGCCACGGCAACTCGCCGAACGCGAACCACGAATGCGACTGCGACGCCAAGCTCGACACCTGCAAGCCCATCTGACGTCCGTGCCGGCTTCGCCGTCCACGAAGGATGGAACCGGCAGGGCGTTCCATCCGACGCGGGCGAAGTTTGACGCGACGTCGCTACCGCTCGTAGAACCACGGCACGCGCGCCCCCGAGGCGCGCGTGCCGGAGGGAAGATGAAGCTGCTGCGCGCCGCCGCGGTCGTCGCGACCATTCTCCTGATCGCCGCCTGCTCGGACCGTTCCGGCTCGAGCGGCGCCGCGTACGACGTCACCGTCACGCGCACGACGTACGGCATCCCGCACGTCGCGGCGCGCGACTGGGGCAGCCTCGGCTACGGCTACGGCTACGCCTTCGCCGAGGACAACCTGTGCACGATGCTGGACGACTTCGTGACCATCCGCGGCCAGCGCGCGAGGTGGTTCGGTCCGGACGGCAGCTACGACATCCCCGCCGCCGGCGTGACGATGGGCAACGTCGACAGCGACTTCTTCTGGCGCTTCACCGCCGACGCGGCGTCCGTCGCCCGCTTCCGCGACGCCGGCACGACGGAGTCGAGGGAGACCACGCGCGGCTGGGCCGAGGGCTGGAACCGCTACGTGCGCGAGCTGCGCAGGGGCGAGCACGCCGGACGACACGCGGCGTGCGCCGGTGCGCCGTGGCTGTCGGAGATCGACGAGGACGACCTCTACCGGCGCTACGTGCGCCTCGCGGTGATTGCCGGCTCGACGGCCCTCGCGAACGAGATCGTCGCGGCGCAGCCGCCGACGGGTGGCGCGCCCGCGACCGCGGCGTCGGGGTCGGCGGCGGCCGCGTCGCCCGTGTCGCCCGTGTCGCCCGTGTCGCCATCGTCGTCGGCGGCCGCGTCGCCATCATCGACCGCGGCTGCGTCGCCCGGTGCGGCCGACGATCCGTTCACCCGGCTTCGCAACCGACCGTTCGGCAGCAACATGTACGCGATCGGGCTGGACGGCACCGCGGACGGCTCGTCGATGGTCTTCGGCAACCCGCACTTCCCGTGGACCGGCAGCGAGCGCCTGTACGTCGTGCACCTGACCATTCCCGGCGAGGTCGACATCGAGGGCGCCGCACTCTACGGCGTGCCCGCGGTGCTGATCGGCTTCAACGACGCCCTCGCGTGGTCGCACACGGTCTCGACCGCGTACCGCTTCGGGCTCTTCCAGCTCGCGCTGAATCCCGGCAACCCGCTGCAGTACGTGAAGGACGGCGAGGTCCGCGACCTCGAAGCCGTGCCGCTCGAGATCGAGGTGCTGCAGCCGGACGGCAGCCTCGCGAAGCGCACGCGCACGCTCTACCGCTCCGAGTACGGGCCGATGGTGTCGATCAGCGTCGGCGGCACGCCGGTGCTCGGCTGGAGCGAGACGACGGCGTTCACGATGCGCGACGCGAACCTCGCCAACACGCGCATCATCGAGCAGTACTTCCGCTGGAACACGGCGCGGAGCCTAGACGAGCTCGAGGCGCTGCACGCGAGCGTGCTCGGCACGCCGTGGGTGAACACCGTCGCGTCGGGTCCGGGCGGACACGCCTACTACGGCGACGTCACGGTGGTGCCGAACGTCACGCGCGACAAGAGCGCCGCCTGCACGCCGCCGCTCGGCGCGCTGGTCGCGAGCTTCGCGCCCGGGCTGCCGCTGCTCGACGGCTCGCGCGCGGATTGCGACTGGGACAGCGACGCCGACGCGCCCGCGCCCGGCATCTTCGGACCCGGCAACCTGCCGGTGTTGCGGCGCAGCGACTGGGTCGCCAACATGAACGACAGCTACTGGCTGACGAACCCCGCCGAACCGGTGACCGGCTTCGCGCCGGTGATCGGCGACGAGAACGCGCCGCGCTCGCTGCGCACGCGGCTCGGCATCCTGCAGGCGCAGCGCCGCCTCGACGGCACCGACGGCCGCCCCGGGCGCGGCTTCACCCTGGAGAGCCTGAAGGACGTGGTGCTCTCGTCGCAGGTGTACAGCGGCGAGCTCGCGCATGGCAGCGTGCTCGCCGAGCTGTGCTCGGGGAGCGGCGAGACAGGAATCAGCGCCGCGTGCGACGCGCTCGCGCGCTGGGACCGGACGGCGAACGTCGACGCGATCGCGTACCCGCTGTGGCAGGAGTTCTGGCGCGGGCTCGGCAGCCTCGCGTACTGGAAGACGCCGTTCGACGTCGCCGACCCGGTGAACACGCCGCGCGACTTCGACGCGCTCGCGCCGGGCGTCGCCGACTCCCTGCGCGGCGCCGAGCAGGCGGTGCGCGACGCCGGATTCGCGCTCGACGCGCCGCTCGGCGACGTGCAGCGCTCGGGCGTCAACGGCGACGACATCGCGCTCTTCGGCGGTCGCGGCAGCGCTGGCGCCTTCACCATCGCCGAGAACTTCGGGCTCGTCCGCGCGGGCTACCCGGTGGTCTACGGCAACAGCTACATCCAGGCGGTGACCTGGGAGAACGGCCGCGTGCGCGCGGAAGGCTTCCTCACCTACTCGCAGTCGACCGACCCGGCGAGCCCGCACTTCGCGGACTTCACGCGCGCTTACGCGCGCAAGGACTGGCACCGCTTCCCGTTCACGGCGGACGAGATCGCGGCGGCGAAGGAGAGCGAGCTGCGGCTCACCGAGCGGTGACCGGCCCGGACGGCGAGCGGAAGATCGCCGAGTCGGTCGCTCTCGTCGTCCGCCGCCGCGGGCCTCCGCCCGCTTGCGACGAGTTGACGAGGTCGACAGCCGATGGCCATAGAGAAGTATGGCCATACCAATCGTGAAGGCGACCTACTCGCTGGACGTGAACACGGTGAAGACGCTGGAGCGGATGGCGAAGCGCTGGGCCGTGTCGAAGTCGGAGGCGTTGCGCCGTGCGATTCGAGCTGCTGCCGCGAACGACTCTCCGGACGAGGGGAAACACCTGGCGCGGCTCGACGAGCTGCAGCGGAAGGTGGCGCTGGATCCCGCGAAGGCGGCGCGCTGGGTTCGCGAGGTCAAGGCCGAGCGCGTTGCGCGCTCTCCCCGACCCGCAAAGACGGCGCGCCCGTGATTCACCTCGACACCAGCTTTCTCATCCCCGCGCTGGTGCCCGGATCCGCCGCGGACAAGCAGATCCGGCGCTGGCTCCGCGACGAGGAGGATCTCGGGATGAGCTCCGTCGCGTGGAGCGAGTTCCTCTGCGGTCCGGTGGGCGCTGCCGAGGTCGACCTGGCGAGCGGTATCCTGCAGGAGATCGCGCCGTTCGGCGCGGCAGATGCGCTCGTCGCCGCGCGCCTGTTCAACCGGAGTGGCCGCCGGCGAGGGACGCTGGCCGACTGCATGATCGCGGCCGTGGCGATCGCGGCGGACGCCGCGGTCGCCACGGCGAACGCGAAGGACTTCGAACGCCTCGGCGTCGAGACGTTCGGCGTGGTCGCCGTCTGAGCGCGGCCGTGGGCCGCAGCGCGACGAGCGAAGCCTGCGTGCCGCGTGGATGGCCCGTGTGCCGCGCTACGAGCGCTTGTCCGCCACCGCCGACACCAGCCGATCGCCCGTCGCGCTGCGCAGCGTGAGCTCGCCCTCCTCGATCTTCCAGGTCTCCGCGCGCTCGAGCGCCGCGACGAAGTTCGACTCCTGCTTCATCACACCCTGCCCGGAGCACGCCTTGCGCGTCGTCGAGAGACGGTCGATCGCGACGCGGTCGCCCTGCACCTTGTAGGTGCCGCGGAAGGTGTTGCAGCCCGCGCTGCCGGACACCGTGCCGCCCGCGAACGAGAGCGTGAGCGTCGTGCCGCGGAGCGTGCCCATGAGCGCCTTGCGGCCGTCGCTGACGCCGTTCACGTTCCAGGCGCCCTCGATCTGCGGTGCCATCTCCGGGGCGAACACCATCATGGCGGCAGTCTCGTCGTCCTCGTCCATCGGGGCAAGGGTCAGGCGGCCGTTCGCGAGCGTCGCGCGCGTCGGCTTCGCGAGCGCCTTCCGGACGGCGTTCTCGACCGACATCGCAGGCTCCGGGCAGGCGGTCATGGTGCCGGCCATCTTCGAGACGGCGAGGATTCCGTCAACGAGCGTGTACGTGGCGCGCACCTGGTTGCAGCCCGCGGACACCTGCGCGGCGCCGCTCGCGAAGCGCAGCGTGACGCCGCTCTTCACCGCGGCGAGCTTCGCGGGCTCGAGACCGCCGAGGCTCTGCAGGCGCCAGGCCTTGCCCTCGATCGCCGCCATCGTCGCCGGCGGGGCCGGTAGCGTCGTTGGCTTGCTCGGCCCGCACCCGTTCGTCACCAGAGCCGCCACCACGACGATCGCAAGAACACTCGTGCGCATTCCCTCATCCTTCCGCATTCGGCGCCTCGGCCCGGCGCCGCAGATGCCGGCGAGCCGCGTCCTCGACGACGGTGCCGGCAAGGACGTCCGGCCTCGTGCCTCCCCGAAGATCGACGACGTTCTGCCACGCGAGGGCCGCATCGACGGCCTCGGGCAGCAGCCCACCGGCGACCAGTGCCGGTATCGCCCCGTGCGTTCGTTGACAAGCATCGAACCGCTCATGTTCGCAACTTCGTCCCCGCCGGCCCAAGGCCCGGTGCCCGGGCGCGAGCACGTCGAGGTCGCCGATGCTTGACCATCGACGCGGACCGCGGATGCTCGGGCCGGTGCGGTCGCCGAGGTGGCCGCCGCTCGGAAAGATCCGAAGGGTTTCACGCGCGCAGGTGCAGCGGGCTCGTCCGGCGGTCGGCTGGGCGTGGCCGCGCGTCACTTGCCGCGGCGCACGCGGATCAATCCCTCCTGTGCGCAGGACGCGACCAGCTGCCCGTCGCGCGTGAAGAACGTCCCGCGGCAGAAGCCGCGCTGCCGCGCGCTCACGGGGCTCTCCATGACGTAAAGCAGCCAGTCGTCGACGCGGAACGGGCGGTGGAACCACATCGCGTGGTCGAGCGACGCCGACTGGAAGCTCGACGAGGTCACGGCGATCGGGTGCGCGTTCACCGCATTCGAGAGCAGCGTCATGTCGGACGCGTAGGCGAGCACGCACTGGTGCAGCGCGGGGTCGTCGGGCAGCCGGCCCTTGGTACGCACCCAGCTGCTGGTGTGCGGTGCGCGCTCCGCCGCGTCGAACATGCGCAGCCCGCCCGGGGTGCGGATCTCGACCGGCGGGTCGAACAGCATGTCGCCCTCGGGCGGCGCGAAGCCGAGCGCCTCGACACCGCTGCGCATCTCGTCCTCGTAGAGGACGCCGCCCGGCGCGCTCGGCTCGGCCGGCTTCTCGATCTGGTGCTCGAGACCGTCGGTCTCGACCTGGAACGAGACCGACATGTTGAGGATCGCCTCGCCGTGCTGGATCGCCTTCACCAGCCGCGTGGTGAACGTGCCGCCGTCGCGCACGCGGTCGACCTCGAAGATCGTCGGTACGCGCGAGTCTCCCGGACGGAGGAAATACGCGTGCAGCGAGTGCGCGAGCCGCCCCTCGACCGTGCGCAGGGCCGCCACCAGACCCTGCGCGAGGACCTGCCCGCCGAACAGGCGACGCCGCAGGTCGGCGGGGTTCTGCCCGCGGAAGAGGTTGACCTCGAGGCGCTCGAGGTCGAGGACGTCGATGAGCCGCTGCAGGGAGTCGCTCACGGCGTGCCGCTCAGTCGATCTCGACGTGGTTTGCGACCTTACGGGCGTGCGACGACGGCGGGTGCTCGAGGAGCTTCAGCATGCGCCGTGCATACTACGGCAAGCCCGCCGGGACCACGCGGCCCCGTCTCGCCGCGGGCGGCGACCGACTATCGTGCGCGCAGGAACGCCCGCAGCGGCTCGTCGCGCCAGCTCACCGCGGTACCCCTGTCCTTGAACGGCGCGTAGCGGGGCGGCGCCGCGCGCTCGGGGCGATCGCCCATCACCGTCACGCGCTGGATCACGCGCTCGCCCACGAAATCGTTCAGCACGTGGTGCTGCGTGCACCGGTTGTCCCACATGGCGATCGTGCCCTCGGTCCAGCGGTAGCGCACGCTGAATCGGTCGCGGGTCGCGTGGCGCGTCAAATACCCGAGCAGGACGTCGCTCTCCTCGTGGCTGAGCTCGACGATGCGCCGCGTGAAGTGCTCGTTGACGAACAGCGACTTGCGCCCGGTGACCGGATGCACCCGCACCACCGGATGGATGGCCTTGCGCTCCGGGGCGTAGTGCGGGCTCGCGTCGTGCAGCGCGGTGAGGCCTTCGCACAGGTCCTTCATCGGCTGCGAGAGCTCCTCGTACGCCTTGTACATGTTGGCCCACAGCGTGTCGCCGCCCACGGGCGGGCACGTGCGCATGTGCAGGATCGCGTACACCGACGGCTCGGCCTGGCAGGTCAGGTCGCTGTGCCATTCGTCGGCGACCGCCCCCGCGCCGCTGTCGGCGCGCAGCTCGAAGAACTCGGGACGTTCCTTGTCCATCGCGAGGTTCGGGTGGCCTTCGAGCTTTCCGAACAGGCGGCCGAACGCGATGTGCTCGTCGGGCGTCAGGCGATGGCCCGGGAAGAACAGCACCAGGTGCTCGGCGATCAGCTTCAGGATCGCGTCGGCATCGACCGGCCCGGCCTTGGCGAGGTCGATACCGCGGATCTCCGCGCCCAGCGAGCCGGAGAGCGCCGTCACCTCGAGTGTGCTGCCCATGTCGAACCCTCCACCGCCGATCTACCGCAGGCACCCAGTGCCTGCCAAGCACGTTCGCTCGGCGCGCGCCCAGCCGTGCGCGAGCCCCGCTGCGCTGCGCTGAGCCGTGCGCGAGCCCCGCTGCGCTGCGCTCAGCCGTGCGCGACGAGCCGCGTGATGGCCGCGAGCAGCGACGCCGCATCGGCGACGTCCGGCCAGCCCGGGTCCTCGCCCGCGACGGCGTACCAGCCGTCCGGCGCGTGCTCGCCGGTGATGCGGCGCATGCACCGCGACACGACCGGGACGGGGGGAGCAGGCATGGTCATTCCGGCTCGCCGGACCGTATCGATCTCGAGGGCCGGGGCCGCGAACGCGCGGCTACGCGACGGCCCGTCGATGGTCAAGCACGGCGCGGACGCGCGACACGCGCAGCGCGGCTTCTCAGCGATCGGCGCTTCGGCTGGAACGGCGCGACATGCCGCACGCGACCCCACCCCGACGCCGTCCACTCCCGAGCCTGTGCGCCCTCGCTTGCCTTCTCGCGACGCTCGTGGCTGCGGGCGCGACGGGCTGCGGCGACACGTCGTCGGGTGGCGGCGCGGCGGCCGGTCCCGACGCAGCCGGTCCGTACCCGCCCGCCAGCACGACCATCGTCCTGACGGACGCGGCGCGCGACCGCTCGCTGACGGTCGAGGTCTGGTACCCGGCGGTCGCGGGTGCGCGCGCCGCGGCGGAGCAGGGCGAGCCGGTCGAGAGCTTTCTCGCGTCGCCGGACGACCGCGCGCGCTACGCGGATCTGCTCGCCGCGTCGCCCGATCCGGGTCCGAGCCGCCGCACGGGCGCCGCGCGCGATGCCACGCCCGCGAGCACGCGCGACGGCTACCCGCTGCTGGTGTTCTCGCACTGCTTCGAGTGCTTCCGCTTCTCGAGCTTCTCGATCGCCGAGCGTCTCGCGAGCCACGGCTTCGTCGTCGCGGCCCCGGATCACGCCGGCGACACGCTGTTCGACGCGACGTTGCCGCTCACGACCGACGTGTTGCAGATCCGCGCCGCCGACGTCCGCTTCGTCGCGTCCGCGTTGCTCGCCGGCATGGCCGGCGCCGAGCGGCTGCCGGCGTCGCTGCGCGGCGCGCTCGACGCGGCTCGCGTCGGCGTCTTCGGCCACAGCTTCGGGTCGGTCACGACCGGCCTCGTGCTGCAGGACGACGCGCGCTTCGTCGCCGGGCTCGGCATCGCGGCGCCCTTCGAGAACCCGCTGCTCACGGGTGTCGCCATGAGCCGCATCGCGAAGCCGGCGCTCTTCCTCGTCGCGCGCGAGGACAACAGCATCGGCGAGATCGGCAACCAGTTCATCCGCCTCAACTTCGACCAGGCGCCCGGCCCGATCCGCAAGGTCGAGGTCACCGACGCCGGCCACTGGTCGTTCTCGGACATCTGCCACCTCGGCGACGACTTCCGACCCGGCTGCGGCGACGGCGTGCGGCAGACGGCTCCCGGCGAGCCGTTCCCCCACCTGCCGATCGACCGGGGCATCGCGATCGGGCAGGCGTACGTCACGGCGTTCTTCCTCTCGGAGCTGCAGGGCGCCGAGCGCGCGACCGGATACCTCGCCGCGGGAGCGCCCGCCGAGCTGGTCGACGTCGCGGAGCGGCCTTGAGCGGAGAGGCCTTGAACGGAAGGCCGGAGATCTCTGGGAGCGTGCCGTGACGCTCGATCGGGTGCTGCGACTGGTCGCGCTCGCTGCGGCGCTGCTGCTCGCGGCTCCGGGCGCGGCCGCGGTCCGCCCGAACGTGGTGCTCGTCGTCGTCGACGACGTCGCTCATGCCGACGTGGCACGACTCGACCGCCTGCAGGAGATGATGTTCCGTACGGGCACCGAGCTCCGGCGCTTCGCGACCCCGGACGCGCTGTGCGGGCCGAGCCGGGTATCGATCCTGCGTGGCCAGCACGGCCACAACACCGGCATCACGACCAACAGGCGGGTGGCGTCCACCGTGCGTGCCCTCGGGCTCGAGGCGAGTACCCTCGCGACCTGGCTCGCCGACGCCGGATACGCGACGGCGCTCTTCGGCAAGTACCTGAACGCGTACGGCCGCGGCAGCGATCCGCTCGCGCGCACGCACGTGCCGCCGGGATGGACGGAGTGGTACGGCGGCGTTCCTCGACGAGGGTACGGCTTCTGGCTGAACCACAACGGCAGCGTCGTGACGTATCCGGTGGACGGCCCGCATCCGAACGACGTGCTCGCCGACCTCGCGGCGAGCTTCATCGCACGTCACGCGGAGCAGCCGATGTTCCTCTACGTGGCACCTGGGTCGTCGCACGGCGACGCGCCGCCCGCGCACCGCCACGAGGGCGCTTTCCGGGACGCAGCGCTCCCGCAGGGACCTTCGTTCAACGAGGAGGACGTGTCGGACAAGCCCGCCTGGATCCGTGGCCTGGTGCCGCAGCCGGCCGACCACCCGGGCCGCCTCGAGCGCCATCGCAACCGTCTGTGCTCGATGCTCTCGGTGGAGGACCTGCTCGCGACCGTCCTCCGGGCGCTCTCCGACCAGGGCGTGCTGGATTCGACGTACCTGATCTTCGTGTCCGACAACGGCTACCAATACGGCGAGCACCGCATCAGGGCGTCGAAGGCGACGGCGTACGACGAAGCGCTGCTGGTGCCGGCGGTGATCCGGGGCCCCGGCGTACCGGCGGGCGTCGCGATCGACCATCTCGCGACGAACGCAGATCTGGCGGTGACCATCGCGGATCTCGCGGGCGTCGCGGTTCCGAGCTTCGTCGACGGCAGGAGCCTCGTGCCGCTGCTGCGCGGCGATCGACCGGAGCCGCGCGTGGCGCCGCGCGATCGGCATCGAGCACCTCGATCGGCGGCCGAAGGGCGACGGTCCGTCGCCGAGCTTCTACGGCGTGCTGCTCGACCGGTGGAAGTACGTTCGCTATCCCGGGACCGGCGAGCAGGAGCACTGCGACCGGTCCGCTGATCCGTCCGAGATGCAGAGCGTGCACGCGACCGGCGACACGGTGTGCATGCGCGCTTTGCGCGAGTGGGCGGATGCGCTGGCCGAGTGCGTGGCGGACGAGTGCCGCGCGCTCGAGCAGAACCGGCGTCGCGCGGCACGGGCATCGTCGTGCCGGGCGCACGTTCTGCTCGCCGCCGCCGACGACGACATCGCAGCGCTCTTTGCCGCGCCGGAGGCGACGGCTCCCTTCGCAGAGTCGGCCTGCGCGGGCCCGTAGGCGACGCGCCGCGCCGGCCGGGCCGGTGCGCCCGCGGTGACGCGACGAGCGCGGTGCACTGGCGGATCAGGTTCGCGCATCGCCGGCGAGGAGCACGTCGCCGAACTGCGGGGCGCTCACGACGCGCTCGGCGAACGCGCCGCGCGCCTCGTCGCCGACGTCCGACGGCCAGCGCGCGTCGCTGCGCTGCCAGCGCTCCAGCCAGTCGGCGCCGAACAGGCCGCGTCCGCGACGCGCGGCGTGCGCGAGCGCGGCCGGCGTCATCGCGAGCGTGGTCTCGGCCTTCGGACCGGTCGGCGCGCCGCGCGCGATCGCGAAGCCCGCCGCGACGAGTGCGGCGCGGATCGCGGTCGACGTCGAGTAGGTGAACAGCTCGACGTCGCGCTCGCCGCACGCGGCGAACACGCGCTCGAAGCAGTCGAGGGTCCAGAGCGGCGTGTCGGTCTTCGGCGAGAACGGATCCCAGAAGATCAGGTCGGGCGCGGGCGCGTCGGCCATGCGCTCGAGGAAGTCGCCTTCGAGGAGCGTCCACGAGAGCGGCACGTTCTCCGACCGCCACTCGCCGAAGCGCAGCAGCTTGCCTGGCACGGGGCCGCGCAAGTGCGGGAAGCGCGGTCCGTTGCGCAGCGCGAGGCGCAGCGACGCGACGTCGTTCTCGAAGCTCACCAGGTGCACCGGGCGCTGTGACACTTCGTCGCCGCTCGCCTCGACGCACGCGATCGCCGCCATCGCGTTGTGCGCGGCGCCGAGGCCGACGTCCCAGATCACGAGCGGCGCGGCCGTCGGCTCGCGCAGCCGCTCGGCGAGGCGCGACTGCTCGACGTAGAGCGCGCGCGCCTCGGTCTGCGGGTCGAGCCCTGCGTGCATGATCTCGCCCGACGCGCGGTCGACGATGCTCGCGTGTCCTTCGTCGGCAATGCGGACGTCGAAGCGTTCGAGCACGTCCTCGCCGCGGCGGCGGCGGCGCGGCACCGGGACGATCGACGGGTGCTCGTCGTCGATGCGCTCGAGCAGCGGACGGCGCTCGTCGCGCAGCGCCGCGAAGGTCCCGTCGAGGACCGCCGCGCGCATCGCGGACATCAGGTCGTGGTAGAAGCGCAGGTTGTGGCGCGTGAGCAGCGTCCACGCGAGCGGCTCGCCGGCCTTGATCAGGTGGTGCAGGTACGCGCGCGAGTAGTGCGCGCAGGTGGAGCAGGGGCACTGCGCGTCGACCGGTGCGTCGGCGAGCTTGTAGACGCCGCGCGACAGCGCGAAGCGTCCGGTGGACGTGTAGACCACGCCCTGCTTCGCGAGCGACGACGGGATCGTGCAGTCGAACATGTCGATGCCGCGGTCGACGGCCTCGAGCAGGTCGATCGGCGTGCCGACACCCATCAGGTAGTGCGGACGGTCCGGCGGCAGCAGTGCGGTCACCAGCGCGGTGCAGCGCTCGCGCTCGTGCTTCGTCTCGCCGACCGCGAGCCCGCCGACCGCGAAGCCGTCGAACGGCATCCTCGTCAGCACGTCTGCGCTCTCGCGGCGCAGGTCGTCGAAGCACGCGCCCTGCACGATGCCGAACAGCGCCTGCGGCGCGTCGCCGCGCGCGTCGAGGCTGCGCGCCGCCCAGCGGTGCGTGCGCTCCATCGCGGCGGCGGCGGTGTCGTGGTCGGACGTGGATGGCACGCAGACGTCCATCGCCATCAGCATGTCGCTGCCGATCGCGAGCTGCGTCGCGATGCTGTGCTCGGGGCTGAGCACGATGGTCCGGCCGTCGACGTAGCTCTTGAAGACCGCGCCGTCCTCGGTGATGACGCGCTCGTTCGGCAACGAGAACACCTGGAAGCCGCCGGAATCGGTGAGGATCGGACGGCTCCAGTTCATGAAGCGATGGATGCCGCCGACGTGCCGGAAGACCTCGGGTCCGGGACGCAGCAGCAGGTGGTACGCGTTCGCGAGCAGCACCTGCGCGCCGGATGCGAGCAGGTCCTCGACCGGCAGGCCCTTGACGGTCGCCTGCGTGCCGACCGGCATGAATACGGGAGTGAGCACCTCGCCGTGCAGCGTGTGCAGGCGCCCCGCGCGCGCGGACGACCCGGTCGCGGTGGCCTCGAGCTCGAAGCGCAGGCGGTGCATCGACGGGCGTGTCTAGCCGTCCGCGCCGCGCGCCGCGACCGCGCACCAGGGCGTCCAGCGCGGGCGGACACGCCCGCGGGACGCTAACGTCCGCGCATCGCATGCCCCCGAGGATCGACAAGCAGGCGGTGATCGCGGCGCTGCACGCGCGCCTCGCCGCGCGCTACGACGCGCTGGTCGCGTCGCAGAAGTCCGCGCAGGCGGGCGCCACGCACGGCGAGTCGAAGCAGGAGCACGCGAAGGACATGCGCGCCGTCGAGCAGCAGTACCTCGCGCGCGGTCTCGCCGAGCGCGCCGAGACGCTGCGCGACGCGGTGGTGGTGCTGGCGTCGCTGGAGGCGCGCGACTTCGAGGAGGACGAGGCGGCGCGTGCGGGCGCGCTGGTCGGGCTGGTGGACGAGGGCGACCGCGAGCTGGTCTACCTGCTGGCACCCGCGGGCGGCGGCGAGACCGTCGACGCGGGCGGCGTGACGGTCACGGTCGTCACGCCGCAGTCGCCGCTCGGCGCGTCGCTGCTCGGCGCGCACGTCGGCGACGAGCTCGGCATCGAGATCGGGGCGAAGCGCCGCAGCGTCGTCGTCGAGTGGCTGCGGTGAGCACGCGCGCCGCCTCTAGTCGAGCTCGACGAAGGTCCCCAGGACGTCCGACGACGAGGCGCCGGTGGCACGGTCGAAGACCGCGAGGAACCGTGCCCCGTCGGTGGCCAGGGCGACGCTCTCGATTCCAGGTCCGGCATCGATGGTGAGCGGCGCGACGCCCGTTCCTTCGCTGCCAAGACGCGCGCCGCGCAGTGCGTCGGCCTCGATCCACGTGATCAGGTAGGTGCCGCCGGCGAACGCGACGTCGCCGAGATGCTTGACGCTGCTGCCGCCGGCGACGACGAAGCCCCCGGCCGGCTCGGGATCGGCACCCGGCGTGTAGCGGATCGCACGCAGCTCGGTGAGCGCGTCGGGGTCGTCCGTGGTCGGCGTCTCCCAGACGACGAGGAAGCTCGTGCCGTCGCTCGCGACGGCGGTGCTGCCCGCACCGTCCGCGGCGTCGCTCAGCGAGAACAGCGTCTGGCCGTCGGAGGTCAGGAGGGCGCCCTGCAGGTTGGTCGAGATGACCCCTGGCGAAGTCTGGGCCTGCGAGGTCTGCGTGAACGCGACCAGGGTCGTGCCATCACTGCGGGTCGCGACCGCGGGTGCGGAGCCGTTGCTGATGACTCCCGCAGGTGGGGGCAAGATGGCGCTCAGCGGTCCCACCGGCTGCGACTGCACCGCGCCCCCGGTGCGGGTGACGATCCGGCCCCCCACCCGGCTCAACGAGAACGAGCCGGCCAGCGAAACGATGCGCTGGTACATGCCGAGGAAGAGCGTGCCGTTGGTGCTCGCGGCGACCGGTCCGTTGATCGCCGACAGCGCCATGCTGAAGGTCAGCTGCTCGTCGATCGTCGTCGCGGGCAATGCGGGCGCGCCGGCGGGCGGCACCGAGACGAAGCCGACGACCTGCGCCGGTGGGCCGTCGTCTCCGCGCGTGCCGTAGCCCCACAGGAACACGCCGAACGCGTCGCCGGCGAACGCGATGCCTCCCGGCAGATAGGTCGCGCCGCTGTCGAGGAACGGCTCGTCCAGGTCGTTGAGCAGGAGCGGCGCCGAATCGACCACCTCGCCGTTCGGGGCCAGGCGCACCCCGAGTACGTCCGGTGCTTGACGATCGGTCGGGGCACTGAACGTGACCAGGAAGCGCTCGCCGCCCCAGGCAGCCTCGACCGCGGCGCTCGCCGGGAGGTTCTCGGCGATCGGGAACGGATTCGGCAGCACGGTGGACGTCGGCGTCGGTGTCGGCGCGAGCGGCGTCGCGGTCACGAAGGGGGTGGCGCTGGGGTACGCCGTCGGCGTCGGTCGGCTGCCTCCGCCGCCACCGCCGCTGCCGCAGGCGGCGAGCGCCGCCGACAGGACCAGATGCACCGTGACGATCGCGACGCGCCTGCCGCCAGTCGCGCCGCGCTCGGCCGAGCCGGTCGTCGTGCGCATGCGCGTCGCGATATTAGCTCTCTTGCTGCGGCGTCAACCTGGATCGGGCTCGCCGCCGCGCTCACTGCTCAGCGCGCGCCGATCGTGAAGGTCGCGCTCGCGTCCGCGCTGTCCGCCCAGCCGTAGCGCGCGGCGCGCGCGCGCAGCGTGCCGCCCGCGTCCAGCGTGACCGGACCGGTGTAGAGCCGCCAGTACGGGTCGTCGCCGGCGTCCAGCGTGTACGCGAGCGACGCGCCCGCGACGTCGGAGCGGATCGTCACGTCGACCGGAGCGTCGAACGCGCCGCCCGCGGGCTCGATCGCCGGCGGCGGCGTGACGGGCTGCACGCCGCCCGGCCAGAAGCGCTCGCGCAGCTCGTCCTCGGGGACCGCGCCGAGGTCGCCGGACTCGACGTCCCAGCGCTCGTGCGCGGCGCGCATGCGCTCGAGCCGCGCCTGGTGCTCGGGACGTCCGGCGAGGTTCTCGAGCTCGAACGGGTCGCTCTGCGTGTCGTACAGCTCCTCGACCGGCTTGGTCGCGCGGTAGTACCAGTCGGCCGGCGGCAGCAGCAAGCCCTCGTCGTGCAGGCGGAAGATCTCCTGCATCGTGGCGAGGTTGTTGCGGAAGTCGATCGACTGGCCGTACGGCGTCTCGGGCTGGTAGTTGCGCAGGTACTTGAAGCGCCGGTCGCGCACGGCGCGGATGCGGGCGCGCGCCTCGTCGTGGCGATCCGCCGCCGCGAACACGAACTCGGGCTCGGGGTCCGCGTCGGGTCCGAGGAAGACGCGGCCCTGCAATTTCGGCGGAACGGGGACGCCGGCGAGCGCCAGCGCGGTCGGCGCGAAGTCGACGTAGCTCACCAGCCGCTCGTCGACGCTGCCCGGCTCGAGCCGTCCCGGCCAGCGCACGATGAGCGGTCCGTGGATGCCGCCGTCGTACGTCCAGCGCTTGTCGCGCGGCAGGCCGCGGCCGTTGTCGGGGAAGAACAGCACGACGGTGCGCCCGGCGAGCCCCTCCTCGTCGAGCCTGTCGAGCAGGCGTCCGACCTTCGCGTCGAGGCTCGCGACGTTGTCGTAGTGACGCGCGAAGTCGCGCCGCACGAGCTCGGTGTCGGGATAGTACGGCGGTACGCGGATGCTCGCCGGGTCGGTGGTGATCGGCTTCGTGCCGAAGAGCTGGCTCTCGTGCGTGTCGAGGATCGTGACGTGCGTGAAGAACGGCTGGCCGGGTGCGCGTCCGCGCCAGTCGCCGTTCGCGTCGTCCCAGTTGGTCAGCGGCGCGCGGTCGAACACCGCGCTGAGCTGGTAGTACAGCTTGCCCGTGCTGCTCGTCCAGTAGCCGGCGGCGCGCAGGTACTCGGTGAAGGTCTTCACCCCGGGCGGCGGCACCGGGTAGTAGCCGGCATCGATGCTGCGCATGTGGTGCGCGCCGATCGACGTCGCGTACATGCCGGTGACCAGTGCCGCGCGGCTCGGCGAGCACACGCCCGCGGTCGCGAAGGTGTTGGGGTAGCGCACGCCCTCGCGCGCCAGACGGTCGAGGTTCGGCGTGCGCGCGACCGGGTCGCCGAACGCGCCGACCTCGAAGCTCATGTCGTCGGCGACGATCCACAGCACGTTGGGTTTTGTCGCGGGTGCGTCGTCCGCCGGCGCGTCGGCTGCGCGGACGCCGGTACGCAGCAGCCGCCCAACGTGGTCGTCTTCCTCACCGACGATCAGGGCTACGCCGACGTCGGGGCGTTCGGCGCGACCGACATCCCGACGCCGTCCTTCGATCGCCTCGCCGCCGAGGGCATGCGCCTGACGAGCTTCTACAGCGCGCCGACCTGCACGCCGTCGCGCGCGATGCTGATGACCGGCTCGTACGGCCAGCGCGTGAGCGTGCCCGGCGCGTACTACCCGTCGTCGCTCGAGGGACTCGCGCCCGACGAGATGACGATCGCCGAAGTGCTGCGCGCACGCGGCTACGCGACGGGACTCGTCGGCAAGTGGCACCTCGGCAGCCAGCCGCCGTTCCTGCCGACGCGGCAGGGCTTCGACGAGTACTTCGGCATCCCCTACTCGAACGACATGGGGCGGGTGAACGGGCTCGGCCGGCCGATCTACCCCGACCTGCCGCTGCTCGCCGGCGAGACCGTGGTCGAGACCGAGCCCGACCAGGCGCAGCTCGTGCGGCGCTACACCGAGCGCGCGACCGACTTCATCGCGCGCCACGCGGACCGCCCGTTCTTCCTCGAGATCGCGCACTCGATGCCGCACTGGCCGATCGCGGCGTCCGACCGCTTCCGCGGCTCGTCGCCGCGCGGGCTGTACGGCGACGTGATCGCCGAGATCGACTGGTCGATGGGCGAGATCCTCGACGCGCTCGCGGCGCACGGCATCGACGACCGCACGCTGGTGCTGTTCGCGTCCGACAACGGCCCGTGGCTCGTGTTCGGCAATCACGCGGGATCGGCGGGACCGCTGCGCGAGGGCAAGAGCACGAGCTTCGAGGGTGGCGTGCGCGTGCCGGCGATCGCGCGCTGGCCGGGTCGCATCCCGGCGGGCAGCGCGTCGGCCGCGGTGCTGGGGCTGATCGACGTCCTGCCGACCGCGGCGCGCCTCGCCGGCGCGGAGCTGCCGGCGGACCGCGTGATCGACGGTCGCGACGCGTGGCCCGTGCTGTCGGGCGAGGACGAGGCGTCGTTCGACCACCGCGTCTGGCTCGTGCACCGCAACGGCGGCCTCGAGGCCGTGCGGCGCGGGCGCTGGAAGCTGCACCTGCCGCACCCCTGGGCGACCGTGACCGTGCCGGGCGTCGACGGCGACGACGGCGAGACGGCGGTGCTGCAGATCGGTCTCGCGCTGTTCGACCTCGAGAGCGACCTCGGCGAGACGCGCGACGTCGCGGCCGAGCACCCCGACGTCGTCGCCGGGCTGCTCGCGATCGCCGAGGACGCGCGCGCGGACCTCGGCGACACGCTCACCCGGCGGCGTGGCAGCGGCGTCCGGCCGCAGGGGAGCCACGACCCGGCCGCGCCCTGATCAGCGCCCGCGCTCGCCCAGCATCTCGCGCATCACGTCCGGGTTGCGCGCCGCCGCACGCGCGGTCGCGAGCGTGATGCGGTTCTGCCGCACCAGCTCCGCGAGCGAGGTCTCGAGCGAGACCATGCCTTCCGCGCGGCCGGTGAGGATGAGGTCGCCGATCTGGTGGCCGCGCCCCTCGCGGATCTTGTGGGCGATCGCGTGCGTGACGAACATGCGCTCGGTCGCGGGCACGAGCCGGCCCGGCTGGGCCGCCGGCAGCAGGAGCTGCGTCACGATCGCGCGCAGGACGTTCGCGAGCTGCGCGCGTACCTGCGTCTGCTGGTGCGGCGGGAACGAGTCGATGATGCGGTCGATCGCCATCCCGGCATTGCCGGAGTGCAGCGTCGAGAACACGAGGTGCCCGGTTTCGGCGGCGGTCATCGCGGCCGAGAACGTCTCGCGGTCGCGCATCTCGCCGACCAGGATCACGTCGGGGCTCTCGCGCAGCGCGGCGCGCAGGCCCGCGGCGAAGCTCTCGACGTCACGCCCCACCTCGCGCTGGTGCACGAGGCACGTGCCGTTCGCGTACTCGTACTCGACCGGGTCCTCGATGGTGAGGATGTGGCGCGAGCGCGTGCGGTTCATGTGGTCGAGCAGCGCCGCCAGCGTCGACGACTTGCCGGAGCCGGTCGGGCCGACCAGCAGGACCAGGCCGTCGATCGGCTCGGTGAGCTTTTCGAGGTCCGGCGGCAGGCCGAGCTCGGCGAGCGTACGCACGCGGCGCAGCGGCCGCACCGCCGCCGCGAGACCGCCGAGGTGGCGGAACAGGTTGACGCGCAGCTTGACGTCGCCGAAGTGCAGTCCGAGGTCGACGCTGCCGTGCTTCTCGAGCCGTGCGTGGTGCGCGTCGTCGAGCGAGATCAGCCCGAGCAGCGTGCCCTCGTCGAGACGCGAGCCGGGGACGTCGCGCAGCTCCATGCCGACGCGCATGCGCGCGTCCGACGACGTCGACAGGAAGAGGTCGGTCGCGTCGGCGTCGAGCGCGCGGCGGATCAGCGCCGCGATCGCGCCCTCGCCGGGCGCGATGCCGGGGCGCGGCTGCGTGTACGGCAGGCGCGGCACCACGGACGGATCCGCGTCCGCGAGGGGGGCGTCGCCGGCCGTCGTCGCGGCCGCCGGTCCGATCGGCGCCGCCGCCGCCGACGACGCTTCCGCGGTGGCGGCCGGTGCCGCCGCGTCGGCCCGCCGGAAGCGGATCTCGCGCGGCTCCTCGATCTCGACGAGGAACGTCGTGCGCGTCCCCTTCGCATCGTGCACGTAGGTCGTGCCGTCGCCCGCGGCGCGCACCTCCTCGAGGAAGCGGGCCAGCAGCTCCGGCAGCAGCGGCGGCATCGACAGCGGCTTCGGCTCGCCGCCGCGCGCGAGGCGCGGCGCCTGTCCCTCGACCAGCGTCAATACGTCCGCGCCCTGCGCGAGAAGGATGCCCAGCAGTCCGTCGATGGCGGCCATGGCCGCATTCTCGACCAGGGCGCGGCACTCTGCCAACTTGGCGAATTCGTGTGTTAGGGAAGTTCCGGTCTGCCCTTTGCGGCACCGGATCATCTGAGAGACTGAGAACGTTGACCCCCGCGATCCTCTGCCGCGACGTCGTGAAGCTCTACCGCTCCCGACGGGCGCTCGACGGCATCAGCTTCGAGGTACACCCGGGCGAGATCGTCGCACTGCTGGGCCCGAACGGCGCCGGCAAGTCGACCACCCTGTCGGTCCTCGCGACGCTGCTCGAGCCGACCTCCGGACACGTCGAGGTTGCGGGGCACCGCTTCCCGGGGGAACCGGCGAAGGTGCGACGCGTGCTCGGCCTCGTGCCGCAGCGCATCGCGATCTACCCGACGCTGACCGCGCGCGAGAACCTCGAGTACTTCGCGGCGCTGCAGGGGCTCGACGGCACGACCGCGCCGCAGGCGATCACGCGCGTGCTGGCGATGGTCGGCCTCGACGGCCGCGCCGACGAGCCGACGCTGCAGTTCTCCGGCGGCATGTCGCGGCGCCTGAACCTCGCCTGCGGCATCCTGCACGAGCCGCGCGTGATCCTGCTCGACGAGCCCACGGTCGCGGTCGATCCCCAGGCACGCGAGCGCATCTACGCGCTCGAGCGCCAGCTCGCCGCCGCCGGTGCCGCCATCCTGCACAGCACGCACCTGATGGAGGAGGCAGAGCGGCTGTGCGACCGCGTCGTGCTGGTCGACGCCGGACGGGTGATCGCGAGCGGCACGTCCGCCGAGCTGGTCGCGAAGCTCGGCCTCGGGCCGCGGCTCACGCTGCGCACGACGCGGCCGCTGCCCGCGGGCTGGCCGGGTCCGTCCACCGCGCGCGTACGCGTCGTGCCCGGCGACGGCCCGCAGACGGTGCTCGAGCTCGAGGACGCGGCGATCGTCCCGGCGCTGCTCGACCGCGCCCGCGCCGACGGCGGCGAGATCCTCGACGTGGCGTTGCGCCACCCCGACGTCTCCGACGTGTTCTTCCGTCTCACCGGTCACGGCCTGCGCGATGGCGAGCAGGGTGGGGAGGGCGACGCGTGATCCTGCGCGCGCTCCGTGCGGCGGTCGTCAAGGACGCGCGGCTGCTGCTGCGCGACAAGGTCGGGCTGGTCTTCCTGACCATCGCGCCGCTGATCGTCATGTCGGTCGCGGGCTTCTCGCTGTCGACGCTGTTCGGCGGCGCGCCGCAGGGCGACGCGCGCTACGTGCTGCCGGTCGCGGACGAGGACGGCGGCCGCGTCGCGCGCGCGTTCCGCGACGGGCTCGGTCCCGACTCCGGCATCGAGCTGCGCGACGTGGCGACCCGCGACGAGGCGATCGCGATGGTGCGCGACCGGACCGCCGGCGCGGCGCTCGTCGTGCCGCCGGGGGCGATGGCGGCGCTGGCGCACGGCCGCGACACGACTCTCGAGCTGTACACCGACCCCGTCAAGTTCGTCGAGGTCGCGAACGTGCGCTTCGCGGTGCAGGAGCTGCGCCACCGCCTCGGCGAGGAGGCGCTCGCGACCGCGCAGCGCCGCGTCGACCGGGTGCGCGCGAAGGTCGCGGCGGCGCAGGAGCGGATCGAGCGGCGCGTCACGCGGCTCGCGAAGCAGCTGCGCGCCGCGGAGGGCGACGCGCGCGAGGTCGTCGCCGGGCTCGAGCGCGATCTCGAGAAGACGCGCGAGCGCGTCGCCCGCGAGCTGCGTCGCGCGATCGACGCGGCGACCGACGAGGAGGCGGCCGCGGCGCGGACCCGGGCCGAGCGCGAACTCGGCCGCGAGCTCGCCCCGGTGCGCACCTTCATCGACGAGCTCGGAGCCTACCGCACGCGCTTCGAGGCGTGGATCGCGTCGGCGCGCGAGGCGGCCGGCAGCTACGCCGACCGGATTCCGCCGCCGCCCGAGCCGCCGGTGCTGCCGCCCGAGCTGCAGTCGCTCGCGAACGCCGATCCGGCCGCGATCGCCGCGCGCGTCGTCGCGGGCGGCACGCCGCCGAAGATCGAGCTGCCGAAGATCGACGTCGCGGTGCCGGAGCTGCCCGCGCTGCCGGAGATCACGGTGCCGCCGCTGCGTCCGCTGCCGGAGCTGCGCCTGCCGCGGTTGCCCGGCATCGAGGAGGCGAGCGTCACCGGCGCCCCGCGCCAGCTCAACAGCTTCGACCAGTACGTGCCCGGCTTCAGCATCACCTTCCTGATGCTCGGCATGCTGATCGGCGTCGCGATGACGCTCATCGACGAGCTCGAGCTCGGCACGCTCGAGCGCATCCGCGCGACGCCGGCGCCGATCTGGACGCTGATCGTCGGCAAGCTGCTGGTGCGCTTCTCGATCGGTCTCGCGCAGATGGTGCTGCTGCTCGCGGTCGGCCACTACGCGTTCGGCGTATCGGTCGGACCGCAGCCGGCGGCGCTGCTGCTGCCGAGCGCCGGCATCGTGTTCGTCGGCACGGCGTTCGGGGTGCTGGTCGCCGGGCTGTCTCCGACGCGCGACTCCGTGTTGCCGCTCGGCGCGATCGCCATCGTCACGATGTGCGCGATCGGCGGCTGCTGGTGGCCGATCGACCTCGAGCCGCGCTGGATGCGCGACATCGCGCAGTGGTTCCCGACCACGTGGGCGATGACGGGCTTCAAGGACCTGATGATGCGCCGCCAGACCTTCGAGGCGGCGCTCCAGCCGACCGCGATCCTGTTCGCGTTCGGACTGGTCTTCCTGGGGTCCGGTCTGGTGCTGTTCCGCTGGCGGCGCTGATGGACACCAGCGACACGGAGCTCGTGGTCGACACGCCCGACGGGCCGATGGCCGCGTTCTGCGCGGCGCCCGCCGACGCCGGCGAGCGGCCGCGGCCGGGCGTTCTGCTGCTGATGGAGGCGTTCGGCGTCACGCCGCACCTGCGCGACGTCGCTCGCCGCATCGCCGCGGAGGGCTACGTCGTCCTCGCGCCGGACCTCTACCACCGCGAGCCGGGCCAGCGAACCTTCGGCTACGACGAGGTGGAGGAGGCGATGCAGGCCATGTACCGCCTCGACCTCGCGCACGGTCTCGAGCGCGACCTGCGCGCGGCGCTCGCGTGGCTGAAGGCGCAGCCCGGCGTGCGCGCCGACCGCGTCGGCGTGACCGGCTTCTGCCTCGGCGGCGGCGTGACGTTCTTCTGCGCGGCCGCCCTGTCCGACCAGATCGCCGCCGCGGCCGGCTTCTACGGCATGGTGCCGAACGAGTGGCTGGAGCGCGCCGACGCGATCCGCGTCCCGCTGCTGCTCTTCTTCGGCGGGCTCGACCCGTGGATCCCGCTCGGGCGCGTCGCGCAGATCGGGCAGCGCCTCGACGAGGCGGGCACCGACGCGCGCATCGAGTTGTACCGCGAGGCCGACCACGGCTTCTTCTGCGACGAGCGCGACTCGTACGACGCGGCCGCGGCCGCGGATTCCTGGCAGAAGCTGACCGCGTTCTTCGCGCGCCACCTGCAGGCGGCCTGACCGGCGCGGCGGCGGCGGGGCGGCGCCTTTTGACATCCGCGCCCCGTCCGTCGGAACATCGCCGATCGCTTCCCTTGCTGAATTTGTTCTTGCGCACGCGCGCGTGCGCGGCGCCGTGGTGCTGGCCGGGTTCCTCGTCCTGCCGTTCGTGGTCTTCCTGCACGTGGCGCCGTTCGTCTCGGGCCGCACCTTCGGCTCCGACTACCCGCGCTACACCGTGCCGCAGCAGCAGCTGCTGCAATTCTCGCTCGCGAACGGCAGCTTTCCGCTCTACCTGCCGGGGCTCGCGGGCGGCCTGCCGGCCGTCGCCGCGACGCAGGGCCAGCTCTTCCACCCGATCGCGCACGTCGCGGCGGCGCTGCCGGGCTACTGGGACGGCCACGCGCAGGAGATCTACACGGCGCTGAGCCTGCTCTCGCTCGGCTTCGCGCAGTGGGCGGCCTGGCGGCTGCTGCGCGAGCTCGCGCTCGACCGCGTGCTCGCCTTCGTCGTGTCGTTCGCCACGGTCTTCAACCTCCGCATGCTGGCGCTGTTCGATTACGGCGCCTCGCTGCAGGCGTGGGTCGGGACGATCCTGCTGTGCGTCGCGCTCGTCCGCGTCGTCCTGCACGGTCACGGCGTGGGGCGCGTCGCGTGCGTCGCGGGGGCACCTACCTGCTGCTGTGCAGCGGGCACCCGCAGATGGCGTACCTCGGCTTCCTCGGAGCCCTGCTGGCGCTCGGCTGCGCGGCGCTGCTCCTGCCGGCGCTCGCGCCGCGTGCCGACGACGCGCCGGTGGCGGCTGCATCCGGGCGCTGGCGTACCCTCGTCGCCTGCGCGCTGGGGCTCGGCACCGGGACCGTGCTCTCGGCGGCCTACCTCGTGCCGTTCGTGCTGGACTTCCTGCCCGGCGCGACGCAGCGCACGGCGCAGGACTTCGCGTGGGTGTACACGCCGTTCGGCACGCACTCCGCGGTGAGCCTCCTGCACAGCGTGTTCCGGCCGTTCTCGAGCGACGTGCAGGGCTCGTTTGCCGGACCGGCGCTGCTCGCCGCGCCGTTGCTGCTGCCCGTGGTGGTGCTCGTGCGGCGTCCGCCCCTCGGCGTACTCGCGACGTGGCTCGCGGCGCTGCTCGTCCTCGCGCTGGCGCTCGCCGAGACGCTGCCGCTCTACTTCCTCGCCTGGAAGTACGTGCCGCTGTTCGCATCGTTCCGCGCGCCGGGGCGGGTCACGATCATGGTGCCGTTCCTTCTCCTCCTGCTGCTGGCGTGGGCCTGTCGTGCGGAGCGGGTGCCGGTGCGCGCGTTCGGGCGGACGATCGCGCTCGCGCCGCTCGCGCTCGTCGCCGGCGTCGCGGCCGCTCTCTACGCGGCGTACGCGCTGGTGTCGACGCCCGGGCTCGACGCGCTCGAGGTGGCGCCGCCGGAGCGCATCGCCGCGATCCCGCCGGGTGCCGCGCGCGCGGTCTGGCTGCTCGGGATCGCGAGCCTCGTCGCCCTCGCCGGCTACGCGCAGCGTCCGTCGCGGGTCACCGCGGCGCTGCTGGTCTCGCTGGTGCTCGCGCAGGGAACGGTCGTGCTGCGCTTCGGGACGTGGCTCGCGGACGCGAAGCCCACGCCGACGTGGGACGAGCTCGTGCGGCGCCACCGCATGCGCGTGGGCTTCGGCAAGGGCGACCCCGGTGCCGCGATCACGCCCGCGATCCTCGTCGAGCGGCGGCGCGCGCTGGGACCGGAGCGCGAAGCCGCCCCGCTCGCGCGGCTCCACTTCGACGTTCACCCGGCGGCGTCGCGTGCCGAGGCGCTCGACGTCCTGCGCCGCGGCGGTCCCCCGGTGGCGACGTACGAGGCGCCCGACGGCGCCGCCGCGCCCCCTGCGGTCGCCACGCCGGACGACGCCGGTGCGCGCGAGGGCTCCCTGCGCCTGCTGCACGCGACCTACAACCGCTACGTCCTCGGCGTGCAGGCGGCGCGACCGGCGCTGCTGGTCCTCGGGCAGCCCTGGGCGCGCAGCTGGCACGCGCTGGTGCGCGGCGAGCGCAGTCCGGTCGGCGTCGCGAACGCGGCGTTCGTCGGCGTTCCCGTGCCGGCGGGCGAGTCGGTGGTCGAGCTGCGCTACGACTCGCGGGCCGCGCGCGCCGGAACGTGGCTCAGCGTCGCCGCGGCGTGGGGACTCGCGCTCGCCGGCGCCTTCCGGCTGCGCCGACGTGCCGCGCGCGTCGCGGCGCTGGCCGCGGCAACCGTCGTCGCCGGCGCGACGATCCTTGCGTGGGAGCGCAGCCTGCACGCGGGACGCCACCTCGGGACGGCGTTCGCGTGGAGCACGCGCGCGGGGCCGGCGTCACCCGCGGCGGAGCCGGGCGATCGCGACGCGTCGCCGTCCCCCGACGATCCGGCCGCGTAGTGGCTGCGCCGCGCGACCTGCGCTATCGCCGGCGCATGTCGCGCTTCCTCGGCGCTCTCGGCATCGCCGCCGTGACCGCTCTCGTGGCGGCCATCTTCTCGTTGCTGATCGCGGTGGTGCTGGTCGGCGGCGACGGGGCGGTGTTCGGCGCGCTCAAGATCGCGTCGTCGATCGGGCTGCTCGCGCTGCCGATCGCCTGGTGGCTGCTCGGGTCGCGCCTGCGCGCGGTCCCGGACGGTCCCGCGCCGACGCGACCCGCCAGGCGCTGAGCCCGGACGTCAGTTGATCGGGCCGGCCTTGCAGAGCTCGGCGTAGATGTTGGACAGCGACCCCTCGTCGTTCGAGACGGAGAGTCTGCCCCCATCGTGAATTCCGAGCCGCCGCCGCCGGAGTAGGCCGGGTAGTCGAGCGAGAAGGCGTGCTGGCGGACCTTCGCCGGCGAGAACAGGCCGACCATGATGTTGGTCGTCGTGCCGAAACGGACGATCGTGCCGTCCGAGCTGCGACAGACGGTGCCGTGCAGCGCGCCGTTCGCGTGCGTGCCCTGCACCGGACGGCACTTGCCGGCCTGCGGCGGGCGGTAGCCGCGAAGCTGCACCAGGAACGAGCCGTCCTGCTTGTAGACGCAGAGGTCCTTGGCGGACGCGCTGCCCGCGCCGAGCAGGACGGCGGTTGCGGCGAGGACGAGCAGGGGGTCTTCGACGAGCGCATGTTTCGTTTCATCCTTTCGGGACCCGAGCGGCACCGGCCGCGAGTCTCGAATGCCCGGCGTTCGTCCGCGGTGAACATCGTTCACCGCGGGGTCCGGCGGCTACCGGCGTCGCGGCCGCGTCGTCGAGGCGCACGGCATCGACCGGCATGGGGGCGTCCGGCCGCCGAGTCGAGCGCCGGATCGGGTCGTTCCGATGCGCTGTGTCCGCACGACACACCGCTGCCGGAAAGCCGCGCCGTTGCAGGGGAAATCCGGCCCCGACGCGCGGCGCCGCGCCGGGTGTGTCGGAAGGGCCCGCCGGCAGGTCCCGAAAAACGCAGCAACCGCGCAGGTTTTTTCGTGGCACGGCGGCTGCAACAGCATTTCGCCCGTGCGACGCGAAAGACGGCAAGCCCCCCGCACGGCGGTTTCCCCGACCGCCGACTCGGCAACCCCAACCACGTCGAGGCCGTTCGGCCGCGTCGTCACTTCCCTCCCTCGGCGGAGTCGAAGCCGGTCCATCATGAAGCTGGCGACGGCCTCGCCCACGTCCGCACCGCTCCCCAACGGTGTCGACGCTTCCTCCTTGGGCGTCTCCCCATCCGACCTCGTGGACGGGGAGACGCCTCTTCTCTCCACGGGAGTTCCAACCACGGAAAGCGTCGGCGAACTCGCGCTGATGCGCGCGGTGCTCGTCGACGCCATCACCTGCCTCTCGGGTCGCGGCATCAAGCCGAGCCACCGCGCCCGCGTGGCGATGCAGGCGCGCGCCTGGATCGCGCGCCGCGGCCGCGAGTCGCTGTTCGCTTTCGACTCGATCTGCGATGCCCTCGATCTCGACGGCGAGAAGCTCCGCTGCATGCTGCTCGCACCCAGGTCTTCCAAAAGCACTGGACGCCAGGATCGCGCCGTGGAGAGCTTTTGTATGACCTTCGCCCCGGCTTCGCCGACCGCGAAGGAACGCAGGCGCTCCGGGCGCGTCGAGCTGACGGTGAACGTCGCCTGAGGCCGTGGTGTGGCCCGCCCTGGCAGACACCTTCGCCCGGGAGTGGAGATCCGACGAGCCGTCGTGCAATGATCCGGCCGCCGTTCGGCCGGCTCACCGCACCGGACTGCGGCTGCCCCGGATCCCAGGCATGAAGCTCGCCCTTAAGATCACCCTCGCGCTGACGGCGACGATCTTCGTCGTCATGGCGGTCTACGCGCTTTACCTGCAAAGCCGCCATATGGTCCTGTTCGAGGGCGACCTGCGGGGCAGCGCGACGCGCGGCGCCGCCGTGCGCCTGATGATCCAGGACATCTGGCGTGCCGACGGGCCTGCGCGCGCGAGAGAGATCGTCGAGCGCGTCGCCGACATGCTCGAGGACGTCCAGGTCCGCTGGATCGACCTCGCCGCGAAGCCCGGACAGGAGGGCTACGTCGAGCTCGAGGCGCGCGACCGGCAGGCGCTCGAAGCGGGCGCCGTGATCACGGCCCTCGTGGGCCCGCACGGCCCCGACCCGATGCGCCTCACGTACATCCCGATGGAGCCGGGCAATCCGGCGGCGCTCGAGATCGTGCGCCACCTGCAGCGCGAGGTGTCGTTCGTGCGCACGTCGCAGGCGGCGATCTTCGTGACGACCTTCGCCGTCGTCGTCGCCTGCTCGCTGATCGCGCTCTTCCTCGGTTACTGGTTCGTCGGCCGTCCCGTGGAGCTGCTGCGCGACCGCGCGCGCCGCGCCGGCGACGGCGACTTCGCCGGCCGCCTGCAGCTGGAGCAGCGCGACGAGATGGGCGAGCTCGCCGCCGAGATCGACGAGATGTGCATCAAGATCGCCGAGACCAACGCGCGCCTCGCGGCCGAGACCGAGGCCAAGCTCGCGGCGCTCGAACGCATGCGGCACGCCGAGCGCCTCGCCAGCGTCGGCCGCTTCGCGTCCGGCATCGCGCACGAGCTCGGCACGCCGCTGAACGTCGTGTCGGCGCGCGCCAAGATGATCGGCTCGGACCTGCAGGAGCCGCCGCAGACGCGCGCCCACGCGCGCGTGATCGGCGAGCAGGCGTCGCGCATGACCGACATGATACGTCAGCTGCTCGACCTGTCGCGCCGGCGCAGCACGCGCATGGGTGCGGTGAACGTCGCGCAGTGCGTGCGCACCGCGGCCGAGATGCTGAGCCCGGTCGCGTCGTCGCGCAGCGTCACGATCGACGTGAAGGCACCGCCGACGCCGCTGATCGTCCGCCTCGACCCTGGCGAGGCGCAGCAGGTGGTCACCAACGTCATCCTGAACGCCGTGCAGGCGAGCCACGAGGGCGGCCGCGTGCGGGTGAGCGTCGACGAGCGCCAGGCCGCTCAACCCTCGGTGCGTGGCGACGGCGACGGCCGCTACGTTCACATCCTGATCGCCGACGAGGGCGAGGGCATCGCCGCCGAGGACCTGCCGCACGTCTTCGAGCCCTTCTACACTACCAAGGGGCCCGGCGAGGGGACCGGCCTCGGGCTCGCGATCGCCGAGGGCATCGTGCAGGATGCCGGCGGATGGATCGAGGTGCGCAGCGAACGCGGCCGGGGAACCGAGATGGCGATCCACCTGCCTCCGGCGCAGGGGACGCAGGTGGTGCAGGCGGACTCCGCGTGACCCCGGCGAGCGTCCTCGTCGTCGACGACGACGCGTCCATGTGCGAGACGCTGCAGTTCGGCCTCGAGCCGCGCGGCTTCGCGGTGCGCTGGACGACGTCGCCGGCCGAGGCGTTGCAGCTGCTCGAGGGGGGCGACATCGAGGCGGTGGTCACCGACCTCAACATGCGCGGCATGAGCGGCCTCGAGCTGTGCGAGCGCATCGTCGCGAACCGCCCCGACATGCCGGTGATCGTCATCACCGCGTTCGGCAGCCTCGATACCGCGGTCGCGGCCATTCGCGCCGGCGCGTACGACTTCATCACCAAGCCACTCGAAGTCGAGGTGCTGGTGCTGGCGCTCGAGCGCGCGCTGACGCACGGCCGTCTGCGCGCCGAGGTGCAGCGCCTGCGTGACGCGCTGTCCGAGGCGGGAACGCGCTTCGACGACGTGGTCGGCGCGAGCCCCGCGCTTCGCCGCGTGCAGGAGATGATCGACCGCATCGCGGATTCGGACGCTTCGGTGCTGATCACCGGCGAGAGCGGCACCGGGAAGGAGGTCGTGGCGCGCGCGCTGCACCGCCGCGGCCGGCGCAAGGACGGTCCGTTCGTCGCGATCAACTGCGCGGCCCTGCCCGAGACGCTGCTCGAGAGCGAGCTCTTCGGCCACGAGCGCGGCGCCTTCACCGACGCGCGCGCGGCGCGCGCCGGCCTCTTCGTGCAGGCGAACGGCGGGACGCTGTTCCTCGACGAGATCGGCGAGCTGCCGCTGCCCCTCCAGCCGAAGCTGCTGCGCGCGCTCCAGGAGCGCGCCGTGCGGCCGCTGGGCGGCGAGCGCGAGGTGCCGTTCGACGTGCGTCTGGTGACCGCGACCAACCGCGACCTCGAGACCGCCGTGCACGCCGGACGCTTTCGCGAGGACCTCTTCTTCCGCGTCAACGTGATTCACGTGCCGCTGCCGCCGCTGCGCGCGCGCGGTGGCGACATCCTGCTGATCGCGCAGCGCTTCGTGAACGAGTGCGCCGCGCGCAGCGGCAAGGCCGTGACGGGCCTCTCGCCGCAGGCGGCGGACCGTCTGCTGGCGTACGCATGGCCGGGCAACGTCCGCGAGCTCGAGAACTGCATCGAGCGCGCGATCGCGCTCGCCCAGCACGACAAGATCCTGCCCGACGACCTGCCGGAGAAGATCCGCGACTACCGGCGCTCGCACGTGCTGGTCGCGTCCGACGACCCCGCGGAGCTGGTGCCGCTGGAAGAGGTCGAGCGGCGCTACATCCTGCGCGTGCTGGAAGCCGTCGGCGGCAACAAGTCGCAGGCGGCGCAGGTGCTGGGGCTCGGGCGGAAGACGCTGTACCGCAAGCTCGAGGAGTACGGCGAGCACGCGCGCGGGGAGGCGGAGTAGAGTTGCGACGCTGGCGGAAGGAACGGTGGCTGCGATGCTGGATCTGATCCTCCGAGGTGGCACGGTCGTCGACGGCACGGGCGGCGTGCCCTTCACCGCCGACGTCGGCGTGTCGTGCGGGCGGATCGCGGCGATCGAGAGGTCCGGCCGGCTCGGCGAGGCCGCGCGCCGCACGATCGAAGCCGACGGGCTGCTCGTCACGCCGGGCTTCGTCGACGTGCACGCGCACTACGACGGCCAGGCGACCTGGGATCGGCGCCTCGCGCCCTCCTCGTGGCACGGCGTGACGACGGTGGTGATGGGAAATTGCGGCGTCGGCTTCGCGCCCGTCCGCGCGCGCGATCGCGAAACGCTGATCCAGCTCATGGAGGGCGTGGAGGACATCCCGGGCGCGGCGCTGCACGAGGGGATCTCCTGGGAGTGGGAGAGCTTCGCCGACTACCTCGGAGCGCTCGAGCGGGTGCCGCGCGACATCGACGTCTGCGCCCTCGTACCGCACGGGGCGGTGCGCCTCTACGTGATGGGCGCGCGCGGTGCCGACCGCGCGCCGGCCACCGAGGAGGAGATCCGCGAGATGGGCCGGCTGGTGCGCGAAGCGGTCGCCGCCGGTGCCTTCGGCTTCTCCACCTCGCGGACGCTCAACCACCGCACGAGCACCGGGGCTCCGACGCCGACGCTCGGCGCGGCCGCGGCGGAGCTCCACGGGATCGTGGCCGAGATGCGGCGCGCGGGGCGCGGCGCCTTCGAGGTGGTGTCGGACTTCGAGGACGTCGCGGCGGAGTTTGCGACCTTCCGTGCGATCGCGGCGGACACGGGCGCCCGTACCTTCGTCTCGCTGAACCAGAACAAGCGCGGCGGCTATCGGACGGTGCTGGATCTCGTGGCGCGCGCCGCCTCCGACGGGGTTCCGATGACCGCGCAGGTCGCCGTCCGGGGAATCGGCGTGCTGCTCGGGGTGGAGGGAACGGTCAGCCCCTTCGTGCTCAATCCCGAATGGTGCCGCGTCCCGGCGAGCGCGGCCGCGCGCGTCGCGGCGCTCTCCGAACCCGCGTTCCGCCAGCGACTCGCGGAAGCGGCGGAGGAGCCGAGGCATCGCTTCGGCTCCTACGACCGCTACTATCCAGTTGGCGACGAGCCCGACTACGAGCCGCCGCCGGAGCGCAGCATCGCAGCGCTCGCCGCGGCATCCGGCCGTCATCCCGTCGACGTGCTCTGCGACCTGCTGCTCGCGGACGGCGGGCGCGGCCTCGTCTACTATCCGATCTTCAACTACGAGGACGGCAACCTCGAAGCACAGCGCGAGCTGCTCGAGCATCCCGCCACGATCGTCGGCCTCGCCGACGGTGGTGCGCACGTCGGTACGATCTGTGACGCGAGCTTCCCGACGACGATGCTCACGCACTGGGTGCGGGATCGCCGCCGCGGCCCGCGCTTCGATCTCGCCTGGGCGGTGAAGGCGATGACCGCCGATACCGCCGGCGCCTACGGCCTCACCGACCGCGGCCGCCTCGCTCCGGGACTCCGCGCGGACGTCAACCTGATCGATCTCGCGAATCTGCGCGTGGGCCGGCCGGAAATGGTCGCGGACCTCCCCGCCGGCGGACGCCGCTTCGTGCAGCGCCCGCGCGGCTACGTCGCGACTCTGGTGAACGGCGTCGTGACCTACGAGTCGGGCGAGCCGACGGGAGAGCTCTCAGGTCGGCTGGTTCGATCCGCTTGACGGAGCGGATGCTCCGCGGAGCGGCGCTTCTCAGGGACCCTCCCGGGCGATCGCCGCGAAGCGGTCCAGCGGTGCGGCGATGCGCGGGCCGTGCCAGAAGAGCTGGGTCCCGTCGCAGACGTCGATGCGGCCGGCGCGCGCGGCCCGCGTCGACGCGAGGGGTCCGGCCGAAGGTCGCGCGCGTCTGCTTCGTCGAAGCGCCCTTCCGACGGGTCAAGGCGGTCCCGGAAGGACCTCCTTCAGGTGAGCGCGCCCCGCGCACGCACGGCTCGCGGCTGTCCGCTTCGTACGCCTGGCGGAGATCGGGGGTCGGCTCTAGCGCTTCCATAGCCTCGATTCGACTCGATCCCTCTGGCCCTGGGGGAAGATCGGGCATCCAGGCGGGAGTCTGAAGCTCGCAGGTGCACAGAGCACCAATCTTGCTTTGGCTCTTCGGGGGTTCGTGTGGGCGGACACCGACCGGGATCGCCGCTGCCGGCGGCGATTTTGGGCGCGTGCGTGCACGGATCTGGTCACCAGTCGCGCGCCGTGGCGAGGTCCGCTGCGCCGAGCAGCGCCTGCACCGCGAGGTGGGCGTCGAGCGGCGTGCCGTCCCAGCGCGGCAAGGCCGTCGTCGCGTCGATCGCGAGGCCGCGCGCCGCGTGCGCCGCGCGCAGTGCGGCGAGTGCGTCCGGGGCTGCGGCGGCACCCGTGGCGCCGCTTGAGCCGCCAGCGCCGCCAGGGTGCGAGTCGTTGCCGAGCGGTGAGCGCAGCGGCTCGTCCGCGAGCGGCACGGGCTGACCGTCGCGACGGAAGAAGCGCGGGGCGCCGTCGCGCGCGATCAGCACGCGGTAGCCGTGCTCGTGCACGAAGCGGTGGTGCCTGCGGCAGAGCGACAGCGTGTTCGAGAGGGTGGTCGCGCCGCCGTCGATCCAGGGGACGACGTGGTGCGCGTCGGTGATGCGATTCGTGCAGCCGGGGAAGCGGCAGCCGTCGTCGCGCAGGCGAAGCGCGCGGCGCAGCCGGGGCGAGATGCGGCGCGTGCGGCGGGACGGGAGGCGCGCTGCGCCGGATGCCTCGCGAGCGGTGGCGTGAGCGTCGCGCGTGCCGTCCGTGTCGCGAGCGTCGCCTCGAGCGTCGCTGGCGCCGTCCGTGTCACGGGCGGCGGCGACGACCGCGGCGCTGGGGCGCGTCTCGTCGACGAACGCGGCGCCGGCGTGGGTGTCGTCGACGAGCACGACGGTTGCATCGCAGGCGAGACGCCGCACGGTCGCGAGCGCGAGCGGCGTACCGTCGGCGAGCGTGGCGTGCGGTGCGAGCTCCGCTGCGCCGGGGGCGTGCGGGTCGTCGCGTCGGTCGTGCGTGCCCTCTGCGCCCGCCGCGAGCGCGGCGCGGTCGACGTGCAC
>Ga0194132_10002201_pt1 | contig 37385 bp, 40 predicted proteins | sample TA2KigOf80mmetaG_FD_148612 | JGI IMG/M metagenome (GOLD analysis project Ga0194132, IMG submission 148612) | Freshwater microbial communities from Lake Tanganyika, Tanzania - TA2015054 Kigoma Offshore 80m | ecosystem: Environmental > Aquatic > Freshwater > Lake | place: Tanzania: Lake...
CCGGCTGACGCGCCGGCCACTCCCATCACGCCGGCCCAGCCAGCGGCCCCTGACGCACCGCCGCAGGCGCCCCGGCTGCCCGGCCAGCGGTGACGGAGGGGGACAAGGGACGAGGAACTCTCGACGCAAACCCGCTCTAGTCGAGTCTGAAGACCTCTCCACCCAGGCCCCGGAGCCGTTCGACGAGCGAGCCGTAGCCGCGCTCCACGGTCTCGAGCGGCGCGATGCGGCTCTGTCCCTCAGCCGCAAGCGCCGCCGCGATGAGCGCCATGCCCGACCGAAGGTCCCGACTGTCGAGCGGACGGCCGCGCAACTTCGACGGACCGGTCACGATGATGCGGTGTGGATCGCAGAGGAACAGATCGGCCCGCATCCCACTCAGCTGCTCCAAGGCGAACAGGCGCAGCTCGTACATCCAGTCGTGCACGAGCGTCCGGCCGTCGGCCTGCGTCGCGAGCACGGTCACCAGGCTGACGAGATCGCTCGGAAAACCAGGCCACAGTCCCGTGGTGATCCGGCCTGCTCCCTGCAGCGTGGAGCGCTGGATGCGAAACACCGCTCCGTCCTGCTCACAGGTGATGTTCATGCGCTTCAGGACGGCTGCGACGACCTCCATATCCTCCGGGCGTGCGCCGCTCACGTCGACATCACCGCCGGTCACGGCTGCCACGACCGCCCAACTGCCCGCCTCGATGTAGTCGCCGCACAATGTGTGCTCTGCCCCGCCGAGACGGGTCGCGCCCTCGATGCGCACCGTCGACGTTCCCGCCCCGAACACGCCGGCGCCCATCTTCGCCAGGAACGCACAGAGTTCCACGACGTGCGGCTCGCACGCGGCATGCCGGATTTCCGAGCAACCCGGCGCCGCCGCGGCGGCCAGGAGCGCTGTCTCGGTACCAGTGACCGACGCTTCATCCAGATAGAACGACGCCGGTTGCAGTCCACGCGGTGCCTCGAGCTCATGCACAGGGCCCTCGCGCATCTCGGCTCCCATCGCGATGAGCGCGTCAAGATGCGTCGCGATGGTTCGGCGTGCCGGAAAGTCACCTCCCGGTGGCGCCAGGCGCGCGTACCCCCTGCGAGCCAGCAGTGGACCGAGCAGCAGCACCGAACCGCGCAGGCTCCCGACCAGCCCCGCATCTGGCTCGTCTTTGGCGACACGAGCGCAGTTGACGCGCAGCGTGGTCGAATCGATCCGCTCGACCGTTGCCCCGAGGTCGCTGAGCAGACGCACCATGACGTCGACATCACTGATCCGGGGAACGTTGTGGAGTACGCAGTCTTCAGTCGTCAGCAGGCACGCCGCCAGCAGCGGGAGCGCCGCGTTCTTGTTGCCCTCCACTCGAACCGCGCCCGTGAGGCGCCTTCCGCCTTCGATGAGCAATGTCGACATTGAGCCTCTTGGACGCGAATCGCGCCCGCCGCTACTCGTTCCGGCCCGACGCGGTGAATTCGCCGAGCAACGCAATCTCGTTGCGCAGCTCGACACCAAACCGATCACGAACCGTCGACCGGCACTCCTCGATGAGCGCCAGGATGTCGGCCGCCGTCGCGTGCCCCTCGTTGACGATGAAGTTGCCGTGGGTTCGAGAGACCGACGCGCCGCCCACCCTCCGGCCCTTCAAACCAGCGCGGTCCACGAGCGCGCCCGCGGACCAAGGGATCCCGTCGGGCACCCTGTCGCACCCGGGCTCCGGGTTCTGGAAGACGCAGCCCGCGCTGGCCGCCTCGAGCGGCTGCGTGCGCCGGCGATACGCCAGCGATTCTCGTGCCGCGGCCCGAAGCACCTCGACGTCGGCTCCTGGCGTGACCGAGAAGGTCGCATGCACCAGCACTTCGCCCGTCACCGGCAGCCGGCTGCGATCGTACCCGAACCCCATGTCGGCAGCCCGAACATCGGCGACCCGGCCGCGACGGTCGACCAACCGCGCTTCCACTACGCGCTCACTGATGAGCCGACCGCCGAAATGGGCGTTGCCGTAGATGGCCCCTCCGACGGTACCGGGCGTACCCGCCCACGAGGCGAGACCGCCGAGGCCGCGCAGAATCGTCCACCGAACCAGTCCGTTGACGGTGACCGCCGCGTCGGCGCGGACACGATCCTCGGCCAGGCGCTCCAGAGCGCCCCCGCGTGGCCTGATCACGAGACCCCGGATTCCCCGGTCCGCGATGAGAACGTTCGAGCCACCGCCCAGAATGGTGACTGTCAGGCCATGGAGGCGGGCCAGCGCCAACGCCCGTTCGATCTCGTCGCTTGTCCGCGTTTCCAGCAACCAGTCTGCGGGGCCACCGACCCGAAACGTCGTGAACGGCGCCAGGGCCGCGTGCGGCACGACGCGGTCGCCGAAGAGCGCCCGCAGCTCGGTCCCAATGTCGCTCAGCATTCCCAGGCCATCAGCAATCGCTCTTCTGAAACGAGAGCCGCCAGCGCTTCTCGTCGCGAGCACACCTCGAAAGTGACATGGTCCCCTGGCACAAGCTGGCCGGCCAGCCCGACATCGGCGCTGATGACGGTCGCAAGGACGGGATAGCCGCCGGTCGATTGTCGGTCGGCCAGGAGGACGATCGGCTGGCCCCCCGGCGGCACCTGGATGTCGCCGGCCACGGTTGGCCGCGAGAGCCACTCGCCGCCGAGCGCCGCAAGGCGCGGGCCGTCCAAACGACATCCCATCCGATCTGAATCGCCCCCGACAACGAACGCCGTTGATTGGATCCGATCCAGCGTACCCGGTTCGAACAAATCGATGTGTGGCCCCGGCAGCACACGCAGGCGGCTCGAGTCGCCTGGCAACACGAGGGGTGGCAGTATCGCCGAGGGATGCCATGCGCGCCGTCGTCCCATGTGGGCCTGCTCAGGATCCCCGAGCGGCAACACGTCCCCGGGACTGAGCGCGCGACCATGGAATCCTCCGAGACGACTCTGCACATGCGTCGATCGACTGCCGAACACCGTAGGCACGTCGATGCCACCCCGCACGGCGACGTAAGCCCTGCCGCCTCGTCGCCGCGCGCCGAACCACAATCGGTCGCCTGGGCTCATATCCAGCACGGCGGGTGTTTCATGGTCTGCGCCCCCCGCGCGTACCGCAAACGCCGCCCCACAGATGGCAATCTTCCGCGCGTCCTCGAACTCGAGCTCTGGACCCGCCAACGTCACCTCGAGTGCCGCCGCGCTCGCGTGGTTCCCAGCGAGCGCATTGGCCAGCCTTAACGCGCGAGCGTCCATGGCACCGGCGACCGCAACCCCGACCGCCTGCCAACCCCAGCGACCGCCGTCCTGAACGGTCGTGAAGAGCCCGGGCGTCACGACGCGCACGGTGGCCATGTGCCCTCGTCACCTGCGACGTCGCCCCTTGATTCGGGGCGGCGCCGCTCGCCCGCCATCCATCCGTGTACCCTCATCGCTCGGCCCCAGAGGCGGTCTTTCGCGTGCGCGCCGCCTGATGTGTGTACACGCTCGCCTCGATTGGTTCGAACCGGACGAGGTTGCCTGGACCGAGAAGATTGGGCGGAAGGCGCTCGAGATCGAACAGGCAGAGCGGCGTCCGGCCGAGAATGTGCCAGCCCCCGGGCGTCTCGATGGGATAGATGCCGGTCTGAGCTCCGGCGATCCCGACCGATCCAGCGGGCACGCGAGTCCGCGGGACCGGCAGGCGTGGCACACGTAGCCGCTCGTCCACGATCCCGAGGTACGGAAAGCCCGGACTAAAACCGACCATGAACACGCGGTAAGTAGAGCTCGCGTGACGCTCGACGACCTCGGACACCGTGAGCCCGGTCAGAGCAGCGACTTGCTCGAGATCCGGACCGTACTCGCCGCCGTAGCACACCGGCAGCCGGATGACAGGCCGGGCTACCTCCTGGGTTGCCTCCGGGGCCGCCGCGACGATCTCCATGATGCGCCTGACGTCGGTGAGCAGGCGTCCGACCTCCGTCCGCAGCGGCTCGAAATGCACAGCCACCGTGTCGAACGCAGGCACGACATCGCGCACGCCCTGGAGTCGCGCCTCGACAATCGCGGTCGCCACGGCGTGGACACGACGATTGATCGCCACATCCATCCTCGCATCCGGGAACTCGGCGAACTCCAGGACCAGCGCCGAGTCGCCGACCAGCGTCAGGCGGGGCTCAGGGGCGATCGGCGCATCCCGCCCAGACGTCCCCGGCGGCCTCCCGACGCGTCCTCGCGCCCTCACGCCAGCGCCTTCAGCAGCTTCTGGTGAATCCCGCCAAAGCCGCCGTTCGACATGAGCACCACGAGATCACCCGCTCGTCGATGGGCCACCAGGTGATCGACGATGTCGTCGATCGAGGAAGCCGCGTACGCCGGAGGCCCGAGCCGCCGAACGTCGTCGACCAACTGTGCGACCGACAACCGCTCATCGGCCGGCAGGCTCGACCGAAACACGGGCGCCACCACCACCCGATCGGCTGCCACGAACGCACGCGCAAAGGCATCTTGGAACACGCGACGGCACGACGAGGCGGATCGCGGCTCGAATACGGCCCAGATGCGCGCCGAGGCATGCGCCGCACGCAGACCGGCGAGCGTTTCGGCAACCGCCGTGGGATGGTGGGCGAAGTCGTCGTAGATCGTCACGCCGTCGGCCTGTCCCACGATCTCCAACCGCCGCTTTACCCCTTCGAACCGAGCCAGTGCCGCGCGCACGAGGTCGGGCGTCAAGCCGTTCTCGATCGCAACGGCTATGGCCGCCAGGGCGTTGCGGACGTTGTGGGCTCCGACGAGCGGCACGACGAATGTCCCCAGGTCGCGACCGTCCTGCGACAGCCGGAACTCCGTGCCGCCCTGCACGACCTGCACGCGATCGGCGCGCCAGGTCGCATCGGCCTCCACACCGAAGGTCTGGACCCTCGAACGCGCAACAGCGCTCAGCCCCCGCGCCTCCTCGCTGTCGATGCCGAGGAGCAGGAGCCCACGGCTCGGGACGAGCGTGACTAGGCGGCGGAACGCCGTCCGGACGGCGTCCAAATCGGCGTAGATGTCGGCATGATCGAACTCGATGTTGTTGACGACCGCAATGTCCGGCAGGTACTTCAGGAACTTGGCGGTCTTGTCGAAGAACGCGCTGTCGTACTCGTCACCTTCGATCACGAACGCCGGCCCTCGTCCGAGTCGATAGCTCGCGCCCTGTTCGCCGAAGTTCCGCGCGATCCCACCGACAAGCATGCTGGGATCGAGTCCTCCCGCCGTCAGCACCCACGCTGTAAGCGCGGTCGTCGTCGTCTTTCCGTGCGTCCCCGCGATGACGATCGACCGGGCCTTCCACAGAAAATGGTCGCGAATCGCCTCCGGCAGGGAGCAGTACCGCACCTTTCGGTCGAGTACCGCCTCGAGCTCCGGATTGCCGCGCGAGATGGCGTTGCCGACGACGACGAGGTCGATGTCGGATGTAATCTGCTCGGCGCGATAGCCGCTGAAGGTCCGGATGCCTTCCGCCGCCAAGAAGTCGCTCATGGGGGGATAGACGTCCTGATCGGATCCCTGCACGGCGAGCCCCGTCCGCCGCAGCATCGCGGCCAGAGTCGCCATGGCGGTCCCACACACACCGATGAAGTGGACGCGGGCCGGCCCGCGTTCGGCCTCGCTCTGGGGACGCTCAGGCACGGTCCACCGCCGCTTCTTCGATGATCAGCCGGGGACGATGGTCGGCGACGAGTCGGCACCGCACACCAAGTGGCAGGGTGTAGACCGGCCCGGTGGTGTGGCCGGACGGAAACCCGAGGACAATGGGGCCGTGGAAGTCAGCGAAGAACGCGGCGACCACATCGCGGGCCGTGACGTCACCCGATGGCTCGTCGCAATCACGCATCTCCCCAATCACCACGCCGCGCACGCGCCGAAGCACGCCGGCCTGCTGTGCCTGCGTGAGCATCCGATCAAGACGATAGGGCCGTTCCGCGACGTCCTCGACGAAGAGGACGTAGTCGTCCGGGGGAGCGAACGCGTGCGGGGTGCCGAGCGAGGCCACGATCTGCGTGAGCGTGCCTCCGAGCAGCAAGCCGCTGGCGTCGCCAGGCCGCAGCGTCTCGAGTCCGGGCGGGGCCAGCTCACCAAGCGGCTCGGAACGGCCTACGGCACCCAGGAAGCTGGCCCGGTCGTAGCCGGCCGCGCCGATTCCGAGCCGTCGTGCCAGCATCGGCCCGTGGAAGGCGACTACACCGCACTCGACCGTGTGATAGGTGAGCAAGGCCGTGATGTCGCTGTACCCGACGAACACCTTCCGCGCACGGCGCGCTTCATCCCGATCGAGCCAGGGGAGCACCTGCGCGCTGCCGTAGCCTCCACGCACGCACAAGAGCCCGGCAATGGACGGATCACGCCACGCGGCGCGAATGGCCGCGGCCCGCGCCTCGGCGGTCCCGGCGACGAACCCCTGTCGCGCGAACACTTGCGCATCGAACACCGGCTCGAAGCCGAGGCGTCGGATCTCCTCGATCCCTTCGTCGAACTCCTGGCGCTCGAAAGGGCTCGCCGGCGCGACGATCGCGAGCCGGTCACCAGGGAGGAGGGCTCTCGGCTTGAGCATCACGCAAAGCGGGCCATCTCGTCCGCGATCAGCTGGTGGGATTCGCAGCCGAGCGTCTGGCGCAGCTGACGCGCCGTGACCCGTCTCTGGGGGTCGGCGGCGGCCCAGGCGAATCGCCGCTTCGTGCGAGCGTGACGGGCCAGCGCATCCTCGACCCGCCCAGACGAAAGCCGCCCCTCTTCCACCGCATGAATCAGCGATTCGAGCGCGGCCGCCTGGACATCGACGTCGCCGCCACAGATGAGCACGGCGTCGCAGCCCGCCTCGATTGCGAGCACGGCGGCGCGTGCTACGTCATACTGGTCGTTGATCGCCTTCATCTCGAGATCGTCGCTCACGATCACGCCCTCGAATCCGAGCTCATCTCGCAGCAGGTCGGCCACGATCCGTCGCGACAGCGTCGCCGGACGCTCCTCGTCCAAGGCCGGCACCAGCACGTGCGCGGTCATGATCGAGGCGACGCCCGCCCGCACGGCAGCCCGAAACGGTACGAACTCGACGGCGTGCAAGCGTTCAGGAGGGTGCTCGACCAGCGGAAGCTCGAGGTGCGAGTCCGTGCTCGTGTCGCCGTGGCCGGGAAAGTGCTTTCCGCACGCCGAGACCCCCTCGCCTTGAAGCGCCTCGATGATGGTCTCGCCGAGCCGCGCCACGTCCTCGGCGCGATCCGAGAGCGCGCGATCGCCGATGACCGGGTTCTTCGCGTTCGTGTGGACGTCGAGCACGGGCGCAAAGTCGAGCGTGACGCCCACCGCCCGCAGCTCGATCGCCAAGGCTCGCGCAAACCGCTCAGCCAGGCGCACATCGCCGCTACGGCCCAGCGTGGCCATCGGCGGCCACTCGGTGAAGGGCGCCCGCAGACGTGCCACGCGTCCGCCCTCCTGGTCGACGCTCACCCACGCCGGAAGATCTGTCGCCAGCCGCGCCACGTCGAACGCCAGCGTCGCCACCTGCTCGGGCTCGGCGACGTTGCGCGCGAAGAGCGTGGCCCCACCAAGACTGAACTCCAGGGCCAGCGACGTCAGTTCGACCGGCACCTCGTGGCCACGGAAGCTCCCGATGAGCAGCTGACCAATCTGCCGACGGAGCGCCGACGGAGACATGCGTCAAGAATTCTACCTCCCGCGGCCCGGCGAGGCCTCCCGAGCCGACGCTATAATGCCGACCGAGGTGCGTCTCACCGCTTCAGCGCCCACCCGCATCGACCTCGCCGGCGGCACGATCGACATCTGGCCCCTCTACCTCTTTCACCCCGAGGCGATGACCATCAACGCCGCGATCAGCCTGCGCGCGCACGTCATGATCACGGACGCTGTCGACGGCACGCCAGGGGACGGCGGGCTGGAGCTGCGCTCGATCGATACCCAGCGCACCGTCACGGCGGCGCACTGGTCCGAGCTCGATCCGCACCGGGAACTTCCTCTGCTCGCCCTCCTGGCACGCCACTATCGTCTCGGCCACGCCACGCTCGAAACTCGTGGTGAGTCGCCCGCCGGTGCCGGCATCGCGGGCTCGTCCGCTCTCGCGATTGCGGTCGCCGCGGCGCTCGCCCACTGGACTGGCGGCTCGACGCGAAGCGAGGATCTGCTGCAGATCGCCATGAACGTCGAGTGCCAAACCCTTGGCGTCCCCACCGGTGTGCAGGATTACCGTCCGGCCCTGTACGGCGGCGTGGCGGCGATCGAGCTCGGCGTGGACGGCGTCCGGCGTGTGGGCCTCGGTGTCGATCCTCGCGCGCTCGAACAGCGCATCGTCCTGGCGTACACGGGCGCGCCCCGTCACTCGGGGACGAACAACTGGGAGATCACCAAGCGCCATCTCGACGGCAACCCGGAGATCTTCGCCTGTTTCGAGCGGATACGTGACGCGTCCGTCGGTCTTCGGCGCGCACTCGAGGTCGAAGACTGGGATGCGGTCGGCCGTCGGATTGACGACGAGTGGACGACGCGCAAGCGTTTGGCCCCGGGCGTCACGACGCCTCGCATCGACGACCTCATCGCGCGTGCGCGTGCGGCGGGCGCACGTGCAGCCAAGGTCTGTGGCGCGGGCGGGGGCGGCTGCCTTTTCTGCTATGGCCCTCCGGAGGCCCGCGAGGCCGTCGCAGCGGCCCTCGCCCGCGGCGGCGCCCGAGTGCTCGACTTCCGCATCGAGGAGGAAGGTCTCCGCGTTGGATAACGCGACCATCGCGCGCGTGCTGGGCGAGATCGCCGATCTCCTCGAGCTCAAAAACGACAACCCATTCAAGATACGCGCCTATCGCCGCGGCGCCGAGATCGCCGCCAACCACCCGCACCTGCTCGCGTCGCTCGACGCCGCATCCCTCCGTGAGATTCCCGGCATCGGCAAGGACCTCGCCGCGCGCATCGTCGAGCTCTCAGCGACCGGCGCCTGCCGTTATCACGAGGAGCTCACAGCCGAGTTTCCGTCCACCGTACTCGAGCTGTTATCGCTCCAGGGCGTCGGGCCGAAGACCGTGGCGACGCTCTACCGCGAGCTGGGGGTCCGGACGCTCGATGACCTCTCGGCGGCGTGTCAGGACGGGCGGGTGCGAAGCCTGAAGGGCATGGGGACGAAGCGAGAGACGCTCATTCTCAAGGCGCTCGCCGACCGACAACACTATGCTGGGCGTCACCTTCTGCCCGAGGCCGTCGCGACGGTCGAGCCACTGCTCGAGCACTTGCGGCAGGCGGAGCCGACGGCGGAGATCTCGGTCGTGGGCAGCGTCCGTCGCGGCTGCGAAACGTGCGGGGATCTCGACCTGCTGGCCTCGAGCACACGGACTCCCCTTCTGACCGCCGCCTTCACGCAGTACCCCGGTGTCGGCCGGATCCTCGTCGAGGGTGACACGAAGTGCAGCGTGCTGCTTGCCAATGGATTTCAGGCGGATCTGCGGGTCGTCACGCCCGACAGCCACGGCGCCGCGCTCCAGTACTTCACCGGCTCGAAGGCCCATAACATCGCGCTCCGCGATCGCGCCATCTCGCTGGGCCTCAAGCTGAACGAGTACGGCGTCTTCAGCGTCGGGGACGACCAGCGCCTCGCGGGCGCGTCCGAGGCCGAGGTGTACCAGGCGCTCGGGCTCGCCTGGATCCCGCCCGAACTGCGGGAGCAGCGGGGTGAGATCGAGGCGGCCGAGACTGGCCGGCTGCCGGCGCTCATCGAGCGCGATCAGCTGCGCGGTGATCTGCACGCCCACACCACCGCGACCGACGGCAAGGACACGATTGCCGCTATGGCTGAAGGCGCTGGCGAGGCGGGACTGGAGTACCTCGCGATCACGGACCACAGTCAGACCCTGTCGATGGCCAACGGCCTCGACGAGCGCGAGGCCCTCGCGCACGCGAAGCGCGTCAAAGCGCTCGACGGGCATGCCGGCGTCCGGCTGCTCGCGGGCATCGAGTGCGACATTCTGCCTGACGGAACGCTCGATCTCGACGATGACTGCCTCGCATCACTCGACATCGTCATTGCCTCGGTCCACACGGCGTTCGGTCAGGACCAGCAGCAGATGACCGACCGGCTCTTGCGCGCCATCGAACATCCCCATGTCGACGTCCTCGGCCATCCGTCGGGCCGTCGACTGCTCGAGCGCGAGCCCTATCCGTTCGATCTCGAGGCGATCGTCGAGGCATCCCTCCACCACGGCGTGGTGCTCGAGATCAACAGTCAGGTTCACCGCCTCGATCTGAGCGACGCGCACGCGAAGCTGGCGCGCGACCGTGGCGCGCGCTTCGTCATCTCGAGTGATGCGCACTCGCGTCGCGCATTCGCGACGCTCCGGTGGGGTACGCTCGTCGCGCGACGGGCCTGGCTCGAGGCCGCCGACGTCCTCAACACGCTGCCGTTCGAAACGTTCAAGGCGAGCCTGCGACGCCAGCGGAGCCGCTCATGAAGCTCCCGATGCTCTCGACCGAGGACAAGATCGCCGAGATTCGACGTTTGTACTTCGCCACGACGCCCCAGACGATCACCGCCGACCTGGCGCGTGCCGTCGACCTACTCAAGTCGATGAGCTCGGACGACGAACGTGAGCGCGTCGCCGTCTACATGGATGGGCTTTCGCAAATGCGCTCGGACTGGGCGCAGGTCGATCGGAAACCAGGGATGAGAGGACGGAAGGCCAAAACCCGCCGCTAGAGCTCAGCGACGAGAGACGGAGCTCACGACCTTCTTGCGCGCGGCGACTCTCAGCGGCTCGGGGACGTTACGATCGCTCGAGAGATTGGTGACGTCCCGGTCGTTCAACCGGTTGAGCAGGGTGAGCGACATCGCAAGCGGCGTCTTCGCGTTCTTCACGAGCGCCAGCACGATGCCGTAGTTCTTCATCCATGCCCTGTTGTTCCCGATCGTTCGAAGGACATCCTCGGCGACGTTTCCCAGGCGCGCGAACGCCTCGACCTCGGGCTCGGTCAGCTTGGGACTCTTCAACACGGAGGACGCGATGAGCTTGCTCCGGTCCCGAATCAGGATCGCTCGGACTTCGCGCGACCCCTTCATCGCAGCCTTCAGGCGCTCCGAGAAGTTCATCTTCGCGAGGCGCTGCATGATACCCTCGCGATTAGACCCTCCCTCCGCCTGCAAGACAGGGTCATCGTCGATCCAGGTGGGGGCGTCGAGGTCGGTGTTGGCCGCCGCCGCGGCCTCGGCCTCAGAGCCCTCCGGCTCCTCGACTGCTCCGTCTGGTCCGTTCGGTTTCTCGATCGCCGCTGACGTGCGCTGTGAAGCACGATAGGCCGCCAGTTCGGGCGGCAGCTCCGATTCCTGCAGCGATTCGAGCAGCTTGGCCGGCACGCGGGCAAGTGTCTCGCCGGCGAGCGTGCGGATCTCCTCGTCCTCGTCGCTGCCAAGCAGCACCAGGATTGCGAGCTGCTCAACCGCTCCGACCTCGAGCTGACCCTGCGCCGCGAGCAGGCGGACGTCACGGGCTACCCGCCGGCGCCGGAAGAACGCGAGCGTCTGATACGTCTCGGCGGTCATTCCTGCGGTCCGGTCTTGTAGGCGGATCGGGCAGCGAGCACCGCATCCACGAGCCCGCTTCGATCGGGACGCTCGGTCGACGCCGACGCGAACCACCCGATCGCCGCGCAACCCGCCGCGCCCGCCGCGGCCACCGATGGCACGCGGTCGAGTGTGACTCCCCCGATTGCGATAACCGGCAGGCTCGCCGCCTGCACGATGGCGCGGAGACCATCCTCCTCCAGCGTCGGCCACTTCTCCGGCTTCGACGCGGTCGGCCACACGGTACCGGCGAGCAGGTAATCCACGTCATCGATCGCGGCTTCGTCGACGCGGTGAATCGATCGCCCGATCACGAAGCCCGGGGGCACGATGCGCCGCACCGCGCGCGCCGGCAGCGAGTCTGTGCGAAGGTGGACCCCGTGCGCGCCGGCGGCCAAAGCCACGTCCACGCGGTCGTTCACGAGGAGGCGGATTCTCGAGCCAGCCAGCCGGGCGACCATGGCTTCCGCCAGCTCGGCCAGCGCTCGTCCCTCCAAATCCCGTTCTCGAAGCTGAATCACGTCGATACCTGCCACCACTGCCTGCTCGGTCAGCCGCAGCAGTGCAGATCGCTCGGTCTCGAAGCTGCTGCCGACGGGAACCAGGCGGCGCCGGTCTGTCACAAGATGAAGGATCAGGGCCGTACCTGCGTGTCCGCTTCACCCGCGAACGCGATGTCGTGACGGGTGCGCACCAGCACCAGCGGTGCGATGTCCGCCAAGCCGGCGATCAAGTTGACCACGCCCAGCCCACTCACCGCGCCTCGCACGAAGAAGTTGGTCAGGACCGGTCGCAGGGCGGGCACCACATCGAAGAAGTAGTTCCGCTCCCAGAAGCTCGACCACGGGACGACGATGAGGAGCAGCCCCACTTCGACGAAGAACGCGATGAGGAGAAGACGGCGAAACAGGTGGCTACCCTCGCACCGCGGCCGGCGTGAGACGTGTCACACGCACCGACACGTCTCGAAAGTCCGGCGCCTCGGCCCGAAGCTCGCTGAACATCTCGAGTGCTCGCGAGTGGGCGCCGGTTGCCTCGAGCAGCTCGCCAAACTCGTACTGGAGCGCCCGTCCCTCCTCCGCCGACGGCGGCGGAGCCTGGAAGGCTTGCTCGAACCACACCAGGGCATGGGCGTTCAACCCTTGGTCGCGGTGAATGCGGGCCAACAGCGCGGCCGTCACGAACCGCAGGCGCGGTGAGCTCGAGGCTTTCGTCAAGCAATCGATGCCGGCGTGGATGTCACCTTCAGCATACAACTCGAGCCCCGCCTCGAAGTCCCGCTCGGCCGCCGTCATCTCCTCACGTCTGGCGGGATCTCGCCGGAACTGCTGGAGCAGCTTCTCGAGGTCCGTGCGCTCAGCCGGCGTCTCCTCGACTAGGACCATGCCGGCTGCCGGACGCAGCTCGTCGAGTGCCACACTCAAGTCGACTTCGGACTCGCCCGCCTGGTCGGGCTCTTCGGCGAACGTAACGTCCCAGGGTGACCGCGCGTCCTGCGCCTGGTCGAACTCACCTGTCTGAACGACCTCGAACACGGGCGCGGCCTCGACGTCCTGGGGCCCGACCGATTCGCTGACCAACGGACTCTCGGCATCCACACCCGAGACGCCGCGCGGCTCCGACGGCACGCCCGCGGGTGATCTCTCGGTGAGCGCGACATCGTCGAAGGCTCCCCTCCGAGAGGCCGCGACTGCGGCGTCCGTGCTCGTGAAGGGTGTCTCGCCGCTCAACCGCCGTGCGATGACGCCGTCCGGGTCCGTCTCGCCGAGCATGACCAGCGCGCGTCGGCAGCGCTCGAGATGGGCGCGTTCCCACGGCTCACGCGCAACCAGGTCTTCGGCGATGAAGTGCGCCTCCTGTGCGGCACCCACATCGAGGTAGGCGTCGGCCAACTGCGCCTGCGCGCTGTACATCGTCGCGGTCAGCTGGCCGTCGACCGAAATTTCGACGAGCCGCATGAGCGATGGCAGGTGGGAGGTCGCCCTCGTCACGAGCTCTTGGAATCCAGCGGCGGCGGACTCCCAATCGTTGGCTGCGATGGCGGCGTCGGCAGCCAGGTCAACCAAGTGGAACGCCGCGTCCGGATCGGTGTGCGCGAGCCCCAGGCCGAGCAGCGCCACGTCCTGTCTCCGCGTCGCGTCGCGATGGATCAAGCCCTGCAGCCGGATCCGGCCTTCGTCGACACGGCCCTCCCGCACGAGCCGCTCGGCCTCAGCCCAGTGATCGTCGAAGGTCACGCGCGCAAGCTCGACCTCACCCTCGAATCCGGCGGGCGCGCGCTCGTCGAGCGGCGGCTCCACCGGGACGACGAAGCCCTGTGCCAGACCGGTCAGCTCGCCAAAGACCGGCGACAGCTCCTGAGCGACCGGCTCGAGAACGACGGTCTCCGGACTGGGAGGTTCCACCATCACTTGCGGCTGTCGGGCCGCCACACGCGCCCGTAGTCGCTCGTCGTCGGGATCCAGCGCGACCGCCTCTTGCAGCAGGTGCAGCGCCTCGTCCGCCTGCCCCAGCGCTTCCAACTCGGACGCGATCGTCTGGAGCTCACTCGCCCTGGTCGCGTACATCCGCGCGTCGGAGAGATGGCCCGCTTTGACGAGGATGACGAGCAGACGACCTCTAGCGACCTGGTCCTCGTCGGCGAGCGGCATCGCCTCGCGGACGGCCTCGAACGCTTCCTCCGGCCGCTCCTTCTCGAGCAGCTCGAGCGCGATGTCCTGGAGATCGCCGAGCGCGCCCGCCCGATCGTCGAGCTCGAGCCTCGCGCGGGCCCCTCGGACGCGAGCCGGATAGTCGTTCGGGTCGAGGGAGCCCAGCCGGACGCCGATTTCCGCGGCGCCGCGCTTGTCGCCTCGCGCCCGCCGCCGATCGCCGACGGCCCCGAGGAACGTACGCGCATCGACGAGCACGCCCTGGGCTGCCGCGATCTCGGCGCACCGCAGGAGTGCGTGCTCGTGCTCAGGTTTGAGCTTCAGGACCTTCTTGTAGACCGCCGACGCCTTTGGCAGGAAACCGTCGTCGTTCAGGGTATCGGCGATCCCCACAAACTGTTCGATCGCCTTGTCGATCTTGCCCGCCCGAACGTACAGGTCGCCGACGATGTTGGCGGTGTTCCAGTCGCGTGGCTGTTCCTTCGTAATCCGAAGGTACTCCGCAATAGCGGGTTCCAGCTTTCCTTGCCGAAGCAGCTTCTCGGCAGTGCGTAGGGTGGCAGCGCGATCGATGGGCACGAGGCGCGTCAATCCATGTTATCAAACAGCGTCGGCGGTCGAAATGAGCGGCGATGCGCGTCCGAATACCCGAACCGCGCAACCGCATGCAGATGATCCGCCGTCGCGTACCCTTTGTGTCGGTCGAACCCGTAGCGCGGATCAGTCCTGTGAAGATCGACCATCAGCTGATCGCGCACGACCTTTGCCACAATCGACGCGGCGGCGATCACCGCGCAGCGACGGTCGCCGTGGGGCACACCGCGCTGCGCCATCGGCAAATCCGGCACGCGGAACGCATCCACGAGCACGAGGTCGGGCAACGGCGTAAGTGCGAGCACCGCGCGCTGCATCGCGCGCAGCGAGGCCTGGTGGATGTTGAGGCGATCGATTTCGCGGGGATCCTCGGCCGCCACCCCCCAGGCGACGGCTTGGCGGGTGATGGCCTCGAAGAGTCGAGCCCGAGCGTCCGCCGTCACGAGCTTCGAGTCGCGGAGGCCTGGAATGTGACGGGCCGGGTCGAGCACGACCGCCGCGGCGAGTACCGGCCCGGCCAAGCACCCGCGTCCGACTTCGTCGACGCCGCCGACATGGCAGTACCCCGCCCGGCGCATCGCGTTCTCCAGCGTGCGAAGCGCCGGAACCCGAGCCGTGGATGGTCGCGCCGGAGTCACCCGTCCCTCGACATCTGAACCGTGCACCACGCCGCGTGAGGGATCGTCGTCCCTTGACCGTCAGCCACGCGACCGCGCAGGGCGGGCCAGACCCGGTCGTTACTGCTTGACCTCGACTCGCCCCTGGTCGCGCATCCGCGCCGCCTTCCCCTTGAGCGCACGCAGGTAGTAGAGCTTCGCGCGCCGGACCTTCGCGGAGCGCATGACCTCGACCTTCTGGATCGTCGGGGAATGCAACGGGAAGATGCGCTCGACGCCCTGACCGAATGACACCTTGCGGACCGTGAACGACGCGCGCGTCCCTCCGCGGTGCTGACCGATCACCACCCCTTCGAAGATCTGCACCCGTTCCTTGTCGCCCTCACGCACCTTGACGTGCACCCGGACCGTGTCACCCGACTTCATGGCCGGCCGGCTCGTGAGCTGCGCTTTCTCCACCAGGTCAATGGCTCCCATTGTTCTCTCCTTCGTCGCGCCGTGTGACGCTGTCTTCTTCGTCGCGTTTCGCGACATCGTTTTCTTGACCGCGCGCGGCGACCGACTCGTGGCTCGCCCGCTCTCCGATGAGCTCGCGCAGGCACGCCTGCTCCTCGTCGTCCAGCGTCGCGCCAGCAAGCAGCTCCGGTCGACGCGCCAGCGTGCGCGCCACCGCCTCGCGCTTGCGCCATCGCCGGATCGCCGCGTGATGACCTGACAGCAGCACCTCAGGCACCCGCGCCCCGTCATCGGAATGGCGCTTTCGCCCGGAGACGTCCTGCAGCACCGGCGGTCGGGTGTACTGCGGAAAATCGAGCAGCCCCCGATTGAACGATTCGTCTGCCACCGACTGCTCGTCCCCGACCACGCCCGGCACGAGTCGGGCCACGGCGTCGACGATGACCAGCGCCGGCAGCTCACCGCCGCTCACGACGTAGTCGCCAATCGAGATCTCCTGGTCGACTTCCCGGCGCACACGCTCGTCCACCCCTTCGTACCGCCCACAGAGGATCGCCACGTGCGGCCGCTTCCCCAACTCGCGCGCCACGTCCTGTGTGAAGCGCTCGCCCTGGGGTGTCGTCAAGATCACCCAGAGATCGCCGCGGGCGCGCTCTATCGCTGCAATCGCCCGAAGCAGGGGCTCCGGCTTCATGACCATCCCCGGTCCACCGCCATAGGGCACATCGTCGACCACCCGATGCCGATCCGAAGTGAACGCCCGCAGATCGTGCACGGTCACGTCGAGGAGCCCCCGCGCGATGGCCCGCCCCACGATTCCCGTGTCGAGCGCCTGCGTGACCATCGTCGGAAAGATCGTGACGAGGTCGAACGTCATCGCCCCAAGCGGGATGCCCCGACACCTCCACGCGCCATCACGGCCGGGTCGGACGACCGGCAGATGGCGCGTTCAAATCCAGCAGACCTGCCGGCGGATCGATCACGATCGTCCGGCCGACCACGTCGATGCGCGTGCAAATCTCGGCTGCCAACGGCACCAGCACCTCGCCGTGGGCCGAGGCGACCACCAGGCAACTCCCCGCGAGCGGACCTTGGACATCGCGCACGATCCCGACGGGCTGACCGTCCACCAGCTCGACGCGGCAGCCCACCAGGTCGTGTCGATAGAACACATCCTCGGGCAAGGCAGAGAGCCACGCCCGCGGCACCCGCAGCTCGGCCCCGACATACGGCAGCACGTCGTTCACGTCTCGAGGCCCCATCCACCCGATGATGGGACGACCGGCTTGAAACCGCACCGCCGTCAGCGTCAGTTGCTCGAGCGCTCCCCCGCGGCGCGTGAAGAGCGCCTCGCCCGCCCGAAAGCGGTCGTAAGGGAAGTCGGTTTCCAGGTTCACGATGACGTGTCCTCGAATCCCGTGGGGACGCGCCACGTGCCCGACAAGCGCCATGTCCGTCCATTCATCGTCGCTTCCGCGCTGACCAGACGCCGCACCACCGTTGCGATGCGGGGTGGCCGAGGCACGCTCAGCGCCCACCGGGCTCCCGAATCTCCAGCGTCGCGCTGCGACCCTCTTTCTCGGCCGCGATCGCCACAAGGGTCCGCAACGCTGCCGCAGTTCTGCCCTGTTTGCCGATGACACGACCGAGCTCGCCCGGCCCGACCTGCAGTTCGATCAGCGTCGAGCCGCGCTGCGACGACTCCGTCACTCGAACCTCTTCGGGACGGTCGGTCAGCGCGGAGGCGAGCACCTCGACGACGCGTCGCGCACTGCTCTCGGCTGGTGCGCTCACTGCGCCGCTCCCGCGGTCGCCGGCGCCGGGGCGGGCGTCAGATGGCGGGCGATCAGCGTGCGGACCGTGTCCGACGGCTGCGCGCCACGCTTCAGCCAGAAATCCACGCGCTCACGGTCGACGTGGACGACGGCTGGCTTGCTGCGAGGGTTATAGTGCCCGAGGATCTCGACGAACCGGCTGTCGCGTGCCGCGCGAGAATCGGTGACGACGACACGAAAGAAGGGCCGCTTCTTGGATCCGGCTCGACGTAAGCGGATGACGACCATCGACTGACTCCCTGTTCGGCGCTCGAGACTCGGCCCTCGTACGCCTCGTTCGCTGTGCGTTACTCCGAGCACGCGTCCCAACTGGTCGCGCGTCGCACAGCTTGCAACCGATCGGCCTCGTGCCGATCGGACTCCCCTGTCCTACCGCCCCTGTCGCAGCAGCTGCATCGCTCGGCGCTTGGCGGCCTTGCCGCCACCCAGCCCCGTCATGCCTCCGAGCGACTTCAGCATCCGCTGCATCTGGACGAACTGCTTGAGCAGCCGATTGACCTCCTCGACCGACGTCCCGCTGCCTTTCGCAATCCGCCGGCGCCGACTGCCGTTGACGATGTGATGCTTGCGCCGCTCTTCGAGCGTCATCGAGCCGATGATGGCCTCGACGCGGCTGATCTGCTTGGGATCGACCTGGGCGTTGGCAAGTGCGTTCATCTGGTTCATGCCCGGCAGCATGCCAAGCAACTGCTCGAGCGGGCCCATCTTGCGTATCGTTCGCAGCTGATCCCGAAAGTCCTCGAGCGTGAATTCGTTCGACCGGATCTTCTCCTCGAGGCGCTCGGCGTCCTCCCGGTCGATGGCCGCTTCGGCACGCTCGATAAGCGACAGCACGTCGCCCATCCCGAGCACCCGCGACACGACCCGGTCAGGATAGAACGGCTCGAAATCCTCCAGGCGCTCACCGCTCCCCACGAAGAGAATCGGCACACCAACCACCGAGACGACCGATAGTGCAGCTCCGCCCCGCGCGTCGCCATCGAGCTTGGTCAGCACGACACCGCTCACGCCGACGCGCCGATGGAACTCACCCGCGCTCTTGATCGCATCCTGGCCGGTCATGGCATCGGCGACATACAGCGTGTCCGACGGCGAGGTCTCGTTGCGAGTCGCCACGAGCTCGTCCATCAAGCCCTCGTCGATGTGCAGCCGTCCAGCCGAATCGATGATGACCGTATCGAAACCGCGCGTCGAGGCTTCGGCCACGGCGCTCGTCGCACGCGCCACCGGATCGGATTGCCCGGCTGGATCGTGCACCCGGACATCGGCTTTCTGGGCGATCACGTTGAGCTGTTGAATGGCGGCGGGACGTTTGACGTCGGTCGACACGAGCAGCGGGTGCCGCCCCTGCGCCACCAGCCACTTCGCGAGCTTGCCGGCCGTGGTCGTCTTGCCTGCACCCTGCAGCCCGAGCAGCAGAATCACCCGCGGTCGGCGTGCGGTCGGCGGGAGACCGCCCTGGCTGTCGCCGAAGAGTGCCAGCATCTCGTCGCGCACGATCCGGAGGACCTGCTGGGCCGGCGACAACGCGCCGAGCGTCGCCGGCTGCTCCATCGCCATCGCCCGGTCCCGGACGCGGTCGACGAAGGCCTTGACCACTTTGAAGTTGACGTCCGCTTCGAGCAGGGCCAGCCGGATCTCGCGCAGCGAGACCTCGATGGCTTCCGGGGTGAGCCGCGTCTCGGCGCGTAGCCGCTTGAAGACGTCTTGCAGGCGCGCGCTCAGGGCATCGAACATGGATGGGTTCCGCGCTAATCTCCTCTAGCGCAAACTCTTATCGTAGTCGACGGTTCGTACACCCGTCAAACCACGACGGCACCACCCAGACGGTCCGGCGGCGTTCGACCGCTGGCGGCGACGAGGACGTCCACGCCCCTTCCAGCGGCTCAACGGCGGTGCGCACGGCGCGCCCGACGCTGCGGGACGGACCGATTGAGCTGACACGGGGCGGCGGGCTGTGCGCTCTTCGACCAGGCAGTTCTGGGCGGAGCCCCGCCAGTCAGACGCTCGACAGCTTGTGCCCGAGCTTGTCTTTCTTGGTTTTCAGGTATCGCCTGGTGGAGTCCGAGGCCGGGATCTCAAGGGGCAGCCACTCGCAGACCGTCAAACCGTACCCCTCGATGCCGACCAGCTTGCGGGGGTTGTTGCTGAGCAACCGCATCGACTTGATGCCGAGGGCCCGAAGAATCTGCACGCCGACGCCGTAGTCGCGTTGGTCGGCCTTGAAGCCGAGTCGCTCGTTCGCTTCGACGGTGTCGAAACCCTGGTCTTGCAGCTCGTAGGCGCGGATCTTGTTCGCGAGACCGATGCCGCGTCCCTCCTGATTGAGGTACAGCATGACGCCGCGCCCTTCGGCGGCGATACGCTGCATCGCGGCGTCGCGCTGTGCACCACAGTCGCACCGCACCGAGTGGAGCACATCCCCAGTGAGGCACGACGAGTGGACTCGCACGAGCACGTTTCGACCGCTCGAGATGTCGCCACGCACGAGTGCCACGTGCTCCTGGACGTCGATCTGATTCTCGAACACGTGCACCACGAAGGCGCCGTAGTCGGTGGGCAGCTTCGCCGCCGCGACCTGGCGGACGAGGGACTCGGTTCGGACCCGGTACTTGATGAGATCCGCGATGGTGATCATGCGCAGGCCATGCTTCTTGGCGAACTTCGCCAACCTCGGCACACGCGCCATCGTCCCGTCGTCGTCCATAATCTCGCAGATGACGCCGGCGGGATAGAGTCCGGCGAGCCGCGCGAGATCGACGGCGGCCTCCGTCTGCCCTGCGCGCACGATCACGCCGCCAGTCCGGGAGCGCAGCGGAATCATGTGACCCGGCCTGGCGAGGTCGTTCGGTCTGGTGGCCGGGTTGATCGCGGCGAGCACGGTGGCGGCCCGGTCGGCCGCGGAGATCCCGGTGGTCGTGAGGCCTTTGGCTTCGAAGGGAACGCAGAACGCCGTGTCGAAGCGAGAGGTGTTCTCCGCCACCATGAGCGGCACCTCGAGCTCGTCCAACCGCTCGGGTGTCATCGACAGGCAGATCAGTCCTCGCCCATACCGCGCCATGAAGTTGATGGCGGCCGGTGTCACCTTCTCGGCGGCGATCGTGAGGTCTCCTTCGTTCTCGCGATCCTCATCGTCGACGACAATGACCATGCGCCCGGCGCCGATGTCGGCTACCGCGTCCTCGATCGGGGCGAAGGGGCCTACCCGCCGATCAGCCAGTCGAATGGCTTCGGCGATCTTATGGGTGCGTGCCGACCGGCTCTTCAATGTGTCACGTCTCCCGCGCGCACGGGCAGCCCGGACAAGCCGGCCAGCCCTGCCGCATGCACGACGTATTTGCCCACCATGTCGCACTCGATATTGACACGATCGCGTACCTGGGCGCGACGGAGATTCGTGTGCCCGAACGTGTACGGGATGATCTGGACGTCGAAACGGTCGCGACCGAGGCCGGCCACCGTGAGGCTGATCCCGTCGACTGCGATTGATCCCCTGTGGACGATGAACGGCGCGAGCATCGACGGAAAGCTGATCGTCAACCAGTGCGCGTCGAACTCGGTTCGTAGATCCTCGATGTACCCGACGCCGTCCACGTGTCCCTGCACGAAATGTCCCCCGAAACGTCCGTCGGCTCTGAGCGGTCGCTCGAGGTTGACGAGCGTCCCGGGGGCGACCGAGCCCAGCGTCGTGACCCGCACGGTCTCCGGTCCGACGTCCGCCTGGAGTTCCCGACCCTGCGCCACAATCACGGTGAGACAGACGCCATTGACTGCGAGGCTGTCGCCCGGGGCTAGCTCCGGCGCGAGGTCCGCGGCCAGCCGGATGCGCAATCCGCCGCTTGTCGCTTTTCGCTCGAGAACGTCGCCGACAGACTCAACGAGGCCGGTGAACATAGCCCTCAATCAACACATCCGGGCCGAGCGGCTCGATCCGCCGTTCGTACAGGGCGGCGGCGGATAGCCACTGGGCATCCAGGAACGGCACGCCTCCTGGCGGCAGCACCTGCGGCGTCACGTACAGGCGGACGAAATCTACCACTTCCTCCCGCCAGGCGCGCTCATACAGCGCGGCACCGCCTTCGAGGAGCAGGGAGGTGATGTCGAAGTCCGCGGCCAGCACCGTCAACGCCTCACGCAGTGCGTCGCCCGCCGTGACGAGAACACGGGCGCCCCGCTCCTCGAGCCGTCGTCGGGCCGCATGTTCGCGGGACACGGTCTCCTCCGGGGCCACGATGATGACAGGGCCCTGAGCGCCTGTCGAGAGGATCCGCGCCTCGGGCGGCGTCCGCAGGCGGCGATCGAAGATCACCCGCGTCAGCGGCTCCGACCGGTAGATCGTCCGAGCCGTCAACAATGGATCGTCGGCGACGATCGTGCCCACGCCGACGGCGACGGCATCGACTTCCGCCCGTATGGCATGGGCGTGGCGGTTTGCGACGTCCGATGTGAGATAGGTCCGTGTCGCTCCCTGGGCGGCAAGATAGCCGTCCAGGCTCACGGCCGCTTTCAGCGTCACGAACGGCCGTTGCTCGCGGATTCTGGTGAAGAACGGCTGATTGAGGCGCGCGGCCGGGCCGGCCTCCAAGCCGACCTCCACGGCGACCCCGTGCGCGCGCAGATCACGGAAGCCCCGACCGCTCACCCGCGGGTCGGGGTCCTCGAGCGCGGCGACCACGCGCGCGATGCCGGCCGCGACGATGCGCTCCACACAAGGGCCCGTCCGTCCGACGTGACAGCAGGGCTCGAGCGTACAGTAGAGCGTACTGCCACGTGCCGCGGCACCGGCCATGTCCAGCGCGCGGACTTCGGCGTGCGGCGACCCGGCACGTTCGTGATACCCGTGTCCGAGCACCACTCCCTCTGGCGACACGACAATCGCCCCAACCAGCGGATTGGGGCTCGTGCGTCCCCGGCCCCTGCCGGCGAGGAACAGGGCCCGTGCCATGTACTCGGGAGGCGTCATGGACACGACCGGTGCGGTTACCACTTCTCCTCGAAGAGGCCGGATACGTACTCGTCGGCGTCGAACGGGACCAAATCTTCGATGCCCTCGCCGATGCCGACATAGCGGATCGGCAGGCCCAGATCGCTCGCGATCGCGACGGCAACACCACCCTTCGCCGTCCCGTCCAGCTTCGTGAGCACGATGCCGGTCACGCCGGCAGCACTCGTGAACTGCGCCGCTTGCACGAGCCCGTTCTGACCCACCGTCGCGTCCAACACGAGCAGCACTTCGTGCGGCGCACCCGCAATCTCACGCGACACGACGCGCCGGATCTTTTCCAACTCGTGCATCAAGTTGACACGGGTGTGCAAGCGACCCGCGGTGTCGATGAGGATGGGATCACGGTGGCGGGCGCGACCGGCGACGACCGCGTCGTACGCCACCGCGGCCGGATCGGCGCCCTCACGGGCGCGTATCAGATCGACGCCGGCCCGCGTCGCCCAGATCTCGAGCTGTTCGACGGCCGCGGCGCGAAACGTGTCGGCGGCGCACACAAGCGGCTCTCGGCCCTCCGTCTTGAGCCGATGAGCCAGCTTCCCGACCGTGGTGGTCTTGCCGGTGCCGTTGACGCCAACGACGAGCGTCACGGTCGGAGGATCGGCCTTGACGGGCGGGGTCGCGACGGCGGCGAAAATGGCGCGCACTTCGTCCTTCACAAGGTCGCGCAGGCTCGGTCCAGAGCCGGAGCGCCGCTTGACCGCCTCGACGATGCGATCGGTGGCGGCCACGCCGATGTCGGCTGAAATCAGCAGCTCCTCGAGTGCCTCCAGCGTCTCCGCTTCGACGGGTCGGCTCCGCCGCTCGGGCGCGTCGGCGCGGCCGACGAGCGTTTCGAACCGCTCACGAATCTGCTGTGTCGTGCGAGTGAGGCCCTCGCGAATGCGGCCGAACACGCCCATCGCCCGATCCTATCAGGATGGCCGCGGGGTCCGCGGGCGGCACGGCCCCGCCACCGGCGCCGTCCTCAGCGGTCCAGGGGGCGGGCTCAGAACTCGGCCCGCTGGCGACGCAGCATCAAGGTCTCGACGGCAGTGCGCGCGTCCGACCGTCCCTCGAGCACGGCCGCCATCTGCATCACAATTGGGAGCTCGACGTCGTGGCGCGCGCCAAGCGCCAGGGCCGCGCGCGTCGTCTTCACGCCTTCGGCCACCATTTTCATCGACGCGACGATCTCCGCGAGGGGGCGTCCACGCGCCAGCTCGATGCCCACGTGTCGGTTCCGACTGAGCGTCCCGGTACAGGTGAGCACCAGGTCTCCCAGGCCGCTCAGTCCGGCCGTCGTCTCCCGCTGACCGCCGGCCGCGCACGCCAAACGCGTAATCTCGGCGAGGCCTCGTGTGATGAGCGCGGCCAGCGCGTTGTGGCCCAACCCCAGGCCCTCGACCACCCCGGCCGCGATCGCGATCACGTTCTTCAGCGCGCCGCCGATCTCGACCCCGATCACGTCCGAGGAGCCGTAAATCCGGAGGGCTGGTCCCCGGAACTCGGACTGGACGAGGTCTGTGCTCGCCGCGTCCAGCGAGGCCGCTACGACCACGGTAGGAAGCTGTTTGGCCACCTCGATCGCGAAGCTCGGACCGGACAGGACGACGACCGGATGGGTGTCGCCGATCGCCTCGCGAATCACCTCGGACATCCGTTTGTGCGTCTCGCTTTCGAGACCTTTGGTGGCGCTGACGATCGTCGCCCGACGCCCCAGGCAGGGCGCCGCCGCCCGCACGACATCGCGGCAACCGTGCGAGGGCACCGCGGTGACGACCAGATCGATATCGTCCAACGCCGCACCAAGCGAGCCGGTCACATCCACCGCCTCGGGCAACGACACATCGGGGAGGTAGACTGCGTTGGCCCGACGGCTCTCGATATCGGCGGCCAGGCGGGGATCCCGGGCCCACAGACGCACGCGGTGCCCAACACGGCCGAGATGCACGGCAAGCGCCGTCCCCCAGCTCCCTGCTCCGAGAATGGCGATGCTCTGCATCAGTCGCCGATACCCCGTGCGGGCGGGCGCGAGCCGCGCGAACTCCCTTCGGGTCGCGCCGATCGCCCATCGAGCCGATGCTCGGTGCCCGCCATCAGGCGGGCGATGTTGCCTCGATGGCGGATCACGATGAGCAGCGCAGCGGCCAGGCTCGCGAAGCGCACGGACGGATCGGTCACGGTGAAGTATACGGTTGGGGGCAACACGGCTGTCGCAAGGAGCGAGGCGGCCGAGGCGTAGCCGGTCCGCCACAGGGCGGCGACGAAAAGGGCGAGCGACACCAGCGCGGCGGCGGGTGTCAGCACGCTGAATGCGCCGCACGCCGTCGCGACGCCCTTGCCCCCACGAAAGCCCAGCCAGAGCGGATACATGTGCCCCACGACAGCGGCCACGGCGGCCCCCGACGCGGATCCGCCTTCGACGTGTCGTGCGACCATCACGCCCACGACGCCCTTGGCCGCATCGAGCAGCGCGACCGTCAGCGCCAGCCCGGGGCCGCTTCCGCGCAGCACATTGGCCGCCCCGACGTTACCGCTTCCGTATAGCCGAGGGTCTGGACGGTTGAACCCGCGCGAGACGAGGATGGCAACAGGAATCGAGCCCAGCAAATAGGCAATCACGAGGCTGGTGACCATCGCAAGGGCGTCGTCGCAAGCGCAGTATAGGTCGACCCGGCAGCGGACAAGCGGCTTTCGAAGAGCGTCACCGCGGTCACCCACATGCGCCCCACGGTGCGGTCGGGCTCGGGCGACCAGTGCCGCGGTCGAGCCGAATCGCTCTTCCACCTGGCGAGCGTCACGTGCGGATGGAGGGGACGTGGCTCTCCGCGGACGCCCAGCGGACCCAAGCGGCACAGAACCTCGGCGTGCAAGGCGACGGTCTCTTCGATGCCCGAGCGGAGACCCAGCCACAGAATTCTGGGTGCGCCGCGAGCGGGAAACATCCCGATGCCGCCAAAACTGGCCTCGAACGGTGCCCGCTCGATGGCGGGCTCCATCGCTGACACAAACGGCGGAACCCGCGCGGCCTCGACCTCGCCGATGAAGACGAGCGTCACGTGCAGGCTTGCTGCAGGAAGGAACCTCGCGCCACGCCCCAGGGGCATGGCCGCTACGCGCGCCTGTTCCCGGACGAGCGCCGCCCGAGTCGGCTCGTCGAGATCGATGGCCACAAACAGCCGTGTGGACACCCGCGATTACCGGGCGGCGCGTCCGAGGAGGAGAAGGCGCACCAGATTGAGCGCGGCTTGTGCCGCCTGATACTTGATCTGCTCGCGTGGACCGGCGAATCGAAACGTCCTGTTCAGGCGCTCGTCTGGCGCGACCACCGCAATCGCCACCGTGCCGACAGGCTTGGTGTCGGTCGCGCCTCCCGGTCCCGCGATGCCGGTGACGCCCACGCCGATGGTCGTCCCGGCACGGTCGCGAACCCCGGCGGCCATCTCGTGGGCCACCGGTTCGCTCACGGCGCCGTGTTGCGCGAGCGTCTCGCGCGATACCCCGAGCAGGGTGATCTTCGCCTCGTTGCTGTAACACACCATGCCGCGATCGAAGTAGCTCGAGCTGCCTGGGACGTCGGTCAAGCGCGAAGCGAGAAGGCCGCCTGTGCACGATTCAGCCACCGCGATCGTCACGTGCCTCGCGGCGAGCAGGTCGCCGACGACCTGCTCGAGCCCACGACCGTCGACGCTGTAGACCGCGTCGCCGAGCGCCTGTCGCAGGGCTTCGATGGCGGGATCGAGCTTCTGGTCGGCCTCGAGTCGACTGGCGGCTGGCACAGTCAAGTGCAGCTCGATCTGCCCGAGGACCGCCAGGATGGTTGTCGAAATCGGCGGGTGCGCCCGGGACCACGGGCCGTAAATGGGCTCGGCCACGGCGTCGACGTCCGACTCGGTGCGCCCGGTGACCTTGAGGACACGACGAAACAGGCCGCCCCCAGGGCCCGACCGGATGCGGCTCGCAATCAAGGCGTCCAGCATCGGCGCCATCTCACGCGGCGGGCCTGGGAGCAAGGCGATCTGCGTGCCCTCCGCCTCGGCCCACAGCCCTGGAGCGGTCCCAAACGTGTTCGGGACCACGCTCGCGCCACGCGGCACCATGGCCTGGCGGCGATTGATCACGGGCATCTCCAAGCCACGTTTCGCAAACCGCGCTCTGATCCCGTCCAGGATGGCTTCATCGACCTCGAGCGGCGCACCAAGCAGCTCCGCGAGCGCCTCTCGCGTGAGATCGTCCTCGGTCGGACCAAGTCCGCCGGTACAGACGATGAGATCGACGGTGCCGACCGCCGCGCGGAGGACCCTCACGATCGCCGCGCGGTCGTCGGCCACGACCACCTTCGACTCCACGCCGTAGCCGATGGCGTTCAGGCGTTCGGTCACGTGGAGCGAGTTGGTGTCGACCCGAAACGGAGTCACCATCTCGCTTCCCACCGCGACCAGCGTTGCCTTCAGTGTTGCGACCAGCGTCGTTGCCTCCATCGGGAGCCTCCGGGTAGCGACATGTCGCGTCTGACCGTCCGTGCGCGTCTCGCAGCTAAGCCAGACGCACCGGGAGGACCAGCAGGAGCAGCCGAAGGGCCACGTTCGCGTACACGCCAGCCAAGACGTCGTCGGACATCACGCCAAGCCCTCCTCGCAGCCGCTCGAGACGATTGGCTGGATACGGCTTCAGGACGTCGAAGGCTCTGAACAACAGGAACGCCGCCGCCGCGCCCACCCATCCGGCGGGGATGAGAAAGAGCGCGAGCAGCATGCCGAGTACTTCGTCGATCACGATGACACCCGGGTCGGTCGTCCTGTAATGGCGCTCGGTCACCCCGGCACTCCAGACGCCGAGCAGCATGAGGACGACAATCGCCAGCGCGTGAACGATGGGGGAAGCCGGCAGGACGGCCCAGATGAGGACGCCGACAGCGGAGCCCCACGTGCCCGGCGCCCAGGGCGCCAGTCCTACGCCACCGGCCGTGGCCAGGGCCAGCGCGACTGCGGTCGACGGCGCACGCACGGGATGATCAACGAGTGACGCGAACGACCTTGGTGCCAGCGACACGATCGTGCAGGCCTCGGCGATCGTCGTTGAAGATGGCTGTGATGAGGCCCAGCCCCGCGGGCAGGAGCAGTACGCTCCAGACGGCCGTCCGCACCAGCGCGCGCGGGAGGTCGAGCCTTGTGTTCGGCGCCGCTGGCACGACACGGATGCCGGTGAGCATTTTCCCGATGGTTTGCCCTCCGGCGGTGAATGCGACCAGGTACCCGCCGTTCTGGACCACGAGGTAAGCGAGCAGCGGCACGGGCGGCAAGCGTCCGACCTCGCTCGCCGTCAACCCGACGACCTGCAGGGTGAAGTAGATGACCAGGAGGTCGACGATCGCGAGCAGTCCCAGATCGATGAGCATGGCGATCGCGCGCGTCTCGAGCGTGGCCGTCTCGCCGCCGGCAGCGCCGACCGGTGCCCACGCGGTCTCGGTCGCCCGGACCGCTGGGCTGACCGGCGCCTGCAGTCGCATGTCGAGCTCGGGATCTGGTGTCGTCTCTCGGGGAACCGCCAGCCTCGCATCACTCGCGAGGCGCACGGCGTCGGGCGTCGGCCGACGCACGGCGAGCGGCGGCCGCGGCGGTGTGAGTCGCGGTGGCGCGACCGGATCATAGGCGGGCGACGGTGTGAAGAGCGGGAGATCGCCCGCGGGGTCTTGCGCCGTCTCGCGGGTGCCGGCCTCGGCGCCGCTCGGACGCGAGGGCGCGGCCGCGTCGATGAGCACCAAATCGTCGGCTGGGGAACTGGGACGACTCGGGGGCCGGAGCGTCAGGTCCGAAGGCGGCGGGGGCGGTGTGACGGGTGCGAGCGCGAAGTCATATCCGCAGTTGCGGCACCGCTCGGCCTGGGCGAAGCCCAGATACCCGCACTTGGGGCATTTCATCTGTTCGCGCGATCGTCGCGCGAGCGCCCCCGCTCCGCGTGCCGCGGGTCCGCTCGCCACGGGCAAGCCGTGCCACACGGGCGCGCATCGACCGACGGACTGAACGCCGGAGCGCCCGGCATGTCACCAGAGACAGGAACCAACATGGCCTCTCGTCTGTTCCGACACCCTCGGCTCCCATTGTAGAAGCCCGGCGTCGAACCACGCGTGAGCGGTTCCACGCAAAAGTCTCGCGATTATATCATCTGATCCAGCGCTCACCTGCGGTCGAGCTCGCCTCCTCCGGACGTGAACGACGCGAGCACACCCACGTGATCGAGCTCATCCCGAACGTCAGCGAAGGACGACGCCTGCCGATCGTGTCGGGCCTGGCGGACGTGCTGGCGGGTGTGCCCGGGGTGACCCTCCTCGACCAGACCTCCGACTGGTCGCACAATCGGTCTGTGTTCACGCTGGTCGGCCGGGGACCGGCGCTCCAGGCCGCCGCGGTGGCGCTCGTCGACCACGCGGTCCGAGAGATCGACTTGCGTCAACACACGGGCGTGCACCCACGCATCGGCGCCGTCGACGTCCTGCCGTTCGTCCCGCTCGACGGCAGCACGATGGGCGAGTGCGTCGCTCTCGCCCGGGCGACGGGGGCCCTGCTGGCCGCGCGCGTGGGCGTACCCGTCTATCTGTACGAAGAAGCCGCATTGCACCCCGAACGACGCCGACTGGAGAACATTCGTCGTGGACAGTTCGAGGGGCTCGCCGCCAAGATGGCCACGCCCGCGTGGGCACCCGATTTCGGATCCGCCGCACCCCATCCGACCGCTGGCGCGATCGCCGTAGGCGCCCGTCGCCCGCTCGTGGCCTTCAACGTCAACTTGGCCAGCGATCGGTTGGACGTCGCGCGCGCGATCGCGACCGCCGTCCGCGAACGCTCCGGGGGGCTCCGTGGGGTGAAGGCGCTCGGCGTCCCGATCGCGCATCGAGGGCTCGTTCAGGTCTCGATGAACCTGACGGATCTCGATCAGACGACGCTCGGTCAAGCCTACGCGCGGGTGTGCGAAGAGGCCGGGCGGCGCGCGGTGCGCGTGCTCGAGAGCGAGATCATCGGCCTTGTCCCGCGGGCGGCGTTTGGGGACGCCACGCCGGCCGATCTCCGGCTCGTCGGGTTCGGTCCCGACCGCATTCTCGAGCACCGTCTCGCATCCCTCGGGCGTTGACGCCTCGGTGCGACGTCACTCCTTCATGTTGAGGAGGCCACGCAGCTCGCTCATGAACTCTCCGATGTCCCGGAAGTGCCGGTACACGGATGCGAAGCGGACGTATGCCACCTTGTCGAGGAGCTTGAGCTCGCCCATCACGAACGCGCCGATGTCGGCCGTGGACATCTCCCGCTCGGGACGCTCCTGGAGCGTGGCTTCGACTCGGTCGGCGATGCTCTCGAGCGCGGCCACTGCCACGGGTCGCTTCTCGCAGGCCTTCAGGAGACCGGCGATGAGCTTTTGCCGATCGAAGCGTTCGCGGCTGCCGTCCTTCTTGACGACCATGTAGGGGATTTCGTCGATGCGCTCGTAGCTCGTGAACCGCTTGCCGCACTCGAGACACTCGCGCCGCCGGCGAATCACTTCGCCCTCTTTGCTCTCGCGCGAATCGACGACCTTGTCACCCAGGTGACCACAGTACGGGCACTTCATTGCATCACGCCGATTCACCGGGCTGCGCCTGGTCAGCCAGCTGGCGCATCTTCCCGAAGTTGAGCCCCTCCTGCGCCGCATACAGCAGCCCAATGAGCAAATGGGGGCCAAAGCTGAAGACGTGGAGCACGATGGCCGCGCCGACGGCCGCCTGATTCGGCGCCCCGAAAAACATCGTCGTTCCGAGACGGAAGGCCTCGTGGAACCCACCGACCGCCCCGGGCGTCGGCACGGCGACGCCGATGACGAGGATCGCGACGAGCAGGAAGGAGCCCGCAAACGGCACGACGAGCTCGAACGCCCGCGCCACGGCCCAGATCCCGAGAGAGATACAGAGCCACAGCGGCAGCGACAGAACCAGCGCGCCTGTGAGGCGCCCTGGACGTCTGACAGCCCCCAGCCCCGTGACGAATCGTTCGGCCACACCAGCCAGCAGCGCGGCGAACGTCGACGGGAGCACCCGGCCGAGTCGCTCGAGGGTCCGCTTGACACCCGCCGGATCCCCGGAGATGACGAAAAAGACGGCCAGCGCGACGAGGACGGCCCCGCCGGCGACTGCGCCGGCGAACGTCACGGCCGTCAGGGCGCTCGGGTTGGTCGTGCCGAGCTCCGGCCCCGCGCTCCAGACATACACGGCGAGCAGGAAGAGCACGGCCAAGGTGTCGAGCGCGCGTTCCAAGACGACGGTCGCGAACGCGCCGGTCGCGCTCATCTTGGCACGCCGCGCGAGGAAATAGGGTCGAATGACCTCGCCGGCGCGAGCCGGGAGAAGGCTGCTCGCGGCAAACCCGATGGCCGTTGCGCGAAAGACGTTGTCGAAGGTCGCGCCGCCGAGTGGGGCCAGGAGGTACTGCCACCGCCACGCCCGCAGTGCGAGGTTGATCGGCATCGTGACGAGCGCTAGGACGAGCCATGCCGGCTGCGCGTGCACGATCTCGCTGGCCACGCCCCGCAGGTCCACGTTTTGCAGGAAGAGGGCGAGGAGCGCGACGGCGACCGCCGCGATGAGCACTGTGCGGATGGTGTGACGCATCGATACCAACTGTGGTCGACGTCCGGTCCTAAACTATATCCCGCTCTCGGCTCAACGCGCGGTGGGCCGCTACATGTTGTTGTTGTCACACGCGCCCGACGATAGGTAACATCACGTGTTCGCGTTCACGCTGATCATGCCGGCTGTGGCGACCTCCCCCCTGCTCTCCTCCACACTTGGCCCCCGACGGCCGGATCGCTGCGGCAAGGTTCGCGACATCTATGAGTTCGGCGATCGCCTGCTCATCGTCGCCACCGATCGGCTGTCGGCGTTCGATCACGTCCTCGGGTCGGGCATTCCAGACAAAGGGAAAATCCTGACCCAAATCTCGGCGTTCTGGTTCGAACGGCTGCGCGACATCGTCCCGAACCACGTGCTCTCGATCGACCCTGCCGACTATCCCGACGCCGCGCGCCCGTACGCCGCGGCGCTCGCTGGCCGGTCGATGCTCGTGAAGCGTGCCGACCCGTTGCCGATCGAGTGCGTCGCCCGCGGGTACTTGTCCGGATCTGGGTGGAAGGACTACCAGGCCACCGGGCGCGTGTGCGGTATCACGCTCCCGAGGGGACTACGCGAATCGGACCCGCTGCCCGCGCCCATCTTCACGCCGGCGACGAAGGCGCAGACCGGCCATGATGTGAACATCACCGAAACCGAGGCCGCGGCGCTCGTCGGTCAGGGGATGCTCGACCGCGTGCGGGCCCTCACGCTGCGCCTGTATGACGCGGGCGCCGGGCTCGCCTCGGCACGTGGCCTCATCATCGCCGACACAAAGTTCGAGTTCGGACTCGACCTCGAAGCGCCGGGCGCTCGACCGGAAGATCGTCTCATCCTCATCGATGAGGTCCTGACCCCCGATTCGTCAAGGTTCTGGCCGCTCGACGCGTACCGTCCGGGTGGGCCTCAGCCAAGCTTCGACAAGCAGTTCGTCCGCGACTATCTCGAGCAGATTCACTGGAACAAGCAACCGCCGGTACCGTCGCTCCCCGATGACGTGGTGCGCCGGACTCGCGAAAAGTACCTGGACGCGTTCCGACGCCTGACCGGACGGGAGCTCGCGTGACCGACCCGTGCGCCGACCGGGCTCGCTTCACGCGCGTCCCGCGACGATAACCGATGATCAGCGAACGTCTGGATCGCCTCGTCGATGAGATGGTCGACAAGGGCGTCCGCTTCGACGATGCCCTGCGCGAGTTCGAGAAGCGGTTCATCGCCAAGATCCTGGCGCAGTGCGACGGCAGCTTGACCAAGGCGTCGGACAAGCTGGGCCTGCATCGCAATACGCTCACCCGCAAACTGGGCTCGTACAAGCTCAGGCGCCGCGCCTAGCATGGCGCACGCCTCACCTGCTTCCGATTAGCACTCTCAAGTTGACAGTGCTAGGCGCCTGGATCATAATTGGCAGTCGTACGACACGACTGCTAGCCTGTCGGGAACATCCTTGCAGGTGACGCGTGGTACCCATCCCCTCACAGGACGGAGTGAAGTATGAACGTCAGACCTCTGCACGACCGCATCATCGTTCAGCGCATCGAAGAAGGCGAGCAGAAGATCGGTGGCATCATCATCCCCGATACCGCCAAGGAAAAACCCCAGCAGGGCAAGGTGATCGCTGCGGGTAGCGGCAAGGTCAAAGACGACGGCAAGCGTACGCCGCTCGACGTCAAGGCCGGCGACAGCATTCTCTTCGGCAAATACTCCGGGCAGGAAATCAAGCTCGACGGCGAGGAGTACCTCATCATGCGCGAAGACGAGGTACTGGCGGTCATCGACGCGGGCGATACCAAGAAGTCCAAGAAGTAGGCCGTCCCCTCCGGACAGCTCGACACAAATCAGGAGAAGAACATGCCAAAGCAGATTGTGTACGGCGAGCAGTCCCGCCAAGCCGTACTGCGGGGCGTCAATCAGTTGGCCGACGCCGTCAAGGTCACGCTCGGCCCCAAGGGGCGAAACGTCGTCCTCGACAAGAAGTTCGGGTCGCCCACCATCACCAAGGACGGGGTGACCGTGGCCAAGGAGATCGACCTGAAGGATCCGCTCGAGAACATGGGCGCCCAAATGGTCCGTGAGGTGGCGAGCAAGACCTCCGATACGGCGGGCGACGGAACCACGACGGCCACCGTGCTCGCCCAGGCGATCTACCGCGAGGGCGCGAAAAACGTGGTCGCTGGCGCCAATCCGATGGAGATCAAGCGCGGCATCGAGCAGGCGGTCGAGGCCATCACCGCGCAGCTCAAGAAGATGTCCAAGCCGGTCAGCGGCAACATGGTGGCGCAGGTCGGCACCATCTCGGCCAACAACGACGAGACCATCGGCAAGATCATCGCCGAGGCGATGGACAAGGTCGGCAAGGACGGCGTCATCACGGTGGAAGAAGCCAAGACGCTCGAGACGTCGCTCGACGTCGTCGAGGGCATGCAGTTCGATCGCGGCTATCTCTCGCCCTACTTCGTGACCGACCCAGAGCGCATGGAGTGCGTGCTCGAGAATCCGGTCATCCTGATCCACGAGAAGAAGATCAGCTCCATGAAGGACCTGCTGCCAGTGCTCGAACAGGTCGCTCGGCTGGGCCGCCCGCTCCTCATCGTCGCTGAGGACATCGAGGGCGAGGCGCTCGCTACGCTGGTGGTCAACAAGCTGCGCGGTACCCTCCAGGCGGCCGCGGTCAAGGCGCCCGGGTTCGGTGATCGCCGCAAGGCCATGCTCGAGGACATCGCCATCCTCACAAACGGCCGGGCCATCACGGAAGACCTCGGCATCAAGCTCGAATCGATCAAGCTCGAGGATCTGGGCAAGGCCAAGAAGGTCACGATCGACAAAGACAACACGACGATCGTCGAAGGCGCCGGCTTGTCATCGGCCATCGAGGGCCGCGTCAAGCAGATCCGCGCCCAGATCGAGGACACGACGTCGGACTACGACCGCGAGAAGCTGCAGGAGCGCCTTGCGAAGATCGTGGGCGGCGTAGCCGTCATCAAGGTCGGTGCGGCGACCGAGACTGAGATGAAGGAGAAGAAGGCGCGCGTCGAAGACGCGATGCACGCGACCAAGGCGGCCGTCGAGGAGGGCATCGTCCCGGGCGGCGGCGTGGCGCTGATTCGTGCCGGACGGGCTCTGAAGAATCTGAAGCTGGCTGGCGATCAGCAGATCGGCGTCAACATCGTCTCCCGCGCCATCGAAGAGCCGATGCGGCACATCGCGACCAATGCCGGGCACGAGGGGTCGATCGTCGTCCAGAAGGTCAAGGACATGGGCGATGAGGAGGGCTTCAATGCGCAGACCGAGACCTACGAGAACCTGGTCAAGGCGGGCGTCATCGATCCCACGAAGGTCGTGCGCTCGGCGCTCCAGAACTCGTCATCCATCGCGGCGCTGCTGCTGACGACCGAGGCGCTGGTCTGCGAGATTCCCGAGGAGAAGAAGGAGGCGCCAGCGGGTCATGGCGGAGGCGGCGGCATGGGCGGGATGTACTGAGCCGCTCCTCCGATCGCCACCGATACCCGCCGTACGCCACGAAGGCCCGACGATCACTTGATCGGTCGGGCCTTCGCTTTTGTGGCGGGATCGTTCGAACCCGCCGATCCAGCCCGCTCAGCGAAGCGTGAACGACATCTCGATGTTGATGCGGACCGAGACCGGCTCGCCTCGGAGCGTGCCCGGTTTGAACTTCCAGCGGCGGGCCGCCTTGATCGCTTCCCCATCGAGGCCGAACACCGAGTCGAGCGACCGCACGACCTCTACGTCGGTCACCGTCCCGTCGGGCCGAACGATGCACGAGATCATCGCGACGCCCTGAACCCGCGCGCGCATCGCTTCGGAGGTGTACTGGGGTGTCGGCTGGAAGACCGGCACCGGCGCGCTGACACCGCTCCCGATCTGATAGACGCCGCCACCTGTTCCGCCGCCGGAGCCGGGACCCAGCCCCGAGCCGGTGCCCGAACCGATCCCGGTGCCCGTACCAGTGCCCGAACCGCCTCCACGCCCACTCCCCAGAGAACCCGTGGGCGGTCCAGGCGGCGCTTCGATCGCGCCAGGCAGCGCTTCGGCGGCGTCGGCCAGCGACTTCGCCGGAATGTTCAGCTGCTGAAGCGGATCTGGTTCGACTTTCGCCTGCTGTTGTGGCTGCGGTATCACGACCGGAGCCGGCTTGACCGGCACCGTGATCTTGTCCTTCCCGGGCAGCTGGGCCCTTTGGGGCGGGAGCTTCATCTGATTGCCGCCGCCTCCCCCACCGCCTCCTGGCCCCGGCGCCGTCAGCCACACGATGCGGTCGCTGCGGACGTCGGGCAGCAACGCTTCGACCTCTGGTGCGGGAGGGGGTGTATGACTGATGAGAAAGAGAATGGCTGCGGCAGCCCCGACGTGCGAGGCGATCGACACGACGAGCGCCGATCCCATCCGCTTCCCCTGCTGCTCGAAGAGGAAGGGCACATCGTCGGGATGCTGACCCTCGACACGAACGGATAGATGCCCGGGAGAGACGTTTTGGGCGGGTTCGTTCGCCCGGGTGGCTTCGGACATCGTCAGCGGCTTGTTGAGGACGTCTGTTGGAGTATTGTGGCGCACGGTTCGAGACGCTGCAACTGCAAAACGAGTGCCTCGCTGGAACGCTCGGTTCTACGGGCTAAAGACCCACCGAACCGTACGTGTTTCGTCATCCGGGGAGCGCACCACCCCACCGGCTCGAGTTCGCTCCTCCTCTTAGACGCTCCAAGTGACGGTCAAGCTCCGGCGCGTCCGACGGCACCTGACGTGCGTGCCTCTTTCGAGAACCTGGGGGCCGCGTGGAGTCGGGCGGCAGGATCGGGCGGTTCAGACGCGGCCGGTCCAGGCGCCGATAGCGGCGTTGCCGCCGCCGTGCGATAAGAGAATCGCCAGTGAATCGGCGGCACGCGGTTCGCTGTGGATGGCGACGAGGACGCCGCCACGGGCGGTCAGCGTCTCGTAGATATGGCCATCGTGCGCTTGGAAGCCCACTCGGCGCATGGTGCCGGAAAGGCCGAGCTTGGTCAGGTCGCGCGACGACCCTTGCAGGGCGGCGACCAGTGGTCCCTGGACCAGCACGGGACCCACGCCCGAGATGTCCAAGCGTTCACCGGCACCGAGATGCCGTTCGACGAGCGCCTGCACGTCGGGAGTCTCCTTGGCGATGATCGAGATCGCGTCGACCGGCAGGCCCGCCTGACGCAGCGCCTGAAGGCCTTTTTCTGCCCACGCCACGTTCTGAAAGACACCGACCGTGAACCGCCCCGTCTCGACATCGACCATAGGGCTGTAATGTATCACGGGCTGAAGTCCCGGCATGGGGCGGACGCCTGGACGGACAGCGTTCCACAGCCGTGCTGTTGGACCGCGTGCCCTGGGTGACGCCCTCACCTTCCGGGCCGAGTCGAGTGCTTTCCGCGATTGACGCGCGGACGGGATCGGATCATGTTCGATGTCGCTATCATCGGCGCGGGCCCGAGTGGATCGTGGGCGGCGTATCTGCTGGCTCGCCAGGGGGCTCGCGTGGTGCTCCTCGACGGCAGTCACCCGCGGGAGAAGCCGTGCGGGGGCGGCGTCACGGGCCGAGCGCTCACGCTCGTCGCATCGGCCGATCCCGGGATGTCGCGACTGGGTGTCGGCATCGAGCGGGTGAGATTCCTGGACTCGACGCGGCCGGGCGCCATGTCGTCCGAGGTCGACCTCTCGAGCGCCGGGCTCATCGTGGTGAGCCGTCGCGACTTCGATCGCCGGCTCCTCGACCTGGCGTGTGCGGCAGGTGCAGAGTTTGTCGCCGAGCGTGTCACCGATCTAGGCTGCAGCGGCGGCGCACACCTGCTACGAACCGCCAGGGGGACGTCGGTGAGCACCCGAGTGCTCGTGGGTGCCGACGGCGTTTCGAGTCTCGTCCGTCGACACTTCGCGGCACCTTTTCGGCGAGAGCAGCTCTCCCTGGCAACCGGATTCTTCGTCCATGGCGTCTCCGAGACCGAGATTCGGATCGCATTTGCCGCCGATCCCCCTGGCTACTTCTGGTCGTTTCCGCGGCCCGACCACGTGGCCATCGGAGTCTGCGCGCAGGCGGACG
>Ga0194132_10002202_pt1 | contig 37379 bp, 32 predicted proteins | sample TA2KigOf80mmetaG_FD_148612 | JGI IMG/M metagenome (GOLD analysis project Ga0194132, IMG submission 148612) | Freshwater microbial communities from Lake Tanganyika, Tanzania - TA2015054 Kigoma Offshore 80m | ecosystem: Environmental > Aquatic > Freshwater > Lake | place: Tanzania: Lake...
CGCAAATCTGGATCGCGGTCTCGGTCTACGTGCTGGTGGCGATCGTCAAAAAGCGGCTTAACCTGTCGGCGAGCCTGTATGAGATGCTACAAATCTTGAGCCTCACGATGTTCGAGAAAATGCCATTGGATCAACTACTTAACAAAATCGTCGCCGACGAAATTCCGGACATGTCCGCTAACCAATTGAATTTATTCGATTAACGTCCGGACACTACTGACGTTTTATATTTTTCGGCGAGTGTGCCGCGCCGGCTGCGGCGCGCGCGTCGCTGTCGTTTGCATTGAAATGTCCGCTGTGGTTTTGTTAAACTCCGCGCGTTTTGAGCTTCGACAAGGCAGTTTATGAAATGGCCGATAAAAAGCACGTCAAATTCAACGGCAACCTCGTTTTTGTTGGCTTCGGTTCTGTCGCGCAGGGCACGCTGCCGCTCGTATTGCGCCACATCGACATGCCTAAAGCGCGCATTCGCATTATCACCGGTGATGAGCGCGGGCGCGATGAGGCAGCCAGCTACGGCATAAGTTACGAAGTCAAGCCGCTTACGCGCGAGAACTTCCACGCGATACTCGACCCCTTGCTGGGCAAGGGCGATTTCCTGATCAATCTGTCCGTCGATGTCGCGAGTTCGGCACTGATCGAGTTTTGCTGCGAAAAAGGCGTGATGTATCTCGATACCTGTATCGAGCCGTGGCTGGGCGGTTATACCGATCAAGCGGTGTCGCCCTCGCGCCGCTCCAACTACGGTCAGCGCGAGGAGGTACTGGCGCTGCGCCAAAAATTCCCCAAAGGTCCGACGGTGATCCCGACGCACGGTGCCAACCCCGGCTTGATTTCGCACTGGGTGAAGCAGGCGATGGTTGATTTGGGGCGTGATATTTTAGGCCACAAGGATATTCCCAAAACCAAGGCCGAGTGGGCCGAGCTTGCGATGCGGTTAAACGTAAAATCGATCCACTGCTCGGAGCGCGACACGCAGGTGGCGCATCCGCGCAAGCGCCGCGGCGAATTCGTCAACACCTGGTCGGTCGACGGTTTCATCGGCGAGGGCTCGCAGCCGTGCGAACTGGGTTGGGGCTCGCACGAAAAACATTTTCCGCCCGATGGCAAGGAACACGACTTCGGCTGCAAGGCGGCGATTTATTTGACGCGCCCCGGCGCCTCGGTGCGCGTGCGCACGTGGACGCCGGAGGAAGGTCACTTTCACGGCTTTTTGATCACGCACGGGGAATCGATTTCGATTTCGGATTATTTCACCGTCAAAAACGGCAAGGGTGAGGTGATCTACCGCCCGACTTGCCACTATGCTTATCATCCGAGCGATGACACCGTGGTGTCGATCCACGAACTCGCGGGCCGCAACTGGATCGGCCAGGAAAAGCGCCGCGTGTTGACCCAAGAAATCACCGATGGCGTGGATGAACTCGGCGCGCTGCTGATGGGCCACGCCAAGGGCGCGTACTGGTACGGCTCGCGCATTTCGATCGGCGAAGCAAGAAGCCTTGCGCCGTATAACAACGCCACCAGCATTCAGGTCGCCGCCGGGGTGTTGGGCGCGGTGGTGTGGGCGATGGAAAATCCGCATGCGGGCATTGTCGATCCGGACGATCTTGATTTTCAGCGCGTGCTGGAAATCGCCAATCCGTACCTGGGCAAGGTGCATGGCGCGTATTCCGATTGGACGCCGCTTCAAGGCCGCCACCATCCGTTCGCGGAAGATGTCGATAGCGCTAATCCGTGGCAGTTCAAGAACTTCCGCTTGAACTAAGCGCGCGCCAGAGAATTAACGTAAGTATATGATTTAATTAAATATTTTTTTGACGGCGATCAAGTGTCTCGTGGCTTATCATGGGCGCGTGTATCGGCTCGGTGAGTCTTTCATGATCGTGTCGCGGATGCCGGCTTGCCGGTTGTGGCTGCGCGTGTTGCTGGTGATCGTTATTGCCGTGGCTGCAAGCGACGCGCGCGCGGCCGTGCTACAGGCCAACCCCGATAACTATCGCGCGCTGCTCACGCAACTCAAACCCGGCGATGAGTTGCTGCTCGCGCCGGGCATTTATCGCAGCGGCATGCCGCTGCACGGCGTGCGCGGCACGGCGCGCCAACCGATCATTATTCGCGGGCCGGCCAACGGTGCGCCGGCGGTATTTTTCGCGCGGGCGGGGCATAACACCATCAGCTTGTCCAACACCGCGCATGTGCACATCCGCCATCTCATACTCGATGGCCGCAACCTTGACACCGACGCGGTCAAAGCCGAGGGGCGCCGCGATTGCGTGTCGGTGCATCACATGGTGCTGGAGGATTTGCTGATCATCGGCCACGGCGCGCACCAGCAGTTGATCGGCATTTCGAGCAAGTGCCTGGCGTGGAATTGGGTGATCCTCCGCAACGTCATCATCGGCGCCGGCACCGGCATGTACCTGGGCGACTCGGACGGCAACAAGCAATTTTTCGCGGGCTTGATCGAGCAGAACGTGGTGCTCGACACGCTGGGCTATAACGTGCAGATCAAGCACCAGAACGAACGCCCGCAAGCGCCCGGCATGCCGATGGAGCACACCCGCACTGTGATACGCCATAACCTGTTCAGCAAGGCGCATCTGGCGGCGCCCGGCATCAACGCGCGGCCGAATTTGCTGCTGGGGCATTTTCCCAGGCAAGGCGCGGGCGCTGACGATGGCTATGAAGTCGCGCACAACGTGTTTTTTTGCAATCCGGTGGAGGCGCTGCTGCAAGCCGAAGGCCATCTCGCGATTAGCGGCAACGTGTTGCTCAATCCCGCGGGCGACGCGGTGGCGGTGATGGCGCACAACGACGTGCCCAAAACCGTCATGGTGCAGGGCAATTTCGTGGCGGCATCCGCGCGCGGCGTCGGCGTTTTTAAGGGCTCACCCGCGCACACGCAGAGCGTGGTCGACAACTGGATCCATGCCAATGAGCCCATCAACGGCGGCAGTGCGCGCAACAATCAAATCGCGGCTTACGCCTCTTTTGCGGCGGCAGAATCGCAGTTGCAGCGCTGGCTCAAGGGGCATGCGGGTGCGAACGCGCGCGCCAACGCCTTTGCGCCGCTGGTGGCGGCCGCGCAGCGCGTGTGCGCGGGCATGCCGCAAGATTGGCCGGCCGAGTTGACGCCCGCACTCGAGAGCATCGGCCAGCATCCGGCGTGCCGCTTGATCGAGGTGTTAGCCGGCGTGCGGCCGGCGGCCGAACGTGTGGCGGGCGTGTGTCTGCCGTAACCGCGATGGCGCCTTCGGCGTGGGTCACGCGCTGGGGCGAACTGGCGCCCGCGCGCGGCCGCGTGCTCGATGTCGCGTGCGGCCACGGCCGGCACGCGCGTTGGTTTGCCGCGCGCGGACACGCGGTGGACGCGCTGGATCGTAACGCCGAGGCGTTGGCGAGCCTGTCGGGCGTCATCAATATCACGCCACTGCATGCCGACATCGAAGGCGGGCCGTGGCCGTACGCGCCGCGCGTTTACGCCGGCGTGGTGGTGACGAATTATTTGCATCGCGCCTTGTTCACGCATTTGCTCGATGCGGTGGCGCCGGGGGGGGTGTTGATTTACGAAACCTTCGCATTGGGCAATGAGCGTTACGGCCGCCCGTCCAACCCCGACTTTCTGTTGCAACCCGGAGAATTACTCGAGGTTGTGCGCGGCCGGCTCGCGGTGCGTGCTTACGAAGATGTGTTGCTCGCCGCGCCCTCACCCGCGCGCGTGCAACGCATTTGCGCGCTGCATGCAACTGACAGCGCTTGCGCTGGTCTCACCGCTAACCCGCCGCGAGGTTCTTCGGGTACAATACGGGGTTAGCTTAAGGCTATTAAAAAAACCCTTTAAAATCAAATAGTTACATTAAGCACAACGACCAGAACGCGACCAACGCGACCAAAGCGAAGCGAAGGTTACAACCAAGGCGGGCATCGATGAAAACGTTAAAGGGTAGTGTGGTGGCAATCGTCACGCCGATGCGTGAAGACGGCGTGCTCGATCTCGAGGGTTTTCGCAAATTGCTCGATTGGCATATCGCCGAGGGCACCGACGGCGTGGTGGTGGTGGGGACCACCGGTGAGTCGCCCACGGTGGATAACGACGAACACTGGCAGCTCATCAAAACCGCGGTGGAGCACGTCAAAAAACGCATCCCGGTGATCGCCGGTACCGGGGCGAATTCCACGCGCGAGGCGATCGAGCACACGCAGTATGCGCAAAAGGTCGGCGCCGATTACAGCCTGTCGGTGGTGCCCTACTACAACAAGCCCACGCAGGAGGGCTTGTATCAACATTTCAAGGCGGTGGCCGAGTCGGCGGACATCCCACAGATCCTTTATAACGTGCCCGGCCGTACCGTCGCCGATATGCAGAACGAAACCGTGCTGCGCCTGGCGCAAGTGCCCAGCATCGTCGGTATCAAGGATGCCACCGCAAATCTGGAGCGCGGTTCCGATTTGATTCGCCGCAAGCCCAATGGCTTCATGGTGTTTAGCGGCGACGACGCCACGGCACTGCCGTTGATGTTGATGGGCGGCGATGGCGTCATTTCGGTGACGGCCAACGTCGCGGCCAAGGACATGCATCAGATGTGCGCGGCGGCGCTCGAAGGCAATCTTGCCAGGGCGCGCGAGATCAACGACCGGCTGCTGGGGCTGCATCGGCATTTGTTCTGCGAGGCCAATCCGATCCCGGTGAAATGGGCGGCGCAGCAAATGGGGCTGATCAAAAGCGGCATTCGTTTGCCGTTAACGCCGTTGTCGGCGCAATTTCATGATCTGGTGCGCGGTGCAATGCGCCAGGCGGGCATCGCGGGCTGACGGCCCGGGCATTGCCGCCATGGGTTCGCCAGGGTTCAGTGTGAGCAATTGAGGTAAAGCATGGTACTTATTCGGACGCTTAACGCGTTGTGCTGCGTCGCCGCGGGCGTGATGGTGGCGGCGTGCGGATCGTTTCAGATGCCGACCAAAAAGATCGACTACAAGTCGGCCGGCAAGATTCCATCGCTGGAAGTGCCGCCCGATCTTGCGCGGCCGAGCGCCGATGATCGCTACGTGGTGCCCGATGCGCGCAAGGGCACCGCGACGTTTTCCAACTACAACACTGAACGCGATGCGCGGCCGCAGGTGAGCTCGGGCGCCGTTTTGCCGGAGCAAAACGATGCACGCATCGAACGCGCGGGCACACAGCGCTGGCTGGTGGTGAAAGGCGATCCGGCGCAAGTGTGGCCGGTGGTCAAGGATTTCTGGCAAGAGATCGGTTTTATCATCAACATCGAAATCCCCGACGCCGGTGTCATGGAAACCGACTGGGCGGAAAACCGCGCCAAGTTGCCGGACGGCATTATTCGCGGCGCCTTGGGCAAACTGTTTGATTCGATCTATTCGACCTCGGAGCGCGATAAATTCCGCACGCGGCTGGAGCGCGGCATGCAATCCGGCACCACGGAGGTGTACGTCAGCCACCGCGGCATGCAAGAGGTGTATATCACCGAAGGCAAGGATCAGACACGCTGGCACCCGCGCCCTGTCGACCCCGATCTGGAAGCCGAAATGCTGCGCCGGATGATGACGCGTTTCGGTGTGCAGGAAGCGCAGGCCAAACAGCGTATCGCCGCGGCTGCGCAAGCGCCGCGTGCCGCGTTGGCAAGCCAAAGCGGTGGGGTGCTGACGGTGAACGAGCAGTTCGACCGCGCGTGGCGGCGCGTGGGTTTGGCGCTGGATCGCGTGGGCTTTACGGTCGAAGACCGCGACCGCTCGAAGGGCATCTATTTCGTGCGTTATATCGACCCCGAGTCCGATGTCGAGAGCAAGAAAGACGGCAAGGGCCTCATCGGCCGCACTCTGGGCTCGCTCAAATTCTGGGGCGGCAGCCCGGCCAAAAAGAACGAGCAATTCCAAATCGCCGTGCGCGACATGAACACCAGCGCGCAGGTGAGCGTGCTCAACAAAGACGGCAAGCAGGAGCAATCCGCCACGGCCAACCGCATTTTGACGCTGCTGCATGATCAGCTAAAGTGAGTGAGGCGAGAGGCGTGAGGTGTAACCACCGAAGCGAGCTTTATGCCCGATGCTTTGCGCCTCACGCTTCACGTCTCACCCCTCACCATTAGCATGCGCTTCGCCTCCCTTGGCAGCGGCAGTGAAGGCAATGGACTGATCGTCCACCATCAAGGCACTCATCTCTTACTCGATTGCGGTTTCGGGCTCGCCGATACCGTGCGGCGGCTGGCGCGGCTTCTTCTTACGCCCGCCGACATCGACGTCATCGTGGTGACGCACGAGCACGACGACCACGTCGGCGGCGTGCCGCGCCTGGCGCGCAAGTATGATATCCCCGTTTATTTGACGCACGGCACGCTGATGGCCACCGGCGTTTCGCGTTTCGAGGGCGTGGTGGTCAACATCATCGATAGCCACGTTGCGCTGCCGCTGGGTGACATAGAATTAAAGCCCTTTCCAGTGCCGCACGATGCGCGCGAGCCCACGCAGTTTGTGTTCGGCGACGGCGACAAGGCGTTGGGGGTGTTGACCGATGTGGGCATTGCCACCGCGCATATCGAGGCCACGCTGTCCGAGGCCGATGCGCTGGTGCTGGAGTGCAACCACGATCGCGAAATGTTGATGAACGGTAATTATCCTTACACGCTCAAGCAACGCATCGGCGGGCGTCTGGGGCATTTGGCGAACGATGCCGCGGCGCAGTTGTTGGGGGCTGTTTCGAGCCGCTCGACCAGCAGCCTGCAACACGTGATCGCCGCGCATTTGTCCAAGCAAAACAATACGCCGGCGTTGGCGCGCGAAGCGCTGGCGGGTGCGTTAGGGTGTGACCCGGCGTGGATCGGCGTCGCCACGCAAGACCATGGGTTTGCGTGGCGCGAGATCATGTGATTTTTCCAGACGTTTTAGCGTACGGCGCGTAGCGCACGCACGAAAAACGTACAAAAAAAAAACCGGCACCGATGATCGGTGCCGGTTTTTGATTGGGCGCTATTGCCCCAATTGGACTTGTGCGCCCGGGCTTTTAGTGCGCCGGGCTGCGCGGTAATTACTTCTTCATCGCGTCCATGGCGCCAGTCTTGGCGCCGGCAGCGGCGCCCGCAACGCCACCACCGTCTTTCGCGCCAGCGGCTTTGTCCTTGGCGGCGTCAACCGCGCCCTTGGCGGCATCAGTAGCGGCGCCAGCGGCGTCTTTGGCGGCATCGGTGGCGGTACCGGCGGCATCTTTCACCGCATCCTTGGCGGCATCGACCACCGACGGCGCGGGAGCGGGGGCCGGAGCCGCCGCAGGCGCCGGAGCAGGTGCGGCAGCTTTTGGGGCGGGCTTATCGCCGCAACCAGCAATACCAACCGCCATTAAGGCGGCAACAATCAGAGTAGGTTTCATCATCATATTCCCTTCGAAGGTGAGTTTTTTTCAGGCGCTACTTGACCAGCCGGAACCGATCCGCGGAACTGAATCGGTTCAACCATCCAGGCTAATGACCCATAGCTAACTGGCCGATGGATTTTAGCGAGGCAGATTCTAACCTGCATGCAAAGCGATTGTCCACTTTTTGGGGGGGGCAATTTGCGCTGAAATCCCCCTGATTCAAAAAGGATTTCTGACGTTTTTGCATCAAAGTCCACTGGGGCTGGCCAAGCTTAGGGCGCTCGAGACCTCCCAAAGTTCCAGATGACGGTCAATCAGTTGTCGGGCGTTTTCCACATCGTGCTTACCAATTGCGGCGCGCATGTGCGCGTGGTGAAAACGATGCAGGTAGTGGCTCGCGTCAAAGACGATAAACGGGTCGTAAACATGATGCGCCATGCGCGGTGTTTGGCGGATCTTGAAGGCGTGGCCAAAATCGCGGTTAAGTTCGGCCACGCGTGGCAGCTCGCGCGCGATGTTGCTTGCATCGTGCACAATCACCTGTAGGCGGTTGACGCGGTTTTCGCGCAGAAATTGCTTCAACAGATGGCAGCGCGCGGCGCTGTTCCACGCCGCGGACAGCGTGCGGTCGAACACACGAATCACCGCTTGCGTTTGCGGAATCAAGCCGTCGAAAAGCTCTTCGAATTCCTTGAAACTTTCGAAGCGTCGGTACTGCGCGTTGGGCAGTGACGGATGGTTGGCCATGACGATTTAAATTTCCACGTAACCCGCGCGATACCAGGCGTGCGCGGCACGTGCGAGCGACGCGGCCAGTGGGCATGCCGGCAACCGCCGCCAATCAGCGAGTTGCTGCAATGGCGTGAGGTCGGCTGCGCTAATGCGTTGATGCTCGCCGTTGACAAAAAAATCGCCGCCGCTAAACAGCATGCGCGACGCTGGCGCGAGGCGCAGCCCGTGCGCGGCCACCCGTTTTGCGAACGCCGCGAGCGGCAGCGCCCGGCGCGGCGGCGTGAACACGGTGTGCGGCTTGGGCTCGGTCAGGTAACGTCCGCAAAAAATACGAATATCGTTGGCGCTCCAACGCACGCCCCGCAGCAGGCGCGTGTAGCGCTTTAACAGCTCGCCCGACAGCGCCGCGGGATGCCGCCGCGGTTGGAGATCGCGGTCCTGGTAGATGCCGTCGAGTTGAATGTCGTCTTGCAGGAACTCCAAAAAACGCGTGGCGAGTTCCTGCGCGCGCGGCGCGCGAAAGCCCACCGAAAGCGTCACGCACGGTTTAAGGGCGACACCTTCGTGGGCGTAGCGCGGCGGCAGATACAGCAAGTCGCCTTGCTCGAGGCGCCACTCGCGTTCGGGGCGAAAGCGCTTGAGGATACGTAGCGGCGCGTTGTCGACCAGGGTCACGTCGCGCTGCGCGCCGATGCGCCAGCGGCGCGTACCCGCGCCCTGCAGCAAAAAAACGTCGTAGCTGTCAAAATGCGGGCCGACGCCGCCGCCCGGCGGCGCGTAGCTCACCATCAAATCGTCGAGCCGCGCGTGCGGGATGAACGAAAAGCATTGCAGCAGCGCGGCGGCTTGCGGGTGTAGCACTTCAACGCCCTGCACCAGCAGCGTCCAGCCGCGCGCGGGCAGCCGCTTGAAATCGGCCTTGCGAAACGGGCCGTGGCGCACCGACCAGCGGTTGCGCGTGCACATCACCAGCCGCGATTCGACATCGTCGCGCGCCGCCCACTCGAATAAGGCGTTGCGATCGAGCCAATCACCGCAGCCGGGCAGCGCGCCGCGCGCGAGCAACGGGCGCTTTTGCCAATGACGGCGCAGGAAGGCGCCCGCGTCAAGCCCGCCAAGCATACGTCGTGTTGTGTTCACCATTGCAGTCATTATAACGGCCGCGTTTTGCCGGCGTTTAAGCCGGGAATTCGGCTACAATGGCCGCCCCATACAATCGCGCGCTAAGCCGAGACACTATGAACGTCGCTCCCAAAACGGTGGTCACGCTGTCGTACACGCTCTACGAAGCCAACGGCGCCTTGATCGAAAAATCCGATGTGCCGCTGGTGTATTTACACGGCGGTTTTTCGGGCATCTTTCCGGCGGTGGAAAAAGCGCTCGACGGCAAGGTGGTAGGCGAGACCTGCCGCGTGCGGCTGGAACCATCGGACGCGTTCGGCGAATACGACGCGCAACTGGTGCGCATGGAGCCGCGCGACAAGTTTCCGGCCAAGCTCGACGTGGGCATGCAGTTCGAGGGAGAATCCTCGCGCAAGGGCGAGACCCTGGTCTACACCGTGACCGACATCGCCGAAGGCAAGGTGGTGGTGGACGGCAATCATCCGCTCGCCGGCAAGGCGCTTAACTTCGAATTCACCATCGCTGCGGTGCGCGCCGCCACTGAAGAAGAGCTGTCCCACGGCCACGTGCATGGGGCGCACGGGCATCATCATTGATGGCTTAGGGCCTGTTAACAATTAACTCGCGTCTCACGAATCAATTGTTAACAAGCCCTAGTTGGGCCTGAAACCGGGCGCGGCGCTAAAGACGATTCTGCCGTCGCGTTGCGACACCCGCACGCGCACCCAGTTCATGAACGGGTAGCCGAACACATCCAGCCGCGTGAAGTTGCCGACGCGGCGCCTGCTTTGCGGCTCCACCAGCGGCTGATCGAAGCGGTAGCGGTGCGTATCACCGTGGATCAACAGCACTTCGCCCGCAAAATCTAGCGACGCCCGCGTCATGGCGGCAAGCAACTCGGCGTAGCCGTTACGCGTGCCGATACTGCTCACGAACGGGTTGGCTTGCATCACCAGCACCACCGCGCGATGGTGGTGCGTTTGTGCGTAAGCAAAGGTCTCGCGGATCCATGCATCGAGTGCCTTGCCGCGTGCCGCGAATTCCTTGGGCATGTGCAAATTATTGTTGCCGCCGGGCACGTTCAAGGTCGCGAACACCACGCCTTGGTGCACCCAGCGCGCGTTTTCAGGGTAGCCGCCGCTTTGGCGCGTCAATGTGATTTTGTTCTGGCCCAGCGAATAAGCGTCGGCGAAAAAAAGGCTGCGCAACTTTTGCAGCCGCTCCAGCGGATCATGGCGGCCCGCGCGCAGGCGGCGGCAGTCCGACCACTCGTTATCCCCCAGCGTGTAAATCAGCGCGTGGTGGAATAACGCGAACCATTCCGCGCGCTGTTCGAAAACGGCATCGCTGCACGGGGACGAGCCGCGCTTAAAATCGCCAACGTGAATCGCGAACGCGAGTTTTTCGCGATTCATCTCACCGATCATGTCGACGAAAAGAGGCTCCTCATCCTCGGTGTAGGGGGTGTCGCCGAACGCGGCAAAGGTGAAATCCGCCGCGCTAGCTAGCGGCGCTACACTGAACGCGCTGATCGCGAGTATCAGCCACCATCGGAAAAATCGTCGCATCTTCAAGTTAAAACGTAATCCATTGATTTTATTGATATTTTTATCTATCGATTTGATTGCGTAACTGATACAGCAGTTTCAGCGCGGCGCGCGGCGTAAGCGCATCCGGGTCGGTCGCACGCAATGCGTTAATGATGGGATGCTCCAGCGCGGCCTCAGGTTCCCGCGCGGCACGCGCCTGCGTAAACAAATCACCTTGCCCGCCGGCGCTGAGCGCTTTTTCTTCCAGCGCCTGCAAATTACGCCGCGCCGCGCGTATCACATTCGCCGGCACGCCGGCGAGTTGCGCCACTTGTAAACCGTAGCTTTGATTGGCGGGGCCTTCCTCGACGCTGTGCAAAAAAACGATGTGGTCCTTGTGCTCCACCGCGCCGAAGTGCACGTTGGCTACTTCCTTGAATTTGAGCGCGAGCTCGGTCAGCTCGAAATAGTGGGTGGCAAACAGCGTATAGCAGCGGCATTTTTCAACCAGGTGCCGTGCGATCGCACCGGCCAGCGCCAGCCCATCGTAAGTCGAGGTGCCGCGGCCGATTTCATCCATAAGCACCAGGCTCTTGGGTGTGGCGTGATGCAAAATGTACGCCGCCTCGGTCATCTCCACCATGAATGTCGAGCGCCCGCCCGCGAGATCGTCGGCGGCGCCAATGCGCGTGAAAATTTGATCCACCGGGCCGATGCGCGCGCGCGTCGCCGGCACAAACGAACCGCAGTGGGCGAGCAGCACGATGATCGCCACTTGTCGCATGTAAGTCGATTTGCCGCCCATGTTGGGGCCGGTGATCAGCAACATTTGCCGGGTGGGCGAGAGCTGCGCGTCGTTGGGGACGAAGCGATCGACCTGCGCCTGCACCACCGGGTGACGGCCGCCTTCGATAGCAATGGCGGCGTCGTCGCAAAACTGCGGCGCGCACCAGTCGAGCGCGGCGGCGCGCTCGGCAAAAGTGGCGAGCAAATCGAGCTCGGCGAGCGCCGCCGCCGCTTGCTGCAATGCCGGGATGTGCGGCGCAAGGCTGTCGAGTAGCGCGTCATAGAGCAATTTTTCACGGGCGAGTGCGCGATCTTGCGCGGACAGCGCCTTGTCTTCGAAGGTTTTGAGTTCAGGCGTGATGTAACGCTCGGCGTTTTTGAGCGTTTGCCGGCGGCGGTAATCGTCTGGCACCTTGTCGCTTTGCGCGCGCGTGACCTCAATGTAAAAGCCGTGCACGCGGTTGTATTCCACCTTGAGATTGGCAATGCCGCTGCGCGCTTTTTCGCGTGCTTCCAGCGCCAGCAAAAATTCGCCGCAGTTGTTTTGAATGCCGCGCAACTCGTCAAGTTCGGCATCGTAGCCGCCGGCGATGACGCCGCCTTCGCGGATCAGCGCGGCGGGTTCGGCTTGAATCGCGGCGGTGAGTCGGGCCGCCACGGCCCCTGGCACGCCCAGCCGATGCGAGAGAAACTTAAGGTGTGCGCTGGCGCCGCCGCCGAGCAAGCCTTGCGCCGCCGGCAGTTGTTTCAAGGTGTCGCGCAAGCCCGACAGATCGCGCGGGCGCGCGGTTTTTAAGGCGAGCCGTGCGGTAATGCGTTCGACGTCCACGAAGGTGCGCAGCAACGCCTGCACGCGTTCGTGGCCGCTGGTTTCGATCAACTCACCGATGGCGTCGTGCCGCGCGACCAGGGTTTCGCGATGCGTCAACGGATGATGCAGCGCGTGGCGCAGCCGGCGGCTGCCCATGCTGGTGGCGCAGCGATCGAGCAGCGACAACAAGGTCGGCGCCGCTTCGCCGCGGATGGTTTCCGTGAGCTCCAGGTTGCGCCGCGTGGCCGGGTCCATGCGCACCCACTCGCTTGATTGCTCCACCGAGAGTGCGGTGAGATGCGCGATGGCCGCGCCTTGCGTGGCCTTGACGAAATCGAGCAGCGCGTTGGCCGCGCCCACCGCGATGCTCAATGCCTCGGCGCCAAAACCGGTCAGATCGAGCGTGCCGAAGTGCTTACACAGGTTGCGGCGCGCGGCATCGAATTCGAATGGCCACGGCGGCACGCGCTTCACCGGCATTTTCCAGTGCGCCGGCAGGCTTTGCGCCAAACTGTCGGGCGCCAAAATTTCCGCCGGGCGCAGGCGCTCGATTTCGGCATCGAGATTGCGCCACGCGGTCTCCAGCACCGCGAAGCGCCCGGAGGCGAGCGACAGCCACGCAATGCCCAGCGTGTCGCGCGCGCGGTTTAACGCGAGCACGATGTTGTCGCGCTTGTCGTCGAGCAGCGCCGCGTCGGTCAGCGTCCCCGGCGTGACGATACGCATGACCTTGCGCTCGACCGGGCCTTTGGAGGCCGCCGGGTCGCCGATTTGTTCGCAGATCGCCACCGATTCGCCGAGCTTCACCAGCTTGGCGAGGTATTGCTCAGCGGCGTGAAACGGCACGCCCGCCATTTTGATCGGCACGCCGGCGGAAGCACCGCGGCTGGTCAACGTGATGTCGAGCAACTTCGCCGCGCGCTCGGCATCGTCATAAAACAGCTCGTAAAAATCGCCCATGCGGTAGAACAGCAGCTTGTCCGCGTGCTGCGCTTTGATGCGCAGATACTGCTGCATCATAGGCGTATGGTTGCTGAAACTGGGGTCGTTCAAGCTCTTCTCTTCTTTGGCAAAACTGCGGGTAACTACTTGTACAGATGGCGCTTATTGCAAATTCCGGTCTCTGCTTGATGGCTGGACTCGTCCAGTCTTGTCCAGCCTTGTCAGTCGGTTTGGTGTAGGTGGCGGTATAGGTCTACGCTGCATTCGCAATGAAGAAACCGCCACCCATGCTCACCCCTCGCATTATCGCCGACCTGCGTTCAGGAGACGAGTGCGCCGATCCCGATTACCCGGGATTGAGGGTGCGCCACACGAATGCAGCCCGAGTGTTTTTCTACCGCTACCGGGCCAGTGATGGCGCACTGCGCGAGATCAAGCTCGGCGAGTTTGGTCCCATGACCCTCGCGGAAGCACGCAAGGCGCTGGGACGCTTGAAGCTCGAACGCGAGCGCGGGTTCGACCCGCAGTTGGAGAAGCAGCAGGCACGCGCGGAAGCGAGACGACATCGCGAAGCCGAGAAACTCGCGCGCTATACGGTGGAGAAAATGGTCGAGGACTACATCGCTGAGCGCCTGAGCAAACAGAAGCGCGGTGACGAGGGCGCACGGCTGCTGCGTCGCGAACTGCTCTCCAAGCTCGGCGATAGCCCTGCGGCGGCGGTGACACGACGCGAACTGCAGGACGAAGTGATCCGGCCCATGCTGAATCGCGCCCCACGGTGTGGCACTTACCTGCTTGGCCGCATTCGCTGCGCGTACACGCACGCCGCGGAACAGGGACGTCTCCCCGACGACTTCGTGTTTCCGACGCTGGGCATCAAAGGTGCGCCGCAGGTGCGCAGAAAGCGCGTCTTCAGCGACAGCGAGCTCGCGACGTTCGTGCGTTGGCTGCCGCGCAGTCCCTACAGCCAGACCGTGCGAGATGCGCTGGCGCTGGTGCTCTTCACCGGCTGCCGCTCGGGCGAAGTGGTCGCGGCAATGTGGCGAGACATCGACTTGGAGCGCGCGGTATGGACGATCCGCGAAACGAAAAACGGCGAGCCGCACGACGTCATGCTTTCGCGTCAGGCGATCGACCTGCTGAAAGTGCGCCGGGCGCTGCATGATGTCTTCGTCTTTCCTTCACCGATGGACAGATACCACATCGCGCAGAAAGCGCTCGGCCTTGCGCAATACGAGGCACGCAAGAAGAAGGAGGGGAAGCCGCGCGCCGATCCGATCGAGCTACCGTGGACAGTTCACGACCTGCGTCGCACGGTGGCCACGGGGTTGGCGAAGCTCGGTTACCTTCGTGTCGTGCAGGACCGCATCCTCAATCACGTCGACAGTTCGGTGAGCGCCATCTACGACCGGCATCGCTACGACGCCGAGGCGCGGGTGTGGCTGCAGAAGTGGGCGGATTATCTCGACGCGCTGACCGTGAGCAACGTGGTGCCGCTGCGCGCCGCGTGATCGTTTCGATACGGAGCCGGAACGGTGCCTTGTCAGGACCGGCAACTCCTATCGCGATGAGCCTCGATTTCCCCTGGACGGGGGCCATCGCGTGTCAGTAACGGCGGCTGATTAGATATAGTGTCGTAATTACAATAAGATACGAATATGGCGTGAATAATTAATCAAAAACGTCGTATCTGATTAGAAATTGCGGTAAGATTCATGCACTATGGGAACTTCAAGACATTCGCTAATCAAGCAGCTCCAGACCAGCCTCCCACGCGGAGCGCCATTCGATGTGGGCGCGCTCGCGCGCTTGGGGGTGTCCGCGAAGCTGGCGGCCCACTATGCCGCGACGGGTTGGCTGGTCCGGCTGGCGCAGGGCGTGTACGCCTTTCCCGCCGATGAACTGAACGCACACGCGACGACCAAGTTCCTGCAGACCCGTGTCGCCGGCCTGCACGTCGCAGGCAAGAGCGCGCTTGCCATACACGGCGTGCGCCACAATCTGGCCACGCGCGAGCAGTGGGTGCTCTGGGGCGATGTGCGCTTCGCGCTGCCTGCATGGTTCACCACGCGTTTTCCCGCGCGTTACGTGTCGGCCCAGCTGTTCGATTGGCCGGATGAGGCGCTGGCCGCAAAGAGCCTGACTACGCCACCCGACGTGACTGAAGGCTTGCGCGTGTCGGTACCCGAGCGCGCGCTGCTCGAACTGCTCTACGACGTGGGCACCCATCAGGGGCTGGAAGAAGCGCGCAACCTGTTCGAGAGCCTGAGCAATCCGCGCAAGGAGATACTCGGCCGTCTGCTCGCCTGTTGCACCAGCGTCAAGACGGTGCGCCTCTTCCTGACCTGGGCGCGCGAGACAAAGTTGGTGGACGTCGCCGCCCTCCAGCAGCACTACACCTTGCCGGTCGGCAGCGACAAGCGTTGGATGACCCGCCTGAAAGACGGCACCTTGTTGAGCCTGAAACCGCATGGATAAGGTTTATGCCGATGCCGTGCGCTTGCTGCTGGCCGCCGCGCCTGAGGTGTTCGCCAACGACATCTTCGCGATGAAGGGTGGCACCGCCATCAACCTTTTCGTGCATGACATGCCGCGCCTGTCGGTCGATATCGACGTGGTCTACACCCCCTGGCAAACGCCGCGCGAGCAGGCGCTGGCGGCCATCGCCGGCGAAATCGAAGCTATCGCCGGGCGGCTTGCCAAACGAGGCATGCGCACGCGTAAGGTGGCAAGCAAGGATGTTGGCGAAACGAAACTGCTGATCGAGCGTGACGGCGATCAGGTAAAGGTCGAAGTCAACGCGGTTTTTCGCGGAACAGTCTTGCTGGTGGAGCGGCGCAGCCTGACGTCCAGGACGGCCAATATGTTCGGCGCCGAACTCGAAGTGCCTTTGCTCGCCACGGCCGAACTCTACGGCAGCAAGCTCGTGGCCGCGATGGACCGGCAACATCCCCGCGATTTGTTCGACGTATGGCAGATGTTTATCTCCGACGGTCTGTCCGACGCGACCGTTGAGTGCTTCGTTACCTATTTGGCCGGTCACAACCGGCCCACCCATGAAGTCCTGTTCGGCAACGACAAAGACATCGCCGACGAATACCGGAATACCTTTGTTGGGATGACTGTGGAACCGGTCAGCTTCGATACGCTGCTGGAAACGCGCGCGCGTCTGCGCGCGGAACTGCCGCAACGGCTGACCGGCGCGCAGCGTAATTTCCTGACAGGCCTTTCGCGCGCGCAACCCGACTGGACCTTGCTGCAATGCCCGCATGCCGCCGAATTGCCCGCACTGCGCTGGAAGCTCGCGAACCTCCAGACATTCAGCAAGCGCCGCCCGGCGGATTTTGAACAGCAAGCCAGGGCACTGGAAATCAGACTGAGCTGAGGCTTGCTCGCCCGCAGCGGGATGAGCGTAGATATTGCCTATCCGGCCACGCGCGCGCCTGGGTACAGTCGATCCTTTTACTTGCCATTCGCCGACTTCCTCCTCCTGGTGCCGCGTGTCACGCACCTGCCGTCAATTGACCAAAGAGCTGTTCCATTCCTCGAAGATGGCGAAGTCGATCGGCATACGCAATTGCTTCTTCCCGTCTCCCGTGTGCCGCGAGCTTCGTCAGCAAAGACTTCAACCTATCCTGGAAGTCGAATGTCGGAACGAAGGTGTCAAGAACCTTCCCGAGCACAGCGCTGACATTTTCGGGGCTGATGTCCGCGAGGCGCTCAAGCTCTTCGATGAAATCGTCGGCGTCGTAACCGATGTGGACGTAAGGGGCCACCGCCAGCAGCCATTCCCGCTCGTGCTCACCAATGGTCTTGATGTAGCAGCTTAGGCGGCCGAGTTTGGAAAGCAGCTTTTCTGGTGGCTCTGCGGCGCCCCGACTCCAAGTCACGCATCGTGCCCAGAAAGAAAGGATTCTCTCCACTTGAGATTTCGATAGGTCCTGATTGCTTACGCTCCAGAAAAATGTGGTGGCCTGCTCAAGATCATCGATTCGCCCAACTTCAAAGAGGTAGGAGAATCGGGGGCCGTCAAGTTCCTCGTCTCCCCACAGGAAAGCGAGGGCGATTCGTTCGACAATCTTTTCCCGCGCGTGCCGGCCTTTGGCCTCTTGTCGTAGCCCGAAGTCTAGGATTCCGCCTTCGGCCAGCAGCGCATATACGGGGCGTGTCGCAGGCGCGTAGGCGAGACCCTCGAGGGCGCAGTGAAAGTTGTTCAGAAAATCGAATGGGAAAACGCCCTTGAGGTTACCCTGCAACCAATCGCGATCGATGAAATCAATGTTGGCTATGTAGTTCGCAGCCAATGTGGAAAATTCGTAGTTCGCGTTCTCGCATTTGGCGATTTCTTGGTCAAACAGCGGCTTCATCTGCGCCCACGCGCCGGCATGTCCGCCACAGGGATCCGGCGTCAGCGCGGCCGCACCCGGTTTCATGCTCAATGTGTAAGTCGCGAGCCCGTGCTGATCTTGCAGCTGCGGCACCGCTTGCAGCATCACGTTTTGTGCGCCCGCGTCCGGGAACGTCACGTCGTGCGTGACTTGCCAGGGATTGCGGTTGGGCATGTGGTTTAACGCGGCGATCGCTGCGGCGTCGTGCTGTGCGCCGGTATCGGGGCGCGAACGAATGATCAGACAGGTTAGGCTGCTGTCGTCGGCGGCCGTGAACGGGCCGTACGGTGTGTGCGGCCGCGAAAAATGCACGGTATTGGTCTTGACCTCACGCCGCCCGATTTTGCCCCTGCCGCCGAGCATGATCTGATACTGCGGGACGTCGTGGAAATGCGGCGTGGAGAGCCGGCCGGGTGCGAACGTCACCAGCGCGGCGAGCGGCAGCTGCGGATTGCCGCGTTTGCCCAGCAAGGGCGTGGTGACGTTTCTGGAGCCATCGACGCCGGTCCTGATGGCCTGATTCACTTTCGCATCGTCATACGCAATTACCGTTGCCGTTTCGTTCTCCGGTGTGTGAGATTGCCTTTGGTCGCGCCCATCATGGTGTCAGCCACGGTTCATAAAAAAGCGCAATAGTATAGTCGCAGTTCGTTGTCCAAGCGGTGTACGAATTCGACTCAGCCAAAGCCCCGCCGCACGCAACAACACTCGTGGGAATGAGCCTGTCAATGTCGGCAGCGCCCTGACCCGGCCACGCAAAAAACTTCCGCGTGTGTTGCGCCGGATGCGGCGCATCGGTCAGCCGATCATGCATCGGCGGCGCCGTCCGCGCGCGAAGTGCATGCCGCAATAGGGCTTGGCCACACCCTGCGATAAATCGGCAACCGGCACGCTCCCGAACTCCAAATCATCCTGAGTGTTAGTTTGTAACATATTGATTTTATGGATATTTTTATGTCGCTCATTGATGCTTGCGCATCACCATTGTCGGCTCGCTGCAGGGTGTGCACATGCTTCGCGCCGTTTCGCGCACGGACACGTTTGCGCTCACGCAGCGGTGCGACGCCTTTGCTTAACCTATTTACCGGGGCCTTGCTTATCTTCGAACGCCCCCGTCGGCGGAAACACTTGGCGATAAACCAGCCGCTTGCTTTTGTGCGGGGGCTGGTAATCCGGCGGCGTGCAGGTGGCGACCGATTGCGCGTAACCCTCGCCGTGCAGCACCGATTCGTCCGCCAGTTCGTAGATGTTGAGATATTTGTAGGCGCCGTTTCCCTCGCATAGCTCGAAGCGCCGCGCGCTCAAGAAGCCGGGCACCATCATTCGCTCGGGTATGTGCTGCTCGGTAAACCATGCGCTCGACTTGTCCTGCACCTGCGGATCAGCCTCCGTGAATACGATTAGCAGCGCTTTTCCGATTTCCTGCTTCATGGCCGTACCTCCTTTTGATAGCTGCCGCCCGGCGGATGGGCCAGGCGCCCGCGCGATTACCATAACCTTCAGCAAATCAGCGAATCCGCTCCCGCCCCTTGCGCCTCATTGACGTTCTCGCCGCTTTGGTGCCGTTCACAACGAAGCGCCACACCCGGCGCCACCAGGCTCGTTCAGCGTTGTTGCAACGAATGCAATGGCCTCGGCGCGGCAATACCGGCGCTACTTCAATGCGGCCACGCCAGCCTTGGCGATCTCCTCGTCCTCCTCGGACTTGGCGCCGCTCACGCCGATTGCGCCGAGCACGCCGCCCTCGCGCAACACCGGCACCGCGCCCTGCGCCGGCACCATAGCCCCTTGCGCGGATAACATGAACGCCTGCATCACCGGCGAGTTTGCCCGTGCGGTGAGCTCGGCGCTCGGTACGCCGAAGTTGGCCGAAGCGTAAGCCTTGCCTTTCGAAATGCCCGCCGTGCGCCAGGACGCGCCGTCCAGCCGTACCATCGCCAGCAAGTCTCCCCGCCCATCCACGACGGAGATCGACACTTTGACGCCCATCTGCTGCGCCTTGGCCTGTGCCGTTTGCAACATCTTCTGTGCTTCGTTTGAGGTGAGATACATGCGAGGCTCCTTGATGGAAAGTGCTGCGATTGACGGCGCAACCGCGGATGCTTGATGGGCGGCGGCCCCTGGAGGGCGGCCGTCGAGCGTCAAATGGGTGCGCGACGCTGGCGGCCCGGCTGCCCAGAGATTCTAAGCCCGCAAGGCAATCGGCAAAAACCGCTGCTGAATTTGCATATGCCTTGTCTTGAGGGCGCGGGCCCGCCCTGCGCGATTGTCCGCCGGAAACTCGTGCCCGCCGAAAACGCTACGCCTCCCACCGCCGCGAAGCCGTGCCTCGTGCAAGTCATGCGCGATGGGTGGCTGCGTTCACGCCGCGGTGCGCCCGTTACTCGCCACAAAGCGGGCAATGTCCTCGGCGAACACGCGCTCGGAATCGTCCTGCGGCGCGTAACCGATCACTTGCCGGGCGTTGGCGATGCTCCAGCACGAACGCGTATTATCGGACACGCCATAAAAGCAGTGCCACGGCACGCCGTCGGCGTTGCGGATGTCGGGCGTCTCGATGGATTTCACGTAAAGCTGCTGCAGATCGCGCACGCTGATGTAGCCCGCCAGATCACGCTTGTAGGTGGTCTGATTGTCCGCAAGCTTCGCGCCATCGACCGGGCGCGGCACGACGATGCGGATGTGTATGTTTTCGACCGGCCTGCCGAAACGGCCGGTGGCGAAAATAAACCCGAGATTCTCATAAGCGATCTTGGCCCAGCCGTAGAAGTTGTCCGACAGCGGATAAGTCGTGTGATCGCAAGCCGCCATGCGCCCGTCGTGCATTTTGGTTTCGTACCAGTCGGTGGCGTGGTTGGAGCTTGCCGTGACAACGCGCGTCACGCCTTCTTCCTGAGCGAGCCGAAACACGTGATAGGCCATGTCGAGCGAATCGCGCTCGACGTAGTAACCCTGAAGATCGCCCGGCGGCCGCTCCTTGAGCCACTGCCGCGGTGCGCCGGTATTCACGCCCGGGCGCGTGCTGCGAGTATTGTGAACGATTGCATCGACGCCTTTGAAGTGCTTGCGATAGGCGTCGATGTCGGAATTGACCAAATCGACCTCGATGATGTCGTCGATATCGTGTGGTTTGCGCCGGTCCAGCAAAACCAGGTCATAGCGGCTGCGGAACACGGGCAGGAGCTGGCGCGAAAGGTAACCGGCTGCGCCGGTGATCAGGACGCGTTTGCGTGCCATGGTGGGCCACTCCTCGACTGGGTTACCCGCGCGCGGCGAGTTTGTCTTGCGTCTTCGTCAGAAAATCGCCGGCGTCGTGACGCTCGTGCAACTGTTGTTCGGGCGGCCCGCTGGTGCGGTTGACCATGCGCCCGCGCCTGACGGCCGGGCGCTCGCCGATTTCCTTCGTCCAGCGCGCGAGGTTTTTGTATTCGTGCGTTTGCAGGAATTTGCGCGCGTCGCCGTAGGAGGCGCCGTTCATCATGCCGTTGCCGTACCACGGCCAGATCGCCATATCGGCGATGGTGTATTCGTCGCCGGCGACGAATTGATTATTCGCAAGTTGCCGGTCGAGCACGTCGAGCAGGCGTTTTGTCTCCATCGCGAAACGGTCGATGGCGTATTTGATCTTCACCGGCGCATAGTCATAAAAATGGCCGAAGCCGCCGCCGACATAGGGCGTCGAGCCCATTTGCCAGAACAGCCAATTCAGCACTTCGGTGCGCTTGGTGGCTTCCGTGGGCAGGAAAGCGCCGAATTTTTCCGCCAGGTAGAGCAAGATCGCACCGGATTCGAACACGCGGCGCGGCGGCTCTACGCTATAGTCCATCAACGCCGGGATTTTGGAATTCGGGTTTACCGCGACAAAGCCGCTGCCGAATTGGTCGCCCGCGCTGATGCGGATGAGCCAGGCGTCATATTCCGCCGCGCGATGACCCGCCGCCAGCAGCTCCTCCAGCAGAATCGTGACCTTGACGCCATTGGGCGTGCCCAACGAATAGAGCTGCAGCGGATGCTTGCCGCGCGGCAACACCTTCTCGTGGGTTGCGCCCGCGACGGGGCGATTCATGTTGCTGTAGCGCCAATTGGGGCTGTCGCCTTTTTCCCAGACCCAGACTTCCGGTGGCGTGTATTGGGATTGTGGTGTGTCGGTCATGTTGGGCTCTCGGGCGTCGCTGGATGGATGGGCGCAATGGATAAAACCGGGAGGGGCAGTGTAAACTTTTCCGCGCTGCGTGTGTTGAAGACGAAAACCCACGGGGCGCTTTGCGCACGATCATTCGGCGTGCTGATGCGCATGCGGTAGACGGCGCAGGGCAACTTCCGGCACAGGGCAGCGGTGGCGGCGCTGAGCGCGGTGCGCGCCAAAGGTGTGGTGTCTCGGTAGCCTGTCGCGCATGAATACGGCGTTGCTTCTGCCGCCCCGCCCCGCGGCTAAACTCGCCGTGCCGTTTTTTCAACCGCCACGGATCGACGGCACCAAATGCACTTCACTGTCCGGGCGGATCGGCGCAAACCACGCGTCCTGAAAAATCTCGCCGTCGATGGCGATGGCGTAGCCTTCCACGAGATGCGGCGCGAGTGCGGGGTAACGTTCGCCGAGCACGCGCAGCAACTGGCGTACGTTTTTCGCGTCGACATCGATTTGCGACACGCCGCCGGTAAACTGCTTTAACGTGCCGGTGAGGTGGACGCGCGCCAAGCCGATCCTTATCCTGCCGCGCGCTCGATCGCTTCCAGCACGCGCGGCGGCGACATCGGCAGTTGCGTCATGCGCAGCCCCAATGCGTTGGCGACGGCATTCGCAATCGCCGCCATCGGCGGCACGATCGGTGTCTCGCCGACGCCGCGCACGCCGTAGGGGTGGCGCGGGTTGGGCACTTCGACGATGACAGTGTCGATCATCGGCACGTCGGAGGCGACCGGCGTGCGGTAGTCGAGAAAGCCCGCGTTTTCGAGTTGGCCTTTGGCGTTGTAGATGTACTCTTCGTTCAACGCCCAGCCGATGCCTTGCACCGCGCCGCCGTGCATTTGGCCCTCGACATACGCGGGGTGCACCGCCTTGCCGGCGTCCTGAATTGCGGTGTAGCGCAGGATTTTAACTGCGCCGGTTTCGCGATCCACTTCAACGTCAACCACATGCGTGGCAAATCCCGGCCCCGCGCCTTGCGCGTTGATCGCGGCGTTGGCGACGATAGGGCCGCCGGTCTTGCCGGCGGCCGCGGCGAGTTCGGCGAGGGTCATTTTTTTCTCGCCACCGGCGCTGCCGCTGGCCGAGCGCGCGCAGCCACCTTCCCAGATCACTTGATCGAGCGGCAGTTCCCACAGCTTGGCCGCGCGTTCGCGCAACTGGGCAATCATGTTACGCGCCGCTTCGATCACCGCCATGCCGCTGGAGAACGTCACGCGGCTGCCGCCGGTGAGAAAGGTGAAGCCCAGCGAGCTGGTGTCGCCGATCGACGGGCGCACCTTGTCATACGGAATGCCCAGTGCCTCGGCGCCCATCATGGCGAGGGATGCGCGCGGGCCGCCGATGTCGGGCGTGCCGGCGATTAACGTCACGCTGCCGTCCTCGGCGAGATTCAGCGTGGCGCAGGTTTCGCCGCCGATGTTGAACCAAAAACCGGAAGCGACGCCGCGGCCCTGGTTGGCTTTGAGCGGTGCCTGGTAGTGCGCATGCGCGCGCGCTGCTTCGAGTGTTTGCACCAGGCCGACGGGGCCGAACTTGGGGCCGTAGGCGGCCTTGGTGCCTTCCTTGGCAGCATTTTTTAAACGCAATTCGATGGGGTCGATGTTGAGCTTTTTCGCCAGTTCATCGATTACGCTCTCCACCGCGTATTCGGAAATCGGCGCACCGGGCGCGCGATAGGCGGCGACCTTGGGGCGGTTGCTCACCACGTCAAAGCCGATCACGCGCACGTTTTCCAGATCGTACGGCGCGAACGCGCACATCGCGCCGGGGCCCACCGGAGAGCCCTGAAACGCGCCGGCCTGATATTTGAGCAGCGCGTCGGCCGCGGTGATTTTGCCCTCGCGCGTGGCGCCGATTTTCACCCATACTTTCGCGCCGGAGGTGGGGCCGGTGGCTTCGAACACTTCGGCGCGCGTCATGGTCATTTTCACCGGCTGCTTGCATTTGCGCGAGAGGGCCAGCGCCAGTGGCTCCAGGTACACCACCGTCTTGCCGCCGAAACCGCCGCCGATTTCTGTGGCGGTGACGCGCAGCTTGGCGTGCTCCATGCCGAGCAGCTTGGCGCAGAAGCTACGCACGATGAACTGCCCTTGAGTGGTGCACCACAGCTCGGCTTGGCCATCTTCCGACACGCTGGCCAGACACGCGTGCGGCTCGATGTAACCCTGGTGCACGGGCGCGGTGTTGAATTCGCGCTCGATCACCACATCGGCCTTGGCAAAGCCGGCGGCGATGTCGCCGAGCGCGAACTCGACGCGCTTGGCAACATTGGAAGGTTGCGCGGGCTTGGGCTCGACGCCGATGGTGTACATATTCTCGTGCAAGAGCGGTGCGCCGGGCGCCATCGCGGCTTCGACGTCGATCACGTGCGGCAGCACTTCATAGTCGACTTTGATGAGTGCGAGCGCTTGAGCGGCAATCGCATCCGTAGTTGCAGCCACCGCGGCTACCGCGTGCCCGACGTAAAGCGCTTTTTCGCGCGCCATAATGTTGCGCGTCATATCGCGATAGTTGACCATCATCTCGCCCGCGGGGATAAACTCGGAAGGCAGATCGCCGAAATCGGCGCACGTCACAATCGCTTTCACGCCGGGCAGCGCCAACGCCTTCGACGCGTCAATCGATTTGATGCGCGCGTGTGCGTGTGGACTGCGCAACACCTTGCCCACCAGCATGTTCGGCAAAAAAAGATCGGCGCCAAAGCGCGCGCGGCCAGTGACTTTATCCACGCCGTCGGGGCGCGGCGGGCGCGTGCCGACGATTTTGAATTCGCGTTCGCGTAGGTTCATTGCGGCCGTGGTGGTGAGGTCGTTCATCGCCTGTCTCCCAGGTAACGGTAGCTGGATTGAGTTGCACATTATGCCCGGCACTGCCCGCTGTCAATTTTGATGTAAGTATTTGATTTAATTCATATTTTTATTTTGCAGTGCATGTAGGCACCTGCGGCGGCGTTTGACGCTACCCAAACGAGTGGCTACATTGCATCGAGCCAGAAAAATTCGAATTTCAATCTCATCGATCGGAGATTCCATGAAAGTCGGCGAAGCCATAGCACACGCGATGAAGGCCGAAGGGATGCAAATCCTCTGCGGCTATCCGGTCAATCACTTAATCGAATTCGCGGCGGCGCAGAACATACGCCCGATCATCGTGCGTCAGGAGCGCATCGGGCTGCACATGGCGGATGCGATCTCACGCGTCACCTCGGGCAAAATGATCGGCGCGTTTTGCATGCAGCACGGCCCCGGCGCGGAGAACGCTTATGGCGGTGTGGCGCAATGCTACAGCGAGAATATTCCGGTGTTGGTGGTGCCGCAGGGCTACCCGCGGCGCATCGCGGGCGTGGACCCGAATTTTTCGTCTGCGCTTCAGATGCGCAGTGTGTCCAAGTCCGCCGAACATCTGATGTTGCCGAAGGAAACGCCGAACGCGTTGCGGCGCGCCTTCTCCAAACTGCGCAACGGCCGCGGCGGGCCGTGCCTGATCGAAGTGCCCACCGATCTGTGGCAAGAAGAAATCGGCGACTTCACTTATACGCCGGTGGTGAAGGCGCGCACCGCGCCCGATCCCGCGGACGTGCGCAAGGCCGCGGCGGCAATCCTCGCGGCCAAACGGCTGGTGATTTATGCCGGGACCGGCGTGCAGTGGGCCGAAGCGTGGTCTGAACTAAAACAATTCGCCGAGCTGCTGGGCGCGCCGGTGACCACCAGCTTGGGCGGCAAGTCGAGCTTTCCGGAAAACCATCCGCTATCGCTGGGCTCCGGCGGCAACTCGGTGCCGTTGCAAGTGCATGAATTCATCAAAAACGCCGATCTCATCATCGGCATCGGCTGCTCGTTCACCGAAACCAACTTCGGTATCAAGTTCCCCGCCGGCAAGAAATTCGTGCATGCCACGCTAGACCCCGATCATCTGAACAAGGATGTGCGCGCGGAAGTAGCGTTGCTGGGCGACGCGCAGTTGGTGCTGCAAGCACTGATCGGCGAACTCGGTCAATCCATCAAATCGCCGCGCGACGCCTCCGCTGTCGTCGCCGAAATCGTCAAACTGCGCGAGCAGTTCATGGCGCAGTGGATGCCGCTACTTACCAGCAACGATGCGCCGTTAAACCCCTATCGCGTGATCTGGGATTTGATGCACACGGTGGATCGCGACAACTGCATCATCACCCACGACGCCGGCAGCCCGCGCGATCAGATTACGCCGTTCTGGGTATCCACCACACCGCTGTCTTACATGGGCTGGGGCAAGACCACGCAGTTGGGCTCGGGCTTGGGCATGGCGATGGGCGCCAAACTCGCCAAGCCCGACAAGCTGTGCATGAACCTGTGGGGCGACGCCGCCATCGGCTTCACCGGCATGGATTTCGAAACGGCGGTGCGCGAGCGCATACCGATACTCTCGATCCTGCTCAATAATTTTTCGATGGCGATCGAGTTAAAGGTGATGCCGGTGTCCACCGAGAGGTACCGCTCCACCGACATCTCCGGCAACTACGCCGACATGGCGAAGGCGTTCGGTGGTTACGGCGAGCGCGTGACACAACCGGGTGATATCAAGGCGGCGATCAAACGCGGCATCGAGGCGACGCAACAGGGAAAGCCGGCGTTGCTGGAGTTTATTACCAGCAAGGAAACGCGGGTGTCGAAGCTGTAGGAGCGTGCCACAAAATGGCCGTTCACCCTTCGACGGGCTCAGGGCGAACGGCCATTTTGTACTCCGTTCGTGCTGAGCTTGTCGAAGCGCGAACACACACTTGTTCATTATGTTTCGCGCTCCAAGTGTAGCGCGCAGAATGAAGCAGATCAGTCCAGGAGAATAGCCATGGATACTGCAACAGCAGCCACTGCAACCACTAAGGTTTCACGACGGTTAGATTTCGACGCCATCATCATCGGCGCCGGCGTGTCGGGCCTATATCAACTCTACAAACTGCGCGAGTTGGGCTTACGCGTGCGCACCTTCGAGGCCGCCAGTGGCGTCGGCGGCACGTGGTTCTGGAATCGCTACCCCGGCGCGCGCTTTGACTCGGAGAGCTGGACCTATGGTTATGCGTTCTCCAAGGCGTTGCTCGACGAATGGGATTGGATCGAACATTTTTCCTCGCAACCGGAGAACGAGCGTTATCTTAACTACGTCGCCGACAAGTTCGACTTGCGCCGCGACATACAATTGAACGCCCGTGTCACCGCCGCGCAATATCGCGAGGACACGCGTAGCTGGGAAATTCTGCTCGAAGACGGCAGCCGCCATACCACGCGGTTTTTGATCACCGCCATCGGCATCCTCTCGGCGGCGACCATGCCGAGCAACATCCCCGGTGTAGCCTCGTTCAAGGGCCAGTCCTGCCACACCCATTACTGGCCGAAAGAGGGCCTCGATTTCGCGGGCAAACGCGTCGGCATCATCGGCACCGGCGCCACCGCGGTGCAGGCGATCCAGGAGATCGCGAAGAGCGCTGGCCACTTGACCGTTTTTCAGCGCACGCCCAACTGGTGCGCGCCGCTGCACAACGCCAAGATCTCCAAGGAAGAGATGCAAGGCATACGCGCGCGCTATGACGAAATCCTCGCGCTGTGCCGCACCACGCCCGGCTGCTACATCCATTCCCCCGACCCGCGTGCGACGCTGGACGCGACCGCCGAGGAACGTGCCGCGTTCTGGGAAAAACGCTATGCCACACCCGGTTTTGCCATGTGGCAGGGGAATTTCCGCGACACGCTGACCGACCGCAAGGCCAATGCGTTGGCGAGTGAATTTGTCGCGAATAAAATTCGCCAACGTGTGCACGATCCGATGGTCGCCGAAAAACTGATCCCCAAGGACCACGGCGTCGGCACCCGCCGCATGCCGTTGGAAAACGGCTATTACGAGGTGTTCAACCAACCCAACGTCGAACTCATCGATGTCAGCGAAACTCCGATCGAGCGTATCACCGAAAGAGGCATTCAAACCAGCCGGCAACATTACGCCTTCGACATCATCATTTATGCCACCGGCTTCGATGCCATTTCCGGCGCCTTCGACCGCATTGATATCCGCGGCGTCAATGGCGTACGCCTGAAGCAGGTGTGGGCCAATGGGCCGCAAACCTATCTGGGCGTGTTCGTCGAAGGCTTTCCGAATTTTTTGATGATCATGGGGCCGCATGCGGGGCTGGGCAACTACACGCGCTGCGCGGAATACAGCGTGGAATGGGTGAGTGGCGTGTTGCAATACGCGAAGGCGCATGGCCGCACCCGTATTGCCGCCACCGCCGCCGGCGTGCGCGAGTGGACCGATCACGTGCTGGCCCTGGGCCAGGGGCAGCTCATGAACGAAGTGGGCTCGTGGATGACGGGTGTGAATCGCAACGTCGAGGGCAAACAAGCGCCGCGCATCATGCGTTACAGCGGCGGGCATCCCGCGTATCGCGAGCATTGCGGCGCGGTGGCGGCGGGGGGGTATCGGTTGCTTGCGATGGAGTAACGAGAATTTCCGTAACTATTCGACCACCTTTGTCCGAAGCCGGGATACATCCCACTCGTCATTCCCGCGCAGGCGGGAATCCATAGCACGACAGCATATGGCACTGGGTTATGGGTTCCCGCCTGCGCGGGAACGACACGTGAGGTAGTTCGTGCCCATTGCCAAACGACGCTAAATAAATACACACTTTCTACCAACCTTCAACCAGGAGAACCTCATGCCCTTCTACGAAAAAGGCAACGTCCGTATCCGCTATGAAGAAGCCGGCAGCGGCTTTCCTTTGCTTGTCACCCCAGGCGGCGGCCTGAACTCGCGCGTGAGCAACTGGCCTACGGCGGTGTTCAACTCGATGGAGATTTTCAAGAACGAGTTTCGCTGCATCACCATGGATCAAAGGAATGCCAACGGCGGACTATCCACCGGCCCCATCCCGTCCGAAAAGCCGTGGGACGCGTTTGCCGACGACCAGTTGGGGCTGATGGACCATCTGGGCATCAAGCAATTTCTGTTCATGGGCTATTGCATCGGCGGCTGCTTCGCGATGAAACTGATGGAGCGCGCGCCCGAGCGCGTGGTGGCCGCGGTGCTGGTGCAAACCGTCGGCCATCATCCGCAGCACCCCGATTACATGTATAACTCGGGGCGCGATGTGTGGGCGCCGGAACTGCTGCCCAAGCGCCCCGATCTCACCATGGCGCAGGTCGAGCGTTACTTGCACGATCTTTACCGCGCGCGCCCGGAGTTCGTTTACAGCGTAACCCGTGACTTCGCGCGATCGTGCCACACGCCGATCCTGGTGCTGCCCGATGAAACGCCTGCTCATCCGCAGGTGGCGTCGATCGAAGTTGCCTCGCTGTGCCCAAACGCCGATATCACCGTGTTCCCGTGGCGCGAGCCGCCGGAACTCAAAGCGCGAACCATCGATAAGGTCAGACGTTTTCTGCGGGCGCATCGGCCCGCAGGCTAGCGCTTGGGGATCAGCGGCAACAGCGCGAAGGACTCGCGTTGCGCGCCAAAATGCAACGATGTCGTGCCCGCAAAAATCGCGGTGGGCCGATCGCGCGGGTCATCGTGCAAAAACGGCCCGCAGCCCAGCAATTCGTTCTTGAAATTCGACAGCCGCGCGCCGGTGGACTTGGCGAACTCGTAGTCGCGCCCGCGCACGGTGAACGCGATGCGGTGGCCGGCGGGCACGACGATGGAGGTCGGCCACAATTCGATATCAAGCCGCACCACTTCGTTGGGCTTTAACGGCTGGTGTTCATCGTGCGTGTGATACGGGCGATGGGGCAGGGTCAGTTGGGGGTCGAGCTTGCGGTGCGAAGCACGCAGCCAGCCTTGCGCGATCGGCGTGTGCGGGTCGATGGCGCCCATGAAAGTGACTTCGCGCAGGTCGGGGGTGTAGACGCGGAAAATCACGAACAGATCCGCGTCGCTGGTCGATGACGACACAAACAAGCGCGCGGCGAGTGGCCCGGTGAATTCGCTTTCGGCGTCAAGGGGTGGCGACAGGAAGGTCACGCCTTCACCCATTGCCGCGAAACTCACGCTGCCATCAACCGCCGGCGGCCCGCGCCGCAGGCTGTGATCCGTTGGGTGCAAATGAAACTTCGTCCACTGCGTGCGCGCGATCGGCCATTCGTGCTCATGGCGCTCGACGAATTTATCGACGTGGCGCACTTGCAGTTGCACCCGGGGTTGTTGATCCCAGCCGTTGGGCTCGCCCTTTAAATAAAAATCGAAAAAACGCTTTTGCAGCAAGCGGCCGTAATCGGTGTAAAAGTGCGTCCAGTGTTCGATGCCGTGGGCTTCCAGCCATTTGTCTTGTGACGCGGCGCGCGTAAACCCCTCGAAATTGCCGCGCGGGTGCAGGCCCTGGCCGCCCCAGTTGGCCGCTGACAACAGCGGTACGCCGATGTTCTCCCAAACGGGGGAGCGCGCACGGTGATAGGCGTCATCCAGCGGATGCGCCAGCACCTCGTCGCCAAATTCACAACGTTGTGCGGCGAGTGCCTTGTCCGACAACGTGACCTCACCGCACACCAGCGTGCCATTTGCACGCGACCGCGGGCCGCGCTCGCCCAGGCCGTATTGCACGGTCTTCACCTGCATGTCGTACCAATTGCCCCAGAAGGTGCTGACCATGCCCCCGTGGTGCGTCATGTCGCGATACCAATCCGCGGCGCCCTCCCACACGCACATCGCGGCAAGGTGCGGCGGCTTGAGCGAGGCGACATGCCATTGATTGATGCCGTAATACGAAATGCCGTTTAACCCCACTTTGCCGTTCGACCACCGCTGCACGCCCGCCCATTCGATGCACTGATAAAAATCGCGGGTCTCGCGCGGCGAAAACGGATCGATAAAACCTGGCGAACGCCCCGCGCCGCGTGAATCCACGCGCACACAGACGTAGCCGTGCGGCACCCATTTTTCCGGGTCGACCACTTCCCAGCTTTGATAAAGATTGCTCGAGCCATGGGCGACGTCGGGATGCTCGGCGACCATGCGGTTCCACGCCGAGGGGTAGCCGTCCTGGAAGGCGAGGCCCTTGGCGTAAGGGCCGTGGCTCAGGATCACCGGGTGCTGACCGTTGCCGATGGGCCGGAAGATATCCGCGCGCAGCACGAGGCCATCATCCATGGTGATGGGCGCATCCCAATCGATGTGCATGTTATCGCGGGTCTCGCTGTAGGGGAGTTGTTTCATCTGGGTTTTACCGGGTGTCGCCGGTCACGCCGCGTGCCGCTTGGCAAACGCCCAATCGATTTCAATTCCAAACCCCGGCTTGTCGTTCATATAAACGTGGCTGTCACGCACCTGCGCGCGCTCGCTGAACAAACCGTGCCAAATCGGATCACGCTCGTGCGAGCCGTGCGATTCCACCGCGAATCCCGTGCGCGGGAACGCGGCGACCAAATGGCAATGCAACTCCGGCGCGTGATGCGGCGTGATCATCACGCCCAGTTGGTCGGCCATGTGCGCAACGCGCAGCGATTCGGTGAAGCCCGCGGCGCGGGTGGCGTCGAACATGACGTAACGTATATTGCCCAGCGTCATGAAATCGCGCGTGGTGAAGCGCGTCAACTCGCGCTCGCCGTGGGCGAGCGGGATCGGCGTCGCCTTGCCGAGCAGCGCGAAATCCGCCGGCTGCAAATGCCAATGCAGCGGCTCTTCCAGCCAGAAAATGTCGAAGGGCGCCACCGCGCGCGCGAATTCGATGCACGCCGGCAGATCGTATGCGGCGTTCAAATCGAGCATCAACGAAACATCCGGGCCTATGGCCGCGCGCGTGGCGGCGACGCGTTTGACCTCGTTGGCGATGGTGTCGGCGCCGGTTTTGAGCTTCACCGCCTGGTAGCCGTTGGCAACAAAGCCGGCGAGTTCATCGGCGCACGCGGTGAGTTTTGCGCCTTCGACGTAATAGCCGCCGGTGCCGTAGGTGAACACGGGCTTGTTTTGGGCGCCGAGCATTTGATACACCGGCATGCCCGCGGCCTTGCCGGCGATGTCCCACAGCGCCATGTCGATGCCGCCGATCGCCGCCATGATTTGCGGCCGTGCATTGCGCGGCAGCCCGCCTTTGCCTGGCTGCGGCGAGGTGAGCGCGAACAATTTTTCCCACACGGCGGTGTAGGCCAACGCGTTCATGCCGATCACCTGCGGCGCAAGTTTGCCGATCCACGCCGCGATGTCGTTCATCGGCGTGCTGCTCACCTGGCCGTAGCCTTTGATGCCGTCGCTGGTGATGACCTCCACCAACAACAGCCGCACCTCGCCGCTGGCTTCGTGCGCGGTGCGGTAGGCGCGTTTGAGCGCGACGCTGACGGGGAATGTGTTGATTGCGGCGATTTTGCTCATGGGTATATCTCGATGGTTTTGACGGGTACTATACCTGCCTTGCTCTTTCGCTTGGCGGCGAAGCCTTGCCCGTGCGAGGGAAAAGCAATTCGCCGTGGTGACTGATCGCTGGCTGCTTGCCACACCGCGCAGGCGCGCTGCGCAGATTTCAAGCGGCGTCGCGTGAAGCAACGTAAGTATTTGATTTTATTATAGAATTTTTTATAGCACCCTTTGTGGCGATGGCCATCAAAACACTGAACATCATCGGCGCCGGCCGCGCCGGGTGCACGCTTGCCGCGTTGTGGCGGCGGCGCGGCGTGTACGCCATCGGCAGTGTGTTGAATCGCTCGCGCGCGAGCGCGCAAGCGGCGGTGGCGCTGATCGGCGCGGGCGAGGCTTGTGATGAAATCCCGGCGATGGGCGCGGCCCACGCGTGGCTGATCGCCACGCCGGATGGGCAGATCGCCGGCAGCGCCGCGCGGCTGGCGGCGAGCGGCGTAACGCGCGCGGGTGATGTGGTGTTTCATTTAAGCGGTGCGCTGGCCTCGGGCATTTTGCGTGAACATCTGCCGCCGCCGGTGGCGGTTGCGAGCGTGCACCCCCTGAAGAGTTTTGCCGATGCGCGGGCCGCGGCCGAAAGTTTTACCGGAACCTGGTGCGCCGCCGAGGGCGACGATGGCGCGCTCGCGCTATTGACGCCAGCGTTTGAAGCCATCGGCGCACGCGTCACGCGCATTGCACCGCAAAACAAAACGCTCTATCACACGGCAAGCGTCATCGTGTGCAACTATCTCACCGCGTTGATGGAAGCGGGGCTGCGGTGCTACGAACAAGCGGGTTTATCGCGTGACACCGCGGCGTCGATGATGGAACCGCTGGTGCGCGAAACGGTGGACAATGTGTTTAAACTCGGCACGGCGAAAGCGCTGACCGGCCCGATTGCGCGCGGGGACCATGCGGTGGTGGCACGCCAACTCGAGGTGCTGCGTACATTCGATCCGCGTATCGCGGAACTTTATCGCGCGCTGGGCGTGATCGCCGCGCAACTTGCGAAAACGCAAGGCGGCGCGGGTGCCGGTGCGCTGGAAACTTTACAAAAACTGCTCGACGGCAACAAACCAGCGGGAGCCTGACGTGTTCGACATTCAGCGGTATCCGTATATGTGCTTTGTGCGCTTCGATTTGGTCAACAAGGAATTCGACCGTCTGTTCAACCAATATTACGACGATCACATTCAGGAGCTCGCCGACAAGCCGGGCTACTCGACCGCCTGGCGCACGCGCGAGCTGCGCGGCGGACCCGTGGTGATGAATGCCGGGCCGCTGGAGCAGGAGTATCAGCAGATTTACGCCATCGCAGACCCCGCGCTGTTTAAATCGTTTCCAAGCCATCCGCCGCCGCCGGTGCCGGAACACGAGCCGTGGCGGCGCGATGTCGGTAATTGGGGGCGCGTGTTTTATCGCGTGCATGATGGGGTGGAAAAAGACCCGCGTGCGGGCCGCTATTGGGCGCGTTGCGAAAGCCGTCGTGTTGCCGCCGCGCATAGCGAATGGCAAACCGCGGGCGCGCGACACCTGCGGCAGGTGTTGGAAAATCTGCCCGGCGTGCACCGCGCGTGGTTGATGCAACACGCGCCGCACCCCGCGCAAATCGGTGCGGATCCGGCGGGCGACGTGTTGATGCTCTACGAACTCGATGCACCGGAGAATCTGTTCGACCCCAGCCTGAATCAAGAGCGCATGCCGTTTAACGCCGGCGCGAACACGTTCGCCGCGCGGCATTTTGCGCATCTGTTGCGTAAGGCCGAGCCGCGGCGTTGAGTCATAAGCCGCCGGCCGCGATCGGCGGCGCGCTACAATAGCGCCCCTTGAATTCGCTTAAACCACAACCACCGTGTCCCTCGAATCACCCATCCGCGCGCAAGTGCTGCGCGGGCTCGCCTTGAATCGCACGCCGGGATATCACTACATCGGCAATTTCCTCGATTTTTCGTTTGACCACGTCGCCGAGCGCGACCTGCGCCTGCGCATGGCGGTCGGGCCGCATTGCGCGCAGCCCGACGGCAGTGCGCACGCCGCGGCGGTGGCGGTGTTCGCCGACATCGCGCTATCGTCCAGCGTGCGCGCCGGGCACACGCCGGCATCCCGGCTCGCCACCGTGCAGATGAATCTGCAGTTTACCGGCACGCCGGCCACCGGGTGCCTGCATGCACATGCCGCGCTGCAAGGATATGTGCGCAACATCACCAGTTGCCAGGCCGCGACCCAGGTCACCGTCACCGCGCGGGAGCATCCCGTGTGTTTCGGTTACGGCACGTTCATGGTGCTCGATCCGCCCAAGGGCGTGGCACTTTACGCGATGGCGCATCGCCAATGGAGCGAAGGCGACATCACGCCGCTGGCGGAAACTGAATTAACGCGCGAGGAGCGCAAGGTGCTCACGTTGGCGGACGCGGCCTTGGTGGAAACGAAGGGCCACGCGTTTTTTCGGCGTTTTCTGGGGTATGAGACGCACGTCATCAAGGGCGGCGCCGCGGGCGTGCTCAACAACGGGCCGCATGTGGCCAATCGCGTCGGGCACTTGCAGGGCGGTATCACCATGGCGCTGGGCATCGCCACGGCCGAGACCGCGTTGCCGCCGACGTGGCTGTTAAGCGCGGTGACCGCGTGGTACATCAGCCCCGGCGAAGGGCGCGTGATCAAAGCGCGCTCGAAGGTGATTCACCACGGGCGTTTGACCGCGGTGGTACGCACCGAAATTTTCGGCAAAAACAAGCGCCGGGTGATGGAAATGATCACCACGCACGCGCATAAGTCGCAGCCGGCTTAAGCTCGCGCGATGGCGTTACGAACCACATCGGGCAAGCACGAGGATTTTCGCAAAGGGCGCGGCGCGGCCCTCAATCCCGAAGGACGCTTTGAGAAAACCGGGCGCGAGGCGTTTGATGACGGTTGGGCGCATGACAAGGCGGAAAACGAGCGCGCGCTAAAAACCCAAATTATCGAGGAAAAAGCCGCCTCGATCATCTCGCGCAACAACTCGCCCGACATTCCGTTTACGCAGTCGATCAACCCCTATCAAGGCTGCGAGCACGGCTGTTCTTATTGCTATGCGCGGCCGACGCACGCGTATCGCAATTTGTCGCCGGGCATCGATTTCGAGACGCGCATTTTTGCCAAGGTTAACGCGGCGTCGTTGTTGCGCAAGGAATTATCCAAGCCTGGTTATAAGTGCGAGGTGATTTCACTCGGCGCCAATACCGACGCGTATCAGCCCGCCGAGCGCAAGTTGGGGATCACGCGCGGCATTCTTGAAGTGTGCGCCGAGTTTAATCAGCCGGTGGGCATCGTCACCAAAAACGCCCTGGTCGAACGTGATCTCGACATCCTGGCGCGGATGTCGCGGCAACGTCTGGCAAACGTGTTTATCTCGGTGAACAACCTCGATCACGACATCGCGCGCCGCCTGGAGCCGCGCTGCTCGGCCCCGGCGCGCCGTTTGCAAGCGGTGCGCGCGTTGGCCGATGCCGGCGTACCGGTGGGGGTGCTGGTGGCGCCGGTGATTCCGTTTATGAACGACGATCAAATCGAAGCGGTGCTGCAAGCCGCGTATGAAGCCGGCGCAACCCAAGCCGGTTATGTGCTGCTGCGCCTGCCGTACGAAGTGAAGACCTTGTTTCGCGATTGGCTCGAACGCCACTATCCGCTCAAAGCCAAACACGTGATGAGCCGCGTGCACGCCATGCGTGGCGGGCGCGATAACGATCCGGCTTTCGTCAGCCGCATGCGCGGCCAAGGCGAGTTCGCCGCGCTGCTCTCAAAACGTTTCGCGATCGCCAAGCGGCGCATCGGCTTTGACGCACGTGATCGCATGCAACGCAACAGCACGCTCGACACCACGCGGTTTCGCGTGCCCGGCGCGGTGAGCGGGCAGCTTGCGTTGTTTTAGGGGTGAATATAAGTTATTGATTTTATTTTATTTTTTTGATATACGGCTTTTTCCGCAACATTTTCGTGTAAAACGGGTGGGTCCGGTCGAGTAACCCGCTGCCAGGGCGGGCAAGCGGCGGTCTGAAGCCAAGATGACTAGCGCGGGCTGCGCAAACGCCTGCGCCCACCTTGGCAGCGCAATGGGCGCCCTTTGGTGGCTTTGGTGGCCTTTGCGTTGTGATCAACGCCAAACGTGGTGTGCACGGCGTCGGCGTGGTCGTCCGCAACCCACGCGACATGCAAGTGCAATCCCAGCGCCTCGTTTAGAACTCTTTCCAGGACGCCTCGCCGCTCTTAGCGGCGGCGGCCAGCGGCAGGGCGGCCGGCGAAGCGACCCCGAGGCGCGATGCAACCCGCTGTAACGAGCCGGGCAACCCGCCGCTACGCTGCTGCGGTTCGGCAGTGGCGGGCGCGGCGCTCTCGTGTTCGACACCATCGAGCCGAAAGCGTGCCACCGCCGTGACCAACAACTCGGCCTGACCAGCCAGATGTTCGGCCGCGGCCGCGGCTTCTTCCACCACTGCCGCGCTTTCCTGGGTGTTGCCGTCGATCTGCATAATGGCCTGGTTGACTTGCCCGATGCCCGCGAGCTGTTCGCGGCTGCCGTGTGCAATTTCGGTGATCAGCGTGCTCACGCTGCCGACGGCCGTGACGATTTCGTTCATGGTCGCGCCGGCGCTCTCGACTTGTTTCACGCCGTCTTCGACGCGCTGGGCCGATTCCAGTATTAATGCGCGAATTTCCTTCGCCGCTTGGGCCGAACGCTGCGCCAGCGCGCGCACCTCACTCGCCACCACCGCGAAGCCGCGGCCTTGCTCGCCGGCGCGCGCAGCCTCCACCGCGGCGTTAAGCGAAAGGATATTGGTTTGAAATGCGAGACTGTCGATCACGCCCACGATATCGCCGATTTTTTTCGATGATTCCGAAATATTGCGCATGGTCGCCACCACCTTCGTGACCGCGCCGCCGCCTCGCGTCGCCACGTCAGCGGCCGCATTGGCCAGGTGATTCGCCTTTTCCGCGCTTTCGCTGTTTTGTTTAACCGTGGTCGAAATCTGCTCCATGCTCGCCGCGGTTTCTTCGATGCTGGAGGCTTGTTCCTCGGTGCGGGTAGATAAGCCGGTATTGCCCTTGGCGATTTCCCGCGAGGCCGAACTCACGTTCTCGGCGGCCATGCGTATCTCCGTCACGGAATGAGCGGGTCCCAGGCGCA
>Ga0194132_10002204_pt1 | contig 37328 bp, 34 predicted proteins | sample TA2KigOf80mmetaG_FD_148612 | JGI IMG/M metagenome (GOLD analysis project Ga0194132, IMG submission 148612) | Freshwater microbial communities from Lake Tanganyika, Tanzania - TA2015054 Kigoma Offshore 80m | ecosystem: Environmental > Aquatic > Freshwater > Lake | place: Tanzania: Lake...
CACCGCGCGGCGGTGTTGCCGGGGCAGTGCGCCCCAAAAATTCCCTTTTCGCACCGTTTTGCGATGTTCGGATCGAACGGATCGCGTCGATGCTGACGCGGCGAAGCGTATTTCAACAAGTTCCTAGGAAAGTCCTTCCCCGCGGCAGCAGTGCTTCTGTCGCTCCTCTCCCCCGCTTTCGCACAGACCACCGGGCAAATTCTCGGAGTTGTGCAAGATCCCACCGGAGCGGCCATCGCCGGCGCCCGCGTGACGGTGAAAAACATGGACACAAACCTGACGTGGGGCAACACGTCGGGACCGGAGGGCCGCTTCCGCGTGCCGCAACTTCCCGTGGGCTCCTATGAGGTGACGGTGGAGGCGTCCGGCTTCGCCAAGTACGTGCAGGGCCCCCTGGTGCTGCGCCTGAACCAGGACGCCGATCTGACGGTAAAGCTCTCCGTGGCCGGAACCTCGGAGACCATCGCGGTCACCGCCGATGCCCCGCTGATCAACACCACCAACGCCGAGATCGGCGTGAATTTCGACGTCAAGCGTATCACCGAGCTTCCGCTCGCGCCCAATCACAACATCCTGAACCTTGCCCTTTCCGTCGCGGGCGTGAGCCAGCTTTCAACGGGCAACTCCACGTTTGCCGCGGGTGGCGTATCCTTTTCCGTCAACGGCGCGCGCACCCGTTCCAACAACTTCATGCTCGATGGAGGCGACATGAACCAGCCGAGCACTGGCGGCGCCACCCAGGAGATCAACAACCCCGATACCGTGGCCGAATTCCGGCTCATCACGAATCAGTTCCTGGCCGAGTACGGCCGCACGGCGGGCTCTGTTGTCAACGTAGTCACCAAGAGCGGCACCAATGCCTTCCACGGCTCCGGCTACTGGACGATCAATTCGGAGAAGGCCAACTCCCGCAACAACCTCGACAAGCGAACCTTCCCCAGGGCCCCCCGGCGCAATGAGAATTTCTTCGGCGCCACGCTCGGCGGCCCGGTGAAGCAGGACAAGACCTTCTTCTTCGGTTCCATTCTCCGCTGGACCGACCGCCGGGCCGCCAGTGGCACCGCCATCGGCGCCGCGCCCACCCAGGCCGGCAAGGATATCCTGGGCCGCGTGGCGGGTACCCGGCCCCAGGTGAAGGCGCTGCTCGACTTCCTTCCCGCGGCCCAAAGCCAGGCTGGTACGGTGAACCTCAACCTCGCCGGGCAGAACTACGTGGTGCCCACGGGCGTGCTCTCCGGCGCGGCGCCCAACCTGCTCAATGCCTGGCAGTGGTCCGGCCGCATCGATCACCGTTTCAACGACAAGCACAGCATCTTCGGCCGGCTCCAGGGCGACGACCGCGCCAGTATCAGCGGCCAGTCCGTGCCCCCCGGTCTCACGTCGCAATCGCCCGATAAGCGCTGGGTCGCAGTGGTGTCCTTCAACAGCTCCCTCAGCCCCAACGTCTTCAATGAAGTGCGCACCGCGTTCAACCGGCTCAACACAGCTACCATCGCGGCGGACAAGAACGCCGAGAACATCCCTTCCATTGAGGTGTCGCAGCTTGGCCTCACCGGTTTCAACGCCGCCGCCACTCGTACCGCCATCGGTCTGGGTCTGAACCTGCCGCAGTCCGCCGTCTACAACAACTATCAGTTGGTGGACAACATGACGCTCATCCGCGGCTCCCACTCCATGAAGTTCGGCGTGGACCTGCGCCGGCAGGATCAGTTCACGGTCTTCAATCCCACCATGCGCGGCCGTCTGCTTTACCCGACCCTGCAGAACCTGGTGGACGATCTGGCACAGGTGGCGCAGATCAATTCGCCGCTGCCCGGCGTCCCCACCAAGCAGTACTACAAGTACACTGATTACTTCTTCTACCTGCAGGATGAGTGGCGCGTGAAACCGAACTTCACCCTCACCTACGGCGTGCGCTACGAATCGCCCGGCAACTCGTTCAAGTTCCTGCAGGATCTGAACAAGGGCGTTGTCGCCCGGTACAACAACAACCCGGCCTTCCAGATGGATCCGGCTCCGGCGCGCGACAGGAACAACTGGGCGCCCCGCTTCGGCTTCAACTACCGGTTCGGCCAGGGCGGCCCCCTCGGCTTCCTCACCGGAAACGGGAAGATGGTGATGCGCGGCGGCTACTCCCGCACCTACGACATCGTCTTCAACAACATCACGCTCAACGTGTTCAGCTCATTCCCGTTCACGGTGATCACCAATGTTCCGGTGGTGCCTCAGTCCACCGGACCGGCACTGGCTCCCAATGCGTTCGGCATCCTGGACCCCATCCGTGCCGGCCGCGTGGTGCCGCAGGTGGTGAACCCCAGCCAGATCGTCCGGACCATCGCCGATACCGGCTTCCGGGCCCCGGTCTCGGAACAGTTCAGCTTCCAGCTCCAGCGTGAGTTGAACAATGAATGGGCACTCACCGTAGGCTGGGTGGGTACCAAGGGGACGGCGCTCTTCCAGACGATCGACGGCAACCCCACCGTGCCCGGCTCCCGAGGCCAAGTCCGTGTGAATCCGGCTCGCGGCGTCATCCGGCACCGCGCCAACGCGGCGTCGTCCATCTACCACTCGTTGCAGACCTCGCTCGAAAAACGCCTTTCGAAGAACTTCTCCATGGCGATGCACTACACCTGGAGCGCTTTCATCGACGACGCCTCTGAGATCTTCAACAGTTCCGTGGCGGGCGAAGTGGCCGTGCCTCAGGACTCCTACAACCGGCGCTTCGACCGCGGCCGCTCCACCTATGACCGCCCGCACCGCTACGTGGTCAACGGCGTCTGGGAGGTGCCCTTCATGCGCGATCAGAAGGGTCCGCTCGGGCGAATCCTCGGCGGGTGGCAGGCCAGCGGCTTCCTCACTTTCCAGTCGGGCTCGCCCTTCTCTCCGCTGGATGGCGCCGACCCGGGCAACCGCCTCACCGGCATCGACGGCCTGGTGGGCAACTCCATCCGGCCCCACGTGAACACCAACCTGGACCTGGCCCGCATGAACGTCGCCGAAATCCTCCGCGCCGGAGGCCGGTCGCTGTTCACCGCCGCCAGCGCCGCCAACCCCATCGGCAACGCGGGCCGCAACATCCTGCGCGCCGACGGCATCGGCAACGTCGACCTCTCGCTCACCAAGAACTTCAAGGTGATCGAAGGCCACAACTTCCAGTTCCGCATGGAGATGTACAACGCCACCAACACCCGCAACTTCGGCATCCCCGAAGCCCGCGTCAATACGGCGGCGTTCGGCAACCAGTGGCTCACCGATGGCGGCAACCGCCGCATCGTGTTCGGCCTGCGCTACACGTTCTAGAAAGACGGCTAAAAAGACGAATCTTCCGGTTCGTTTTTCGAATCCAATAGGGAGTATGCGGCGCGGCTTGGACAACCCGTTCAAGCCGCGCTTGTTTTGCATTGCGCTGCTTGCGTAGTAAAATAGTGACTTCGAGGGAGAACACGTCATGTTGCAGCTCAGCGAAAAGGCAGTGGAAAAGGTCCAGGAGATTCTGGACACGCAGGAACCCAAGCCGGCCGGTCTTCGGATCTCGGTGGTGGGCGGCGGATGCTCCGGCTTCCAGTATTCAATGGCTTTCGAAAATGCGCCGGGGCTTCTGGATAAGACCTATCATTTCAGTGGCTTGAAGGTCTTCATCGATCAGGCCAGCATGCTCTACCTGGATGGCGCCGAGGTGGACTATGTCGATTCGTTCGAAGGCTCCGGATTCAAGTTCAACAACCCGAACGTGAAGTCCACGTGCGGCTGTGGGAGTTCGTTCAGCGCCTGAGGCCGGCGCTTTAATCCAGGCCCGATAAGAACATCTCAGAAACGGCTGGGATGCTCGGGAAGGCGGTGAAAATCCGCCACTGCCCCGCAACTGTGAGCGCCACGTGGTTCGTGCCGCGACGGTCACTGCCCGGAACAAGGGTGGGAAGGCCGCCGCAATCAAGGCCGGCGCAAGTCAGGAGACCGGTTCCTCCGTCGCCAATGAGGTGCGTTCCGAAGGGGAATCGCACACATGATACGCTACGCGTTCATTCTGGTTTCCGCCGCGCTCGCGCGGGAGACGCTGGCTCAACAAGCCATCCAGGGACGGGTCACCGGTTCGGATGGCCTTTCTATTTCCGGAGCCCGCGTTGCCTGCGGCGCTCACAGGACCACCACCAACACCGAGGGCCGCTTCACGATGAACGCCGGCCGCTGCCAGGCCTCGATCTCCATGGAGGGCTTTGAAACCCGCCGGCTGGCGCTGGCCCCCGGCCCGGAGACGTCCATCCGCCTCAGTCTGGCCCCAGTCACCGAACGCGTAGTGGTCACCGCCCTACGGTCGGAAGTGAACCTGGAAGAGGCCGGCGCGGCCGGCAACGTCATCACCCGCGAACTCATTGAGCAGAAACAGCAGCCCATGGCGTTCGAACTGCTGCGCGACCTGCCGGGGCTCCAGGTGGCCCACACCAGCCGTTTCGGCGGCCTCACCCAGGTCTACACGCGCGGCGCGCAACGCACCGGCACCCTGGTCACCGTGGACGGCATGCCCGTCAACGACCCCGGCGGCGAACTCAACCTGGCCCACTATTCCACCGGCGACATCGATCGGGTGGAGGTGGTGCGCGGCCCCCAGAGTTCCTTCTTCGGCGCCGAAGCCGCCGCGGGTGTCATCCAGCTTTTCACCCGCCGCGGCGACCCCGAGCAAACCCGTCCCCATGGAACCCTCTCCTACGAGCGCGGCAACTTCAAGACGGACCGCTGGATCGCCAACCTCACCGGCGGCAACGGCGGCGCGCTCGACTACTCGCTCACAACAGAGCAACTCCACACCATCGGCCAGTTCCCGAACGACGCCTATCGCAACACCACCGGCAGCGGCAATATCGGTTACCGGATCCGCCCCACCGCCCAACTGCGCGGCACCTTCCGCTCCTTTGACAGCCACGTCGGTCTGCCCAATCGCGTCGCCTACGGCACCATCGATCACGACGCTCACAACGATGACCGGGACTACAACGCAACCATTCGCCTGGAAACCGTGGGACCCGTCTTCAGCCAGCGGGCCGCGTTCGGCTACCATCGCCTGCAAAGCGCCTACACGGACCGTAAGACCGACGGCCCGTATCGCATCGCGGCGCTGCTTCGCGACGTCACCACGCCTCGCCCGCGCACCTATCTGGCCGCCCTGGTCGACCCCGCGCTGGCCGCCACCGCTCCGCCCCCGCCCGGCCATCGCTACGCCGTCCGCAATGTCACGCTCTTTCCCTTTTCAAGCGTCACCGAAGCGGAACGCGCCAACTTCGACTATCAGGGCACCGCCACCACTGCCCGGGGAAGCACCGTTTTCGGTTATGAGTTCGAACGCCAGGCCGGCCAGATCTCAACCACTCCCGTCAACCGCAAGAACCACGGCGGCTTCCTGCACCAGAACTGGAACGCGGGCCGGCTCTTTCTTTCCGGCGGCGCGCGGCTGGAACAGAACAGCGTCTTCGGCCGCAAGTTCACTCCCCGGGGAGCCGCCAGTTTCCGCCTCACGCCATCCACGTACCTGCGGGCCAGCGCCGGGCACGGCATTACCGAACCCACGCTGCTCCAGTCCTTTGCCCGCGAACAGTTCTTCGTGGGCAATCCCAACCTGCGCCTGGAACGCACCACCACCGTGGACGGCGGCGTGGTTCAGGAAATGGCCAACCGCCGCGTCCGCCTGGAAGCAAGTCTCTTCCACAATCGCTTCCAGGACCTGATCGTTTTCGTCACCCGCGGCAACACCAGCACGTGGGATAACGTCGAACGCAGCCGCGCCCGCGGCGTCGAAGTCTCAGGCCAGGCCCGCCTGCTTCGGGTCGTCACCGTCGCCGGCGCCTACACCCGCCTGTGGACGCGCATTGACCTTGCCACCAACCCCACGTCGTTCTTCTCGGGCACGGGCCAGGAGTTGCCGCGGCGGGCGGCGAACACCGGGTCCGTCAGTGTCTCCGTAGCACCCCGCCGGTGGTGGATTCATGCCGGCGCGTACTTCGTCGGCGAACGGCAGGATATCGACAACTTCGGCGCAACGCGCAACCCCGGCTTCCGCAACGTCTACGCGGGCGGCGCATGGCGGCTTTCGCCGCACACCGAGCCCTTCCTCCGTGTGGACAATCTTCTTAACCAGCGGTGGCAGGAGATCCTGGGCTACACCAATCTGGGACGGTCCACAAGGGCCGGAGTTCGCGTAAAGTGGTAGCCGCCGAGAGATAATCACGGGGATGGCCAAAGCGATCTTTGTCGGCGGAACCGCGTCGCACGCCGGCAAGAGCTGGATGACCGCGGCTATCTGCCGTTACCTCTACCGCCGCGGCCTTCGCGTGGCGCCATTCAAGGCGCAGAACATGTCGAACAACTCGTTCCCCTGCGCCACGGGGGGCGAGATCGGGCGGGCTCAGGTGGCCCAGGCGGAAGCCTGTGGCATCGAGCCCACAACCGACATGAATCCCATTCTGCTTAAGCCCAGCGCCGACACGCGGAGCCAAGTGGTTCTGAACGGCCGCATCTGGCGCTCCCTGCCGGCGGCCAGCTACTACCAGCAGTTTGACTTCCTGTTGGGACAGGTGCTGGATGCCTATGAACGCCTCAGCCGCGCCTACGAGGTCATCGTGATCGAAGGCGCGGGCAGCATGGCCGAGCTCAACCTGCGGGGGACGGATCTGGTGAACTTCGGCCTCGCCACGCGCATCAACGCCCCCGTGCTTCTGGTGGGAGACATCGACCGCGGCGGCATCTTCGCCTCCCTCATCGGCACGGTCGAACTGGTGGAGCCCGCCGAACGCGACCTCATCCGGGCCCTCGCCGTGAACAAGTTCCGAGGTGACATCAATCTCTTCCTGAACGGTGTCGAAATGATCGAGAAACGCACCGGCAAGCCGAACCTCGGCGTCTTCCCCTACGCCCGGGACATCCATCTCGACGAAGAGGACGGCGTCAGTCTTGAACGCGCTCACAAGGGCCCCAGCGACATGGCCATTGTCGCCCTGCCGCGCATCTCGAACCTCACCGACTTCCGTCTTCTCCAGGACGCCCGCTGGATACGCCACCCGGTGCCGGGCTTCTACGAGTGGATCTTCCTGCCCGGCACCAAGAGCACCGCCGAGGATCTCGCCTGGCTCCGATCCACCGGGCTGGCCGATTGGCTTCTGGCGCAGCACGAAGCGGGAGCCAACATCGTGGGCATCTGCGGCGGCTATCAGATGCTTGGCGAATCGGTCGAGGACCCCTACGCCGTCGAATCCGCCAACGCCTTCGTCGCCGGTCTCGGCCTGCTGCCCATCCGCACCGTGATGGCGCGCGAAAAGGCCACCATTGCCGTTGAAGCGCAAACTCCGGGCGGCGCCGTCTTCCGGGCCTATGAGATCCACATGGGCCGCACCACGACGCCCCCTGGAGCCCAGCCGTTCGCCAGCGTGAACGGGCTTCCGGAGGGGCTGCGGCACCGCCGCTGCATTGGAACTTACCTGCACGGAGCTCTTGAGGATGCGGCCGTGCTCAGCGAACTGCTCGGGCGGCCCATCGAACCGCCTCCGCCCCGTGAGGAGTCCTATGACCGTCTGGGCGAATGGTTCGCCGCTCATGCCGATATCAAGCGGTTCGAGGAGCTTTTTCTGGGATGAGGCCCGCTTCCCTTGTCCACGTCACGTGCCTGCTGGCGGCCGTGGCTTCGCTCTGGGCTCAGCCGCGCCGAATCGTCTCCACCGCGCCCAGCATCACCGAAGCACTCTTCGCCCTGGGCTTGGGTGACCGTGTCGCCGGTGTCACGCAGTACTGCCACTTCCCGCCCGAAGCTCTGAGGCTGCCCAAAATCGGCAGTTTCCTTCAGCCCAACATCGAACTGGTGCTGTCGCTCAAGCCGGACCTGGTGGTCATCCAGAAAAACCCCGTCAATCTCAAGGCGCGGCTTGAAGGCGTGAACCTCCCAGTGCTCGAGATCGACAATGAACGTCTGGCGGGGATCTACACCTCGCTGCGAACGCTGGGCGCCGCCACAGGCACGGCCGGAAAGGCCGGACAACTGGTGGCCGGCATGGAAGCGTCGCTCGCCGCCATCCGGGTGCGCGCCGCGCGCCGCCCCGCCCGCAAGATCATGTTCATCGTGGGCCGTTCGCCCGGCCGCCTGGAAGGGTTGGTCGCCGTGGGGCGCGCCAATTACCTGAACGAACTCCTCACCATCGCCGGTGGCGTGAACATCTTCGCGGAGGCTCTCTCGGCCTACCCTAAAGTGACACTCGAGGACGTTCTGTCGCGCAACCCCGATGTCATCATTGACATGGGCGATATGTCGGAGACCACCGGAGTTACGGACAGCCACAAACGGGCCGTGGTGGACCTCTGGAAACGCTATCCCACGCTCGCGGCGGTGAAAAACGGGCGAGTCTTTGCCGTCGCCGCCGACATCTTCGTCGTGCCCGGCCCTCGCGCGGTGGAGGCAGCCGCGGAGTTCGACCGGATGCTCCAATGAAGCTTCGCGCCATCCGCGCCGGCTACAGCGGCAATCCGGTTCTGCATGGCATCACGCTCGATTTCGCGCCCGGTGAGTTCGCTGCCATTGCCGGTCCGAACGGCGCGGGCAAGTCCACGCTGCTTTCCATCCTGGCCGGACTTTTCCCGCGCCATGAAGGCGAATGCAGCCTCGATGGACGCCCGGTCCCCGAGTGGCCCCGCGGTGAATTTGCCCGTTCCGTCGCTTTTGTCCCCCAGAGCGTCCGCATCGACTTTCCTTTCACCGCCCGTCAGGTCGTCCTGATGGGCCGCGCACCCTTCGCCGATGGTCTTTTCGAGTCCGAAGCGGACCATGAGGCCGCCCGCCGCGCCATGGCTCTGACGGACACGCTCGCCTTCGCCGCACGCGATTTCAGAAGCCTCAGCGGCGGCGAAAAGCAGCGCGTTGTCCTGGCATCCGCGTTGGCCCAATCTCCGCGTGTTCTCCTGCTGGATGAGCCGGCCACGTTCCTCGACCTCAAACACCAGGTGAGCATCTACACTCTGCTTCGCCACCTTGCCAGTTCGGGGATCCTGGTTATCGCCGTCACCCACGATCTCAATCTCGCCTCGGCCTTCGCCTCACGCCTCATCCTGCTGCATCAGGGCCGCATCGCCGCCGATGGTCCGCCCGTGGACGTGCTGACGGAAGCCAACATCCAGGCGGTGTTCGACACTCCGGCACGGGTGCACCGTCTGGAAGACCGGTCGTGGCTGGTATATGGATAAACCGCGCGCAGTCGCCGCCATTTCCGCCGCCGCCGCCATCGCCTTGCTGGCTTCCGTGCTCGCCCCCCTGGCCGGCTCATCCAACATCAGCCTGGAAGCGGCGTTCCAGGGCATCTCTCCCCACCACGAGATCTTCTTCCAGGCGCGCCTCCCGCGCGTTCTTCTCGCGTTACTCACAGGCGGCGCGCTGGCCGCCTCGGGGGTCCTGTTCCAGTCCCTGCTTCGCGACGCGCTGGCAACACCCTATACTCTGGGCATCTCAAGCGGAGCCTCCCTGGGCGCCGTCACCGCCATCTGCTTCGGCTGGGCCGGAGGCGTCTGGCTGGCCTCCTTCCTTGGCGCCGTCATCGTTCTTGTAGCTGTGCTCGCGCTGGCCCACGAAGGGCGGCGGATGTCGCCCTTCACGCTGCTGCTGGGCGGTGTGACCATCAACAGCATCTGCCTTGCCGCCATTCTGTTCCTCCAGAACATCACCACCTTCGGCCGGTCGCTCGCCATCGTGCGCTGGCTCATGGGCTCCATCGATCAGGTGGAATACTCCGTGCTGGCCGCCCTTGCGGCCGCCATTCTGCCTGTCACCGCGTATACCTTTCTTCGCGCGCGCGACTGGAACCTGCTGGCGGCCGGCGAAGAGTGGGCCGCCTCGCGCGGCGTGCCCGTGCGCCGGGCGATGCTCACCGGCTATCTGGCGGGTTCGTTCCTGACAGGTCTGGTCACGGCCTTCGCCGGCCCCATCGGATTCGTCGGCCTGATTGTGCCCCACGCCCTGAGGCTGGCCCTGGGCGCCGATCACCGAGTCCTGCTGCCGTGTTCGTTCCTGCTGGGCGCCGCGTTTCTTGCTCTCTGTGACGCCGTATCGCGCACCTTGCTGGCCCCGGGGGAGATCCCCGTCGGCGTCATCACCGCGCTCATCGGCGGCCCGGTCTTTATCTGTATGCTGCGCCGGAGAGCCCGCTCATGAGACGGTTCCTCGGCGCCGTCCAAATGCTCACCGTGGTTCCCGTGCTCACACGCACCGCGCCACCCGGACAGTGCGCGGCCTTTTACCCTCTGGTGGGCGCGCTCACCGGCGCCGTAGGCGGTGGTGTCTACTGGCTGCTGCGCCACGCACTGGCCCCGGAACTGGCCGCGCTGTTCACCGTGGCCTTCTGGGTGCTGATCACTGGAGCTCTACACGAAGACGGCCTGGCTGATTGCGCCGACGCATTCCGCGCGGGCCGCTCCAGGGACCGCATTCTGGAGATTCTCAAGGATCCGCGCGTCGGCGCCTTCGGGGCGCTCGCTCTCATCCTCTCCGTGGGCCTTCGCGCTCGGGCCCTGGCTGAGATTTCCGGCCATCCGGTGGTGGCGATGGCCGCTGTGCACGGCATCGCGCGGGCGGTTATCGTCGCCCTCGCCTGGCTTACGGCGCCCGTTCCAACGGGATCGGCCTTCGTCTTCGCCCGCGATCTCACGACGCCCGCCGCCCTGGCCGCCATCGCCCAGGGAGCCGCCCTCAGCCTGCTGCTCGGACGCCAGTGGTTCCTCGCGCTGGCGCTGGCCTACCTTGCCGTTCTGCTTTCCAGGTTCTATTTCGAGCGCCGGATTCAGGGCATCAATGGCGATTGCCTTGGCGCCACCGAGCAGATCTGCGAGATCCTGTTGTTGGCCCTACTGACATGCCAAAACTGTACCTGGTGAGGCATCTCGAACCGGAGGGCGCCGGGCGGCTGCTTGGCGCCTCGGACCCTCCGCTCGCCCCGGGTGCGCGCTTCGCAGGAAATCTCGAAGCCGAGATCATCTATTCCAGCCCGCTGCGCCGCGCCCGCCAGACCGCGCTCCAACTCGGCGACTGGGTGGAGATCCTGCCGGAACTGGCTGAAATTGGCCTGGGCGCCTGGGAGGGCCTCACCTGGGCTGAGGTGGAGCAGCAAGACCCCGCGCTCGCCGCCGCCAAGCTCAAGGACTGGTTCAGCGTCATCCCGCCCGGGGGCGAACCCTACGAGCCCTTCCGGCGCCGCGTGGCTCGCGCCGTCGACCGCTTCCGCCTGGGGCCCTTCCCTGCCGTCGCCGTCGCCCACCTGGCCGTCAACGCCGAAATCGGCCGCATCCTCGCCGGCCACAACCCTGCTGTGTTCCGCCAATTCTACGGAGAAGTCTTCGAATATGAACTCTGAAGCGAAGGAGCCCTGCTCATGCCCCGGAGCGTAGCCGCTCAAGTGGAGCAGCGGCTGAACTCCCTCACCAAGCCCACCGGCAGCCTTGGCCGGCTGGAGGAGATGGTGGTCCACTATTGCCGCATCAAGGGCAATCCCATGCCGCCCATGCCGCGCAAGGGTATGTTCGTTTTCTGCGGCGACCACGGCGTCACGGAAGAAGGAGTGAGCGCTTACCCGCGTGAAGTCACGCGCCAAATGGCGGCCAACTTTGAAGGCGGCGGCGCGGCCATCAACGTTCTTTGCCGGCACTATGCCATCGACGCCCGTTTCGTCGATTGCGGCATTGGCCGGCCCACACGCAATCTGGTCCGCGAACCGGCCATGACGCCCGCTGAGACCGCCGAATCCATCGCGCTGCGCCGCCGTATGGCACGTGAAGCAGCCGAGAAGTTCGATGCCGCGGGCATCGGTGAAATGGGCATCGGCAACACCACGCCGGCCGCCGCGCTGTTTTCCGTCTTTGCCGGACTGCCGCCTTCGCAAACCGCCGGGCGCGGCAGCGGGCTGGACAACCGGATGCTGCTCCACAAGATCGCGATCATCGAGAAAGCCATCGCCCTGCACCAGCCCGACGCGGCCAACCCCATGGCTGTCCTGGCCGCGCTGGGCGGGCGCGAGATCGCCGCCATGACCGGTTTCATTCTGGGCGCCGCCCACACCGGGCTTGCCGTGGTATTGGATGGCTTCATCGTCTGCACCTCCGCTCTTGTAGCCTGGCGCATCGACCCCACGTGTCTCAACAACGCCATCTTCTCTCACTGCTCCGCGGAGACCGGACACGGCCGCCTGCTTGACCACCTGGGCGTCACCGCTTACTTCGGCTTCGGCATGAGGCTGGGCGAAGGCAGCGGCGCCGCCGTGATGCTGGGCCTGCTGGACACCGCACTGCGCCTGTACCGGGAAATGGCCACGTTCGAGGAGGCGAAGGTCGCCGAAAGGGTACAATAGGGGCGTAGACCCTCCTTCCGTAGGAACCCCGTTGATCAATAAGCTGGTTATCGAGAATCTGAAACACCGGCCTGCGCGCACTCTGCTCAGCGTTCTGGCCATCGGCGTCGAAGTGACGCTGGTGCTCACCCTGGTGGGCCTCAGCCACGGCATGCTCGACGACTTCGAAAAGCGGTCCCGCGGCGTGGGGGCGGACGTCATCATCCGGCCGCCCGGCTCCTCTGTCTTCAGCATGAGCACGGCGCCCATGTCCGACAAGCTGGTCCCCTTCTTTGCCTCGCAACCGAACGTTGCGCAGGCCATCGGAGTGATCACTCACACGCTGCCGGGCCTTTTCGGCAGCGTCACCGGCATCGACCTTGCTTCGTTCAACACCATGAGCGGCGGCTTCCGCTTTCTGGAAGGCGGCCCGTTCCGCAAGGATGACGACGTCATCGTCGACGAATACTACGCCCGCCAGGGCAAGCACCAGGTGGGCAAGTGGATTGAACTGGCCAACCGCAAGTGGCAGATCTGCGGCATCGTCGAATCCGGCAAGATGTCGCGCCTGTTCGTTCAACTGCCCGTGCTGCAGGACCTGTCGGGCAACAAGGGCAAACTCAGCCAGATTTACCTTCGCGTGAACGGCCGCGCCAACGTCGATCCGCTGGTGAAACAGCTCCGTGAGACACCGTCGCTCAAGGATTACCAGATCTACTCACTGGAAGAGTTCACCTCCCTCATCTCCATCAACAACGTGCCGTGGCTCACGCCGTTCATCCGCGTGATCGTCGGCATCGCCGTGATCGTCGGCTTCATCGTCGTGTTCCTTTCCATGTACACCGCCGTGCTGGAACGTACGCGCGAGATCGGCATTCTGAAGTCGCTGGGCGCCTCTCCGGCGCTGATTGTCAACCTGTTGGCGCGGGAGACCACGCTGCTCGCCATTCTCGGCTCCGGCGCCGGCATCGGCTTCAGCTATGGAACACGCTGGCTCATCCAGACCCTGGTGCCCGCCTCGCTCCAACAGGCCATCGTCTATGAGTGGTGGCCCATTGCCGCCGGCATCGCGGTGGCCGGGGCTCTGGTGGGGGCACTCTACCCGGGCTTCAAGGCGGCGCGGCAGGATGCCATTCAGGCGCTTGCGTACGAATAGGACCCACGCATGAGCGCTTCACCCATCATCCGCATTCGCGATCTCCGCAAGACTTACCGCACCGGTGACGTCGAAGTGCATGCCCTGCGCGGTGTCGATCTGGATATCCCGCGCGGCGAATTCGTTGCCATCGTGGGCCCCTCGGGTTCCGGAAAGTCCACGCTGTTCCACATCCTGGGCGGCCTCACCGGGCCCACCGCCGGCACCATTCACATCGATGGCAAAGACCTGTTGGGTCTCACCGATGCCCAGCGCACGGAGATGCGCAAGTCCACTGTCGGGTTCGTTTTTCAGAAGTACAACCTGCTGCCCACGCTCACCGCCGAAGGCAACATTGAGATCGCCCGCTACATCTCCGGCCGGAACGGCGGCTGGGATAGCCAGTTCCGCCAGATCCTCGACCTTTTGGGCATCTCGGGCCGGCTCCACCACAAGCCCCGCGCCATGTCGGGCGGCGAACAGCAGCGCGTCGCCATCGCCCGCGCGCTGGTCAATCATCCGGCGATCCTGCTTGCCGATGAGCCCACCGGGAATCTCGATACCGAGAACTCAAATGCGGTGCTTGGCATCCTGCGCGACCTCAATCATCGCGCCGGCCAAACCATCCTCATGATCACCCACAACCCGGAGGCCGCCGCCTTCGCCGATCGCGTCATCCGCATGCGTGACGGACGTATCGAAGCCTGACATCTCCATGAAGCGAATTCCGCTCCAGACCTCCATTGAAGAGGGCAAGGACCGGCAGGTGGACCTGCTTTTTGAAGGGCCTCGCCAGAAGCTGATTCAGATTACGCTCCGCAACGGATGCACACTTCCCAGGCACACCGCCCCCATGCCCATTACCATCCAGGGCATCGCCGGCCATGGAACTCTCCTGGCGGGTGACCACCCGGAGTCGATCGCCCTGGGCCCTGGGGTTCTGGTGACCCTCGAACCCAATGTGCCGCACGAGATTCAGGCGAGCCCCGAGGTCTCCTTTCTTCTGACGCAGTTTACCGCCAACTGATTCCCCCACCGGGGCCACCCACCGGAGACTAGATCGTGTCATGGCCGGCCGGGCCGGTTATAATCGGACGCATGGCTACCAGGCGTCACCTCCTCAAGTCCATGGCTGCCGGCCCCCTTGCCGCCGGCGCGGCCAACGCCGCCACAACCCGTTCGGCGGAGAAGTCCGGCGGCTCCATCTACGCCCGGCTCGGCGTGAAGCCGGTGATCAATGGCGTGGGCGTGGTCACGGTGCTCGGCGGCTCCATCATGCCGCCTGAAGTGGTCCAGGCCATGAATGAGGCTTCGCAGTGGTTCATTCCCCTGCCCGAACTCCACAAGAAGGTAGGCGCCCGCATCGCCGAGCTTCTCAAGGTGGAAGGCGCCATGGTCACCTGCGGAGCCGCGTCCGCCATCCAGGTGGCCGCCACGGTCTGCATCACCCGCGGTGATCAGAAGAAGCTCCAGCAGTTGCCCTCCACCGAGGGCCTGCGGTTTGAAGTGGTCCAGCAGAAGACCCACCGCAGCGGCTATGAGCAGCAGATGCTCGCCGCCGGCGCCCGCATCGTGTGGGTGGAAACGCGCGAGGAAGCCGAGCGCGCCATCGGTCCCAACACGGCCATGATGTTCTTCCTCAACAAGGCGGAACCGATGGGCGCCATCAAGCGTACCGAATGGATCGAACTCGGCAAGAAGCACGGCATCCCCACGTTCAACGATGCCGCCTCCGACGCCACGCCCCGCGAGAACCTGTGGAAGTACGTCCACGAGGGCTTCGATCTGGTGGCTTTCTCGGGCGGCAAAGCGCTGCTCGGCCCCCAGGCCAGCGGCCTGCTGCTGGGCAAGAAGGACCTGATCGAAGCGGCCATGCTCTCCCTTAGCCCCTATGGCGGCGTCGGACGCGGCATGAAGGTGGGCAAGGAGGAGATGGTGGGTCTGCTCGCCGCCGTCGAGCGCTACCTGAAGGTGGACCACGAAGCCGAAATGCGCGAACTCGGCCGGCGCGTCACCGAAATGACCACCGTTCTCAGCAGCATCGACGGCCTGAAGCTTGAGCGGCACGTACCCCAGATCGCCAACGAAGTGCCCCACCTGGCCATCGAGTGGGACGAAACGAAGATCAAGGCCACCTCGCAGCAGATCACGGAGAAGCTCCGCGAAAACGACCCGCCCATCCACATCCAGCGGCCCGGCGAAGGACGTCTTCTCATTTCCGTCTGGATGATGCGGGGAACCGAACACCGCATCGTCGCCCGCCGCCTGGCCGAACTCTTCCGCGCCGGCTGATAGGGTTTCATTCAGACTCCCCGCGGACCGGCCGATATGCTCGGCATGGTCGAGACTGCATTAGACAGCGAGATCGTCTACCACCAGTTCAACCGCCTGATCGGCGAACTGCTCAAAGGCACCATCAACCGCAACGTGTTCCAGCCCTGGGAGATCACTCTTCTGCTGGACATTGATTCCTGCCAGTTGGACGAGAAACGGAAGCGCGACATCCTGGTCCGTTACCAGAAAGCGGTCCACAAACAGTTGGGCCGCGGCAGTTCGACGCCCATCACGATGTCGGAATTCCTTCAGACGGTGCGCTCGCGTTCTACGGTATCCTGAACCTCAGGGAGTGGATTGTCCATGGGATGTGGTAGCGGAATGACCTTTGCGGCCGGTAGCGAACGGCCGAATCGTACCGGCAGACGCGTTTTTTGCGTCAAGTTCCAGAAAGAAATGTACGGCCTCGACGAGTCACCGTTCGACAATCACCCCATCGGGCAGCGCATCTTCGACAACGTCTCCATGGAGGCCTGGAAACTCTGGCTGGAGCACATGAAGATGATCATGAACGAGTACCGGCTCAACCTCGGCACGCAGGAGCATCAGGAGTTCCTCATCGGCCAGATGGAGCAGTACTTCTTTGGCGAAGGCGCGGCATTCCCGGCCGGCTACGTCCCCCCCAAGTCCAAGAACTAGCGCGCCCGCTCCGCCGCATCCCGCGGCTGAGCGTTCGACCCAACCCATGATCAGCAAGAAGATCCGGAAACTGGTGGAGGAGCGCGAACACAAGCGCGGCATCCTGGTGGCCTTTGAAGGCCCGGACGGCTCCGGCAAGACCACCCAGCGCAAGCTCTTCAAGGACTGGCTCAAACAGCAGGGCCACCAGGTGGTCACCACCAAGTGGAACTCCTCCAAGCTCATCAAGCCCCTGGTGAAGGCGCGCAAGAGCCTGCGTGCCCTCAGCCCCAGCGAGTTCTGCCTGCTGCACGCCGCCGACTTCCGCCATCGCCTGGAGAACGACATCCTGCCCGCACTCTGGGAAGGCAAGGTGGTCATCGCCGACCGCTACCTCTTCACCGCCCTCGCCCGCGACGTGGTCCGCGGCATGGAACTCCACTGGGTGCTCAACGCCTACGCCCCCCTGTTCTGGCCGGACATGGTTTTCTACTTCTCCGTGTCGCCGGAAACCTCCGGGCGCCGGATCGCCGCCGAACGCACGCCCAGCTTCTATGAGTCCGGCCAGGACATCACGGACATCGACAATCCCCACGAAAGCTATCAGAAGTTCATCGGGGATGTGATCGGCGAATACAACGCGCTCTCTCACATCTTCGACTTCATGACGCTCGACGCCGAGAAGCCCATCTACGACCAGCACCGCGAGATCCGCCAACTGTTTCAGTCCGGTAAGCGGCGAAGCTGGAGCGAATTCAATCTCGACGCCATTGCGGACTGGCTGGCCTACCGGCCGGAGTATCACGATGCCCGGTAAGAAGGCTCGTGGCGTGCTGGTGGCAGTGGATGGGCTGCGCACCGCTGATTTGGCGGCGGGCGCCAAGACCGCCCTGCGCACCCTCGCCGGCAAAGGCGGCGTCAGCACCTGGGATGCCTCCGGCATCTTTTTCGAACTGGAACGGAACCAGGCGCAGCCGGGCATTCGCTCCGCCCGCATGCTGCTGCTTCTGTATGCCGCGGACCTGGCGTTCCGTCTGCGGTGGGAAATTGAACCCGCCCTCGACGCCGGCATGAACGTAGCCGCCGCGCCCTATGTGGACACCGCCGTCGCGTTCGGGCGCGCCGCGGGTCTGCCCGCCAAATGGCTGCGCGACCTGTTCGAGTTTGCCCCCGCCGCCACCGGCCGCCACCGCGTGGAAGCCAGCACGCGCCGCGGCGCCGCCGGATTCATCGACACCGCCTGCACCATCCTCGGCGATACAGGCACCGTTCGCGCCCGGGCCGCGGAACTTCTCGCCCCCGCTAACCTACGCGCAAAGTGACCCGGTTGCTCGCACGGCCCCGGCAGTTCACCCAGAATTCGTAGCTCCCCGGCGCCAGATCCGCCGGAACCTGGAAATTCACCTGGTTCAGCCCCGTAAATCCTGGCGCCAGACCGGCGAACGCCGGCGCCAAAGTGGTCTCGCCCAGGTGCACCACCACCGGATTCCGCACGTTGAGCGGCGGCGATGCGGGCGATTGGTGCCCTGTCTCCACACTGCCGTTGCCGGGACGCCCCAGGCCCGTGACAAAGACCTGCAGGAATTCACCCGGCCTTGCGGGTAAGGCCACATCCACCACGCGGCCATCTGTGTGCAGGATCGCCCCCACCGAGGCCTGGGAATCGACGACAAAAATCCCCGGGCCTGACTCCTCCACCGTCACGTTCACCTCCACCTGGCCATTGGGCGTCGTCAGACGCAACAGCGCCGGACCCATCACCTCAAACGGCACCTGGGCATTGATTTGGCGCGGCGAGACAAAGTAGAGCGGCATCCGGTAGCCGGCCAGCGATATCCGCGTGCCCGCGATCTCACCCGCCAGGGGGCTGGCGGAATTCAACAAGGTGTCGAACGCCAGGTTCTCGCCGAAGACGCTGACAATGCCGCCCGGCGCCAGAGTCTGCGCGTAGGAAGCCGAATTCACCACGGTAATCGCGCTCGCCGCCGGACCGGGAGCCAGGTTGAACTGGTCAAGGGCCGTACCGTCCGGTTTCACCGCCGTCAGCGTCAGGCGGCCGGGCGTGGCATCCACCCGAACATAGTGATGCGCGGAAATCGAGACCGCGGAAAACGGCCGCAAGTTCGCGGCGTACAGCCCGGCGCCCCCTCCGCCGCTGGTGACGTACACAATGCCGCGGTCTTCCACCGCCCGGCCCCCTCGCAGGGGCCGTGTGCGCTCATAGGCATGCTCGTGGCCGCCGAAAACAAGCTGAACGCCGTGTTTTTCGAGAATCGGGATGATGTGCTGCCGGGAAAGCCGGGAGAGCGGGTCATTCTCGTGCGTCCCGGTGGCGTACGGCGTGTGATGCCAGAACGCAATCTTCCAGGGCTTACTTGTGGCCGTCAGGTCCCGGTCCAGCCACTGGAGCATACCGCCGGAACGCTCCACCGCATCGGACAGGGGAAGATTGCTGTCCAGCGAAACAAAGTGAGCGTTTCCCCAATCAAAGGAGTAGTAGCGGCCCCGGTCCGCCGGCGGCACACCCGGCGAGGGCAGACTATGAACGTTCAGATAGGCGGCCCCATCGTCCAGGTCGTAATCGTGATTGCCGGGACACGGAAACGACGGAACACCCCGGAACAGGTCACGGTAGGTATCGAAATAGTAGGCCTGGAAACCGGCGTAGGTGGCGCTGGGGTACACCAGGTCCCCGGTATGGATCGAAAATGACGGCCGCTCAGCCATCATCCGTAGCGCCAGTTGAGACTGCTCCCCCGTCCCGGCGCCTGAATCGCCGAAGACAGTGAACCGGAAGTTTACAGCCGTTTCGGGCGCCGTGCGGAAGTTCAACTCGCCGTCGGGCGTCAGCGGTGTCAGATTCCGCGTCCCGGCATAGGCCCGGTAGAAGTACTGCGTATTGGCCTGCAGACCGGTGATTTCGGCCTGATGTTGAAAGAAGCGGTAGGGCAGATTCGTCTGGTTTTGGGCGAACTCCCGGCTTTCGGCCCGAACCACCAGAGGCCGGCCGAAGGTTCTATCGGCCGACACCCAAATCGCTGCATTTTCAACGGCTTCACGCGTCGTCCACAGAACCGCCGCGCGGTTCGGACGCACGTTTTGAAGGTAGGGAAACCGCACCAGCGTGACGCCCGCGCCGGGTGTCTGAGGAAACAACGGGAGTGTGGCGGCGCCAATGGCACCTCTCAGCACGGCCCGCCGGGTGTTCCCCATGAAACTGTTCCCCTATTCCTCTGGTTTGCTCGCTGACGGTCTGAGAACGAGGATAAACCATTATCGGCATTTTCCACAACGTCACCCCGTGGGTTGCTGCCTTATCTCCAACGACGGCCCGGGCGCCCGGCGCGTTTCGCGCCCATGGTAAACTGCGAAAGATTGCCTCCCTCCATCCCGACGGGTGAGTTCGCGGACCGCAGGCGTAAGCTCGCCGCACGGTTCCGGCGGCTCAAAATCGACGCATTTCTGGTCACGGCGTTGCCCAACATCCGCTATTTGTGCGGCTTTACGGGCAGCAATGGCGCGCTTCTGGTGCTGCCCGGGGACGCTGTCTTTTTCACCGACCCCAGGTATACCACCCAGTCGGCCCAGGAGTGCGACTGCCCGGCCCAGACCGTGGAAGGCTCCACGCTCGGCGGCGTTGCCCGCGAGATCGCCAGCCGGAACATCCCCCGCATCGGCTTTGAACGCAACCGCATCTCGTTCCTGGCACACGACTTTTTGCGCGGGAAGCTTCCCGCCACGCTCAACCTGATTCCGGTGGAGGGCGAGGTGGAAAAGCTCAGGATGGTCAAATCCCAGGCCGAGATTGCCCTGATTCGCGCCTCGGTCCAACTGAATTCAGAGGCCTACGAACGCGCCCTCGCCCGGTTCAAGCCGACCATGCGGGAGTGCGACCTGGCGCTTGAAATCGACCTCCAGATGCGCCGTCTGGGCGCCGAAGGCACCGCTTTTGAAACCATCGTCGCCGCGGGCGAACGGGCCGCGCTGCCCCACGCCCGCCCCACACACCAGAAGATTGGGGCCAATCGGCTATTATTGGTGGACATGGGCGCCAGCCTGGATGGCTATGCGAGCGACATGACTCGCACCGCGGCCGTCGGCAAACCGAGCCAGCCGGACCGCGATGTCTACCATGCCGTTCTCGAAGCCCAACGGGCGGCGGTGGCAGCGGTGAAGCCCGGCATCCGCGTGCATGAGGTGGACCGTGCGGCCCGCTCCGTCCTGGACCGGCACGGCCTGGGCAGCTTCTTCGTGCATTCCACCGGCCACGGCCTAGGTCTTGAGATCCATGAACCTCCCCGGCTGGGACAGAAGGAAAAGCCGGTGCTCGAAGAAGGCATGGCCATCACCATCGAGCCCGGCGTCTACCGCCCCGGCCAGGTGGGCGTCCGCATTGAGGATACGGTACTGGTCACCGCCCGTGGCTGCGAAGTACTCACTCCAACTTCGAAGGAATTGCGACTGCTGTGACAATCGACGAAATCAGAGAGCTGATCCAGGTGGTCCGGGAAACCGGCGTGGCTGAATTGGAAGTACAGCGTGGCGACAACCGTGTACGCATCAAACTGGGCGGCGCCGTCCAGGAGTACATCGCCATGCCCGCCGCCATGTCCCCCGGTCCCGCGCCACAGCCCGTTTCCGCAGCCGCCGCGCCCGCCGCACCCGCCGTTGACCCCGCCAATGACCCCAACCTGATCCTGGTCAAATCGCCCATCGTGGGAACCTTCTACGCCAGCCCGTCGCCCGGCGCCCCGGCCTTCGTGCAGGCCGGCGACCGCGTCACCCCCGGCAAGGTCCTCTGCATCATCGAATCCATGAAGCTGATGAACGAGATCGAATGCGAGGTCTCCGGCACCATCGTCGCCCGTCTGGTCGAAAGCGGCCAGCCGGTGGAATACGGCGAAGCCCTCTATTCGGTGCGCCCCAGCTAGGCCTGAGCATCGATGTTTAACAAGATCCTCATAGCCAACCGCGGCGAAATCGCCCTCCGCGTCATCTGCGCGGCCAAGGACCTGGGCATTCGCACGGTGGCCGTCTATTCGGAAGCCGACCGCCACAGCCTGCACGTCCGGTTCGCCGACGAAGCTGTCTGTATCGGCCCCGCCAAGAGCACGCGCAGCTATCTCGACATTCCCAGCGTCATCAGCGCCGCCGAGATCACCAACGTCGACGCCATCCACCCCGGCTACGGCTTTCTGAGCGAGAATGCCGACTTCGCCGAGGTCTGCGAGATGTCTGGCATCAAGTTCATCGGCCCGCGCCCGGACGTAACGCGCCTGATGGGCATGAAACAGCAGGCGCGCGCGGCGATGAAAGCCGCCGGCGTACCCATTCTGCCAGGCTCCGAGGGCGTGCTCAGCAGCGCTGAAGAAGGCCTGGAAATGGCCGCGCGCGTGGGTTACCCCGTGATCCTCAAAGCCGTTGCCGGCGGCGGCGGCCGCGGCATGCGCGTTGTGCGCGAGGCGGCTGAGTTGCCCGGGCTTCTGGCCCAGGCCCAGTCGGAAGCCGGCGCGGCTTTCTCCGTGCCCGATGTCTACCTGGAAAAGTATGTCGGTGCGCCGCGTCACATCGAGTTCCAGGTGCTGGCCGACGAGCACGGCAATGTGGAAGTGCTGGGCGAACGCGAATGCTCCATCCAGCGCCGGCACCAGAAACTGATCGAAGAGGCGCCTTCGCCCGCCGTCTCACCCAAGCTAAGGAAGCGGATCATCGAGTCGCTCAAGAAGGCCCTGGGCGATATCGGCTACTCGAATGCCGGCACCGTCGAATTCCTGATGGATGAAGATGAGAGCCTCTACTTCATCGAGGTCAACGCACGGATTCAGGTGGAGCATCCGGTGACCGAAATGATCACCGGGGTCGACCTGGTGAAAGCCCAGATCCGGATCGCGAGCGGTGAAAAGCTCGACACCATCATCACCGAACCCATTCAACTGCGCGGCCACGCCATCGAGTGCCGCATCAACGCCGAACATCCCGAAACCTTCGCCCCGTGCCCCGGCCGCATCACCGGTCTCAACCTGCCCGGGGGCGCCGGGGTGCGTGTGGACACCGCGGCCTATACCGACGGCGTGATCCCGCCCTATTACGACTCGATGATCGCCAAACTGATTGTCCACGGACGCGATCGCGAGGAGGCCCGGGCCCGCATGCGGCGCGCGCTCGACATGTTCGTCGTCGAAGGCATCTACACCTCCATCCCCCTGCACAAGCGGATCATCGACCACCCCGATTTCATCGACGCCCGTCTCGACACGAATTTCATGGCCCGCATGCTGGCCAAAGCGGCGCATTAGCAGGCGTCAGCGCCGGCCGCTGCGTTACGATCAAGGAGAGGGCGCTTCGCCCCGCAATCCCCCTCGTAAGATCACAATGGGCACCATTCTCGAATCGCTTCCGATCGGCGAAAAGGTCGGCATCGCGTTCTCCGGCGGCCTGGACACCAGCGCGGCCATCTACTGGATGCGCCAGAAGGGCGCCATCCCCTACTGCTACACGGCAAACCTCGGCCAGCCGGACGAACCCGACTACGACGACATTCCCCGCCGCGCCATGGAGTACGGCGCCCAGGAAGCGCGCCTCGTCGATTGCCGCCGGCAACTGGTGAACGAAGGCCTGGCCGCCCTGCAGTGCGGCGCCTTCCACATCACCACGGCCGGGCAGGCCTACTTCAACACCACCCCCATCGGACGCGCCGTCACCGGGACCATGCTGGTGCGCGCCATGCGCGAGGACAACGTCAACGTCTGGGGCGACGGCAGCACCTACAAGGGCAACGACATCGAGCGCTTCTACCGCTATGGCCTGATGACCAACCCGTCGTTGCGCATCTACAAACCGTGGCTCGATCAGGCGTTCATCGACGAACTGGGCGGCCGCAAGGAGATGTCGGAGCTTCTGGAACGCGCCGGCCTCAGCTACAAGATGTCCAAGGAGAAGGCTTACTCCACGGACTCCAACATCTGGGGCGCCACCCACGAAGCCAAGGATCTGGAGTTTCTCAACAAAGGCATCCGCATCGTCGATCCCATCATGGGCGTGGCCCACTGGCGTCCCGAGGTGGCCATCCAGCCCGAGGAAGTCACCGTCACGTTCCAGGAAGGCCTCCCCGTCGCTCTCAATGGCGCCGCGTATGACGACCCCGTGGAACTGGTGCTCGAAGCCAATCGCATCGGCGGGCGTCACGGCCTGGGCATGTCGGACCAGATCGAAAACCGCATCATCGAAGCCAAGAGCCGCGGCATCTATGAAGCGCCCGGCATGGCCCTGCTCCACATCGCCTATGAACGCCTCGCCACCGGCATCCACAATGAAGGAACCCTGGAGCAGTACCACGCCATGGGGCGCCGCCTGGGCCGCCTGCTCTACGAGGGCCGCTGGTTTGACCCGCAGGCGATGATGCTCCGCGAAACCCTGCAGCGCTGGGTGGCCAAGGCGGTCACCGGCGAAGTGGCCATCGAACTCCGGCGCGGCAACGACTATTCGCTGCTCGATACCCGCAGCCCCAATCTCACCTACAAGCCGGAACGGCTCACCATGGAAAAGGGCGAAGGCGCGTTTACCCAGCATGACCGTATCGGCCAGTTGACCATGCGCAACCTGGACATCACCGACAGCCGCGACAAGCTGCTGGTCTACACCCGGGCGCATGTCATCGGCGGCCAGACCTTCCAGGGGCTCGGCCTGCTGGAAGGCGGTTCGGAAGAATAGCCGGTTTTCCTGAAACCGCCGCCGCGGGCATCACGTTAGACTGTGTATTGGAGGCTGCGCCGTGAAGATTCTTTTCGCCCTTTCGGCAACTGTGTTCCTGCTGCCCTCGGCCGGGGTGGCCCAGCCCACCTATGCCAAGGAAGTTTCACGGATTCTGCACGCCAAGTGCGCCCAGTGCCACCGGCCGAACGATATCGCCCCGTTCAGTCTCCTGACGTACCAGGATGCCGCCGACTACGCCCCCGACATCAAGCGCGTCGTGGAAGAGGGGATCATGCCCCCCTGGAAGCCGGTCCACGGCTTCAATGAGTTCCGCGACAGCTACGGACTCACCGCCGACGAGAAGCAGCAGCTTCTCGACTGGGCGGGCGCAGGCGCCCCCAAAGGCAATGACGCCGACCTTCCGGAACCACCCCAGGAGAAGGGCGAGTGGTTGCTGGGCAAGCCGGATCTCGAACTGAAGATGCCGGAGCCGTTCACCGCCGTCCGCGGCCGAGACATCTACCGTTGCTTCGTTCTGCCCACCGGACTGGATGCCGACAAGTTTATCAGCGCCATCGACATTCTCCCCGGGTCACGCCAGGTGGTGCATCACGTCATTGTTTACCTGGACACGACCGGGGAATCCGAGAAGCTCGACGCGCGCGATGAAGGCCCCGGCTACAACTGCTACGGCGGCCCCGGATTCCGCATCGCCACCGAAACCGCGCAGCTTCTCTCCCTGAATATCACCCTCGGCGGCTGGGCCCCCGGCACACGCGCCCGCCACCTGCCGGAAGGCATCGGCATGTACCTGGACAAACGCGCCCGTGTGGTCTTGCAGGTCCACTACTACACCACCCGCGGAGCGCGGGAAGACCAGACCCGCGTCGGTCTCTACTTCAACGCCAAACCGCCCGAAAAGCGCCTGATCTATGTGCCTCTGGTGGACGAAAAGCTGCGCATCCCGGCCGGCGACGCCAACTACACCAACGCATTCTCCGAACTGGTGCCGCCGCTGTTTGACCTGAAAGTCGTCAACGTCTTCCCGCACATGCACCTCATCGGCCGCGAGATCAAAGTGGAAGCCGAGGCGTCCGGCGAAACCAAGCCCATCATCTACATCAACAAGTGGGACTTCAACTGGCAGGGCCCCTACACCCTGGTGGATCCGCTGTCCGTGCCCGGCATGGGACGCATCAAGGTCTCCTGCACCTACGATAATTCGAGCGGCAATCCCCGCAATCCGAATAACCCGGTGAAGGAAGTTCGCTGGGGCGAAGGCACGGAAGACGAAATGTGCGTCGCCTTCGTCGGCGTCACATTCGACCGCGACAGCCTGCTGCTTCGCTAAGCCCGCGCCGGAGGCCGCTCCCCGGCGCCGCCGGCCAATCGGATATCGTTGGAAGAAGAGAGCTTGCTTTTCTCCACTCATGTCCAGGCGCCGTCCGTGCGCTGCCTCGCCGCCGCATTGCTGATTGCCGCGGCCGCCTTTCCCCAGAATCCCCGCGCTCAAAGAGCGTTCGAACGCGCCGTCAAACTGGATGACGCCGGCGACGCCGGGCAAGCCTTCGCCGCCTACTCCGAAGCCCTGCAATCGGACCCCGGCCACACCGCCGCCCGCAAGCGGCGCGCCAAGATCCTGCTCGCCAGCGACCAATCCGCCCGCGCCCGCGAGGACCTCGATCTGGTCCTCGACCGCGACAAAGACGACCCCGAAGCCATGAGCCTCCGCGGCGAAGCCTGGGTGGCCCTCGGCGACCCCGCCAAAGCCCTCTTTGACCTCGATCTCGCCATCGCCCGCGGCTGGGAGCGCGCCCGCACCTACCATCTTCGTGGTGTCGCCCGCCTCCGCGCCGGCCAGGCCGAAAAGTCGCTCGACGACTTCGCACGCGCCATCCGGCTGCGGCTGGACGACCCGGCGCCCTACAAAGACCGTGGTGTCGCCCTCGGCGCCCTGGGCCGTTGGCGCGATGCCATTGAAGACTACGACCAGGCCATCCGCCTCCGCCCCGGCTACTGGGACGCCTACGTGGAACGCGCCCATGCCTACGGCAACGTAGGAGACTTCCAGCGAGCCATCCAGGACCTCACACGTGTCCTCCAGGCTCGGCCCGGCTTCCTCAAGGCGCTCCACATGCGCGCCGCCGCCCATCATCGCGCCGGAAACTTCGCCTCCGCCATTCAGGACTACGCCCAGGCCCTGGTGCTTGACCCGCGAAACGTTTCCCTGCACCTGGGTCGTGGCGCCGCGTACGCCGAATCCGGCCAACTGGAACTCTCCCTGGCCGACCGCACTCGCGCCGTCGAGCTCGACCCCGCGAACGCCGTTGCCCTCGTCGCCCGCGGCGGCGCCTACCACCAGCTCGGCCGTCATGAACAGGGCTTCGCCGACCGCACCGAAGCCATCCGCCTGGCCCCCGATGCCGCCGAAGCCTGGCTGGCGCGCGGCAGCGCGTACTTCCTCACCGGCCAGTATGAGCGCGCCCGGCCCGATCTGGAACAAGCGGCCCGGCTTGACCCCGGCAACGAAGAGATCCGCGAAGTCCTCGCCCGCACCATCGCCAAGCTGCCGGCCAGGAAGCCGGAACCCGAACCGGCTCCCCCGCCACCGGCAACGGAAGCCCCGCCCCCGACGCCACCGCCGCCGGCGGCGGAGCCCACAATCACAAGAAACGAACCCAAGCCAGACTCGGCGCCCGTGGCCCTCACGGCGCCCGCGGCCCTCACGGCCCAGGAATGGGATCGCAAAGGCCGCGAACTCACCACCCGGCGCCGCTTCGACGAGGCCATTGCCGCCCTCTCGGAGGCCATCAAGGCGAACCCGCGCTTTCCTGAAGCCTGGAACGCGCGCGGCTACGCCCGGTTCCTGAAGGGCGACATCGCGGCCGCCATCGCCGACTACGACGAAGCTCTGCGCCTGCGTCCAGGCTACGCCAACGCCGCCCAAAATCGCGACTCCGCCCGCCGCCGCATAGGCCGCCGGCCATGACGACGGCCGTCACCACGCTACCATGGGAAACATGAGACTGATCGCCGCGCTCGGCTGCTCCGCCGGCCTGCTGCTGGCCCAGGATAAGGCCGCGCTCATCGAACGTGGCAAGTACCTGGCCGAACAGGTGGGCAAGTGCCAGGAGTGCCACACGCCACGAAAAGAGACCCGGGAACTCGACACCAGCCAATGGATGAAGGGCGCCACACTCGACTTTCAGCCCATCGGCGCCGAACCGCCCGGCTGGCACAAGAAATCACCCGACCTCACACCCACCAGCCGCCTCTGGACCCGTTGGGGCGACGACGGCATGAAGAAGTACCTCACCACCGGGCTCACACCCACCAGCAACAAGCCCGCCGGCCCGCCCATGCCGGCCTACACGCTCAGGCCCGAAGACGCCGACGCCATCATTGCCTATCTCAAGTCCCTGAAGTAGACCCCTATGCGCGCCCTGGCCGCACTCTGGCTCGCCCTTCCGGCCGGAGCGCAAACCGCCGCCAATGTCGTGGTGGTGGTGAACGAAAACTCAGCGCTCTCGCGGGCCATCGGCGAGCGTTACGCGCGGCTCAGGGACATCCCCGAAACGCAGTTCTGCCGCATCAAGGCTCCCGTGGACGAGGAGATTTCGCGCGATGTCTACACCCAGTCCATCGAACGCCCCGTGGCGCGATGTCTCGCCCAGGGAACCCTGGCCGGCTCCACTTGGTTCCTGGTCACCACCCAGGGCGTTCCGCTGAAAGTGGCCGGCCCGTCCGGCACCGTGCAGGCCGAAGCCGCCGCCGTCGATTCCGAACTCACCCTGCTTCCTCTCCGGATGCGAGGCGCCGCGATACCCCTCGCCGGGCCCCATTTGAACCCCTACTTCGGAGCCCGCGCGCGCTTTGACCCGCGTCACAAGATCTACCTGGTCACCCGTCTCGCCGCCTACTCCTTTGAGGACGTCGCCGCCCTGCTCAACCGTTCCCTCCACCCGAAAAACCGCGGACGCGTCTACCTGGATCTCAAGTCCTCTTCCGACGACGCCGGCAACAACTGGCTCCGCGACGCCCTCATCCGCCTGCCGCGCGGCCGCGCGGTCATGGAGGACACCACCAAGGTGCTCACCGGCGCCTCCGATGTCATCGGCTACGCTTCCTGGGGATCGAATGACCCGAATCGAAAGAACCGGCTGACAGGCTTCACATGGCTCCCCGGCGCGCTGGCAACCGAGTACGTGTCCACCAACGGCCGAACCTTCGCGCGGCCCCCGGCTTCCTGGACGCTGGGCACCTGGAAGGACCCCAAGACCTGGTTTGCCGGCGCACCCCAGTCGCTGGCCGCGGACTACCTGGCCGAAGGCGCCACCGGTGTCTCAGGCCACGTCTACGAGCCGTTTCTCGGCTTCACGCCCAGGCCCGATCATCTATTCCCGGCCTGGCTCAGCGGCCTCACCCTGGCCGAAAGCTACTACCAGGCCATCCCCGCCCTGAGTTGGATGAACGTCGTCATCGGCGACCCGCTCACCCGCCTTGAGCCCTGACCCGTCCGCTACGGCTTCAGCTCCCACGGAACGCTCGCCGTGATTTTCCGCACCGCCCGGTCCGTCAGCCACGCGCTCAGCGTGTAGGTGCCCGGACGCAAATCGGCTTCGGAGAGGTCCACCGTCCAACTCTTCTCCCCGCTCACCTCCAGCGAGTGCAGCGCGGCGATGAACAGCTTGTTCGACGACCAGTGCCACACCGAATTTCCCAGCGCGTCACGCGCATCCAGGTCAAACTCCTGCCCGCTCAGGAACTCAAGCGACAACGGCTTCGCCGACGTGTTGCGAAGCGTCAGACGGGCCCGCCTGGGCGATTCCAGCGCCAGCGTGAACTGGCCCGCGGGGTCCGTCGCAATCGCCAGATTGCCCACCCGCGCCGCCACCAGATCGAACACCCACGGCCCCGCAATCGACGACTCCTCGCGCCGGATCATCCCGATGTTCTCCGCAAACAGCTCCCGCGTCACACCGGCATCGGCGCACATGCCCGAATAGACCACCTCCACCGCCGGAAAACGTCCCGCTGGCACCTCCTGGCCGCTCTTCCGCCCGGCGCCGGAGCCCCGGGAGGCGCACATCCGCCTGGGCGCCTCAAACGCGCCCTCGAAGGCCAGCAGCAACACGTCCCTGTTCGCGGCTTCATCACGATAGACCAGTCCGGAGCTGTCATGGCGCACCGATAACGGGTCCGTGGCATAGCCCGACAGCCGGTGATACACCACGCCGCCCATCTCCTGGCGCTCGCCAACCTCCACTGTGACCACCGCCCCGGTGGCCGCGTTCCGGTAGCGCCAGGTGTTGCCGGTCTCCAGCGGAAACAGCTCCGCCCCGGCCCAAACACCCGGCGCGGCGAACAAAACTAGAAACTGAACATACTTCATCACTTTATTGGGACGTATTTCGCCCGCATGAGTTTCGAAAAACCGCCGCCAATGAGACCATGGAAGAGTACGCATGGATTCAGACTCCCCTCAAGCCAACATTCGCAACATTGCCATCATCGCGCACGTCGATCACGGCAAGACCACCCTGGTGGACGCCCTGCTCAAGCAAAGCGGCATCTTCCGGGCCAATGAAGCCGTCGCCGACCGCGTCATGGACTCCAATGAACTCGAACGCGAGCGCGGCATCACCATTCTCGCCAAGATCACCGGCGTTCACTACCGCGGCACCAGGATCAACATCGTCGATACCCCCGGCCACAGCGACTTCGGCGGCGAAGTGGAACGCGCCCTCAAGATCGTCGACGGCGTCATGCTGCTTGTCGATGCCAGCGAAGGCCCCCTGCCGCAGACCCGCTACGTCCTGATGAAGGCCCTTGAGGCCCGGCTGCGCCCCATCGTCGTGATCAACAAGATCGACCGCCACGACGCACGCCCACAGGAAGTGTTGAACGAAGTCTACGACCTGTTCATCGACCTGGACGCCACAGAGGACCAGCTCGATTTCCCCATCATCTACGCCAACGCCAAGGCCGGCATCGCCAAGCTCTCGCTCGACGATGCATCCACTGACCTGCAGCCGCTCTACGAAGCCATCATCAACCAGTTGCCCGCCCCCCGCGGCGACGCCGGCGCTCCCCTGCAACTGCTGGTGGCCAATCTCGATTACAGCGACTACCTGGGCCGCCTTGCCATCGGACGCGTCTTCAACGGCACCCTCCGCCACGGCGACGAGGTTTCTATCGCCACGCTCGACGGGTCCATGCACAAGACCCGCATCACCAAGCTTTACTCGTTCGAAGGCCTGAAGCGCATCGACGAAACCATCGCCACACCCGGCGATATCCTGGCCATCGCGGGCGTCGAAGGCATCACCATCGGCGACACCGTCACCAGCGCCGAGGACCCCAAGCCTCTGCCCCGCGTGCAGATCGATGAACCCACCATCGCCATGACGTTCACCATCAACACGTCGCCGTTTGCCGGTCGCGAGGGCCAGTTCGTCACCTCACGCAATCTGCGGGACCGCCTGGACCGTGAACTGCTCACCAACGTCTCGATCAAGGTGCAGGAAGCCGGGTCACCGGACACGTTCAAGGTGATGGGCCGCGGAGAACTCCAACTCGCCATCCTCATCGAAATGATGCGCCGGGAAGGCTACGAACTGGCCGTCGGCAAACCCGAGATCCTCACCAAGACCGTCAACGGCGCCCTGCAGGAACCGCTCGAGCTTCTGGTTATCGATTGCCCGGAGAACTTCGTCGGTGTCGTGATCGAGAAACTGGGCCAGCGCAAGGGCAAGATGTCGAAGATGATCAACCATGGCTCCGGCCGCGTGCGCCTGGAGTTTCTGGTTCCCTCCCGCGGCCTGATCGGCCTGCGCAGCGAGATGCTCACCGACACCAAGGGCACCGCCATCATGAACTCGCTCTTCCACGGTTACATCGACTGGCAGGGCGACATCCCCATGCGGCCCACCGGCAGCCTCATCTCCGACCGTCCGGGCACGGCCACCGCCTACGCCATCTTCAACCTGCAGGAACGCGGTGAAATCTTCATCACGCCCGGCGCCGAGGTCTACGAAGGCATGATCATCGGCGAAAATGCCCGCGACGCGGACCTCAACGTGAACATCGTCAAGGAAAAGAAGCTCACCAACATGCGAGCCTCCACCGCCGATGAAGCCATCCGCCTGGTGCCCCCGCGCATCCTCAATCTGGAGCAGGCCATTGAATTCGTCCGCGAAGATGAGCTTGTGGAAGTGACGCCCAAAACCATCCGCCTCAGGAAGAAAATCCTCAAGGCGAATCAGCGGTAGCGGCCGTCAAATCATCTCCGAAAGCAGTTCCGGGCGCGGCTGCGCGATCACTACTTTGTTCACCAGCATCCCCTTCACCGCAATCGCCCGCGCCCCCGCCTCCACCGCCGCCGTCACCGCCGCAACAGACCCGGTGCAGATCGCGAACGCCTTCCCCCCCAGCGCCATCGCCAGCCGCACTTCCGTCAACCGCACGTTCGCCGACTTCGCCATCGCATCGGCGCCCTCAATCAATGACGCCACCGAGAACGACTCGATGATCCCCAGCGACTCCATCCGCTCCGTCTTCCCCAACCCGCTCAACGCCGGAAACACCGACTCGTGAACGTTCGGGATCACAAAGCAGTCGATCACCGAAAAATCCCCCGCCCGGTTTCCCGCCTCCACCGCGGACTCCACCGCCGCCACATCGCCCCGCACCAGCACCATGTACTTGCCCGAGCAGATCGTCCGCGCCAGCACCAGTTCCACGTCCGCCATCTTCAACATCGCATCGCACACCTGAAACCCCGCCGCGATGCTGCTCATCTCAATCAGGCCGATCGAACTTCTCACTGCCATATCGTGATCTCTTCCTTGTCGACGGAGCGCACCGTGCCATCCATGCTCGAGTGAATCTGCGCGCCCAGATCTTTCTCCCCCATCCGTGCAATCACATCGCCCGCCTTCACCCGCGCGCCGGGCTCCACAATCGGTTGCGCCGGCACACCGGTGTGCTGCTTCAGCTTGATGCGCACCCGGTCCGTCACCGGAGCCTTTGAGTTGAACGGCGTTTCGCACTCATAGTCTTCCACCTGCAGCCTTTGCCGCAGCATGGAAAGCGGAATCCGCCGGTAGTCTTTCATCGGATGCACGCGCACCGGCTTCGCCTGCTCGAACCGGATCCCCTCCTCGCGCAGGCTCACCTTTGCCCCATCGCAGGCCTCCTTCGGATACAGCTCCTCCGGGCACGCATACAGGGTGCAGATGCCGCAGGCGCAGCACAACTGGCCGAACTGGTTCCAGTTGCTTGCACCGGTCAGCGAAAATCCCAGGCTGCGCATCACCTTGTGCGGCTGCACGTCGTAGCCCAGCAGGTAGCGCGGGCAGAACTCGGTGCAGTAGCTGCACTGGTCGCAGGCCGACTTGCCAATGCGGTTCATGGCCTCAATCGTGCGGTCTTTCCGGGTCACCAGATAGTGATCGCGCGGCAGGACGATCAGGCCGCCGTTGGTCTTCGTCACCACGTCCTCGGCGTCGAACGTCATCCGGCCCATCATCAGGCCGCTCACGAAAATCGCGTACTCACCGGTGGTGGCCCCGCCCGCGTGCGCAATCAGCTCCCGGAAGGTCATCCCCACGGGAGCCCAGAACGATTGCGGCCGCCGCACCGCCCCCGTCACCGTCAGGAACTTGTGCGTCACCGGCCTGCCCTCAATCGCCTGGTGCACGTTGTAGAGCGTCTCCACGTTCGCCACCACCGAGCCCACGTTCAGCGGAATGCCCGCCGGTGGAATCAGGCGGCCTGTCGCGGCATAGACCAGTTCGTATTCATCGCCTGAGGGATAGAAATCGCCCAGCTTTACCAGATCGATTCCGCGCCGCGCGGCTTCCGGCTCAATCGCCTCAATCGCGGACTTGTTCTTCTCCTTCAGTCCGAACCTGCCCTGCGCGGCGCCGGTGGCCCGCACCAGTTCGGCCATCCCCTCGCAGATCTCCGCGGGGTAGGCGCACATGATCTCAACGTCTTTGTGCAGCAGCGGCTCGCACTCGGCGCCGTTCGCCAACACGAACTCCACGCGCGAGGCCGCCTTCACGTGCGTCGGAAAACCCGCGCCGCCCGCGCCCACCACACCCATCTCCTTGAGAACACCGCTCAGCATGACAATTCTCCAGGGTAGCGCGCCGGGCCCTGCAATTTTCGTATTGGAACCGGATCCGCGCGGCGGCGGCAACGGTCAAACCGCCGCAGCGGCTCACCAAGCGTGGTAGTAGCCGTCCTTCACGTCCAGCGCCACCGGCTCATCGAACAGCCCACCCAGGTTCGCCGCCGTCAACACACCGGCCTTCTCCCCATCGGCGAACACACGCCCGCTCTTCAGCAGGATCACCCGCTCAATCTCCGGAATGATGTCCTGCAGATGGTGCGTCACCAGAATGATGCTCACCCCGCTCGCCGCGATCTTCCGCAAGATCTCGCGCAGATGCCGCATCGCCCGCAAGTCCAGGCTGTTGGTGGGTTCATCCAGAATCAGCGCCTTCGGCCCATGCACCAGCGCCCGCGCGATCAGCACCCGCCGCGCCTCGCCCGTCGACAGCTCATTGGTCGGCCGGTCCGCCAGATGGTCCACCTCAAGCAGCGCCATCACGTCGCGGGCCTTCTCCTCCATCGCTGGTGTCACCGGATGATACGGCCAGATGCCCACGCTGCCGTGGAAACCCGAGATCACAATCTCCTGCGCCGGAAACGCGCAGGTGCACATGTTCATCCAGTCCTGGCTCACAATCCCCACCAGGGACCGCAATTCGAAGATGTTCCAGATCCGCTCGCCGAACACGGAAATGTAGGAACCGGCCACCCGCGGGTCCGGGTACAACTCGCGGTGAATCGACTTGATGATCGTCGACTTCCCGCACCCGTTCGGCCCCAGCAGCGCCACGTGCTGGCCCAGCGGAATCTCCATTGAAAAACCATCCAGAATGGGGCGCTCGCCGCGCCGGATGGTCACGTTCCGGTATTCAATCAGTGGTGGTGTCAAGCCGGCTTACTCGCGATTCAGTCCCTTGATCCGGAACATGGGCCGGTCCTTCTCCGCCGCATCCTGAGGAAACTCATCGCCGGTCTTCGCCGCATCGTACCCGCGCCAGAGCCACACCATCTCTTCGGGAAGCTCCGCGTGTCCCCCATTTCGTGAGTGCGTCCCGTTGCCCCAGACGAAATGGAAATCGTAGCCCATCATCTTCAGCGAATTCGCCATCGCCACGTTCTGCGCCGGCCAGCTTCCAAACTGGTTCTCCAGGTCGCCCGCGCCATCCTGCAGCCACACCCGGATGTTCTTCTTCGGCTCCTTGCGAATCTTGAACGGATATACGTTCCCGCCGTCCAGCACTCCGGGCTTCCACTGAATCGACGTGAAACTCCCGATCCGCGACAGCACCCGCGTGAACAGCTCCGGATGCGTGTACGCCGCGTTGAACGCGCAGATGCCGCCGGAGGAATCGCCGGCGATCGCCCGGCTGTAGCCATCCGTGCGCAGGTTGTACTTCCTGGCCACTTCCGCCAGAATCTCATCGCGCAGAAACACCGGGTACCGGTCATCCATCGTGTCGTACTCAATGGACCGCATCCGCTGCTGCCCCGTCATGCCCGGCGATACGAACACCTGCACAATCACCGGGATCTTCTTTTCGTGCGTCAGGTTGTCGAACACAATCTGGGCCCGCGACGGCATCTCGCGCGGCGCCAGCACCTCGCCATCCTGCCACACCATCACGGCCGCCGGCCGGTTCGCGTCGTACTGCGCCGGCACATAGACCCAGTAATCGCTCTTCATGCCCGGGTAGATCTTGCTTTCGTGCACCAGCTTGCCTTCCAGCTTCCCCTTGGGCACCCCGGGTTTCTCATAGGAGTCCGGCCCGAACGCCGGCATGTCCGTCGCCCCGCCAAAGGGCTTGCCAGCCACCATGTACTGGAAGTTGTGCGTGCGGCCCGTCGCCAGCTTCGCCGTGGCGTACCACAGCCCGCCGGCTTTCTTCATCCCCGTCTGCGCCCCTTCGTCGATCACCAGCCACGGCGTCGCCGCGCTCTCCACGGCGAACAGAACGTCGCCGCCCTGCGCAAACCACGCCGTGCCCTTCTTCAGCTTCTCTTCGGTGAGAAGCCCACGCAGCTCAGGCGACCCGGAGCGGGCCATCTTCAGGACCTCCGCGAAGTCCGCGGCACTCATCAGAACGGGCGCTAGTACAAGCGCGATAGGAACCAGACGCATCACCGTTGAGGCTATCACGGCACTACAGCTTCGCGCGCAGCAGATCGTTCACCACCTGTGGATTCGCCTGCCCCCGCGACGCTTTCATCACCTGCCCCACCAGGAACCCGATGATTCCCGTCTTCCCCCCGCGATACTGCTCCACCTGCTTGGGATTGGCCGCCAGCACCTCGTCGATAATGCTCTCCAGCGCCCCGGTGTCCGAAATCTGCTTCAACCCCTCGCGATCGATAATCGTGCGCGCCGATTCGCCGCCCGCGAACATCTTCGGGAAGATCTCCTTGGCCAGCTTGCCTGAAATTTCGCCGTTCCCGATCAACGACACCAGTTCACCCAACTGCTCCGGCGTTACCGGCGACTCCGTGATCTCCTTGCCTTCCGCCTTCAACGCCCCCAACAGATCGCCCATCACCCAGTTCGCCGCCGCCTTTGCGTCCGAAGACGCCGCCGCGGCCCGCTCATAGTACTCGCTCAACGGCCGCGTAAGAGTCAACACCTGAGCGTCGTAGTCGCGCAGTCCGTACGTCTCGACGAACCGCTTCCGCTTGGCGTCCGGCAGTTCCGGCATCGCCTTCCGCAGCGTCCCCGCCCACTCCTCGCTCACCTCCAGCGGCACCAGGTCCGGCTCCGGAAAGTACCGGTAATCGTGCGCCTGCTCCTTGCTCCGCATGCTCACCGTCTCGCCGTTGCCCACGTCGTAGAGCCGCGTCTCCTGCGCAATCCGCTGCCCGCGTTCCACCATCGCCACCTGGCGCGCCACTTCATAGTCGATCGCCATTTTCACGAAGCGGAACGAGTTCAGATTCTTGATCTCCACCTTCGTCCCAAACTGCTCCGCCCCCCGCCGCCGCACGGAAACATTGGCGTCGCATCGCAAGTGGCCCTTCTCCATGTCGCAGGTCGATACCTCAACAAACTGCAACGCCTGCTTCAAAGCCGTCAGGTACTGGTAGGCGCCCTCGGAACTGCGCATGTCCGGCTCACTCACAATCTCGATCAGCGGCGTGCCGCAGCGGTTCAAATCCACATAGGAATACCGCTCCGAATCGCGGAACCCGTCATGGATACTCTTCCCCGCGTCATCCTCAATGTGAATGCGCGTCACGCCAATCCGCTCTCCGGTGCCGTTCACCACAATGTCCAGGTGGCCGAACTCCGCCAGCGGTTGATTGAACTGTGAGATCTGATACCCCTTCGGCAGATCGGGGTAGAAGTAATTCTTGCGCGCCAGCCGCGAAAACGGATTCACCCGGCAGTTCAACGCGAACGCCGCCTGCACCGCCATCTCCACAGCCCGCTTGTTCAGCACCGGCAGCGCCCCCGGCAGCCCCAGGCACACCGGACACACATTCGAATTCGGAGCCGCGCCGAAACTCGTCGGGCAACTGCAATAGATCTTCGTGTTCGTCGACAGTTGGCAGTGAACTTCCAGGCCAATGACCGTTTCGTACTGGTCCATCACATCCGGCGAAGGCATCTCAAAGGTGGGCATTCCCCACCATTCTACCGTTCCCCTCCCGCCCACATCCGATTCCCTCGCGGCTCCGTATAGACCAGTGCCGGGTACCGATTCCGGCCGAATCTTGCTAGTAGGCAGAATGTTTATCAGAACGAGAGGGTTAGCGGCCGCGGCGATGCTTGCATCGTGCGCGTTCGCGGCCAGCCACCGCAACGGTCCCCTGCTGCTGGAGGACCAGACGGCTAACCCGTTTTTCTCACGGGAAGTGTAGCGGAAAGCCGCATTCTCTGGCATATTACTGAGTGCATAAGTAGGTAGACATCTGGTAAAATGGATCATGCCCAAGCGAGATGCCCGATCTCTTGATCACAAGACCTTGGAAGAGATCCGCATCCGCGCCGTCGAGCGAGTGCAAGCGGGCGAGAGTCCAGAGGTGGTGATCCAGGCACTGGGTTTTGCCCGGGCCTGCATCTACAACTGGCTTGCAGCCTACCGGGCAGGGGGATGGGGAGC
>Ga0194132_10002205_pt1 | contig 37312 bp, 33 predicted proteins | sample TA2KigOf80mmetaG_FD_148612 | JGI IMG/M metagenome (GOLD analysis project Ga0194132, IMG submission 148612) | Freshwater microbial communities from Lake Tanganyika, Tanzania - TA2015054 Kigoma Offshore 80m | ecosystem: Environmental > Aquatic > Freshwater > Lake | place: Tanzania: Lake...
AGGGCATCCCCCAGCTTAACCGCTGTCCCCCGGTTACCCTTCGTTTGTGTCAACCGCCCACCGGCACACTTGTCAAGGATGTCTCCGGTTCGCACAAGAGAAGGACTGATTATATAAGTCCTTTATCTGAGTAGTGAGCGCGGCGCGAATCGAGTCTTCAACCTACTGATTAAGAGACAGGAGGCTCGATGGACCAGACCAGGTAGTGCTTCGCAAGATCGTTTGGGAGGAAATGGTGTATGCGAGGATGCGATCCGAGTACTTCGGCGAGCTCGTTCACATGTATCAGGAACGCGACAAGTGGTTTCGACTCGTCGTGCTCGTTCTCAGTTCCGGATCTGTATTCTCGGCGATGTCGTCGGTGGATCCGATGACAAAATTGATCGCGCCTGTTCTGGCCACAGGCGGAAGTTTCTGGCTGCTCCTGAGCCACTATGCGAGCCTCTCGAAACATGCCAGCGACCTCAGCGCCGGCTGGGGCGCGATTGCACGGGATATGGAGGCGCTATGGAACAATTTGGAGGCGCCTGACGCGGAAGCCATGTACCACCGGCTGAATGATGGAGCCGGAACGCTTTCCAAATCCGGTACGAAGTTCCCACGCATTGAGAAGCGCCTGATTCGCTGCCTCGACCACTCCGCTGCGCTGTTGACTTCGCGATATGCCTCAGTGATGCGAGACCGCACCGCCCCCACCTCCGCCGCCCTCGCGGAAAAACGATCCGTCTAGTAGCGCCCCGGATTCTCGTACCAGATCACACCCAACTGGTCCACCTCTTCAGTCGTGACCACATCCGGGTCGCCGTCGCCGTCGAAGTCGGCCAGCTCGACGAGGTCGAACTTGACACCCTCGGGACCCGAGATGTCGACGGGACGCCAGGCGCCTGACTCGTCCTGGGTCAGATAGTAGACACCACGCTTGTCACCCTTGGCCCCTTCATTCGACACCAACAGGTCGAGCTTGGTGTCAAGGTTCAGGTCCACTGCCCGGACCGCCTTGGCGATTCCGGCGTTGGCGTGGATGGGGATCACCGTGGGCGACCAGCGCTGTCCGTCAGCAGAGCCGCGCTTGTGGAAGTGGATCTCGTTGGGACGCACGGCGGCGAGCACGTCGCGCAGTCCGTCACCGTCGAAGTCAGTATAGTCGATGAACATCACTTCGCGGTCCTGTGAGCCGACCGGGTGCTCGGTCCAGGGCTTGGTCTGGTCGGCGGCTGATCCGGGATTCTCGAGCCAATACACGCCCGAGCGCGCACCGCGGCGGTCCGAGAACAGGATGTCCTGGTCGCGGTCGCCGTCCATGTCGGCGGTGATGATGGACATAATCCAGCCGGCGGGCCGGAGCGGATGCCAGGTCCAAGCCGCGAGGTCACGGGGCTTGGCGGGGGCACGGAGCCAGCCGATCGCGGCATCCGGACCCTTGGCGCCGGCGACCAGATCCGTGCCGTGGCGCGAGTCGACTTGAAGGGGCACGGCGAACATCCACTGCATGAGGTCTTTGGCGGCGGGAATGGGCTCCGTTTTCCAGGCCGCGCTGTCCCAGTAGCGGTCCGGATCGTTGGGCGCCCAGTGGACGAACAGCGAGCGGGTCTTGCCCTCGCAGGCCGACACCACGTCGATCCAGCCGTCGCCGTCGACGTCCACGAACTGCGCGTCCTCGGCCGATGGAACCGCGCCCACTGTGACTTGCCTCCATTGGCGGCGCGAGTCGACGCGGGAAGGGAACAAGTAGACCCGGACGACGCCACCCTGCTCCCAGCCCGTAACCACGTCGTGGCGTCCGTCGGTATCGACGTCCATGAGCTTGACGCCGTCCGCGCCGCGTGAGGTGTTGTCGATCGTATGGCGCGGCCACGGTGCGCCGGAGAACGCTACCTGGAAAGCGAGCACGAGCGGGAGCATGGATTTGATTATCGCGCGGGCGGCAGACTCCGCCGCGTGAGTCCGGTGATTTTCTCCGGGCCGGGCGGCGGGCCGAGGAAGCTGGCGGCGAGTCCGGTGGCAACGGTGATGGCAGTCCCCAGGAATCCGTAATAGAACGTCGAGATCCTGCCCAGTGCCTCGATCCAGGGCGGGGCGCTCGATCCTGCGACGAGCTTCGACACCGGCACTGCGATCGTGGCCGCGAATCCGAGCAGCGCACCGGCAAGCACGCCTGAGGCATTGGCCCGGTGAGAGAGCATTCCCAGGAGGAAGATTCCAAGCAGGACCCCGGCGAACGGGTACATCACGATGTTCAGAATCTGAAACACACTGTGGCGCGTGCCCAGATATTGAATGCCGAGCGCTGAGGCTACCACCAGCACGCCGAGGCCGAGCAGGAGCAGCCGGGCGCTCCGGACGCTCTTCTTGCGGCCTGCGAGGAGAGCCCCCGCGGCCGCGGCCATGCCGGACTCAATGCTCGTGATCACGGCGGCCATCATGGCGACAATCATGAGTCCGCGCGCGCCCGAGGGAAGCACGCTCATGACGAATACGGGCAGCGCGTCATCCGGTACGCGCATCTTGGCCCCGATCTCCGGGTGCAGGTGGAAGTAGGCGAAAATGATGATCCCGAGGAACGGATAGATGAGCGACACCGGTTTCAGGAACAGCCCGTTGCGCCACAGGGATTGCCGGGCCACTGCTTCGGAGCGCGCCGTGAGGTATTGCTGCAGGACCACCTGGTCGGCGCCGGAGGCCGACAACATGCCGACCAGCCCGAGCGCGAGTCCGCTGACGACGCTGATCTCGGTGTAGAGGCTGAACAGGGGAGGCGCATTGAACCGGCCACTGTCCGCCGAGATGCGGATCACCTCACCGAGTCCGCCCGAGTATTGGATTCCCAGCACGATCATAGTGGCGAGCCCGGCCAGCAGGAGGAAGAACTGGACGACATCGGTCCAGATGACGGCGTGCATGCCGCCGAGCAGCGCGCACGCGATGCCCAGTCCGCCGATCAGCAAGATGGACGGCGTTGTGGTCCAGCCGAGCATGCGTGAGATCACGAGCGATGCCGAGTAGAGCATCGTGGCCATCCACAGCAGCCGCGAGCAGAGGAAGAATAGCGTGGCGCACCGGCGTACCGGATCGCTGAATCGCAGCGACAAATACTCGTAGGCCGAGGTGATCCGCAGGCGGAAGAACAGGGCGGGGTAGAGCCAGACCACCACTGGAACGGCAAGCAGGATCCCGACCGTCTGGAGTCCCACCCAGATGGTCCCGTCGGGGCGGTTCAGCCAGCCCGTGTAGCCAAGGAAAGTATTCGTGCTGAACAACGCCATGTACATGCTGATCGCGATTGGCCAGCTTGCCATCGACCGGCCTGCGAGCAGCACGTCGTCCTGATGCTTCATCTTGCCCGCGTGCCAGGCGGCGATTCCAAGCAGAACTACCGCGTAGAGCGCGATGCAGATCCAATCCAGCCGGTCGACGGCCACTTCTACTGCCGTGTCAGGACGGCCCGCGTCTCGGCAGTGTTGTTCTGGACCTTGATCCGGCGGACCTGCGTGAGCGTCGAGCCGTCGCCCGACAAGGTCCACTCGTCTTCCATGGCAATCGTCTCTTTGCCTTGAAAGTTCAGCCTATGGGAGAACCTGAGTGTCGATCCCTCCCACCGGACCCGGCTCCGCAGCTCACTGCTCTTGACCGGATTCACGGATTCCGACCCGTCGGTGGCGTACTTGTACTCCGCACGGCCCGGCGCCATTCCACCCTTCTGTTCCGTGGCTACGAGGAGGCTGGTGCCTTTCTGCTCGACCTTGGTCACCAGAGAATCCGGTGGCGGGATCGCGCCGAACTCGCTGCGCGCCCTGTCGAGTTTCCAGGTCCCGTTGATGTCGGGATCGGCAGCGGCCAGGATGGCCGCGAACAGGAATACCGGCAGGCAGCGCATGATGCCAGTCTACTCCATCACTGAGGGCGCTGGACAGTGATTTGGATCGCGTCGCTCTGTGTGGCAGTCGCCAGGCTCCGCACCTGAGCGACATAGACACCGGGACGAAGGTCGTCCGGGATCTGGGCGGTAATCTGGCCCGGTGCGGATTGCAGCAGCGGGATCTGGAGATCGGAAAGAGTCACGCAGGATCCCCCCAGGACATAGGGGAGCGGCGCCGTGTCCGCCGTCGCCGGCGTAGCGAGATTGGTGCCGGTGATGGTGATGAAGGCGCCAGGGCCGAACGCCGTGGTCCCGTTGTTCGCGTTGAGGATTCCACGGCTGCCCGCCGACACAAGCGGACGGACCGGCGCGCCGGAACGCTGGAGCGGGATCACGGCGAGACCGGAGAGCGTGATTACGTATGCCGTGCCTTGCGAGTCAACCACCATGTGGCGCGCGGGGACATTGGCGCGCTGGGCGCCGAAGACGAGGAATGCCGGATTGTCGGGTGCGATGGCGACCACTGATTCGGCGCCCGTCCGGATGTTTACGAGCTCGATCGTGGGCCGGGCGTCGTCGCGCGTGGCGGCCAGAATATTTGCCCGGACCGGAACCGTGAGCCGCACAAACTGGTTCTCGTCAAGGGCCCAGGACGAAGCCACGTGCCGCTGCCCGGAGCTGACCACGGTCTGGGTCGGAGGCTGGCCGGGAGCGGCAGGAGGTCCGAACTGGACCACGCCGGGACGCTCGGCACCGCCAATCACCGCGAGCGACGGGCTCAGGATCAGGCCGTTGAGCAGGAAGTAGGAAGCTCCGGGACCTGCCGCGGACGGCCCGAAGTAGCTTTGAATCGGCGCCTGGTTGACGGTCCGGCGGACGGTGTATTGATCGGCAAGACCGTCGTACAGGTAGGCGTTGCCGTCACCGCCGAGCAGCGCGAGCCTGTCTCCTCCGGCCGTGGCCGCGAAGAAGATATTCGGTGCGCCGGCCACGATGGTCGTCGTTGTGTTGTTCGGTGAGATGATCGGGCTGGCGGGGCGCGGAAGCGCCTGGTTGCCGAGCAGCCTCCACAGTCCGCCGTTCGACATCACGAACTGGACACCGGACACGCTCACACCGATGGCGCGCGGTGTAATGGCGCCCTGGGCGCCGGCGCGCGGGATCGGAGGGAATTCAGCTTGTCCCACGACGCGCCGCGCGTCGAGGTCGACGATGCTGATCGACTCACCCCCCGCGTTGCCGACGTACAGCGTGTTGCGGTCGAGCGAAATGGCCATCGAGTGGGGGAGCTGTCCAACCTCGATGGGCTCGATGAAACGCTGCCGGCGTGTATCGAACACCTCGATCCGGTTGTATCCGGAGTTGGCGATGTAAACGCGTCCCCGCGGCTCATCTAATACCAGCTCCCACAGCCCCTCGCCATTGGCGAGCGACACGGGCACGGGGTGAATGACGCCGCGCTGATCGCTCTGGCGGAAATTCATGTACACGCGGATCGTGTTCGGAAGGTTGATCGCCTCGCGGGAGGTCAGCGTGACGTTGATGGGGGCGCCGCCGCCCAGTCCCGCGCCGGTGAACACGTTGGTCCCCGGCTGGCGCTGGACTCCGGTCCGGCCCGGCTCCATCACGAAATCGATCTGGGAAGGCGCAAGGCCGCTCTTTGCTTGCGCAACCAGAGCGGTGGTCAAGACTGGCACGGCGAAGGTCAGCCGTCCGCTGCCGAGATTGTTGACCCGCACCGTAGCGCGCGCAATGCCGCGGTTGCACAGGTCGTTCGCCAGGAACACCTGTGTTGAGTCCGGCATGATGATCGGATGCTCGAACAGTTGTCCCAGCGGGAGGTCGACAATGCCCGACTCCGACGTCGCAAAGGCGCGTGTGCCGTCCTGAGCGGTCACGATCTTTCCCAGAATGCTCTCCGGCAGCCGGATCCCGAGCCGCACGCCCAGATTGCGCGAGTTGGCGAGCAGCATGACGTCTGAAAGCGGCCGGGCGTTCGGCGCTCCTTGTGCGATGTTGAACGCGCCGTAGACGGTCTGGCCGTCGGGTGAAAAGGCTGTGCCTCCGAAGTTGTTGGGGAGGTTGATGACGGGATTGAAGCCCTGCTGCGTCAGGATGAACGGGTAGTTGGCGGTGTTCATCTGCGCGATCACGTTCAGCGTGGTCACGTCATAGAGCGTTGATCCGGCCATGACACGGGAGCCATCCGGTGACATCGAAAGTACAGTGGACTGTCCGGTCACCGTGCGGTTGCGCAGAACCGTGCCCGAAGCGACCTCGTAGACGAACAGCGTGGTCTGGGCGTTGTTGGCCGTCTGGTTGATGGCCACCATTCCAATGATGAACTGGCCGTCCGGAGTGCGGATCAGACGCCCGGGGAATGCGGTCTGCGGGCGGCCAAGAAAAACAGCCGGCAGCGGGTTTGGAGTGGAGATCGGTGGAGGCGATGAGACGGGAATGAGTTGCAGGCCGACTTCCTGGTTGGGATCGTAGATCAGCAGCGTGTTGAGCGAGTTGTTTTGTCCAGTGCCCTGCGTCGTGACGAGGGCGCGGCCGTCAAAGCCCACCTCGACACCTTCGGGACGCGCCGGGAGGCTGACGTTCTGGACCACCCGGGGACCCTGGAGATCGATCACCGTGAGCGACGCACTCTGAACATTGGTGACAAACAGCGTGTTGCCATCCATCGACATGGCGGCGGAAGAGGGGAACTGGCCGACCTCGATGAAGCCCACCTCCTGGCCGGTGGCGTAGTTGTACAAAAAGACGCGGTTGGCTCCGGAGTTGACGACATAGAGCATGTTGCGCGCCTCGTCGAGCACGATGTCGCTCGGCTGGCCGGCGAGCGGAACGCTCTTGCCGAACTGGGCTCCGGGCGGCGTGTTGAACTGCGCCAGGAGGCTGCCGGCCAGACAAAATACCCCCGCGCCTCTGATGATTCCCGTCAGCGATTGCAAAGCCATCTCTCGATACGTTACTCTAAACCCTTCGACCCCTCTCAAGTTTCGTATGATTTTCGCCCTTGACGCAACTCTCCACGCCCGTACAGTGTTGAAGGATTGAGCCGTTGAGAATCCGGAATGTCACGCGTGGAACACTACTGGGCGACAAGATTGACGTGGCAGACACAAGCCAAAAGCGGCGCACCGGACTGCTCCGCCACACAGGACTTGGGGAGGGTGAGGGCCTGCTGATCGTTCCCTGCGAGGCGGTTCATACCTTCGGCATGCAGTTCCCCATCGACGTCGTGTACGTGAACAGGAAGAAGCGCGTGGTCAAGACGCGCCCGAACATGGTGCGGAGCCGGATTTCCCTCTGCCTTTCTGCACACTCGGTGGTGGAACTGCCGGTGGGGGTGATTGCGAGCTCGCGCACCGAGCGGGGAGACGAACTGGCGTTCGAATCATGAGAATCTGTTTCCTGCTGTTGTCGCTGCTGTTGTCGCTGTCGTGCGCAAGGCAGGTTCCGTCCGCGCACATGCCCAAGGTTCCGCCGCATCCGGTCCGGCAGGCGATGGAGAGACACGTGGCCAACGCGGTGGACGCCGGGGACGGCGACCTCGAAGTCCAGGCGCTGCGCCGCGCCGTGCTCGAGCACCCCAAGGATGTCAAGGCCCGGACGGATCTGGCCAGCCGGTATCTCAAGATGGGATTCCCTGAGCTGGCCGCCGAGCATTACAGGCTTGCCGCCGGCTATGCGGAGGATCCGGAGGTCTACGTGACCGTTGCGCGGGGGCTTCGCGCGGCCGGCATGGCAACTGAGGCGGTACGGCTCCTGGACAAGTTTCTCGCCGGCACCCCGGATTCGCCGCCTGCGGCGCGTGCCTGGTCTGGCATCCTCCATGATGAGGTGGGAGAGCTTGCCGTCGGTGAGTCCGAACACCGGCGCGCGATCGCCGATTCCACCGCTCCACGCGATTACCTGTACAACAATCTGGGCTATAACCTGCTGTTGCAGGGCCGGTCGAATGAGGCGGAAGCCGAGTTCCGGAGAGCATTGGAGTTGTCGCCGCGGTCCGAGATCAGCCGCAACAACCTGGGTCTGGCACTCGGATCCTCAGACGAAGCCGTGCAGCATTGGCAATCTGTCAGCGGACCAGCGGCGGCGCACAACAACATGGCCGCCGTCCACATCGAGCAGGGCCGGTATCCGGAGGCTCGCCGGGAACTGAATTTGTCCCTGGGTTACGATCCGGGCAACGACGCGGCACTTCATAATTTGGCGCTGGTTTCGCAACTGGACGGCCTGCCCGCCGTCCTTCCCTTGAACCGTTCCGTGTCCCGCTGGAAGAAATTCGGTATGATTTTCGGTGGACGCAGGAATTCCAACCCGGTGGCGAGTCCTCTGCTGGCCTCGCGCCAAGATTAGGAGAGCATATGGTAAAAAACATCTTCGTTCGGCTTTGGCAGGATGAGCAGGGCCAGGACCTGGTCGAGTACGCCTTGATCGTCGCCGCTGTCGGACTGGCGCTGATCACGACCGTCAACCAGTTGTCCCAGGCTGTGGTCAGCCTTTATTCGAGCATCACGGAAGGCCTGACCAGCATTGGAGCTTCCGGACAGTAGGCGCGCCGGGCGGCTGAGGTCCTGGCTAGTTCCGGATCTGGCGCTGAGCGCCGCCGCGGTCACCGCGTTTTTCTGTCTGTTTCTGTTCGGCGGAAGCACCAAGCTGTTCCGCGACTCCGACACTGGCTGGCACGTTCGCAACGGTGAGCGGATCCTGGTGGAGGGTGTGCTTCCACGGACGGATCCGTATTCCTGGACCAGGCCCGGGAACGCTTGGTATGCCTGGGAGTGGGGCGCTGATGTGGCGATGGGAGCGGCGCACCGCTGGCGTGGCCTGGAGGGGGTCACCGCGCTGTTCGTAGCCCTGATCGGAGTGGCTACGTGGCTTTGGTTCCGGCTGACGTGGGCCATGGGGGGAGATTTTCTGCTGGCCTGCGCTCTTGCGTCCCCGATGCTTTCGACCACCAATATGCATTGGCTGGCCCGGCCGCACATTTTCAGTTGGTGCCTGGTGCTGATCTGGCTGATCGTGATGGAGCGCCGGGAGCCGCTCGCCTGGCGGTGGTACCATCTGGCCGCGGCCGCCGGATTCGGCGCGGTATGGGCCAATGTCCACGCGAGCTTTTTCTTCGGCCCGGCGATCGCGTTCCTCTACGCTGGGGGATACTGGCTGCAGCGGATCCTGTGGCCAGAGACGGGTGCGCCGCCTCCGGGTGGGTTTGTTCTTGCAGGTCTGGCGGCCGCGGTTGGGAGCCTGCTCAATCCGTACGGCACGGGGCTGCACGTTCACGTCTTCCACTACGTGACCAATCGTGAACTGCTCCAGCGTGTGGGCGAGTTCCAAACGTTCAACTTCCACTCTGAAGGCTCGGCGCAGATCCTGGCGACGGTGGTGATCAGCCTGATGGGAGCCGCGTTTGCGCTGGTTCAGCACAACGTCCCGCGCGCGCTGCTGCTGGTGGGATTCTCGGTGCTGGCGCTGCGGTCAGCGCGGGCGCTCCCGATGCTTGCGCTCATGTTGCCCGCGGCGAACGCGGCGATCCGGGGGGTGATCCCGCATCTCGGCCAGGTTTCGGACGCGCTCCGGTATTCCGGAAACCTGCGCAAGCTCGACAGCCGCCTTGGGGGGCTGGCGCTGGTTCCGCTGCTGCTCGCGCTGGTGGCGGCCTCGCCCCAGCGCGCCGGATTTCCGGGTTCCGAGTTTCCCATTCATGCGGACGCCGCGGTTGAGGCGTTGCCTCCGCAAACGCGGTTGTTCGCGCCCGACAAGTTTGGCGGCTACCTGATCTACCGGTTCGCCGGCACACGAAAAATCTTCTTTGATGGAAGGAGCGACTTTTACGGGATCGATTTTATGAAACAATATATTGATCTCGTTCAAGTCCGGCCAGGCTGGGAAACGCTGCTGGCCAGATGGAATCCGACGCACGCTTTGCTCCCGCTCAACTACTCCCTGCGCGCCGCCCTCGAAAAGTCCGGATGGAAGATCCTTCATACCGGTCCTGTAGCCGTTCTGCTGGAGGCTCCAGCGCGTTGATTCGGAAAAATTTTCCCTCCAGACTAGGGTTTAACACCCAACGGGCGAAGTCTGTCCACCTCAGGAAGTGATTCATGGACCGCAAAAAGATCCTCACCATCTTCGGCGCCGCCTGGTTGTCGGCGATGGTTCTCACCTGGGTCCTGTACACGGCGACCAAGGCCCCCAAACAGGACAAGATGACCAATGTCGTGGCCGCCGCGCGCGACATGTCAATTGGCACGCGCGTCGCCAAGGCCGACGTGAAGCTGGTGCCGGTGCGGGCAACCGATACGCCGAAGGGCGCGCTGCTCAAGCTGGAAGATGCAATCGGACGGACGCTGGTCTACCCGATTACGGCCAGTGAGCCGCTCACCAGCATCCGGCTGACTTCGCAGACCAGCCCGGAAGGAATCGCGGCAACGATACCGCGGGGTTTGCGCGCGGTGTCGGTTCCGTTTACCGACGCCACGGGCGCAAGCGGCCTGGTGGGTCCGAAGTCGCGGGTGGACGTTCTCTATACGCGCACGGGTAACGCCGCCGAAGCAATGACCGTCACTGTTCTAGAGGACGTGGAAGTATTGTCGATCGGACGCACGGTCGAGGTTCCCCCCGCGCAGGCGCCCGGCACCAAGGCCGCGCCGCGGCCGACCAATCAGACCGCCACTCTGCTGGTATCGCCGGATCAGTCGCGCAAGCTCGAACTTGCCCGCAACCAAGGCAAGATCAGCCTGATCCTGCGCAATCCCCTGGATTCGAGCACGCAAACCACTCAGGCGACCACCGCGGTTCCGGGTGGCGAGCGGCCCTCGCCCGCGACCATGGACTCCATTGATCCGATGCTGCTCGCCGTCATGGGCAAGCGTGGGACCAAGCGGGGCGCGCGGACGGGCATGAGCAACGCCGAGTGGAACGCCTTGATCGGCGAGGATGGCCCCAAGCCTCCCCCCAAGCCCAAAGAGGAGAAGAAGGAGCCGCCCAAGCCGCGCGTCGTGGTCGACGTGTTTCGCGGTGAAAAGCACACCCAGGAAATGTTTCAATGAGAACCGTCCGCCTCAGGGCGTCTGCGTCCATCCTGCTGCCCTGCGTGTTCCTGCTGGGGCAAACCGCTCCGACGCGGGAGCTGAATATGACGGTCGGGCGGGGCGAGCTCATCCAGTTTGGCAGCGACATCAGCCGGGCGGCGGCTTCCGAGCCGAAAGTGGCGGACGTGGTGGTGGTGAGTCCGCGCGAGGTGATGATCAACGCCAAGGGTGTGGGCAAGGCGACGGTGATCGTATGGGAGTCCGGTTCGATTCCGGCGCGCTACAACGTGAACGTGACCGCCGACGCGGCGCCGTTTGAGAACATCAAGACCAGGATTTCGTCGAGCCTCCCCGACGCCGCGATCAGCGTGACCGGCAACGAGGAGACTCTGGTGCTCACCGGGTCGGTGAAGGATGCGGCCCAGTTCAAGCAAGCCGAGGCGCTGGCTGCGACGCATTCGCGCAAGGTGATCAACCTGCTGCAGACTCCGCTCCCCGCCGAGCCCCGCCAGGTGCTGCTGCAAGTGAAGTTCGCCAGTGTCGACCGGGTGCGCCTCACCGACCTGGGATTCAACTATTTCAGCCGCAATGACAAGACGCTCGGGTCCCTCACGACGCAGCAGTTCCAATTCCCGCGCTTCAGCCAGCTTCAGTTCCAGGACCAGCAGTTCCAGAACACCACCGTCAACTTCGCCGACTTGTTGAACCTGTTCGCCTTCCGGCCGGATTTGAACATCGGTGCGACGATCCGCGCGCTGCAGAGCCGCAACCTGCTGCAGATCCTTGCCGAGCCGAACCTGATCGTGGTGGAGGGCAAGGAAGCGAATTTCCTGGCCGGTGGCGAGTTTCCGTTCCCGACCATTCAGTCGACCACGACGGGCGGCGCGATTTCGCCGGTCATCACGGTGCGGTTCCGCCGGTTTGGCATCGAGCTGACGTTTACGCCCACGATCTCGCACACGGGATCGATCCACCTGAAAGTGAAGCCCGAGGTCAGCGCGCTTGATTTCTCGAACGCCGTTCAGCTTCAGGGATTCCTGATCCCCGCGATTTCGACGCGCACGGCTGCGACCGAAGTGATCCTCAAGGACGGGGAGAGCTTTGCGATCGCCGGGCTGATCGACAACCGCGTGATCCAGACGATGAGCAAGATCCCGTGGCTCGGCGACGTGCCGATCGTGGGAAATCTGTTCCGCAGCCGCAGCAACCGGAAGTCGACCGACGAACTGCTGGTGGTGGTGACGCCAAGGTTCGTCAAGCCGGTCCCGGCTGGGGAGTCGATCAAGCTGCCCGACACCGTGGAGACATGGCTGCCGGCGGTTGCAGAGGACAAGGCCCGGCAATCCAAGGGCAAGAAGGAAGAAAAGAAACCGAAGTTCTCAGGACCTCGTGGACACCAAGAGCCAAAGAAATAACCGGCGGGGCGCGACCACCTTCCAATTGATGGTGATCCTGGTGCCCGTGCTGTTTGCGTTCATGGGCTTCGCGGTGGACCTGGGCCGGCTCTACATGATCCGGGCGGAGTTGAAGTCGGCGGCCAATAGTGCCGCGCTCGCGGGTGCGGCCAGGCTTGCCGGATTTGACGCCGCGATCGATTCGGCGGGACAAGCGGCGCGCGATTCGCTGGCCGAGATCGACGGCTTCGCCAACAAGATCGACTTCGGGGGAAGGATCGTGGGCGAGTCGGAAGGCGCGCTGACGTCGACCATTGAGGAGCCGGAGTACTTCGAGGATGTCGCGGGCGCGACCGGCACGGGTGAAAGCACGGCGGCCGGGACTGGCGTGTTCAGGCATGTCCGGGTGACGCTGAGCGCGCAGGCGCCGACCGTGTTTTTCCGGTTTCTGCCGCTGGCGCAGGAAGGACTCGTGAACATCCGCGTGAATGCGGCCGCCGGAGTCGGCGCGCCCCTGTGCACGGCGTGCGGGATTGAGCCCATTGTGATCGCCGCGCCCGATGCGGCCGAGACTACAGACTTCGGATTCACGGCCGGGACGCGGTACACGCTGGGTTATTCCTGCAACGGGCAGCCGCAGCCGCAGGCGCTGCCGGGATCGGTGCAGCGGATTCCGTATCTGATGTTGAACCGCTACGATCAGGACGTCGAGACCACGGAACAGATCCAGGGCTACCGGATCGGCGCCGCGGGATTGCCGCCCAACGTGGTGGAAGCAAAATCGTGCGTCAACACGGCCACCACGGAGACGTTCTGGGAGTCAGCCGCGGCGATCCCGTGCAATCAGAACACGGTGGCGCCTGTGATCCGCGCGTTCATGTGCGGATTGGCGAACCGGTTTGAAGCAGGCGTGTACTCGGGCTGCGAGACAATCCAGGACATCGACAGCTTCTCACAGGCCGTGGCGCCCGATACCGACCTGCAGGATACCGACGATTTTCAGTCGACCTACGCGGGCAACGGGCGGCGCATCATCACCATCGCGATTGCCGAGTCGTTGGCGGATCCGCTCGCGATCACGCTGGTCGGGTTCCGGCAGTTCCTCCTGAATCCGGCCGCGAACACGACCAACGTCAATGCGCTGGATGCGAGCGGACGTTTCCTGGCCACCTATATCGGGAGTCCGATGCCGCTGAAGCAGGGCCGGACTTCGGGTTGCGGATCGGCGATGACCGCGGGTCCGGGGAAAGTGGTGCTGCACCAATGAGACGCAACCGGCGGGCGAGAAACGGGACGTCGCTGATCGAGTCGGCGATGTGGATCCCGATCCTGGTGTCGCTGCTGTTCGGAATGGTGGAGTTGGCGCGGGTGTCCTACACGTACTACACGCTTCACAAAATCCTCTACAACGTTGGCAAGACACTGGGGAAGACGCCGCTGAACTTTTGCGTCGACGAGGAGTCGATCACGGCGATCAAGGAGTTTGCGTTGTCGGGGAGTCTGGAAACTGGTACGCGGATTCTGCCCAACCTTGAGGCGGACCAGATCCAGGTGCGGCTCGAGCGCAGCCTGGCTGACACGGGAGAGATCGTCGAATGCGATTGCTCAAGCACCGGTTGCGACATCTCGCAGGGCGGGCTCCAGCCTGAGTACATCGTGATCTCGCTGTCCGACGGTTATCCGGTGCAGTTGACGTTTCCAGGGTTGAGCCTGGACCCGATTCCGCTGCGTCCGCAGGTCCGGGTTCCGGCGGGAGGCGGATGAGATGAAGAGGCGCAAGGGACAAGCACTGGTTGAGTACGCGCTGGTCTGGTCGGCGGTATTTTTTCCGTTGACCATGATGATCATCTTCACCGCGCAGCTTCTGTGGACCTGGCACTCGGTGGTCGAGCTCACGCGCGATGCTGCCCGTTACGCGGCCACCCATTGCTACCAGGCGGGCGGCGAAAACGTCGTGTCCTATCTGCGGCAGAACCTGCCGCTGATGCCGGACCGGGGACGGTTCCAGGACGGCGGCGTCGACATCGAGATCACCTATTTCCAGCGCAACGCCGAGACGGGCACGCTCGAGGAGTTCGCCTGCGACGGCGCGGCGTGCAGCCGGGAGTGCGTGCCGGACGCGGTGCGGGTGGGTGTCGCCAACTACGAGTTCCTGGGAATCCAGAGCTACTTCGGCTTGCCGCCCGTCTCGATCCCCAACTTCTCAACCACGATTCCCATCGAAAGCGCCGGCTGTGGTCCCGACTCGGAGGACTGCACGCCCTAGGCGGGAGAACTGAATGGCCATATCGATTCTGGTCGCCTCAAGCGACGAACACTTCCGGGAGAGCGTTCGCGAGAACCTGCTGAACGTTCCCAACTCGCGGCTGGTGGCCGAGTATCCGGAGGTGGCATCGAATCTCTACATCCGCGTCCTGCAGGACATTGAGCGAAATCCCGACTGCGGGCTGATCCTCGACCTGGCGAGCGATCCAACGGAGAACCTGCGGATCATGGAGAAGGTCAAGCAGGCCGCTCCGCACCTCTACATCATTGCTTCGAACTACTCGGCTGAAGGCGAACTGGTAATCGATTCCCTGCGCGCGGGAGCGAACGATTTCATCACGCAGCCGGTCCGGCGCCTCGATTTCCGGGATGCGATGGCGCGGTTTGAAAGGGCGCCCAAGCACACCACCGCGATGCAGAGCCGGCTCGGCAAGGTCTACACGTTCATCGGGACCAAGGGCGGTGTGGGAACAACGACCCTGGCGGTGAACTTCGCCTCCGTGCTCGCGCAGCGCAAGCACAACGCCGTGATGCTCGATCTCGACTGGGTGGCCAATGACGTGTGCATGCAGATCGGCGCGCAGCCGCAGTACACCCTGCTTGAGGTCGGCGAGAACCTGGGGCGGCTCGACCAGCAACTATTCGAGGGCTTTGTGACGCGTGATCCGCTGGGGTTCTTCGTCGTGGGCCCGCCGGATTCGCTCGAGAACCACGGATACTTCACCGAGCCGATGTTCCGGGATTTCGGCAACTTCCTGGTGGAAAAGTATGACTCGGTCGTGATCGACGCCGGCCGCCGCGTGAGCGACGAGCTGGTGATGGGCGCGATGCAGGTGTCGACCACGGTTTTCCTGGTCCTGACCCAGGAGTTCGGCGCGGTGCGCAACGCACAACGCTACCTCGCCTACCTCATGCGGATGGGCTTCAACCAGGACCAGGTAAAGCTGGTGCTAAACCGCTATGACAAGAATGCGGGCTCGGACCTGGCAAGCTTGGACCAGATCCAGCAGACGCTCAACCAAAAAGTCTTCTACGGGATTCCGCGGTCGCCTGAAGTCCTGCGGGCGATTAACCGCGCGCGTCCGTTCGTGGTGAACCGCGAAGCCGCGCCCGACCTCGACAAGGCTTTCCGCGCCTTTGTCGACAAGGCGGGCGGCGTCAAGAAACAGCTCGCGGAATCGGCGTAACCGGGCGATCACATGTCCACCACGCCTCGCAGCTACACTCGTCCGGGATCGGGCGCCGACCGCTGGTTCGCGATCAAGACGCAGATCCATACCCGGCTGCTGAACTCGCTGACGCCGGAGCAGCTCAAGGGGATCAACAAGGACGGGATGCGCGAGCAGGTCGGCTCAAGCGTTGAAAAGCTGGTCCGCGACGAGCATATCCCGATGACGGTGAACGAGCGCGAGCGGCTGGTGGAGGAGATCCTCGACGAGGTATTCGGACTTGGCCCGCTTGAGCCGCTGATGAAGGATCACACGATCAGCGACATCATGGTGAACGGCTTCGAGAATGTGTACGTCGAGCGCGGCGGGCAACTGGTGGAAACCAACATCCGATTCAAGGACGCCGCGCATGTCCGGCTGATCATCGACCGCATCGTGTCGAACATCGGACGCCGGATTGACGACTCGTCGCCGATTGTCGACGCGCGCCTCACCGACGGATCGCGGGTGTGCGCGGTGATCCCACCGCTCAGCCTGATCGGTCCGGTGATGTCGATCCGGCGGTTCGGGAGGAAGCTGCTCACCACCGACGACCTGCTGCGCAACGAGACGCTCACCTCCGGCATGCTCGATTTCTTGAGCGGCTGCGTCGAGGCGCGGCTGAACATCGTCATCTCCGGGGGATCGGGATCCGGCAAGTCGACGATGTTGAACACGCTGTCGCGCTTTATCCCGGAGGAGCAGCGTGTGGTCACGATCGAGGACACCGCCGAGCTCCAATTGCAACAGTCCCACGTGGTCCGCCTGGAGACGCGCCCGCCCAATATCGAAGGCGCGGGCGCCATCAGCCAGCGCGATCTCGTGATCAACGCGTTGCGTATGCGTCCCGACCGCATCATCATCGGCGAGTGCCGCGGCGCCGAAGCGTTCGACATGATGCAGGCGATGAACACGGGCCACGACGGATCGATGACCACGGTCCACGCCAATTCCGCATTCGAAGCCTTCTCGCGCCTGGAGACAATGGTCATGATGGCGAGCCAGCACGTGCCGGACTACGTGATCCGGCAGATGCTCGCCGCCGCCGTCCAGGTGGTCGTGCACATGCACCGGCTTTCGGATGGGACGCGCAAGATCACCAGCATCTGCGAGGTGCGTGAGACCGACGGCACCACCACCGACATCCACGAGATCTTCCGGCTCGACCGCGAAGGCGTCAGCCAAAGCGGTAAAGTATTGGGGAAGTTCCGCGCCACGGGCGTTGTGCCGCACGTGCTGCACCGGCTCAAGGCGTGGGGCATCCACCTTTCGAACTCGATTTTCCAGGAGCAGCAGGTCCTGAAGAGCTAGCTTATGTCGTTCGTCATTGTCGCCGCCGTCATCTTCACCATCGCCCTTTGGATCGCGGCTCACTACGCCTTCAGCGTGCCCGAGCAGCATGCCTCGGACCTGGTCACGAGCCGGATGCGAGAGCTACGGGCCCGGTCGGGCGTCCGCAACTCCGGCCGTACCGATCTTCTGCGCCGTGAGCAGAAGGGCACGTTCGCCGCTGTCGGCGAGTTTTTTGAATGGGTAGGCGTAACCCGCCGCCTGCAGGAACACATCGATCAGGCGAACCTGAAGTACAAGGCGGTGGACGTGCTGGTGGTCGCCGTGCTGATCGGCGTGGGCGTGTTCCTGATGCTGGGCGTGTTGGGCATGTCGATGTTCGTGCTGCGGGTTGTGTTCTCCGTTCTGGCGGGCGCGATTCCGATCATGCTGATCGAGCGGGCGCGCAAGAAGCGGCTGGCGAAGTTCGAGGAGCTGTTCCCGGATGCGATCGACCTGTTCAACCGGTCGATGAAGGCCGGCCACACGATCCACAGCGGACTCGACACCATCGCCACCGAGTCGATCGAACCTGTGAAGATGGAGTTCAAAAAGGTGACCGAGGAGCTTGGGCTCGGGTCCCAGATCGACCAGGCGCTGCTGAACCTGGGTAAGCGCGTGCCGCTGATCGACGTGCGGTTCTTCATCACCGGACTGATCCTGCAGCGGCAGACCGGCGCCAACATGGTGGAGGTGCTGAGCAACTTGTCGGACCTGGTCCGCGAGCGCCTCAATATGACCGCCAAGATGCGCGCGCACACCGCCCAGCAGAGGATGTCGGCCGGCCTGCTCTGCTCGCTGCCGATCGTCGTGGGAATCGGCTTTTGGATCGTCAAGCCTGAGTACATCCAACTGCTCTATTCCGACGAGACCGGCAGCAAGTTCCTGACCTATGCGATCGTGTCGGAGATCGTCGGGATCCTGGTGATCCGCAAGCTGGCCAATCCGAGGTTCTAGAAGATGGCGATTCTCCCCCTGGTGTTCTTCATCTTCGCGTTCGGGACCATCGTCGCGATCCTGTGGTCCGGCTACCACTTGCTGGCCGAGCAGGAGGATCCGCTCGGCGACCGGCTGCTCGAATTGCAGTCGGCAGGTACGTCGGCGGCTTCGGGTGAGCGCCGGTCGGGGCGGAGGCGGGCCGGCGGCGGACTGCTGAACAGCATCGTCTACCTGATCAGCGTCGTGCCAGGCGGCGAGGAGTGGCTGCGCGACAACGAGCGTGAGCTGCGGGCGGCAGGCGTGCGCAGACCCGAGACGTCGGCGCTGTACAGCGTCTTCCATGCGCTGTTCTTTGTCAGTCTGATGCTGCTGATGCTCTACTTTCAACGGGACAATGCGTTCTCGAATATGCTCGGCGGCATGGCCGCGGCCTTCATACTTGGATGGCTGCTGCCGAAGCAGGTGCTTTACCGGATGGTGAAGCGGTATAAGGAACGGTTGCAGGAAGCGCTGCCGGACACCGTCGACATGCTGGGCATCGTGCTCGGAACAGGTCTGGCACTGGATCAGGCGCTGTTGCGCGTCAGCGAGGAGATGCAGCACATCTATCCGGAACTCTCAGGCGAGTTCTACACCGTGGTCATGCAGGTGAAGGCCGGACAGGAGCGGTCGAAGGCTTTCAACCAACTGGTGCGGCGCACAGGTATTGAGGACGTCAAGTCGCTGTCGGCGATGATCGTCCAGAGCGAGAAGTTCGGCACCAGCCTGTCGCAGGCGCTGAAAGTCTATGCTGAGAATCTGCGGACCCGCCGGAGGCTGCGCGCCGAAGCCGCGATCAGCAAGGCGGGCATCAAGATGCTCTTCCCGATCGTGCTTTTCATCCTGCCGGCGCTGTTTGTGATCACGCTGGTGCCGGGCATGCTGAGCGTGATGCGCGACCTCAAGGGCGGGATCGGCGCCGGGGCGCGATAGAATAACGGGGTGCGGTCCGCACTCCTTTTCCTCATTGTGTCCATCACCGAAGCAGCCAACTACCGGACTGCCGTCCTGAGCGACGGCGGCACGCCCGTCATCCACCTCACCGACCAGGCCACCGGCACTCACGTGGCCATCCATCCCGCGCGGGGAAACAATGCGCGGTCGATGACGGTGCGTGGCGAGGAGGTCATGTGGACCTCCCCGGACTCAACTTCCGGACGGCCCGCGCTCGATGGCAATCCGCTGCTCTGGCCGTGGGCAAACCGCATCGCTGGCGAGTCCTATTGGGCCAACGGCAAGCAGCACCGCCTGAACTCAGCGCTGGGCAACGTGCGCAAGGACGGGAGCCAGTATCCGATCCACGGACTGCTGATGTTCACCGACGCGTGGGAGCTGGGCGAGGTGCGCGCCACCAGCGAGGGCGCAACCGCTACCGCCAAGATCGAGTTCTGGAAGCACCCGGAGTGGATGGCGCAGTTCCCCTTCGCGCACACGATCATCATGAACCACCGGCTGAAGGACGGTGTGCTCGAAGTCGAGACCGTGCTACGAAACCATTCCTCCCAGCCGATGCCGGTGTCACTCGGTTATCATCCCTACTTCCAATTGACTGACTCGCCCCGTGATGACTGGAAGGTCCGGCTTGCGGCGCGCGACCATGTGGTTCTGAATCCTCAGCTCACACCCACGGGCGAGACCAAGCCGGTGCCGTTTTCCGATCCGCACGCGTTGAAGGGATCACAGCTTGACGACGTGTTCACCGGGCTGGTTCGCGGATCCGATGGCCGCGCTGTGTTCTCCGTGCAGGGCCGGAGGCAAAAGCTCGAAGTAATCTACGGCCCGAACTATCCCGTGGCGGTGGTCTACGCGCCCCCTGGACGCGGATTCATTTGCTTTGAGCCGATGACGGGCGTGACCAACGTGTTCAACCTGGCGCACGAGGGCAAGTTCCCGCTGCAATCGGTGCCGCCGGGCGGGGAATGGCGGGAGAGCTTCTGGATCCGGCCCAGTGGTTTCTAGCCTTCCGCTCGCGCTGCTGCTGTTCCAGTTGCCTCCGGTTTCAGCCGCGAAAGAGGAGCCTCCGGCGCAGGCCGATTCCAGCCGGCGCGTCGAATTGAACCTGCTCGGCAAGACCGACACCGCGGCAGGCGAGAGCCGCCGCAACGAGAACGTCCAGTTCAATCTCGTCGACAACAACGCGCTCAAGGAGTTGAACGTCCGGCTGGGCGTCACGGCCACGATCCACCCCGAGTTCCGGCCGGAACGGAACTACTTCGGCGCCGAATATGGAAATCCGCCCTCAGCCATTTTGCATGTGCCTGCCGCGCGGCGCGACGCCACGCACGGGTCGTTCTACTACGGACACTTGAACAGCATCTTCAGCGCGCGTTCGTTCTTCCAGGTGGGAGCCGTGCAGCCCGCGCGCGAGCACGACTACGGATTCACGCTCGGATCCGCGCTCAGGCCCAGGTGGTTCGTCCAGATCGATGGCAGCCAGCAGAAGTTGCGCGGCAACGTGAACGGCAACGTGCTGGTCCCAGGGCCGGACGAGCGGACCACGCTCGCCACCGATCCGGCGGTGCGCTCGCTGGTGTCGCGCTGGCTGGGGCTGTATCCGCGGGAGCTGCCCAACCGCACCGACATCAACGATCGCGCGCTCAACACCAACGCCCCGCAGGTGATCGACAACTCAAACGGCGGGGCTCGAGTCGAGTTCACGGCTTCGGCGCGGGACAAGGTGATCTCGCAGTATCAGTTCACTTCGCAGTTCGTCGATGCGTTCCAGCTTGTGGCGGGGCAGAATCCGGACACCGCGACCCGGTCACACCGCGCCCGCCTCACCTGGAACCGGACCTGGGCGGCGTCGACCATCCTGGAGCTGTCGCTGGGCTTTGACCGGACTGGATCGGTGCTCCAGCCCGAGCCTAACTCCGCCGGACCGATGGTGTCGACCTCGGGCCTGACCACGCTCGGTCCGCTCGGCTCGATTCCGATCAACCGCGCGCAGAACCTGTTCCGCTCCGGCGCCACCCTGCGCCATACCGCGGGCGGGCATTCCATCACCGCCGGATTCCAGATCACGCGCCGGCAGTTCAACGGAATCGAGACCGACACGCACCGCGGGTTTTTCTCCTTCAACAACGATTTCGGCCGCGATGCGATCTCGAACCTGCGTCTCGGCGCGCCCACCCAGCACATCGTCTCGATCGGTGACGTCCACCGCGGATTCCGCAACTTCGACCTGCACTACTACGCGGGGGACACCTGGAGAGTCCGGCCGCGGCTGCAGTTGAGCTACGCGCTCCGGTGGCAGCCCATCACGCGTCCGGGTGAGGTGAACGGGAGGAATCCGGTCGCCTACCGCGGCGACTGGAACAACTTCGCGCCGCAGTTTGGCGTAGCCTGGCGCGGATTCCGTGCAGCATACGGACTGCACTACGGCGAGATCTTTCCGGTGACGTTTTCCCAGGTCCGGTTCTCGCCGCCGGGAAGTGTGAAGGTGGTGGTTACCGCGCCGAGCCTCATCAATCCCCTCACCAGCGTCCCCGATGCACGCGGAAACATCTACGCGCTCGACCCGAACCTGCGGACGCCCTACGCGCACCAGTACAACGCCTCGTGGGAGCCTCGGACGAGCTCGGCCTGGCGGGTCCAGCTTGGATACGTGGGAAGCCGGCAGCATAAGCTGCTGCTCATGTGGTACCTGAACCGCGCGCACGCCGCCGCCGGTCTGCCCACCACCACCGCGACCATCAACCTGCGCCGGCCGGATCCGCGCTACGCCGAGATCCGGTGGGTGCTGAACGGCTCACGGGGATACTTCGATGCCGCCCGCGCGACGCTCGTGGTTCCACGCTGGCGCGGGCTTTCAGTCGATGCCTCGTACTGGTTCAGCAAGTCGCTGGATCTTGGCAGCGCGTACACCAACACGGCCTATGAAGCTGACTCACGCCTGTCCCGCGGGCAATCGGAGTACAACCAGCACGCCGACATGAAAGCGCTGAGCAATTTCGATCAACCGCACGCGTTCCTGGTGCGGCCGGCCTACACGTGGAAGGGATTCGCGCTCTCCTCGGTCGTACTGCTCAAGTCCGGCACGCCGTTCACGGTGCAGACCGGTGCCGACGGACCGGGATTCGGCAACGTCGACGGCAACGGCGGCGACCGCCCGAACCTGATCGATCCTACAGTGTGGGGGCGCACCGTGGGACATCCCGATGTGTCGGCGCTCCTGCTGCCCAGGTCCGCGTTCGCCTATCCGGCGCCGAACGACGAATTCGGCGGCAATCTCGGACGCAACACGTTCCGCAAGGGCGGGATCTACAACGTCAATGCGTCGCTCGCCCGGACCTTCACCCTCGCCCGCGACCGCCGTCTCACCCTGCGCGCCGAATCGGTGAATCTGCTCAACACGCCCCAGTTTGCAGAGCCGGGCGCGGATCTCGCCACGTTCAACTTCGGATTCATCACGAACACGTTGAACGATGGCCGGACGTTCCGCTTCGTGCTACAGCTCGGTTGGTGAAACCGGCGTACGGAGCTTGTCAAGCAGCCCAATCAGTTCGCGCAGCTCCAGTTCAGTGAGTCCCGCCATGCTGTCGTGGACGCTCTGGGACATCGGCTCATCGAGCGAGGCGAGGAGATCCAGACCGGCCTGAGTGATGAAGCACATCACCTGGCGGCGGTCGGCCGGGCCGCGCTTGCGTTCGACCAGCGCTTTGGCCTCGAGCTTGTCCATCAGCCGTGTAATCCCTGGCGTCCGCTCGATCATCCTGCCGGCGACGTCGAGTGTGGCCAGTCCGGGACCGCCAGCGCCGCGGAGGATGCGGAGCACGTTGTACTGCTGGATGGACAGGTCGCGGGGCTCGACCACAAGGTTGATCCTGCGGCGGACTTCGTCGTTGGTGCGCATCAGGCCCAGCAACGCTTCCTGAGCCGGCGAGGAGAACGGCCGGGTCTGCCGGATCTCCGCTTGAAGCCGGCTGGATGATTCAGGTCCTGTAGCTTCCATTGATGCGGATATATCCCTCTGTGAAGTCGCAAGCCCAAAAGCGCGCGGATGCGGCGCCTTTGCCGCGGATCCGGAAGTCGATGGTGCAGTCCTTGGAGTCCAGGCGTTTCTGGAGGTCGGCCTCGTCGAAGCGCGCGGCGAGTCCTCCACGGCAGACCTGGGTGCCTTGCAGCGCGATGTCGACTTTTGACGGATCGAAGCTTGCGCCGCTGTACCCCGCGGCGCAGATGATCCGGCCCCAATTGGCGTCCGACCCGGCGATCGCGGTCTTGACCAGCGGCGAGTTGCCGATCGCCCGGCCGATCCGCACGGCATCCTCCTGGGTGGCCGCGCCCCACACGTGGATCGTGATCAGCTTTGACGCGCCTTCTCCGTCCCGCGCGATCTGGACGGCGAGGTCCTGCGCCAGCTTGGTAAGCGCCTCGGAGAACAGATCGTAGTCGGCTCCGGTGAGGCGGACGCCGGAAGCCCCGTTGGCCAACAGGATCAGCGTGTCGTTGGTCGACATGTCGCCATCCACGGTGATCCGGCTGTAGCTCGCCTCGTTGGCGGTGGCGAGCAGCCGCCTGCAGGTGGGGGCAGAGACCGCCGCGTCGGTCATGATGTAGCCGAGCGTGGTCGCCATCCCCGGATGGATCATTCCCGATCCCTTCGTCGTGCCAGAGATGCGAACGGTCCCGCCGTCGAGTTGCACGTCCGCGTGGGAGACCTTCGGCACGAGATCCGTGGTCATGATGGCATTGGCGACATCCGGGAAGCGGTCCGGCGACAAGCCTTCCACCAGTCGTGGCAGGGCGTTGGTGACCAGATCCGGGTTGAGCTCGACGCCGATGACTCCGGTGGAGGATGGAAGAACTTGATGAACTGGAATTCTCAACAATCGGGCCACAGCGCGGCTGGTCGCCTGGGCGACCTTCATTCCTGTCCGCGTGGCGCAGTTGGCGTTTCCGGCGTTGATCAGGAGCGCGGATGCCTTTCCGCGGGTGGCCTTTAAATGAGAGCGGCAAAGCAATACCGGAGCCGCCTGCACGCGGTTGGTCGTAAACACTCCCGCCGCCGAGCAGGCTGTTTCCGACACGATCAGGGCGAGGTCGTCCTTGGCCGCCTTCCGGATTCCCGCGTAGGTGGCGGCATACTTGTAGCCCAGGGGCAAACTCAACGATTTTCTCCCAATCGTTCATTTTCTAACAGCCGGTGGCCGTTTAGGAAGGCCTCCGGGTAAACTCTTTTCCTCCCCTGCAACTGGAGTTCCTCGATCTCCAGCATGGAGCCCCCGCCAGCGGCCACCAGCAGGCGTTTCTTTTCAGTGATCAGCGTGCCCGGAAGCGCCAAAGTGTGGCTGGATTTCACACGGCAGCGGTGGATCTGGAGCGTCTGGCCGCGGAACGTGGTCGCCGCACCGGGCCAGGGCTGGAATCCGCGCTGCCGGGCGTGAATTTTCGCCGCGGGCCAGTTCCAGTCGATGGAGGCATCCTCCTTCTTGAGGATTGGCGCGTAGGTGGCGGCCGCGGGATCCTGCGGGACCGGTTGGATGACGCCGGATTCGATCCCTTCGAGCGTCTCGATCAGCAGATCCGCCCCGGCCACGGACAGGCGGCGGCCGAGTTCCACCGCGGTTTCCTCCGCGCCGATCTCCGTGTCCCACTTCAAAAGCATGCCACCCGTGTCGAGTCCGGCGTCGATCCGCATCGTGGTGACGCCGGTGCGCTTCTCCCCGTTCGCCACCGCCCACTGGACCGGCGCTGCTCCCCGGTAGGCGGGCAAGAGCGAACCGTGGACATTGATGATCCCGTGCGGAACCATGTCAATCACGGATTGCGGGATGATCTGGCCGTAGCCCACCACCACCATTACGTCGAGGCTCATCGCGCGGAGCAGGTCTTGCGCTTCGGGGCGGCGGATCCGCTCGGGCTGGTGGACCGGGAGTCCGAGCCGGATCGCGCACTCTTTCACCGGCGGTGGTGCGAGTTCCTGGCCCCGGCCCTTGGGACGGTCCGGTTGGGTGAGCACGGCTTCCACGCAGTGCCCTGCCTCAACCAGCTTCTGAAGCGGCGGCACCGCAAACTCGGGCGTGCCCAGGAAAGCGAGCCGCACTTCAGCTCCACTCGCCGGCTTTGACCAGCTTGCGGATCTTGCGGCGGATGATGTCGCGCTTGAGCAGGCTCAGGTGGGTGAGAAACAGGATACCGTTCAGGTGATCGGTTTCATGTTGGATCGCACGCGCCAGCAGTTCCTCGCCGGTCAGCTCGAACGCCGCGCCTGCAACGTCGTGCGCCTGGACGGTCGCCTTGGCTGCGCGCTTGACGTTCTCGCGGAACCCGGGGATCGACAAGCAGCCCTCTTCTCCGATCTGCGATCCTTCGAGCGCGGTGATTTCGGGATTGATCAGGACGACACGCTGGGTCTCATCCTCGCCCGCCGAGCAGTCGATCACAGTGAGGCGCATCGGGAGACCTACCTGTGGCGCTGCCAGTCCTACGCCCTTGTGCGCGTACATCGTCTCGAACATATCGGTCACGAGCTGCTTGAGGTCTGGCGTATCGAACTGCGTCACCGGTTCGCAGAGCTTTTCAAGGATCGGGTCGCCGTACTTGACGATTTTGTAGATCATCAGTAGTTCCTCACTTGCTCCTGGTATCCCTCGAAGTTCCGGCGCGTCTCGACGAGCGAATCGCCGCCGAACTTTTCGAGGAACGCCTGGGCCAGCACGATCGCCACCATCGCCTCGCCGATCACGCCCGCCGCGGGCAGCACGCACACATCCGAGCGCTCGTAAGCTGCAAGCGCCGATTCGCGGGTGGTGAGGTCCACGGACTCGAGCGGGCGCCGCAACGTGGAGATCGGTTTCAGCATACCTCGAACCAGCAGATCCTGGCCGTTGGTCATGCCGCCCTCCAGGCCCCCCGCACGGTTGGCGCCGCGCGTGAAGTGGCGTTGTTGCTTGTCGTAGTGGATTGTGTCCTGCACTTTCGATCCGAAGTTGGCCGACCCCTCCGAGGCGAACCCGATCTCGACGCCCTTGACCGCCTGCATTGAGACGATCGCCTGCGCCAGCCGGCCGTCCAGGCGCGAGTCCCACGTGGTGTGCGATCCCAGCCCCACCGGCAGCCCGTGCGCAACCACTTCGAACACTCCGCCTACCGTGTCGCCGGTCTTGTAGGCCTGGTCGACAACCGCTTTCATGCGCTGTTCGGCCTCCGGATCCACGCACCCCAGAAGGACTTCCTGCCTGCGGCTCAGCTCGACGATCTCGTCCCAGCTCGCCTGGCGCTCCAACCGCGCGGATCCGCACTGGATCACGTGGCTCAGCACCTCGATTCCGAATTGCGCGAGCAACTGCCGGGCAAGCGCTCCAACCGCGACCCGTGCGGTGGTCTCGCGGGCGCTTGCGCGTTCGAGCACATAGCGCGCTTCGGGGAAGTTGTACTTGATGGCTCCGGCGAGATCGGCATGTCCGGGCCGCGGCCGGTTCACCGGCTTCCGTTTTTCCGCGCTGCCCTCGTAGTCCTCAACCGGGAGCGTTTCGGTCCAGTTCTTCCAGTCCCGGTTCTCGATGATCATTGCCACCGGCGAACCGATGGTTTGCGAATGCCGGACGCCGGAGACAATCCGCACCGTGTCCGTCTCGATCTTCATCCGTCCCCCGCGCCCGAATCCCTGCTGGCGGCGCCAGAGCTGGTGGTTGATTGCCTCTGGCGTCACCGGGATCCCGGCGGGCATTCCGGTGAGCGTCGCAACCAGGCACTCTCCGTGCGACTCCCCGGCGGTTTCAAAACGCAGCATCTCCTACACCGCCCTCTGGCCGCGGAGCCACTGCGGCAGGGCCTCATCGTTGAAATCGGGGATCTCCAGGCCGACGGCGGGAAGTCCAGTCAGCGTGGTGCTCAGGCCAACCACCCGGGTGCCCGCGGCACGCGCGGCCTCAACGCCGGCAAGGGAATCTTCAAACACGATGCAGTTGCGCGGGTCAACACCCAACAACTCGGCGGCCTTCAGGTAGATGTCCGGGTAGGGCTTGGGACGCTCGACAAAGTGCCCGTCGATCACTTCATGGAAATGGCCGCGCAAATGGGCGCCATCGAGCACCAGGTCGATATTCGGAGTCTCGGCGTTCGAGGCCACGGCCATCGGGATCCCGCCGAACTCGGAAAGGATCCTGCGGACGCCTGGCACCAGGTGCTGCTCCAGCACCGGGGCCATCATCTCCCGGTACAGACGTTCCTTGGCCGCTCCGTGGGCATGCACCGCATCCTCGCTCAAATCCGCGCCGAAGAAATCGCGGACGATGTCGTCGTTGCGGAGCCCGTGCATCCGTTCCTGGACGAGCGAGGGGTCCATTCCGTGCCGGGCCAAATAGGCCTCCCACGACTGGTTGTGCAGCGGTGTCGAGTGAATGATCACTCCGTCCATGTCAAAAATCGCAGCCATCCCGGCTGGCAGAAGCGGCGTTCGCACTACTTCCTATTTTAGATCCTGGATCAGGCGGGCCCACTTGGCCTGGAAGTCCGCGCGGTCAAACACCTCGGGATTCAGCACTCCCACCGGCCGCTTCCCGCGCGCGAGGTCGAGCATCGCCTGGCAGGACATCGTTCCCAGCCGCTGGCCGTGTTCGCGCGTAATGGCGATTCCGTGGGGCGCCAGAATCACGTTGTCGAGCTCGGCGAACCGGGGCGGGGCAGTCAGCGGCTCGCCAATGAAGCAGTCGATTCCAGCGCCCGCGATCCGGCGGTGCTTCAGCGCTTGATACAACGCCTCCTCGTCGACGATTCCGCCGCGCGCGACGTTGATCAGGTAGGCGTCCGGCTTCATCAGCGCGAGTTCGCGCGCGCCGATCAGGTTGCTGGTCTGGGGCGTCAACGGGCAGTGGATGCTCACGAAGTCCGCCGACGACATCAACTCGTCAAGCCCCACCATGCGCACGGGACCGCCATCGGTCACGAAGGGATCGAAGCCGATCGGCGGATTCATCCCAAGCCCTTCGCACAACTGCGCGAGCGCTCTTCCGATGCGGCCGAGTCCGATAATGCCGAGCGTGCGTCCGCCGATCTCGCATCCTTGGAACCGCAGCGGATCGCCCCAGCGTGCCTCACGGACCAACCGGTCCTTGCCCATCAGGTTGTGCGACAGGGCGAGCATCCAGCACAGAGTTGCTTCCGACACGCAACGGTCCACCGCGCCGGGTGTGATGGCGGCGACGACGCCGGCACCGGTGCAGGCCGGGACATCGACATTGTCGTAGCCGACGCCGAACCGGACCACAGCGAGCAGGTGTTCAGCCTGGGCGAGCGTCGCGCGGGTGATCTTCGATCCGCGCACGATCACGCCCTGGTCCGCGCCCAGTTGTGCGGGCGTCACCTCCGGGGTATGCTCGGGAAAGCCGCGAAGTTCGACAAACGGGGCGTCCGAGAACACGCCGAGTCCGACATCGGGCGACGGAAAATTGCCGTCTGGCAAGAATGAGTCGCCGGTGAAGGAGACCCGGAAAACTTGCCGGTCCCAGCCGGTCCGTGGGGCGTAGCGGTCAACTCGCTGCAAGAAAGTTCCTCCGATGAGCAAAAACCTGCATCATAGCATGCAACACCTGCTACACGGAAATCACTAAGACAAAGGCCTATGTCTTTTCGCAATTTGAGCATTCTGATCGCCATGCCGCTGTTCGCGGACGAGGTAAACCGCAAAGTCTTCCTGAATCCCCACGGATCGCTGACGGAGGCGAGCCCGCGCCCGGCAGGCTCCATCGCGGAGACTTTTCTCAGGTCCGCGGTGAACCTGGGTCCTGAAGGCTTGGCCGGCACCTTCGTCGCCAAAGAGTACAAGACGGCGCACAACGGTGTTACGCACTTCGTGTACCGCCAGCGATTCCAAGGCATCGAGGTTTACAACGCGGACTTCACCGTCAATCTCGACCGCGACGGCCGGGTGCTCAGCGCTGGCGGAAATCTGTACCCGCGGCCCACCGGTGCACTTCCTCCGCAACTGAGCCAAAAGGCGGCGTCAGCGGCTCGTACGGCGGCACGTGCGGTGTCGCAGCCGGATTGGGCACCCGCCGGACCCGCTCCCGAACTGGTCTGGTTCGGTGTCAACGGACTCCTGCGGCCGGCCTGGGTGGTGGAGACGCTCGGCGAAGACGGAATCTCGCGCAGCAATCTCGTGGTTGACTACGAGACGGAGCGGATCCTGGCCACGGAGAGTATGACGTACTTCCAGAATCCCCAGGGTCTGGTGTTTGAGCGGGGCACTCCGCGGCCGAACCCGCAGCCGGGCCGGGTACTCGATACCCCGCCGCCTTTCGTGTCACGCACGATGCAGTCCTTTACCGGCGATCCCACGGCGTCGCCACGTGGCTGGGTGTCGGGCGGCCGGACCGCGGGGAACAACGTGATCGCCGGGCTCAATCCGCTGGGCATCATATTTCTCGAAACTCCAACGCTGAGCTTCAGCACGGGCGGCGAGTTCACCCCGCCGCTCGACCTGGGTCCTGGTGCGCCGCCCCTGTACACGTTCGGCGATGCGGCCACGGTCAACCTGTTCTACTGGATGAACCGCACCCACGATCTGTTCTACGCCGCCGGATTCGATGAGGCCGCGGGCAATTTCCAGGAGGACAATTTCGGTCGCGGCGGCTCCGGCGGTGATGCGATCCGCGCCTATTCCCATTTCGGATCGGGCGGACAGATCGCGGCCCAGTTGAACAACGCGTTCTTCCAATGGCGGAGGCCGGAGGACGGATCCCCGTCGATGATCGCCATGTACCTGGGATCGAGCCGGGGCGAGTTCACCGACGGGTCCTATGACGGTGACGTGATTGTCCATGAGTACGGGCACGGCGTCAGCGCCCGGCTGGTGCGGCGCAACTACACGACGTTCCAGGGCGGTTCGATGGGCGAGGCGTGGAGCGACTTCTTCGCGCTCGAGTTTCTGTCGCCGGAAGGCGCCCCGGTAGACGGGGTCTACGGCGCGGCCGAGTACCTGTTCAACGCCTTTGGGACCGGGTTGCGCACACGGCCCGTCTCGACCCGCATGGACGTGAATCCGCTCACGTTCGCTGATTTGGGGCGGGTGATCTCGTTCCCTCAGGTTCACGCCGACGGTGAGATTTGGGTGCAAGCGCTTTGGGACATTCGCGCCAACCTGATCCGGCAGTTCGGAGAACGCGAGGGGCGGCGCCGGGTGCGCCTGCTGGTGATCGACGGAATGAAGCTGTCACCGCCCGCGCCCTCAATGGTCGACATGCGGGATGCGATCCTGCTCGCCGACCGGGTGGGTTTCCGCGGCGAGTCGCAGGAGCAGATCTGGGCTGGGTTCGCCAAGCGGGGGCTGGGCGTGCTGGCTCAGTCGTTCTCGGCGGCATCGACGCATGTGTCGCCGTCGTTCGACACGCCTTCCCGCACCGCGGCGATCCGCTTCTACGAAGATTCCTACTATCAGGGAGAGGCAGTCCGCGTGATTCTGCATGACGCCAACCTGGCAGGAGCGTTTACCTCGGTGATCCTCACCAGCACGAGCGGTGATCTCGAGCCCCTGGTCCTCGACCGCACCGGAGCTGTCTACATCGGCAGCCTTCCCACGAGCCCGTTCGCCGGGCCGCAGCGGAATGGCGTGTTGAACCTGTCCCTGGGTGACTCGATCACCGCCCATTACCGGGATCCCGATACCGGCTCTGGCCCCCGGGACATCGAGCACACCGCACCAACGAGCCTCACCTATTCGACGTTTTCATCGCCGCCGCGTCCCTTCACGTTCTCCAATGAGGTGAACCTGAACTTTCGCGCCGGTCAGGGCGCCTTCCGCCGGGTCGAGTTGCCCTTCGACTTCCCGTTCTACGGTCAGACGTACCGGTCGGTGCGGCTGTGGTCCGACGGCCTCCTTTCGTTTGGCACCGCGAATCCCGGTTTCTGCCGGGATCCCATCGAATTCTCGAAGGTTACCGCGATCGCGCCGCTGTGGCTCTTCATGACCACCGCGGGTGCCGTGCAGCCCAACGAGAGCGTTTACCTGTCGTCGGCACCGGGGTCGGTGACGTTTCGATGGGTGGGTGAAACGCTCCCGATTCTCGCGCCGCCCACTCCCGTGAATTTTGCCGTAACCCTCAACGAGAATGGGACGATTGAGTTCAGGTACGGGCCCGGCAACACGAGTCTGAGCCAGGGACTCCAGAGCGCCGCCTGCGGCATCCTTGCGCCCATGATCGGGATATCGAGTGGCCGCGAGACGATGACACAGACGGCCCCCGGCACCTACGGACGCGTGAACCTGGAGAACGCACCCGTGGTGGCGATGATTCCGGCAGAGAACCCCCCATCTCTTCCATCCGGCGAGCTAACCCAGCCCACGGCCGGGCAAACCGTTCAGTCGATCCTGTCCGGACGGGGGACGCTGGCGAGCTTCAACGATGGCATCAGACGTGCGGATGTGTTGATCGACGGCGGCTACCGGGCGGGTGCGGCGCTGGCCATCAATCCCCGCCTTCCGCAGTGCTCCGGAGTGCCAAACATGAATTGCTACGACCTCACCTTCGATCTGGATGTCAACGCACTGGGCCTCAGTCCGGGCGCTCACAGGATCCAACTGCGCGTCGCCAACTTCGGCGGAGGCTTCACGGACATCCCGGCTGAGCCGGTCGAGTTCACGGTGGAGCCGGGCGAGGCTGCCCCGCCTGCCGGAGCGGTTGAGACGCCGGGCGGCGGTGAAACCTTGCGGGGCGCGATTCCGATTCGCGGATGGGCGGCGGCCGGATCGCTGCGCGTCACCGCGGTGGATGTTCTGGTCGACGGACTGACCGTGGGCCGCGCGGTCTATGGTGCGGCGCGGCCGGACGTTTGCGATGGCCTGAATCCGCGTCCGGTCAACTGTCCCGGCGTGGGTTTCACGTTCACCTGGAATAGCGCCTCTGCTAACCTTCCGTTTGCCGACGGTCCACACGGGTTGCAGATTCGCGTGTTAGACCAGACGGGACGGATGACCCTGCTCCCCGAGACTCCGGTGACCATCAACCTCGAAAATGGCGGGAACCAGCTCCCCGTGGGCGTCCTGGTCACGCCGGCCAACGGCGACCGTGTATCCGGAGTCACGCGGATCTGGGGTTATGCGTGGGACCCCGACGGCCGGATCGTCAACGCGACCCTGTTCGTCGACGGCGAGGTGATCGCGGCGGTTCCCTACGGTGAGCCAAGGCCGGAACAATGCGAGCAGCTTCCCGATGTGGCCCGTTGTCCCAACATCGGATTCGCACTCGAGTTCGACACACGCGTCCTCGCCAACGGCAGCCATGTGCTGGGGATCCAATTGACCGACGACCGTGGATCCTCGGTGTTCATCGCCGGCCCCAACCGCCGCGGCATCAACATCACGGTGGACAATCGATAGCCGGACCCGGACCCTCGATGCTACCGTAGAGGGTTATGCTGTCTGACAAGCTTCGCGCTTCGGGCGTTGTGGGCGCCGGTGGCGCGGGCTTTCCAGTTCATGTGAAGGCCAGGTCGCAGGTCGAGTTCATGGTGGTGAACGGGGCCGAGTGCGAGCCGCTCATCCACAAGGACGCCGAGATCATGAAGCACTTTCCGGGTCCCATTCTCGACGGTGCCGAGGCGATGCGGCAGGCCACCGGCGCGCAGCGCACCAAGTTCGGCGTCAAGACCAAGAACCAGGAATCGATCGATGCACTGAAGGCCGCCAACCGCCACGCTGCCGTCGACTGGGTGGAACTCGGCGACTTCTACCCGTCGGGCGACGAGTATGAGCTGGTCTACACGGCCACCGGGCGGCTGATTCCCGCCGCTGGAATCCCGCTGGCAGTAGGCTGCGTGGTGAACAACGTCGAGACGCTGTACAACGTGACGGAAGCGCTGGCGGGCCGCCCGGTGACCCACAAGTTCGTGTCGATCGCGGGCGCGGTGCGTGAACCGAAGTCGTTCTGGGTGCCCGTGGGCGTAACGTTCCGCGAGCTGATCGCGCTGGCGGGCGGCGCGTCGGTGCCCGAATTCGGAATCTTCGTCAGCGGACTCATGATGGGCACGTTCACCTGGGACCAGGACGATGTCGTCACCAAGACCACCGCCGGGCTGATCCTGCTTCCGTCTGACCACTACCTGATCACCCGGCGTGTCCGCACCCAGGTGGAGATGAACCAGATCGGAAAATCGGCGTGCGACCAGTGCAGCTACTGCACCGAGTTCTGCCCGCGGTACCTGCTTGGCTACGAAGTCCAGCCGCATAAGGTGATGCGCAGCCTCGGATTCACGATGTCGGGCGAGGCTTACTGGAACCAGTGGGCGGACCTGTGCTGTTCCTGCGGGCTGTGCACGCTCTATGCCTGCCCCGAGGACCTCTATCCCAAGGAGGCGTGCGATGACGGCAAGAAGTACCTGCGCCAGGCCGGGATCAAGTTCCAGCAGCAGCATCCGGTCCAGGTGCATCCGATGAAGGAATACCGCCGTGTCCCGCTGTTGCAGTTGCGCAGGCGGCTGAAGGTGGACGAGTACGAGCGCGATACACCATACGAAGAGATCCGGTACCAGCCCTCCAAGGTCCGGCTGAAGCTGAAGCAGCACGCAGGCAAGCCCGCGGCGCCGGTGGTCAAGGTGGGACAACGCGTGAAAGCCGGGGCTCTGGTGGCGGACCTTCCCGAGGCGGATTTGGGTTGTCCGGTTCACGCCTCCATCGCGGGTACGGTATCGGCGGTCACGGCGGACAGCATTGAGGTGACGGCATAAATGGCCAAGAATTCAATCGGACTCATTGAGCTGACGTCGATCGCGTCCGGCTTCCAGTGCTGCGACGCTATGCTCAAAGCTGCTGATGTCGACCTTGTGGTCTCACGCAGCATCTGCTCGGGCAAGTACATGGTGCTGATCCGTGGCGACGTGGCCGCCGTTCAGGCAAGCGTCTCCGCCGGACGTAGCGCGGGCAACTTCTCCGTCATCGACTCCTTTGTGATCCCGAACCTGCACGAGAGCGTGTTTCCCGCCATCGCAGGCAACAGCAAGGTCGAACGGATGGAAGCGCTCGGCATCATCGAGAGCTTCTCCGTGGCCGCGCTCATTGAGGGCGCTGACGCGGCGGTCAAAGCAGCCAACGTGGAGCTGATCGAGATCCGGCTGGCGATGGCCCTGGGCGGAAAGGCGTTCGCTACGTTCACCGGGGATGTCGCGGCGGTTCAGGCGTCGGTCGAGGCCGGCGCGCAGGTGGTGGGGCAGAAGGGGATGTTGGTCAACAAGGTGGTGATCCCCTATCCCCGGCCCGAACTGCTGCGCGAGATGATCTGACCTCAGAACGCCGCGGGACCCGATGGGTCGATGCTCAGTTTCCGTCCAACGAACGGACCGTTGCCAATCGCCAGATTGACGGTTCCGTTGGGCTCGATGAAGTCGACCACTGTGCTCGCCTCGAGCCGTCCCGCCTGGGCGATCCGCATCGTGCACCGGACCCGGACGAAGCCCGCGAATTCGCCCTTCTCGTCGAAGGTGAACAGTTGGAAGGTCAGCCGGTACTGGTCGCCGTCGCGCCGCCATGCTCCCTGCGCCGGACCCTCCCGGTGGGCGGGAGCCAGCGTCGAGTTCTCGGTGAAGGTCCCGTCGGCGTGGTAGGTATGGATCGCGCGGAATTCCACCTTCGTGGGGTCAGTGGCGTTGAGGACGGTGATCGCCCAGGTGCCGATGATCGGGTCGGCAACTTGGGCGGCAGCTGGCGCGGCAAGCAGTGCCGCGGCAAACAGGGGGAAGAATCTTCTGGTCATGGGTTTAGTCCTTTCGGGTTTGAGATTGCCGGGGCGGCGTTTCGTCGCCCCGTGATTCCACCATGCCGGAAATCGATGGAAATAAATAGGTTGTCGGAGTTGTCGCGCTGTCAAACAACCGTTGTGAGGTGCGTGGATGTATAATTTGAGCTATGGCCGCGCTCGTGAACCTGGCTGCTTCCATGGCGCCGCTGGACCCGCAACTGCTTGAGGCCAAACAGGAGCGGCTGTTTGCGAACCTCCGTGAGCTGGGCCAGGTGCTGGTCGCCTACTCGGGCGGCACGGACTCGGCCTACCTTGCCTGGGCCGCCCATCAGGTGCTCGGCACACGCTCTGCCGCGATCACGGCGGACTCACCGTCCATTCCGGAGTCCCATAAGCGCGACGCCGCCGAGTACGCCCGGGTCTGCGGCTTCCAGCACGAGTTCATCCCGACCTACGAGTTCGACAACCCGGACTACGTGAAGAACGACAAGGACCGATGCTTCCACTGCAAGGATGAGCTTTTCGTCAGGCTGGAAGAGGTGGCTGCCACGCGCAACGTCGCCCACATCATCTACGGAGTCAACCAGGACGACCTGGGGGACTACCGCCCGGGCCAGCGCGCCGCGAAGATCCACCAGGTGAAGGCGCCGCTTGTCGAAGCGGGCCTGGCTAAGGCGGAAATCCGGGAGCTGTCCCGCCGCGCCGGACTGCCGTTCTGGGACCGTCCCGCCGCCGCCTGTCTCAGCTCACGCATCCCGTACGGGACGCCTGTCTCAGTCAAGACGATCAAGACTGTCGAGGCCGGTGAGGAGTCGCTCAAGGATCTCGGGTTCCGGCAGTTCCGTGTCCGGTTCCACGGCGAGCTGGTCCGGATCGAGATTGCGCGCGAGGAGTTGGAGAGGGCACTCAGTCTCGAAATGGCCGGACGGCTGACGGCCATCTTCAAACCGCTCGGGTTCCACTACGTGACGCTCGACCTCGAGGGCTACCGTCAGGGATCCCTCAACGCCGTTTTGAACGGCGGCTGATACTGGTACACGTACCGCGGCCAGACCACGCCCCAGCGGTGCGGGACATTGCCGAGCGCACGGAACCGGTCTTCGAGGTCCGTTGCGAGCCTGTAGTAGCGGGCCAGGAAGCCGAGCACCGGATCGGGCTCCAGCGGGTTGTGCATGATCAGGTAGGCGGTCCCTTCGACCTGGATCATGCTGGCGAGAAGGCGCCGCGACTCGGGGTGGTTGTGCTCGTCGCGTCCTGGACCGCGGATCATGTCGTCGAGTGCGACCCAGTGGACCGCGGGGTTGAGCTTCAGGTCCGTGTCCGCAAGCTGGCCAAACTTGGGAATGTAGACTGGACCTGGAAGCGCGCGGACATAGGCGGTGAACTCCCGGTGTTTCGCGGCTGCCTCGGCCGGGATCCAGTAATCGAGCGGGTTGTAGGCCAGCGCGAAAAATGCGGCCAGGGCGGCGATCTGCCCGGGCCGGGTGGCGGCCGCCGCGAATCCGCGGACTCCCCAGTAGATGAGGAACACGCCGAAGGCCGCGAACACGTTGTTGCTTGAGCCCGGATCGAGCGCGCCCATCACCGCGGACAAAGTCGCCGCGAACATCTGCACGTGCCAGATCCCGGCGGTCCGTACGGATTTCCAAAATGCCCAGGCGCCCGCGACGACGAGTGGCAGGTAGCTGCGCAGTGCCAGCCGTGCGATCCGCGAGAGCGATTCCGCGTCGAGCTCGCTCCACGCGCTGGGGACTTCCCAGGTGAAGTAGTGGAAGTGCGATCCAAACAGCGACGGCCCGCCGAACAGGTACAGCCCCGGCCCGAGCACGGCGAGCAGTGCGGCTCCGGGCAACGACTTTCTCCATCCGTCGCGCGTGAATACCCATACGAACCCGCCGAGGGCGAACAACGCCCCGTGCTGCTTGATCCAAAACGCGGCGGCGAGCAGGGCCAGGGCAGGGAGGCGGTCGCCTCGCGACAGGCGCCAGGTTCCGGCGAGTGCCGCGGCGATCATGAGCGAGTCGGCGTGGGCACTATCGAGGTAGCCGTCCATCGCGTGATAGGCGGCGGCGAACAGTCCCGCACCGGTCCAGGCCCAGAGGCGGCTGTTGGTCGAATCGCGAAGGGCCTGGTAGAGGACCACGGCGATCCCCGCCATTCCGAGGACCGCGACCAGCCGGAGGGTGAACAGGTTGACCCCGAAGAGCCACGAGAACGGCACCGAGACGTAGTAGTAGAGCGGGTTGTAGGCGAGAGCGACGAACTCGGGCGCCGGAGCGGTGTAGATCGGCAGGCCAGCCGACGCACGCTCAAAGTGCTGGAGCACCGTGCCCTCCATCACTTCCAGAAACAGCGGAAACCGGATGTGGTTGGAGAGCAGCACCAGTAGGAGTCCGGTGCTTGCCAGCGCGGCGCCCGAGAGTAGGAAGCGGAACGCTATCGCCCCCGTCATTCTTCTCAAGGTCGCGCGAAACGGGGGTGGAATTCAAGGAAAACGAGCTTCTGGAAGTACTGGAACGGGCCAGGGAGTGGCCGGGCTAAGCGGCACGGCCTTCATGCCGCCAGT
>Ga0194132_10002206_pt1 | contig 37311 bp, 26 predicted proteins | sample TA2KigOf80mmetaG_FD_148612 | JGI IMG/M metagenome (GOLD analysis project Ga0194132, IMG submission 148612) | Freshwater microbial communities from Lake Tanganyika, Tanzania - TA2015054 Kigoma Offshore 80m | ecosystem: Environmental > Aquatic > Freshwater > Lake | place: Tanzania: Lake...
GGCGCCGGTTCGCGAGTTCTTCGTAGATCCGCTCGACGGCCCGCATGCGCGCCGCAAAGGAGAGCTCGTCCTCGACCCTCCGCCGGGCGGCCACGGCCCTGACGGCCATGCCGTCGGGATCAAGCAGAGCCGCCTCGATGGCCTCCGCGAGCTGTGCGGACGAGCCGGCCGGCACCAGGAGTCCGTGGACGCCGTCGTCGATGAGCTGCCCGGTGCCGCCGGCCGTCGTGGCGACCACCGGCGTCTCCACCGCCATGGCTTCGAGAACGGCGTTCGGCGTGCCCTCGTAGTCCGACGACTGCACGAAGAGGTCCAGCGCGTGGAGCACGTCGATAACGTCGGAGCGATGTCCGAGGAGCCGGACGCGATCGGCGACCCCGAGGCGCGTCGCCTGCGCGGCCAGGTTCGGTCGCTCGGAGCCTTCACCCGCCACGACGAGCCACAATCCGGGATGCCGGGACGACAGCCGGGCAAACGCGTCCAGGAGGAGATCGAAGCGCTTCTGGGGCTCGACGCGGCCCAGTGAGCCGATGAGACAGGCGGTGTCCGGAACCCCGAGCGCGTGGCGGGCCGGGAGCCGGCGGCCGGCATCGCGGCGGAAGGCGGCCGGATCGATCCCGTTCAGCACCGTCGTCACCCGATCCGGGTTGCATCCTGCCGTGACGAGCGCGTCCCGGATCTGATCCGAGACCGCAATGACGCGCGGGAAGCGGCGGAGGAGCCAGCGGTCTGCCGGGTAGTAGAGCCATCGTTCCCGGACGTGGTGACCGGTCCAGCCATGGGCGGTGGAGAGCGGCACGATCCCCTCGCGGCGCGCCAGCCAGAGGGCGAGCAGGTCCGTCTTGTAGTCGTGCGCGTGCACGATGTCGATCCGGCGCTCGCGGGTGATCCGGCGCAACTCGGCCCACGCCCGCCGATCGAGCGCGTGACGCTCGCGCACCTCCACGTAGTCGAGCTTCAGGTCACGCGCGGCGCCCGCGAGGGCGAACGGGCCGTCTCTCGCGTCGAGCAGATAGCAGAGCGTGATCGCGAAGCGGCCCGCGTCCGTGCTCGCCGTCCCGCGGAGGATCGTCTTCTCGGGACCACCCCCGGTTCCGCGGACGCTCCGCAGCTCCAGGATGCGAACCGGGGGCAGATCCGTCGCCACGCCCTAGGCGACCGCCGCGACCGCAGGCTGCCGTCCCGTGGGTTCCACGGCGGTCTCTTTCTGTCGGGCGATCGCGTCGGCGAGCTGCTTCTTCGATATCCGATCGAGCGACGCGAGGATCGCGAAGGTGTACCAGGTGATGTCGTTCACGGCGAGGGCGATGAAGGCGCCGCCGACGAAGAAGCCCGCCATCGACGCGAGGATGCCGTTGGCGTAGGTGAGCATGAACCAGCTCTCGTCCGGCGGCAGGGCCTTGTGACGGGAGCGCCTGCGGATGCGCAGCCCAAGGAACGCCGAGTACGCGAACAGAAACAGCCAGAATGCGAGTCCCAGGTAGCCCATTTCAGCCAAGGCCTGGAAGTGGCTGCTGTGCACGGATCGCCGTCGCCCGTAGTAGCCGCGGGAGTAGTCGTACTCGTCGTAGGCCCGCTCGAATTGACGCAGCCCGATTCCGGTAGGGTTCGCGTTCGCGATGTCAATCGCCACGTCCCAGAAGTGCAGGCGGCTGAGCGCAGACTCTTCGTTGGTCTCCTCGTAGGTTGTGATCGTCTGCATCCGGTCCATGTACTCACTGGGAACCGGTGCGAAAAGCAGCGCCAGCAACGACATCGTGGCCAGGCCCATCATCGGCATGAACTTCCGCTTCTGGAACAGGATGAAGACGAAGACCGCTGCCGCCAGGCCGAGCAGGCCGCTGCGAGAGAAGGTGCCGATGACCGTGCCGGCCGAGAGCGGGACGGACAGGAAGAACCCGCGCTTCAGCCACGGCTGGAACCGGTTGTACAACCGGTGCAGCCAGAGCCCCGGCAGCATGTTCTGCGACGTCGCCAGCAGCAGCGGAATCACCATGACGATCGCCAGGGCGTAGCCGTTGTTGTCGATGTAGGCGCCGCTCAGGCCGTCGTGGAACCGGGCCCCGGTCAGGAAGAAGACGATGCCGGCCTTCGACGAGTGGAAGCCGTAGGACGATGCCAGAACGGCCACTAGAACGATCAGTCGCTGGCGCGTGTTCACGATCGTGACCAGGAGGAGGCAGACGACCAGTAGTCGTCCGAAGAAGTCGATCCATTGCCATCCGAGTTCTGGTGCTACTGCACCGGCCTGTGCGAGCAGCATGGTTCCGAAGAACGCCAGGGCCCCGAGACTCAGTGGGTGAGAAACGTCGGGCCACCTGCCGGTCGCGAGACTCGGAACAACGAGGATCACACCCAGCACGAGGGACAGGCGCAGGTCGGTAATGTCGATCCACAGGAACTCGGCGGGCCGGAAGCAGGCGTACCAGACGTACATCACGAGCGCGCCGAAGCGGCTGAACAGTGCCCAGAAGAACCCGGGAATCAGCAGGCTGAGGATGAAGAGGGTTCTCAGCATGCGCCTTCCGTCCGCTGAGCAGCAGGTCGCGTCATGGCATGGGAGCGCGCATGACCGTGATCAGGTCACCCGTCCGGAGGTGGCGAGCGGTCTGCACCACAACCTCGAGCCCGTGCTCGGCCGCGAAGTGTTGAATCATGTTGTCGGTGACGTCGGATCGCCACCGTTGCTTGCGTTCGGTGACCGAGGCATGGGCGTCAGGGTGATGAATCACGGCGTAGCCGCCAGGCCGAAGCACTCGCTGGAAGTCGCGGACGTAGGCCCGCGTGTTGACGGGGTTGATATGCACGAACACGTCGAAAGACCAGATGGCGTCCACCGAGGCGTCCGGGAGCGGGATTCCATTGCCGTCCCCGAGGACGTACCTGATGTTAGAGGCGTCGGCAAATCGCTCCCGACAGATGGACAGCGCCCGCTCCGACACGTCCAGGACGACGACTTGCGATGACCGCTGCCGGATGATATCCGTCCACCGGCCGCCGCCCGGGCCGATCTCGAGCACAGTGCCACCCGTGGGCACGTGGGGAGCGATGTAGTGTTCGACGATTGCACGCTTCCAATCCTCGCTGTGCGTCCATTCCTCGCCGCGCAAAGACCAGTCGTAGGTATTCCAGAGCGCCACGTTGTCCGCCACGGTGTATCGCCGGGCGGCAATCGACCACGGTTCCACCACCGAGCGCCGCCGCTCGATCTGGACGAGTGTGTCGTCCAGGCGGTCGCGGACGGAGTCCACGAGCATGCGGGTGCCGTAGAGTAGCGCGTAACGCAGGCCTCCGAGTCGCCGGGCGGCCCGGAGTCGCCCGAGCGCTTTGGCCGCAAATGACCCGGACGGCGGACCGTGCTCCGGACGGGGGACCTCTGGGTCGTCGCTGCGGCCGGTGGCCGTGGCTGCTGCGGTGGGGAACGGCATTTTCGGTGTCATCATCCGGCCGGGGTGCTGCTCTGATCAACCCCGGACGAGCGGAGGCGCGCCCGTGGCCTTCGGCTCCGACAGCACCAGCACGACCTGCCAGGCGTGCCGGCGCAGCCACGGAAGCCACCGGAACAGGAACCCGTCGAATCGCTCGAGCGCGTGCAGGAGGCGCGTGAACGACCGCGACCCTCGCAGGGGGATGGCGGCGAAGGTCGTCAGGGCGAAGTAGTGTGCCTCGGCCCGGCCGAAGTACTCGCCCGCCATGGCGATGTCGGACATCAGGAGCGGGTGCTCGTCAGGTGTCCGGAGCGACGGTGTGAGCCGCCGGTACAGATTGATCAGCGGGTTGTGGCCCAGCGGCTCGAGGAAGACCGCGTGGCCGTCGGGCCGCAGCGTGCGGGCGATCTCGGAGAACGCCCGCCGGAGATCGAGATGGTGCAGGATCGCCGCGGAGCAGATGACGTCGAAACTCCGCTCCGGAAACTGCAGCGCCTCGGCGTCCATGACGTGAAAGCTGCCCTTGACGCCCTGGGCCGCCGCGCGCTCGGCCGCCTGGCGGACGGCCACGTCCGAGATGTCGATGCCGACGACCTCGGCGGCGCCGATCCCGTCGGTCGACGCGAGGGCGGAGGCGCCGCACCCGTACTCCAGGAGCCGCCCCCCGTCGGCATACTGCCGCACCAGCGACCAGTACAGCCGGGTGCTGCCGTTCATGATCGCGTACACGGGTGCCAGCCGCGTGCGCCGCCGATCCGTGAACGCCGCGTTGTGGAACTCGCGCTCGCGTTCCTGTCTGGTGGTCAAAGTGCTGCCGGGAGTCACAACCTGAATCCCACCAACACGTTAGCACAACGAGCGGGCCGGAGACCCCGGTGCCGGTCCCGATCGGACCGCGCCGTCGAGGCGGATCTGGCGGGGGCGTGCGGCCTACGCGTGCCTGCCGACCGCCTCGATCGCACGGCTCGCGACGGCGCCGACCACCCCCCAGTCGAAGCGCGTCCGCGCCAGCTCACGTGCGTGGGCGGCCAGCGAGGCTCCACGCGCACGGTCTCCCAGCAGCGTCGCGAGGCCATCGGCGAACGCGGCCCGGTCGCGGACCAGGAGATGCTGGCCATCCCGGGCGCCCAGACCCTCGCTGCCGACCGGAGTACTGATCACCGGCAGGCCGGCGGCGAACGCCTCGAGGATCTTCAGCCGGGTCCCGCCACCGCTCGTCAGCGGCACGGCGAGCACCGCCGCGGCCTCCAGGTACGGACGCACGTCCGGCACGTCGGCCGCGATCGTCACGCCAGGCTGGCTGGAGAGCCGGCGGACAGATGGGGACGGGTCGCGGCCGACGGCCACCAGCCGTGCGTCCGGTACGGTCCGGCGAACGGCGGGCAGCGCCCCGGTGGCCAGGAACGACACGGCCTCCACGTTCGAGGGCCAGCCAAGCGCTCCCACGAACAGGATGACCGGCTCGCTCGTGAGCCTCCCGCCGGGCAGCGTCTCGTACCGGGAACAATCCACGCCGTTGGGCACGAGCACCGGGCGGCGGGCGCGGTGCCTGGCGATCTCGTCACATTCCGTTTCGGAGACGGTGAAGACCTCGTCCGCCGCCGCGGCTGCGCGCGCTTCGACCTGCTCCAGAAGACGGGCCTCCCGCTCGAGGTACCAGCGCAGGGGGTGCCACGGCGGGTAGTCCCGCGCGAGCCGCACGGCGACCCGCGAGTACACGTTGTGCAGGTCCATCACGACGGCCGCTCCAGGCGCGTGGTGCCGGTACGCGAACGCGTCCAGGTGGTCGAGGTAGAGCACGTCGGGAGGTTGGCGGCGCACCTCGTCGGATACGGCCCGGTGCATGGCCGCACGATCGTGGCGTCCGAAGAGCACATAGGGCGTGCCCTGCAGGCCGCACGAGCTGATGCGACGCGCTTCGCGCCACCAGCCGCCGGCGTCGATCGGAACGGGGATGACGGTGATGCCGTGGTCCGCCAGCGCGTCGAGTTGGTGGCCGGCGGCGTCGTGCGCCCCGGCGACCAGCCTGAGGCTCGTGTGACCGGCCACGGCGGACAGGAGGTGGAAGGTGCGCAGGCGGCCGCCGGAGTCGAGCGGCCACGGCAGATGGCTCGTCACGGCGAGGACGTCCCGGCGGCCTGCGGCCGGCATCATGGCGCAGGCGCGCCGGGGGAGGACGTTCCGCCCGGCAGGGTATCCTCAGTGGAGGCGGACCTCCTGCACATGCCTCGTACAGTAGCAGCCGGCGCGGCCGCGCCGCAAAGGGACCGGGACGCGCGCCCCGTCGTGATGCAGCTGGTACTCAGCCTGTTTCCGGGTGGCAGCGAGCGCCTCACCGTCGAGATCGTCCGCCGGCTGGCGCCCTCCTTCCGCATGGTCGTGTGCTGTCTCGACGAGCCGGGTGACTGGGCGGCCGATCTGGACGTGCCCGTGACCGCGCTCGGTCGGCGCCCGGGGTTCCACCCCTCGCTCGGCTGGCGCATCGCGTCCTGGGCACGCCGGATGGACGTGTCGGTCGTGCACGCCCATCACTACACGCCGTTCGTCTACGGTGCGCTCGCGGGCCTCGTGGCGCCACGCCTTCGTCTGGTTTACACGGAGCACGGACGGCTGTCGGACGAGCCGCCCCGTGTGAAACGCCGGCTGGCCAACAGCCTGCTGAGCCGTCTGCCCGATCGCGCGTTCGCCGTCTCCGCCGACCTGCGCGGGCACATGATGGCTGAAGGGTTCCGCGGCTGTCCGGTCGAGGTCCTCCTGAACGGCGTGGACGTCGGGACGGCTCCAGGCCGGACCGAGCGAGACGCCGCCCGGCGTGCGCTCGGGTTCGACGACCGGGCCTTCCTCGTCGCCTCGGTGGCCAGGCTCGACCCGGTCAAGCACCTCACGGCAGCGGTCGAGGCGCTCTCGATCGTCCGCACGACGGTACCGCACGCCAGACTGGTGCTCGTCGGCGACGGGCCGGAGCGGCAGGCGATCGACGCGGCCGCGGAGCGGTTCGGGGTGCGCGACGCAGTGTTCGTCACGGGGTATCGTGCCGACGTGCACCAGTTGCTGCCCGCGTTCGACGTCTACGTGAACAGCTCGGTGAGCGAAGGCATCTCGCTCACGATCCTCGAAGCGATGGCCGCGGCGCTGCCGGTCGTGGCCACGAACGTCGGAGGCACACCTGAAGTGGTGGCCCCGGGCGTCACGGGGGACCTCGTGCCGGCACGAGCGCCCGCCGATCTGGCCGCGGCGGTCGTCCGCCTGGCGGCCGACGCCGGGCTCCGGCGGCAGATGGGCGCCGCCGGCAGGGCGCGCGTCGAGCGCGAGTTCACCATCGATCGGATGGTGGGCGACTACGCCCGGGTGTACGCAGGGCTGGGACACGCCTGATGTGCGGGATCTGCGGCGCCTTCGCGCTGGATGGACCGCTCGATCCGGCGATCGTGGCGGCGCTTCCCGCGATGACGGCGTCGCTGGCGCACCGCGGGCCCGACGCTGGCGCCACGTTCGCCGATTCCGTTGCGGCGCTGGGTCACCGCCGGCTGTCGATCATCGACGTGGCGGGCGGGGCGCAGCCGATCGCGAACGAAGACGAGAGCTGCTGGATCGTCTTCAACGGCGAGATCTACAACCACCGGGACCTCCGCCGGGATCTGGTCGGCCGTGGTCACCAGTTCCGCACCCACTCCGATACCGAGACCATCCTGCACGGCTACGAGGAACTGGGCCCGGCCGTGGTCGATCGCCTCGAAGGCATGTTCGCGTTCGCCATCTACGACGCACGGCGGCGCGAGCTGTTCCTGGCGCGCGATCGACTGGGCAAGAAGCCGCTGTTCTACGCCACGTTCGCCGGCGTGCTCCACTTCGCCAGCGAGATCAAGGCGCTGTACCGGTCGCCGGTCTGGGACGGCACGGTGGACGGGGAGGCGATCGAGGGCTATCTCAGCCTGGGCTACGTGCTGGGCCCGGGCACGATCCATCGCCACGTCCGCAAGCTCGGTGCGGGGGAGTGGTTGAAGGCGTCGGGTCGAGGCACGGCGATCCGGCGGTACTGGGACGTGCCGGTCTTCGACACGCTGCCCGCATCTGCGGACGTCGTCAGCGAGATCGAGGCCACCCTGGCGACGACGGTGCGGGACCGGCTGGAAAGCGAAGTGCCGCTGGGGGCGTTTCTCTCCGGCGGGATCGATTCCGGACTCGTCGTGTCCTTCATGGCGGATGCGGCCCCGGCGGCGCTCGTGACCGCCTCGGTGGGATTCGCGGAGGCCGCGCACAACGAGCTCGCCGCCGCGCGGCTGACGGCCGATCGCTATCGTTCCCATCACCACGAAGCCGTCATCGAGCCGCGGCTCGATGACGTGCTCGATCGCGTGGTGGCGGCGTTCGACGAGCCGTTTGCCGACGCGTCGGCCATCCCGACCTGGTACGTGTCGCAGATCGCCCGCCGCCACGTGACCGTCGCGCTGAGCGGTGACGGGGGCGACGAGGCCTGGGGCGGCTACAGCTTCCGGTACGTGCCGCACGCGCTCGAAGGGTACGTGCGGCGAGGTGGCGCGTCCGTTCGATCACTGGCGGCGTGGGCCGGGAGGCACTGGCCGAGCCGGCCCTGGCTGCCGAAGCCGCTCCGTCTGGCGACGATCCTCGCGAACATCGCGCGCGACCCGGCGGCCGCCTGGTTCTTCGACCTGTGTGTCATGCGACCCGCCACCGTGCGGGAGCTGATCGGCGCGGCGCCGACCTCCAGGGTCGAGGACATGCGGGTCTACGAGCCGGCCACCGAACCGTACCGGACGTGTCCGTCGGCCAGCCCGCTGCAGCGCGCGATGTACGCCGACCTGAAGATCTACCTGCAGCACGATGTACTGGTGAAAGTCGACCGCATGAGCATGCAGCACGGCCTCGAAGTGCGGTGCCCGCTCCTCGACCGTCGTGTCGTGGAGCTCGCGTTCCGCACGCCGGCCTCCCGCAAGATGCCGCGGCTGCGGCCCAAGCGGCTCCTGCGGGCGGTGGCGGAGCGCCGTCTGCCGGCCGATCTGCTGCGGTTGCCCAAACACGGCTTCTCCGCGCCCGTTGGCGCCTGGCTGCGTGGAGCGTACGCAGGCATGTTCCAGGACCAGGTCCTGGATCGACCAGGGCTCGCTTCGCTGGTGGACGTCCGCGTGGTCCGGCGGCTCTTCGACGAGCACCGGGCCGGACGCGCCGATCACGGTCAGGCGCTCTGGACGATCTGGATGCTCGAGCGGTGGGAGGAGGTGAGTTCCCGCGCGGAGATGGAGGCGCGGGAACAAGTGGAAAAGTGGAAAAGTGGAAAAGTGGAAAAGTGAAGTGGGAAGTGGGAAGTGGGAAGTGGGAAGTGGGAAGTGGGAAGTGGGAAGTGGGAAGCCCTCGTGCCGTTCAGCGGAGCGAGTCCAGCAGCTGACGTGCGGCGTCGGCTTCCGGAAAGTCCGTTCCCAGTTCCAGGGCCTCGGTCAGGGACGCGCGCGCCCGCTCCGTGTCGCCGGCTTTCGCGTAGGCCAGGCCAAGGTGGTAGCGGTAGACAGGGTTGGTCGGGACTTTCTCCACGGCGGTGCGGATGGGACGGATGGCCAGGTCGGGCAGCCCGCGCCGCAGATACACCCAGCCCAGCGTGTCGTTCACGTCGGCGTCGTCCGGGGCGCGGGCGGCGGCGTCCCGCGAGAGCTGCAGGGCTTCGTCGAGGCTGTCGCCGCGATCGGCGAGGATCCACGCCAGGTTGTTCGCTGCGACGACCGCGTCGCGATCCGCCTCGAGGGCGCGCCGGTACCACGCTTCGGCGCCTGGCATGTCCCCCTGCACCTGCCGGATCATCCCGACCATCGTGGCCGCGCTGACGAGCGTGGCCGATCGGGACGCGAGCGTTTCGAACTGCACCCGCGCCTGGTCGAGGCGGCCGCCGCGCAGGTAGAGCTGTCCCAGCATCTGGTAGGGCGCCGCCGCGTCCGCGTCGAGCGCGATCGCCCGGGTGAGCATCGCTTCCGCTCGCTCTCCGGCTCCCTCAGCGGCGTAGATCCGGGCCGCCAGCATGAGCAGGTCAGGATCGTCCGGCTGACCCTGCAGCCGGGTTTCGACGGCGGGCTTCGCCGACACGGCCACGCCGGCCGCCATGTCGAGCGCCACCAGCGCTTCGAGCGGCTCGAACGCGTCGGGGTCGAGAGCCATCGCGCGCTGCAGCCACGGTCGTGCCCGCGAAGGCTGCTGCCGCAGCGACAACACGACACCCTGCAGCCAGTGCAGCGCGGCGACGTCCGGCATCCGTGACAACAGGTCCGTCAGCTCGCGTTCGGCTGCGTCGAGGTCTCCCTGGCCGATGAGCGTGCGCACCAGGATGACCCGGGGCGCGAGGTCGTCGGGCCGGCCCTTGATCGCCTCCCGCGCGAGCTGACTGGCCACCTCCGGCCGACCCGTCACGAGGTTCAGTCGCGCGAGGTGGATCTTGGCGGACACCGAATACGGGCGGTACCGCAGGACCTCGTTGAACTCGCGGACCGCCTCGTCGTGCGCGTCGATCGACGCCAGCAGCGCGGCCAGCGTGTAGTGCGCGTCGGCCGAACGGGGATCGGCCAGCGTGGCCATGCGGGCGAAGCTGATGGCGTCGTCCACGTTGCGCTCCAGCACCAGGAAGTTGGCCTTCGTCAGCAGCGCACGCGGGTGCGAGGGGAGGGCGTCCAGCGTGTCGTCGAGCAGCCGATGGGCCTCGGCCGTTCGCCCCGCCGCATAGGCCAGCGAGGCCAGCCGGCTCTGCGCGTCGCCTCGTCCTCCAGGCATGGTCGCCAGCTCTTCGAGGAGCCGCGTGCCCTCGGCCAAACGACCCTCGGTCAGGTAGTAGTCGGCGAGCACCAGCTTCGCCTGCACGGTCCCGAGGACGTCCGCCAGCGCCTGCAGGTGCGCCTCCGCCTCGCGGGGACGACCGTTGCCGAGATAGAACGTCGCCAGGGCGCGGTTGGCGCCCACGTTGCGTGGCGCCAGCGTGACGGCCGCCTTGAAGGCCGCTTCCGCCTCCTCCTGGCGCCCCTGCGACCAGAGCAGACTCGCGAGCGCAAGGTGTGTATCGGGATCATCGGGGGCGACCTCGGCCGCACGCCGCAGGTTGGCCTCGGACTGCTCGACCTCGCCGGTCGCGAGCTGGAGGGCTGCGAGGTCGGCGTAGCCGACGGCCCTGGTCGGATCCAGTTCGATCGCCTTCTGCATCCCCGCCATGGCGGCGTCGAACTGCCGGAGCCCGGCGAGCGCCGTGGCGTGGAGGATCTGGCCTGTCAGGTCGCCCGGCTCGAGCTGCAGCGCCCGCTCGGCGCTGACCCGCGCCTCGTCGAAGCTGCGTGCAGCGAGCAACGTCGCTGCCGCCTGGCGCTGGACCTCGGCGTTCCCCGACAGCAGGTTGGCGGCGCTGACCACTTCGCGAACGGCAGCCGGCAGGTCCGACACCTGCACGTACGCGTCCGCGAGGCGGGCTCGAACCTCGCCGGCCCTGGGCTCGAGCTCGATCGCGTTGCGGTACTCGATGATCGCTTCGGCGAACCGGCCCTCCGCCGCGTACCAATCGGCCCGCTCCACGTACTCGTCGAAGCCCGTACGGGACAGATAGAATCCCGCCGCTGCCAGCAGCAGCACGAGACCGAGCGCCGCCAGGAGCCTTCTGGCGGTGAGCCAGCGGGGGAGACCTGGGCGCGAACGGCGGCGCCGGGACCGGGTGTGAGGCATTGACCGACTCCGTCTTCAGGTATTGTCGCCCGATCGCGACGCCAATACCACGGGCCGACACCCGTGCCCGGCTGGAGCTGGCGTTCAGGGAACGACGTGGGGTTCGACCGCGCAGGCGGTACCTGGGCGTGTCGATTCAGGCCGCGCGGGCAGCCCGGCGCCGGCGGATCTGACGGCCCGCCAGGCCGAGGCCGGTCCCGAGCAGCAGGAGCGATGCCGGCTCGGGCACTTCCGCATCTTCCAGAGGAGGCGTGTAGCTCGACTCGGTCTGGTTGAGCACGCTGAAGTTGTTGGCGGTGAAGCTGAACGGACTCGACCCGTTGAACTGGTTGCCGTCCGTATCCGTCGGCATGCCAGGCGTCGCGTTGGACGTCACCGAGAAGACCCACGTGGCGCTGGACGGGAGGCCGAAGTACGAGGTCAGCGACTGCGCCTTCTCGTCGATGCCGGCTCCGGACACCTGGTGGAACGAGCCGAGGTGCAGGATGAACACGTCAACCTCGGGATCGAACGAGCCGGTGAGGAGCACCGTGGGCGTGTTGATCCCGGCGTCGGGAATCTGACCCACGATTTCGAAGTACGAGTTGTCGTCGACGGGCGAGTAGACGTTGCTGCCCTTCTTCGTCTGCGTGGCCGTGGTGAAGGAGAACGGTCCTGTCCGGAAGTTCAGCACGCCGCCGACGATCGTGTGCAGGCCCGCGTTCAGGATGTCGCCGCTCGCGTCCACCGCCACGATCGGGATGTTGGTGCCGATCAGGGGGGCGAGACCGCCCGCGTACGACACGGTGCCGCCCATGTTCGGCCCCTGCACGAAGTTCAGCATCGCCGCAGCCGAGGCCGTCCCGGCTCGGCCCAGCAGGGCGAGGGCCAGCACGAGAACGACAGCCGGACGGCGAAGCGCGCGCCGCATGAGAGGTGTCGTAGAGTTTTGAGTTTAGCAAATGTGGTGCCAGTCAGGAACGTGCCGAGAACGCCCTGGCATGCGTAATCCGGCACAGACTGCGGCAGGATATTCGCCGGAAAGGATCCGCAACGACGTACTTTTGTAGCTCCAGGAGGATCCGTCGTTACCGGGCGGCGGGTTTTCGCGCGGGTGGCGCCGGGAGGGGCCTCCCCACCCCGCGCCGCAGGCGCCGTGCCCGTCGGGGCGTGTGTGGCGCCGAGCACGGGGTGGGGAAACCCGGCGACAGGACCCGCTACAGACGGGTCGCCACCTCTGGTAACGTGATCAGCTCTTAGGGCCCTGGCGGGAATAAGGTTGCCATCTCGGCCGACGATGCATCCCGCCTCGCGGCGTTGCTCGTCGGTCACAGGCACCCGGCCTGCTCCCTCCTCGCGCCTGGCGAGCCGGGCGCTTCGCCGCCCGAGAGTCGGCAGCCTTATTCCCGCCAGGGCCCTTAGTAGCCCAGCAGCCGGAGGGCCTGTGCGGCGTCCGAGGCGCCCTCGAACTTGGGGTTGAGGTCCAGCGCCTTCTGCAGGGCGGCCCTGGCCAGCTCGATGTCGCCGGTCTTCATGTGGATGAGACCGAGGTGGTACTGGTAGGTGGCGTTGACCGGGTCCTTTTCGATCGCGAGCAGCTGCGCCGGCAGCGCCATCTCCGGCAGGTCCTTCCGGTAGTAGATCCACGCGAGCGTGTCGTTCACGTCCGGGTGCTCCGGGAGCTCTTCCTTTGCGACCTGGGCCAGCTGCAGCGCGATGTCGAGGTTCTGGTTGTTCTCGGCGTACAGCCACGCGAGGTTGGCGGCGGCGATCGGCGTCCTGGGATCGATCTCGAGCGCTTGCTCGTAGGCCCGCCGCGCCTCGTCGTCGCGATCGAGCGCCTGCAGCAGGTACCCGACCATGGTGTTGGCCGACACCGAGCGAGGGTCACGCTCGATCAGCGACTGGTACTCGCGAAGGGCCTGCTCCAGCCGCTGCTGGGACGCGTAGATCTGCCCCAGCATTTCGTAGGCCACCGTGTTGGTCGGATCGGCGGCAACCGCGTCCCGCAGCGTGCGCTCGGCCTGTTCCAGGTCGTTGGATGCGGTCCAGGCGCGTGCGGCGACCACGAGGAAGCGGGAATCGTGCGGACTCTGCTGGAGGCGCTCCAGCGCGACGTCACGCGCCGCCGACATGTTCCCCATCCGGATGTGCATCGCCACGAGGCCTTCGACCGGCTCCACTGAGTCGGGTTCGGCCTTCATGCCGCGCTCGAAGAACTCCAGGGCCGTGTCCGCCTCGCCGATCGCGTGGTTGAGCGCGCCCACGAAGGCCAGCACGTCGGCCCGCTCGGCCACCTGCTCCTGGTGGGGCGCGAGCGTATCAAGCGCGCGCGAGATCTGTCCCTTGGTCGCGTGCGCCTTCGCCACGATGAACGCGGCGTCGAGGCTGTCGGGCCGTCCTCGCAGCACCTGCTGGGCGAAGTCGATCGCGACGTCGGGGTCGCCCGTGGCCAGATACAGCCGCGCCAGCTCCATCTTGGCCGGCATCGACTGCGGCTCGAGGCGCAGGACTTCGTTGAACTCCTGAGCGGCCAGCTCGGGCTGCTGGCGGGCGGCGTAGGCCTGGGCCAGCGAGAAGTGCGCGGGCACCGAGGTCTGGTCGCGGTTGATCGCCTGGCGGAGCAGCGCGATCGCATCGTCCGCCTGCCGCTCCACCAACCGGAACTGGGCCTTGGTCATGAGCGGACGCGAGGCCTGCGGGTGCTGGGCAATGGCGTCGTCGAGGATGTCGTGCGCCTCCGACTGTCCCCCGGCGGCGTACCGGATCGCGGCGATACGGCTGCGTGCGTCGGGGAACCCCGCCGGGTCGGCGGCCGCGGTGGACAGGACCGCTTCTGCTTCGACGTCGCGCCCGAGGGCGATGTAGTAGTCGGCCAGGGCGAGCTTGGCTTGGACGGCACCGGTGGTCTCCGCGATGCGCTTGAGGTGCGCCTCCGCGTCCTCGGCGCGGTTGACGCCCAGGTAGAACGTCGCGAGCGCGCGGCTGCCGATGAAGTTCGACGGCTCGACCTCGACGCTGCGCTTGAGGGCGGCCTCGGCCTCCTCCATCCGTCCCTGCGCCCAGTAGAAGCTGCCGAGGGTCAGGTGGGCCTGCGCCGAGTCGGGCAGGGCTTCGACGGCCCGTTTGAGGTTTTCCTCGGCCTGCTCGGGCGACCCGTTCGCCAGCTGGAACAGCGCGAGCTCGGTGTAGGTCTCGCCGCGCGTGGGATCCAGCGAGATCGCGCGCTGGATGGCGGCCAGCGCGCTGCCGGTCCGCTTGAGTCCGGCCATGGCGTTGGCGTGCAGCACCTGGGCGACGACGTTGCTCGGATCGTTGCGCAGCGCCCGCTCGGCGATGACCCGCGCCAGATCGAACTGGCGGCTGAGCAGGAACATCGTCGCGCTCTTGATCTGCGGATCCACCGCACGCGGCATCAGCTCGGCGGCCAGCACGAACTCCTGCGCCGCCTTGCCGTAGTCCCTGGTCCGCTCGTACGCGAGCCCGAGCTGGTAGTGCGCTTCGCCGTTCTGGGAGTCCTTCTCGACGGCGTTCCGGAACTCGATGATGGCTTCCAGATCCCGACCCTCGGTCACGTACGCGTTGCCACGTTCGACGTGTTCCTCGGCCGTGGCGCCGACACAACCGGCACCCGCGGCGGCGAGCGTGAGGAGTGCCCCCAGAGCGCACGCGGACGGCAGGCGGTGGGCGAGCATCAATCCAGATTCGAGAGTACCACGCGCGCGTTGGTCGCGCCGGGGAAGTCCGAGCTCATCTTGAGCGCCGCGCTCAGCGACTGTTTCGCGAGCTCCAGATTGTCGAGCCCCGCGTAGGTCAGGCCGAGGTGGTACCGGTACACGGGGTTGTCCGGGTCGCGCTCGACGCAGCGCCGCAGGATGGGCAGCGCCTGGCCGAAGTCACCACGCTTGTAGTAGACCCAGCCCAGCGTGTCCTGGACCTCGATCTGGCCGGGCGTCAGCTCGACGGCCAGCGTGGCCAGCCGCAGCGCGGCGTCCAGGTCGCCACCCAGCTCCGCGTACAGCCACGCCAGGTTGTTGGCCGCCACCAGCGCACGGTCGTCGATGGCGAGCGCTTCTTCGTACCAGCGCAGCGCTTCGAAGGGCTTGCCCTGCGCCTGCAGGATCGTGCCCATCATCGTGGGTGGGCCGACGGCCCGGGGGGTCTTCTTCGCCAGCGCGCTGAACTCCGCGGCGGCCCGATCGAGCTGTCCGTCGGCGGCGTAGTTGCGGGCCAGTTGCTCGTAGGGAGCGGCGTTCTGCGGATCCGCCTCGATGGCTCGCCGCAGCAGTTCCGAGGCGCGCGGGCGATCGCCGGTCGTCGTGTACACGCGCGCCGCCAGCAGGAGCAGGGCCGGGTGCGTCGGCTGCCGGCCGAGGGCCCCGTCGATCAGCTCGAGGGCCCGGGTGGCGTTGTTCGAGGCCAGCTCGATCGCGATCAGGCCGTCGAGCGGCTCGACGACGTCCGGCTGTGCCTCGAGGGAGCGTTCGAAGAACGTGCGGGCACCGCCGAGGTCCTTGTGCAGGAGCCTGAGCGAGCCCGCGAGCCAGAGCACGTCCGCCCGCGTCCCGGCCACCCGCAGCAGCGCTTCGGCGAGCCGGTCTGCGCGCGGCAGGTCGCCCTGCGCGATGGCGGCCCTGAACGCGAACACCTGCGCCTGGAGGCTGCCCGGCGCGTCCCGCGTGACTTCCTCCGAGAACTCGCGGGCGCCTTCCGAATCGCCCATCGCCAGGCGGATGCGAGCCAGCTCGAGCTTGGCAGCCACGGACCCGGGGTTGATGCGGATGATGTCCGTGTACAGCTGGACGGCTTCCGGCGTGTCGCCGCGCCCGACGTGGATCGAGGCCAGCAGGTACCGAGCCACGATGGACTGCGGATCCGCGCGCAGCGCGGCCTCGGCACGCTCCTCGGCGCCCTCCGTGTCGCCTTCGCGCAGCAGGAAGTGCGCCTTGGTCAGGATGGCCCGGGCGTGCGCAGGGTCGGTCGTGATCGTGTCGTCGATGAGGGCGTGCGCGGCATCCGTACGGCCCGCGTCGTACTCGAGCGTGGCCAGCCGGCTGCGGGCTTCGCCAAAGCCGTCGGGCGCCTGTTCGAGTGCCGCGAGGATGGTCCTGGCGTCGCCGGTCCGGCCCAGGCTCAGATAGTAGTCGGCGAGCATCAGGCGTACCGGCGTCGTCGGCGTGGCCTCGACGAACTGGCGGAGGTGGGTCTCGGCCAGCGGGGCGCGACCGGTGCTCAGGTACAGCGTGGCCAGGGCGCGGTGGACCGCCACATTCTCAGGATCCACGTCCAGGGCCCGCTTGAGCTCGGCTTCGGTGTCCGTCACGCGTCCCTGCGCCCAGTAGAAGCTGGCCAGCGTCACGCGCGGGTTGCCGGATTCGGGATCGAGCTCGATGGCCCGCCTGAAGTTGGCTTCGGACTCCTCGGGCGACAGCGACAGCTGGAGCGCCCCCATGTCCGAGTAGGTGCTCGCCCGGGTCGGATCCAGGGCGATGGCCTGCTGGATCGCCAGCATCGCGGCGTCGAGCCGCTTCATGCCCGCCAGCGCGTTGGCGTTGAGGACCTGGGCGGGAATGCTCCGGGGGTTGACCGTCAGCACGCGCCGGGCACAGATCTGGGCTTCGGTGTACATCTTGCCTGCCAGCAGCATGTTGCCCGCCTTCATCTGGGCGTCCATGTCGTTGGGCAGCAGTTGTGACGCCCGGAAATAGACAAGGGCGGCGTTCTGCAGGTCCCCGAGTTCCATCAGGGCGTCGCCGAGCTTCAGGAAGGCGTGGCCGCGGGTCGGATCCTGCTGGGCGGCGGTGCGGAACTCGAGGACAGCCTCGCGATGCCGTCCTTCGGCGGCGTAGGCGTCGCCGCTGGCGATCACCTCGTCGATCGAGCGACTGCAGGCCGCCGTCCACAGCGCAATCGCCAGGAAGGCGCAGCGGCTGCCGCGGACGCTGACGGGCATGGCGGGCTACGCCGGGATGTGCCGCTCGAGCAGCGGGAAGAGATCGCGGACGAACTGCAGGCCGAGCGTGTCGGCCGTCTGCTCGCCGTCCTGGTCCATGTGGCCGATCGGCACGATCACGCGGACGAGGGCGCCGTCCGTCCGGTTCAGCCGGATGGCGTCCAGCACCATGTGAATCTTGCCCCAGTACTCGCTCGCGACGGTCCGGCCGTGCGCGTGGTACCAGTAGTACACCAGCATGCGCTCGCCGCTCTTCTCGATGATGTAGCGGTTCACGTCGCGCTCGACGCCGTCGATCCACACCGTCGTCGGACCGCCCGCCACCGGCAGCCAGCCCGCGCCCGGCAGGCAGTTCATCGGGGAGTGAATCGCCTCGCCTTCGCGCTGGCTCATGTAGTAGCCGATGTACAGCCCGACCGGCCGCCGGTCCTGCTCGGTGCGGTAGACGCGGTTGATCCAGTCGTCCACGCCCAGCACCGCCACGATGTCCTCGCCCAGATCCGCCGCGCGGGCCCCCTGGAAGCCGCCGATGAAGATCGGCAGCTCGGCGAGCGGCGTCCGCTCAGGAACCGGTTCGGTCGTCGATGTGCCGGCTGCCAGCGCAACGGCGGAGCCGACCAGGCACGCGCTGAGGGCGATCACGCGGAGGGACATCGATTGAAGGATCACGCGTGAGCTCCCTGCGGCCGGAGCCGCTCTGCGAGGGTGATTCCCGACACGATCAGGGCGCGGACGCCGAAGATGGCCGCGAACGCCACGACGAAGACGACCCAGCCGGAAAACTCGTGGAAGAAGCCCTCGGCGGCTTCCGGCCCGTAGAAGTGGGCCAGCAGCCCGGTGCCCGCGATGCGGAACCCGTTCGCGACGATTGCCACCGGGATGGTGCTGAGCACGATCGCGACGCGGACCAGCGGCCGCTGGTCGATGAAATAGCCGTAGACGATCCCCAGCGTGATGAGCGAGACGAGCGAGCGGATCCCGCTGCAGGCTTCGACGACCTCCAGCTTGGTGTGCGCCAGCACGATCACGTTGCCCTCCCGGAGCACCGGCACGCCGGCCGTGGCCAGCGCCACCTCGCCGAACTGCGAGGCCACCAGCTGCAGCGGAAACGCGATCTGGTTGAAGATGATCGCCGGCAGCGGCACCATCAGCACGAGAAACGCCACCGGGAAGGCCAGCAGGCGGAGGTGCTGCCATCCGAACAGGAACACGATCGCGCCGGTGATGACGCCGATGCCCGACATCCGCATCAGGAAGAGCTCGGCGCCCAGGGTGCCGGCGCCCAGCACGGCGACGCTCGCGAGCACGATGAGCAGCCCGGTGTTGCTCGGAGCCAGCGGCTGCGCCCGCAGCCGATCGCGGCGCTCCCACGCGAAGTAGAGCGCAATCGGAACGATCAGGAAGCCGTGGGAGTAGTTGCCGTCATTCGCCCAGTCGCGCACGAGGTTCGTCGCGACACTCCAGTAGAGGGCGGCGAACGCCACCAGCAGCGCCGCCATCTGCGCAAGGTGCAGCGGCGCGGGGATCCACGATCCGGACGATGCGGGCGGCGTAGGGGTGTCGACGGGCTGGCCCGAAACCGGGTATGGCGTCATCGCTGTCTGCTCACGGCGCTCCCTCGCTCAGAGGTGAAGTATACCAGCCCGATCGCGGCGCCGGCCGCACCCTGCCGTCGACCGGGCCGGTTCCTCTCAGGGGTGTGCGGAACGGCGGGCGCGCGCCTGGCGCTGCCGGGCGAGCAGACCGGCCACGCCGGTGCCCAACAGCAGGAGCGAGGTCGGCTCCGGTACGGCCCCGGGTAGACTCTGCGCGTCGTGGCTGAAGGGCGCGAACTTGTCGATGTCCATGTCGCAGCAGCCCTTCTTCTTGGGGTACCCCTGGGAGAGGACGCTCTCGATCGTCGCCCTGATGAAAGGACCCTGGTTCAGGCTCGGGGTCACGATCGAGATCGACGCACCGGCGTCGGCGGGGCGCTCGGCGCGTTCGGCGACGGGCGCGACGGCCCCCGGTGCGCTCAGGCCCCGGTCCACGTGAAGGGGTCCTCCAGAATCCCCGGCTCCGTCTTCAGGACGTCGAGCGGATGGTGAAACGTGCAACGGGCGCAGCAGGCGGGCACGCCGTGCGCCCGCCAGTTCCAGAGCGCCCGCACGCGGGGCGAGTTGTACAGCTCCGCGAGCGATTGCTCGCGCACGTTGCCCAGGCGCAGCTCCGGCTGATCGCCGACGCAGGGGCACCAGGTGACGGCTCCGTCAACGGAGATGTGCAGCGACAGCAGCGGCACCAGGCACTGACTGTCGGGAGCGGACCGCAGCGGCGCCCACGAGGCGCCGAACGGCAGGGGCCGCGAGGTATCGAGGGTGGTGAAGTTCGCATACCCGCCGGTCATGATCGAGAGCAGCGGGACGGGCGCGGCCGCGCCGAGCGTGTCCGCCACCCAGGCGTCGATCGCCGCGCGCGTCCGGGGCTTGAGCAGGCGGAAGGACAGGTAGACGCCGGTCGTGCGCAGCGCCAGGATCCGCCGGATCGACGCGACCGCCCGTGCGTAGGTGGGTCTCCCGGTCATGGCCCGGTACTCCTCTTCGTCGAGGCCGTACACGGAAATCTGCAGCCTGTCGAACCCGCGCACGATGGCTCCAGCGGTCGCGTCATCGTGGTGGTCGAGCATGACGGCGTTCGTCGTCGCGCCCACCTCGCGCACGGCCGGGTACCGGCGCACGATCGCTAGCCGAGCGAGGAGGTGCCGGTCGAGCAGCACGTCGCCGGTGACCGGTGTGAGCGACAGGTAGCCGCCGCCGATGCCGGCGTAGTCCCGGACGATCTGTTCGAACAGATCGAGCGGCATCACACGGCGCTCCCGTTGCTCGGTCGGGTACGCGCAGATGACGCAGAGGTTGTTGCAGGCGTTGACGGTTTCGCACTGCAGGCGCAGCGGGCGATAGACGGACCCGAACGTCAGGCCGCGGGCCTGCCGCGCCGTGTCGATGAACGGATAGGGCGCCCAGGGATCGTCCGGACGCGGGGTTCCGGCGGGCGGTCGCGAGACGAGGCGCCGCAGGCGGCTGACCGCCGGCCGTCCCAGTCCGCGCCACCAGTACCGGGGCCGATTGTGCAGGAGGAAGTCGAGGAGCGCCAGCCCGTATACCCGCACGGCGAGCGGGTGCGGGCGGGTGATCTGCAGCCGGCCGTCGAGCCGCCAGTCCCACTTCGCGAGGTACCACGCGGCCGAGACGCCCCCCGCGTGGCGCCGCGCGATCGCCATGCTGGCTGCGAGCGAGGCGTCCCAGTGGGCCACCGTCTTTGCGGCGGCGTGCACGCGTGCCGCCGCCAGCGGGCGGTCGATGTACCTCGTGCGGTCGGCGCCGACGTGCCGGACCAGCCGGAACCAGAAGTCGTAGTCCATGCAGAAGCGCAGGCGATCGTCGAGGCCGCCGAGCGCGTCCCACACCGGGCGGCGCACGAAGGCGGCCGGCTGGGCGATGTAGCAGGCGTGTTCGAGGCGCTGAGGTGCGTCGGGACGGGTCGGGTACGGGCCGATGGTCAGGCCGTCCTCGTCGATGAGCAGCGCCGCGCCGAACACCAGCTGCGTGTCGGGATGCGCCTGGAACGTACGCGCCACCAGGTCGAGGCAGCCGGGCAGCAGCACGTCGTCGCTGTTGAGGTACCCGATGATGTCGGCCGTGGTGTCTCGGACTCCGCGGTTGACGGCGTCCGCCTGTCCCGCGTCCGGCTCCGAGGTGAATGCCACCCGCCCGTCGTACGAGCGCAGGATGGCCAGCGTGTCGTCGGTGGAGCCGCCGTCACGGATCACGTACTGCAGCGGCTGATAGCGCTGCGCGAGCACGCTGTCGATGGTGGCGCCGATGAACCGCCCCTGGTTGAGGCTGGGCGTCACCAGCGCGATCGCCGGGCGGGTGTCCGGAGCGTTGCGGTCCTGCGGCATGGCCACCGGTAGTATGCCCCCCTCACGCTCCTCGAATCGCGCCGACGAGGGCGCGGCACACCTCGTCGATGTCCGCCTCCGACAGGGTCGGCGAGGAGGGGAGGTACAAGCCCTGCCGGCCGAGCCGCTCGGCCACCGGGCGGGTGCCTGCGGCGTCGCCGATGCCGCGACGCTGGAAGACCGGCTGCAGGTGCAGCGGGTGGAAGTAGGCCCGCGTCTCGATGCCGGCGGCGGCCAGCGCGCCACGCACCACGTCCCTGTCCGGAACCCCGTCCGCGAGCACCACGCCGTACATCCACGAGGTGCTGAACGCCCACGGGTGCTCCACGGGGAGCTGCAGGCCCGGGAGGCCCGCGAGCCGCGTCCCGTACGCCCTCGCCACGGCCCGTTTGCGAGCCACGATCGCGTCGAGACGATCCATCTGCGCGACGCCGATGGCCGCGTGCAGGTTGCTCATCCGGTAGTTGAAACCGGCCACCTCGTGCACGAACTTGTCGGGACCCGAGTAGCCGAGATTGCGGAGTGACCGTGCCCGCTCGGCAATCGCGCCGCTCCGTGTGACGAGCATCCCCCCCTCGCCGGTCGTGATCGTCTTGTTCGCGTAGAAGCTGAAGCAGCCGACGTCTCCGAGGCCGCCCACCGGACGGTCCCGATGCCGGGCTCCCTGAGCCTGCGCGGCGTCCTCGATCACGTACAGGCCGCGCTCGCGGGCGATGTGCACCACCGGGTCCATGTCCACCGGGTGCCCGAAGAGGTGCACGGGCATCACGGCCCGTGTGCGGGGCGTGATCCGGCGGCCGATCTCCGCGGGGTCCATGTTGCCGGTCGAGGGCTCCGAATCGACGAACACCGGCGTCGCCCCGGCATGGACGACGGCCAGCGCCGTCGCGATGTTGGTCAGTGCCGGCACGAGCACTTCGTCGCCGGGACCGATCTCGAGCGCGGAGACCGCGAGGGCCAGGGCGGTCGTGCCGCTGGTCGTCGCCACGCCGTGGGCGACACCGCACCCGTCGCTGACCAGCCGCTCGAAGCGGGTCAGGTAGTCGTTCGGTACGGTGCCGGAGAGTGCCCCGCGATCGATGGCGTCGGCCGCCATGGCGGCCTCCTCGGGACCGAGCGCCGGCTCGAACACAGGAATCCGGGGTCTACCCATCGGCCGCGGCCCGCAGCACGTGCGCGATCCGGCGTGCGTCGTCCGGCGTCAGGCGCGCGCTGGACGGGACTTCGAGCCCACGCGCCGAGAGGTCGTCCGCGTGCGGGAACGGCGTGCGGTCCTCACAGGCGGGGTGGCGGTGCATCGGGTGGAACACGCCCCGCGCCGCAATCCCGCGTTCGGCGAGCCGGGCGATGAGCCGATCCCGGCTGACCGGTGTGTGTGGGGACGTGAGCACGGGGCAGCGCCACCAGGCGCCCCGGCGGCCGTCGAGTTCCGGCACCGTCGCGAGGCTGCTGCCGGCCAGCGCCTCGGTGTAGGCCGCCGCAAGGGCGCGCTTCGCGGTCACCACGGCGTCGAGCCGCTCGATCTGCGCGACGCCCACGGCCGCCGCCAGGTTGGACAGGCGGTGGTTCAGCACGGCCCGATCGGCGGCCCGGTTGTCGGGCGAAGGGGCCCGGAGTTCCGCGACGCGGCGGGCAAGACCGGCATCGGATGTCAGGACCATGCCCCCTTCACCTGTGGCCATGAGCTTGTTGTGAAAGCTCAGGCAGGCCACGTCCGCGAGGCTGCCGACCGGGCGGTCCTTGTACCGGGCTCCGAATGCCTGCGCCGCGTCTTCGATCACGGCACAGCCGTGCCGGTGCGCCAGCGCCACGATGGCGTCCATGTCGGCAGGGTAGCCGTAGAGGTGCACCGCCAGCACGGCGCGCGTTCGCGGCGTGATGCGCGCGGCCACCGCAGCAGGATCGATTTCGAAGCGGCCGGGCGTGCAGTCGGCGAACACGGGCACGGCGCCATGCAGCGTGATGGCCCAGATGCAGGCCGAAAACGTGAGCGTGGGGACGATGACCTCGGCGCCGGGCCCGATCCCGAGCGCCCTGACCGCCAGCAGGAGAGCGGACGTGCCGCTGCTGACCGAGACGGCGTGTTCGACGCCCGCATACCGGGCCGCCAGGCGTTCGAGTTCGGCGACGTACGGTCCCTGCCAGGACAGCCAGCCGGAACGGATGCAGTCGGTCAGCGTCTCGATCTCGCGATCGCCGACGACCGGTTCGTCGAGCGGGATCATGGCTGGCGGGACCGCACGGCACGGGCGACGGCACCCAGCGACCAGTCGCGGTCGGTCAGCGGCTCCCCGGGGCGAGGGAACGGGAAGATCTCGAGCACGTCGAATCCCGCCGCTTCGAGGTGGAACGTCAGCTCCTGCGGCAGCAGGTAGCGGACCGTCTGCGCCTCGGTGACGAGGTCGAGGCCGTCCGGTCCGCCGGTCACCAGCAGTTGCTGCGTGAGGGTGACCGTCTGCGCCGTGGTATCCACCACCGGCGTGGCGAATCGCCAGAGCGAGCGGGTACCGTCGGTGGCCTGCTTCAGCCTGGGCACGGGGCCCTCACGCAGGACCGCGTTGCCGTTCCACACATCACAGACGAGCAGGGCCCCGTCTGCCAGCGCGTGCCGGATGGCGCGGAGGGCCGCGTGCAGGTCGGCGTTCGACCGCTGGAAGCCCAGGACCGCGAACAGGCAGACGCAGGCGTCGGCAGGCGCGGGCAGCGACAGCGCGGCGATCTCCTGCCGGTGCAGCGTCACGTCGGCCCCGCTCGCCGTCACCTTTCGCGCGGCGCACTCGAGCAGGCCCTCCGAGCGATCCACCCCGATGACGCGGTATCCGCGGCGAGCCAGCTCGATCGCGTGGCCACCACTGCCGCACCCGGCGTCGAGGATCGTCCGTGGGGCGGCGCCGTAACGCGAGAAGACGGCCTCGACGAGGTCACACTCGGCCGCGTAGTCCTTGTCCGAGTAGAGAAGATCGTAGTAGCGCGCGAAGGGCCGGCCGTACGGAGCGGACATGTGCGCTCAGAGGAGTGCCTTGTCCGGGAGGTACGGGCCGTTCTTGACCTCGATCAGCTCGGCGTCCTCGAGCACGCGGATGCCGTAGCCGCCGCGGCGGAGGACGAACACGTCGCCCGCCTTCAGCGTCACGCGCGCGAACGCTTTCCGATGGGCCCCGTACAGGTCCACACGAACCCGCCCCCGGCGTACGATCAGGCACTCCTGCAGGCGCTCGGTGACCCGCCTGCGGGGCACATGGCGGTGCGCGGCGAGGTCGGTGCCTTTCGCATCCTTCATCGTGAGCACCTGCAGCGGGTCCCGGGCATCGGTGACGGCGGTGTGCCCAGTCTCGAAGCGCCGGACGAGGATGCCGACGAGCGTCCGGTTCCGGTAGAAGCGCCGCATGATTCAGGCCGCGGACCGGCTCGACGCCGGCGTCCCTGAGCCGGCCGGACCCTCGATGCAGGGCAGGTGCACGGTGAAGGCGCTGCCGCGACCCGGCTCGCTCGACACCGTGATCCGGCCGCCCATCATCTCGGCGAGCCCTTTCGCCAGCGAGAGACCGAGCCCGGTGCCACGCGTCTGGGCGGCCGTGGCCGACGGGCTCCGGTAGAAGGGCTCGAAGATCCGGGGGATCTCCGCGGGGCTGATGCCCATGCCGCGGTCGGCGACCGTCACACGCACCTCGCGGCGTCCGGCCTCGTCCGTGTTCAGCCGCGCGTCGATGCCGATCCAGCGCCGCTGGCGCCCGTACTTGAGCGCGTTGGTCACGAGGTTCTGGAGACACTGCGACAGGCTGACGACGTCCCCCATCACGGCCGGCAGGTCGCGCTCCACGTGGCAGCTCAGCTCGAACTGTTCGGCGCGCACAAGCCCTTCGGTGCTCGCCAGCGTCGCCTCGATCGCGTCGCCCACGGACACCGGGCGCAGGGCCACGCGGTTGGCACCGCGCGCCTGCCTGGCGAACAACAGCACTTCCTCGACCAGCGTGGACAACTGCCGGGCCTGCCCGGCGATGACCGATCCGTACTCGACCAGTTGATCCCGTCCCCGGACCACGCCCTGACTGATGTTGTCCGCCGCGGAGCAGATGACGGCCAGCGGCGTCCGCAGCTCGTGCGAGACGGTGGTGACGAAGTCCATCTGCAGGGCCGCCAGCCGCTGCGCGCGGTGGCTGGCCATCACCAGCATCGCAATCGAGGTGACCAGCAGCGCCAGTGCGCCGAGGCTCATCGTGAGGTCACGGTGGTACGTGTCTTCGAGGAAGGCGCCGAGCGCCCCCCCGCGCCTGTGGCGCACCACGAGCGTCCAGTCGTCTGCGGGCGCCGCACCGGCCGGCAGCGGATACCAGACGATCGTGTCGACCACCGCGCTCCGGTGCTCGGGAATCGCGTGGAAGATTTCGATCGGTGACGGACCCCGCCCCGTCAGGTCGCGGGCGAAGATGTTGAGCGTGCCGTCGGCGTCGGGCACGGGTCCGGCGCCGAACCCCTCGTCCGAGGTGTAGAGCGGGGGAGATGCGCCCGCCGTGACGGCGACCTCGTAGTCCAGGCCGTCAGTGCCTTCGAAATAGCGGTGTGCGAGCGTGGGCAGGATCACGTCCGTCAGGACGCCGGCGTCGAAGGACACCAGCGCCCACTCCGGCGCCGGCGAGCCCGTGCGGCGGACCAGTGCCAGGTGGCCCGGGTCGAACGACCAGGCCGTGTTCGTGACGCGCGACAGGTCGGCGAACGCCGGTGCCGAGGTCGGCCAGGGTGCCGGCTCCAGCCTGCCCGTGCCGCTGTCCAGGCGCCGCGCGCGGCCGGTGCCGGATGGGCCCGGCTCCAGCAGGTAGACGCCGCCGATGAACGCGGGGTAACGGGCCAGGGCGGTCCACTCGCGATACCGGAGCGCGTACTCCGCGTCGCTGGCCGGCTCGACAAAGAGCGTCCGGGCCGCCTCGTCGAAATTGCGCTGCAGGTCGAGGTGCCAGTTCACCATCGACATCTGCAGCGTGTCGGCCAGCCGCACGCCGGTCGCCTCGTTGATCTCGCGGCTCCAGCGGTACTGCAGCACGGTGAAGACGATCAGGACGCACGTCGTCAGGATCACGGCGGCCGTCAGCAGGTGCCCGCGCGGCCGGACCATCACGCGGGGCCCTCCGGCCGGAACTTGTAGCCCAGGCCCTGTACCGTCAGGAAGAAGCGGGGCTGCTTCGGTTCGGGCTCGAGCTTCTGCCGGAGCGAGGCGACGTGCACGTCAACCGTCCGCGTGAACATCTTGCCGCTGTAGCCCCAGACCTCGGTGAGCAGGTGTTCCCGGCTGAGCGTCGCGCCGGAGTGCTCCAGGAAGTAGCGCAGGAGCTGGAACTCACGGGCGGACAGCCGGACCGGCTGCCCGTCGAGCGTGGCCTCGGTGCCGCGCAGGTCGACCCGGGCCGTGCCGAACTGCACCACGTCGCCCGCGGCAGTCGCCCGGCTGGGGGCGCGCCGGATCAACGCTTCGACGCGCGCGATCAGTTCCTGCATGTTGAACGGCTTGGTGACGTAGTCGTCCGCGCCGAGCTTGAGGCCCCGGACCTTGTCGGCCGTCCGGCCCAGGGCGGTCAGCATCAGGATCGGGGTGATGAGGCCGGCACGCCGGATCTCCTGGCAGACTTCGAGGCCGCTCAGCCGGGGCAGCATCAGGTCGAGCAGGATCAGGTCGAAGGGCTGAGAGGAGGCCTTCTCGATCCCCTCCTCACCGTCCGCGGCACACTCGACCTCGTAGCCCTCGCTCCGCAGGCGATCGCCCAGGGTCATCCGCAGGGCGGCTTCGTCCTCGATGAGGAGAATGTTGTCCTGCATGCCGTCGGGCCATTATAGCGACCGGCCTCTTGTGGGCCGTGAGTCCCGGCCCCGGCGTGGCCCGCCGCCTTGACGCTTCGTCGAGCGACCCGGTAGACTGAGGGGCGTTCATGGCTGCTGACCGCACCGGTGTCGTTCTGCAGGCCGTCGGCGCGATCGCGCGCGGGCCGGTCGGGATCTGCCGTGCGGCCGGCATTGGCGTCATTATCGGCGGGATTATAGGCATTCCCGGGGCGATCCGCGCCGGGAACGGGTGGATGATGCCGGCGTAGGACGACGCCAGCCGTCAGGGTCAAGAGGCCATCATCCACCCCGGATGATGGCCTTTTTTCGTTCAGGGGCCGCGGGGAACGTCCGATAGATCTTCTGTCGGCGGTCACGGCCGGCCGAGGCGAGGGAGCATGAAGCGCACGGGTGCACAGGCAGTCTGGGAGTCGTTGGTGCGGATGGGGGTGACGACCGTCTTCGGCTACCCCGGGGGAGCGATTCTGCCCACCTACGACGCGCTGCCCGAGTTTCCGTCACTCCGTCACCTCCTGGTCCGGCACGAACAGGGGGCGACCCACATGGCCGACGGCTACGCGCGTGCCAGCGGGCGCGTCGGCGTCGCCGTGGCGACATCCGGGCCCGGCGCGACGAACATGGTGACCGGCATGGCGACGGCGATGATGGACTCGTCGCCGATCCTCTGCATCACCGGTCAGGTGGGGAGTTCGCTCATCGGCACCGAGGCCTTCCAGGAAACCGACATCACCGGCGTGACGCTGCCGATCACCAAACACAACTACCTGGTGACCCGGGCCGAGGAGATCGCCCCGACGCTCCGGGAAGCGATGTACGTCGCGCAGGCGGGGCGGCCGGGCCCCGTCCACGTGGACATCACGAAGGACGCGCAACAGGCGAGCTGCGAGTTCGAGTGGGACGACAGCGAGATCCAGTTGCCCGGGATGCGGCCGCCCCCGCTGCCGTCCGCCGAGGCGATCCGGCAGGCCGTCGCGCTGATCAACGGCGCGAAGCGCCCGCTGATCTTCGCAGGCCACGGCGCATTGCTGTCCGGGGCGATCGACCGGCTGCGGGAGCTGGCCGAGCGCGGCGACATCCCGGTCGCGATGACGCTGCTCGGCATCGGCGGCTTCCCGGCCGAGCACCCGCTCAACCTGGGCATGATGGGCATGCACGGCGAAGCATGGGTGAACTGCGCCATTCAGGAGGCCGATCTGCTCATCGCCTGCGGCATGCGGTTCGACGACCGGGTGACCGGCAACCTGAAGAACTACGCTGCCAAGGCCCGCAAGATCCACATCGACATCGACCCCACCGAGTTCAACAAGAACGTCCGCGTGGACGTGCCGCTGGCCGGTGACCTGCACGAGGTGCTCGGGGCGCTCCTGCCGCACGTGGAGCGAACCCCGCGGGCGGAGTGGCACGCCTGGATCGCCGGGAACAAGGGGGGGGAGGCCGTCCGCGACATCACCAACCTGCCCGACGACGGCCACCTGTACGCGGCACACGTCATCCACGACCTGTGGAAGGCGACCGGCGGGAAGGCGATCGTCTGCACGGACGTCGGGCAGCACCAGATGTGGGAGGCGCAGTACTACAAGCACAACGCGCCGCGGACGCTCATCACGTCGGGTGGGCTCGGCACGATGGGGTTCGCCCTGCCGGCGGCCATCGGGGCGAAGCTGGCCAGGCCGGACGCGGACGTATGGGCCGTCGCCGGCGACGGCGGCTTCCAGATGACGATGGCCGAGCTCGGCACCATGGCGCAGGAGCAGGTGAAGGTGAACGCCGCGATCATCAACAACGGCTACCTGGGGATGGTCCGGCAGTGGCAGCAGTTCTTCTACGAGAAGCGCTACGTTGCCACGCCGATCCTGAGCCCGGACTACGCGAAGGTGGCGGAGGCCTACGGCCTGAAGGGGCTGACCGTGCGCCAGCGGCGCGACGTGATCCCGGCTGTGGCCGCGGCCCGTGCGCACGGCAAGGCGGTGATCATCGACTTCCAGGTGGAGCAGGAGGACTCGGTGTACCCGATGGTCCCGACCGGCGCCGCGCTGCACGAGATGATCCGCCGCGACGAGATCGTCAGCCCGATCGTGGAAACCGGCGCCAGCGTCTGAGCCGCCGGGCACGAGCCGGCCCCCGCCTGGCCGAAGATCGGCCTTCGTAGCGGCCAGCTCCAGCTGGCCGTCCTTAGTACGCGAGCAGATCGCGGGCGGCTGCGACGACCTTGGCGGTGGTCGGCAGGTGCGCCTCTTCGAGCACGGGCGCGAACGGCACCGGTGTGTCGGCGGCGGCGACGAGCTGGACCGGGGCGTCCAGGTCGCCGAACGACCGGCGCACGATCTCGGCGACGATCGTCGTCCCGAAGCTGCCCGTTCGCGGCGCCTCGCACGTGACCAGGGCCCGGCTGGTCTTCGCGACCGATGCGGCGATCGTGTCGATGTCGAGCGGCAGCAACGTGCGCAAGTCGATGACCTCGACCGACGCGCCGTCCTCCTGTTCGAGCCTGTGGGCGGCTTCGAGCGCCCGGATCGTCTGCGAGCCGAACGAGACGATCGTGAGGTCGGTGCCCTCCCGGGCCACCCGTGCCTTGCCGATCGGCACGACGTAGTCGCCTTCCGGCACGGGCAGGTTCAGCTCCTGCGGCAGCTTCTCGGGCTTGAACCGGTAGTAGTTCTTGTATTCGAGGAAGAGGACCGGGTTTCCGTCGCGCACGGCGGCCTTCAGCAGCCCCTTGGCATCGAACGCGGTGATCGGGGCCACGATCTTCAGCCCGGGTGTGGAGGCGAACCACGACTCGGGGTTCACCGAGTGGTACATGGACGTGTTCGTCGCCCAGCCCGAGGGGAAGCGGAACACGATGCCGACCGGGCCCATGTCGCGAACCTGCTGCGTGGCCGCGTAGTTCACGATCATCTTGAAGGCTTCCGACGCGAAGTCGGCGTACTGGAACTCGACGATCGGCCTGAGACCGGTCAGGACCGAGCCGAGCGCGAGGCCCACGAAGCCCGCTTCGGCGATCGGCGCGTCGATGATGCGGCGCTGGCGGAAGGTGGCGTCCTTCCGGTTCCACGCCTCGTTCCAGTCGAGGCCGTCGTAGCGCTTCGAGAAGCCTTCGGTGACCTTGAAGGCGCCGTTCGACACGCCGATGTCCTCGCCGATCATGTAGACGTTCGGGTCGCGGTCCAGTTCCTCCATGAGGGCTTCACGGATCGCCTGGTGGTAGGTGATGGTGCGCCCGGCGGCCGGAGGCGCCGCGAGGGCGTTCTCGTGTGCGGGCGACGGCGCGAACACCTCCGACTCGATGTCGACCGGGACCGGCGCGGGGCTCTGCTCGCTCTTGATGGCGGCGGCCCGGACCTCGTCCGCGATCCGCCTGTCGAGCTCGCGGAGATCGTCGACGGTGGCGATGCGCTGCTTCAGGAGCCGGTCGCGGAACGTGGCGATCGGGTCCTTGGCCTTCCACGTGGCGAGCTGCTCGGCCGGCACGTACGAGGTGAAGGGGTCGGCCAGCGAGTGCCCGTCCATGCGCATGGACACGGCCTCGATGATGGAGACGCCGCCGGTCTCGCGGACGCGCGCCAGCGCCCGGCTCACCGTGTCGTAGACGGTGACGACGTTGGTGCCGTCAATCCAGTACCCGTCCACGTCGCGCCCGTAGCCGAGCGAGCGGAGCGCGAGCGTGGGGGTGGCGTATTCGAGCCGGTTCGGCGTGCCGAACGCCCACTGGTTGTTCTCGATCAGCAGGACGAGCGGAATGCGCATCGCCGAGGCGATGTTGAGCGCTTCGTGGACGTCGCCCGTGCTCGTGGTGCCGTCCCCGACGAACGCCAGCGCCACGCTGTCGCGGCCCTGGTACTGCTCGCCGAACGAACAGCCGACGCCGAGCGGGATCAGGGTGCCGAGGTGGCTGATCAGGCCGACGACGCGGGATGGCTGGTGCCCCATGTGCAGGCTGCCGTCCCAGCCGCGCGACAGGCCGTCCATGCGCCCGCAGGCCTGCGCGATCGCGCGGGACGGCGGCACGCCGCGGACCAGGAACGCCGCGAGGTCGCGGATGGCCAGCGTCGTCCAGTCGCCCGGCTGCAGCGCCATCGAGGCGCCGACAGCCGTGGCCTCGTTGCCGGTGCACGGGAGGTGTTTGCCGAGGGCGATGCCCTTGCGCGACATCTTCACGATCTCGATGTCGGTGGCCCGCGTCAGCGCCATGAAGTAGTAGCACTGGAGCAGCTGATCTCGGGAGAAGCCGTCGATGACCGGGGCGGGCAACCACGACAACCCGCTGACGGACACGTGCAGCGAGCGCTGCTCGAGATCGCGCGTGACGTCGAGCTGCTCGAGCTCCGGATAGATGTCGGCAAGGGTGCTGATCATGGCTGGTGGACGGTGGCAGCTGGTTCGTGGTGGACCGACCCCGCTTCGGAACGGAGGTGTCACGGGCGCGCCCGTACGCCCGGTATTCGCAAGAGCCATGACAACATAACAGATCGTTTCATCGGGCGCCAAACCGCATGGGCTCGTTTCGTGGACCGCCAGCCCCAGCCGGACGAAGCCGAGGGCCGCGCGGGACGTCCAGCCGGTGCGGTTGGGTTTTTCCGGGCCAGATGGTAGAGTCTTGGGGTGATGGTCGCCGCAGCCGGCTGCGCGTGTTGTTGTTGCCCCAGCGCTCTGCTGGTTCCGGGGCCCTTCCGCACATTCAGGTGAGCAGGCCCGCTCGACAGGCGAGCGGGACACGACGAATCGGAAGCCCGGGACGAGCCGCCCGGGCTTTTTTTTTGCACGGCCTCCGTGTGATCGACGATGACTGCACTGGCACGAACGACCCGGCCACCCGCACCAGCGATGGCGTCCCCGCGTGACCCTGGGACGCCCCCGTCACCTCTCCGCCTCGACCACCTCCAGCGCCTGGAGGCGGAGAGCATCCACATCATGCGCGAGGTGGCGGCCGAGTTCGAGCGGCCGGTCATGCTCTATTCGATCGGCAAGGACTCGTCGGTGATGCTGCGGCTCGCCCAGAAGGCGTTCCATCCGGCGCCGCTGCCGTTCCCGCTGCTCCACATCGACACCAGCTACAAGTTCCGCGAGATGATCGAGTTCCGCGACCGGATGGCGGCGTCCGTGGGCGCCCGACTGATCGTGCACACCAACCGTGAGGCGCTCGCCGACGGGACCGAGCCCTTCGCCGTGGGCACGCAGCGCTGCTGCGGGCTGCTGAAGACGAAGGCGCTCCTCGACGCACTGCGCGAAGGCGGGTTCGACGCCGCGTTCGGGGGCGCCCGCCGCGACGAGGAGCGGTCGCGCGCCAAGGAGCGCGTCTTCTCGCTGCGCGACGCGCACGGACAGTGGGACCCGAAGCGGCAGCGCCCGGAGCTGTGGAACCTGCTCAACAGCCGCCTCAATCCCGGCGAGAGCATCCGCGTGTTCCCACTGTCGAACTGGACCGAAATCGACATCTGGCAGTACATCCACGCGGAGAACATCCCGGTCGTGCCGATGTACTTCGCCCGCGATCGCGAGGCGATCGTGCGCGGCGACTCCATCATGATCCGGGAGCAGTCGTTCGTGCCGCTGCTGCCGGGCGAGCGGCCGCAGATCGTCAAGTGCCGCATGCGCTCGCTGGGCTGCTCGCCCTGCACGGGCGCCATCCGCTCCGATGCCGACACGGTCCCGAAGATCATCGAAGAGCTGGTGGCCGTGCGCCAGTCCGAGCGCCAGCTGCGCGTCATCGACCACGACCAGGACGGGTCGATGGAGATCAAGAAGCGCGAGGGGTACTTCTAGGTGGCGCCCGGGGGCGGCCTCGACCCGTCATCGTCCGGCCTGCTGCGCATCTGCACCGCCGGCAGCGTCGACGACGGGAAGAGCACGCTGATCGGACGGCTGCTGCACGACTCGCAGGCGATCTACGAGGACCAGATCCGGTCCGTCGAGGCGGCCTCGAAGAGCCGGACGGCCGGGCCGATCGACTTCTCGCTGTTCACCGATGGGCTGAAAGCCGAGCGCGAGCAGGGCATCACGATCGACGTGGCGTACCGGTACTTCGCCACGGCGCGGCGCAAGTTCATCCTCGCGGACACGCCGGGCCACGAGCAGTACACCCGGAACATGGCCACCGGCGCGTCGACCGCCGAGCTCGCCATCCTGCTGGTGGACGCCCGCCACGGCGTCCGGGAACAGTCGCGCCGTCATGCGCGCATCGCCCGCCTCCTGGGCATCACCCACTTCGTGGTGGCCATCAACAAGATGGACCTGGTGGACTTCGACCGGGCCGTGTTCGACGGCATTGCCGCCGAGTTCGCCCGGATCCTCGACGGGGCGAGCGCCGTCACCATCCCGATGAGCGCCCTGATGGGGGACAACGTCATCACCCGGAGCCAGCGGACACCCTGGTACGAGGGCGTCAGCCTGCTCGAGCACCTGGAAGCCGTGGACGTGGACACCGATGTCACGGGCAAGGCCTTCCGCTTTCCGGTGCAGATGGTGCTCCGGCCGCACCACGAGTTCCGCGGCTTCGCCGGGCAGATCCAGTCTGGCGTGATTCGGGCGGGCGACCAGGTCACCGTCTGGCCTGGTGGCCGGTCGACGGCCGTCAGCCGCATCGTCAGCTGGGAAGGGGATCTCCCCTCCGCGTTCGCGCCGATGTCGGTGACGCTGGTGCTCGAGGACGAAATCGACATCAGCCGGGGCGACATGCTCGTCGCCGGACCGGTCCAGGTGGGGCAGCGCTTCACCGCGGACATCGTGTGGATGGACGAGCGGCCGCTCGAGTCGACGCGGGTGTACCTGCTGAAGCACACGAGCCGGATCGTGACGGCGGAAGTGGACCGCCGTCTGGAGCTGAACGAGATCGGGCCGGCAGCGGTGCGGACGTCACGGCCGTTGATCTTCGACGCGTACCGCGAGAACCGGGCGACCGGGAGCTTCGTGCTGATCGACCCGGCCACCAACTTCACCGCCGGCGCCGGGATGATCGGCGCCTTCGAAGCCGAGGCTGCGGCAGCAGGCCACGAAGGCGCGGCCGAGCGGCTGGCGCGCCTGGCCCGGCGCGCGGGGAGCGACCGCGAGGCCGTCGACGCGGTGCGCGTGGCGCTCGAAGAGATTCTGGGGAAGTAGCGCGCAGACGCGAAATCCCGAAGCTCCATCCCAAGGACGGAAGCGAAGGGCTCGCGAATGACGTGAGCTGTCGTGGCGCCGGCCTGCCCTCATCGACGTGCGCGTCGCGTGAAACGGCCGACCCGCGGAGACGGCGGCGCCGGCGCATGCCCGGCCTCCCGGAATCGAGCGGTCGCAGCGGACGACATGGCTCGTCGGTCAGCGTGACCGTTCGGGATTCGGCGGTTGGGACTTGGAATGGGATTCGGGCCTGGAGGTTCGGGACGTGACGCTGTCAGGATCCGCCCTCGGCACCGCGACCGCCGCCTGAAGCGGGCGGTCGCGGGGATCGCCTGGGTAGAAGACCCGCTCGAGGAACAGGCCGGAGGCGGGTGCCGTCAGTCGCGCGGGCAGGTCGCTGGCGCCGTCCAGCAGCGCCGCGGCCTCGGCTTCTCCAAGCCGGCCGCGGCCCACCTCGACGAGCACGCCGACGAGCCGCCTGACCATCTTCCAGAGGAAGTGTGAACCCTCGACATGGACGACGAGCAGGTCGCCGTCCTCGTGCAGGTCCATCGTCTCCAGGTGGACCTCGGTCGAGGCGTCCTCCGGGTCGGCATCGGAGAACGCGCGGAAGTCGTGGAAGCCCACGAACGCCGCGGCCGTGCGGCGCATCGCGCCCGGATCCAGCTCGTCACGGACCCACCAGACGAACGGCTTGGCGAACGCGGTCCGCCGCCGGGCGATCTGGTAGACGTAGCTGCGCGCGACGGCGTCGTGGCGGGCGTGAAAGCGGCGGGGGACACGCTCGATGCTGAGAATGACGATGTCCGAGGGAAGGGCGTCGTTGACTCGCCGCCGCACGGTCTCGGGAGGCAACGTGGTGGCGAGGTCCAGGTGCGCCACCTGCGCCAGCGCGTGGACGCCGGCATCGGTGCGCCCGGCGCCGTACAGCTCGAAGTCGCGGATACCCGTGGCTTCGACGACGGCGCGCGTCATCTCGCCGGCCACGGTCCGCGCGTTCTTCTGGATCTGCCAGCCGCGATACCGCGTGCCGGCGTACTCAATCGCGAGCTTCAGCCGCATGCATGCGCTGGATCGCGTCGCCGAGCGCCCTGATCTCCTCGCCGTAGGTGGCCCAGTCGCCCGCGCGCTGCGCGGCGATCGCGCGGTCGTAGCGGCGCTGCGCCTCGCCAGCCAGCCCCACCAGCGAAGCCGGCGTGGCGTCCGCCGCCGGACCGGGCGCGGGCACGGCGGACGTCAGGGACACCGCGGGAGCCTCGATCGGTGCCCCGTTCTCCCCACCGAAAATCCGCTGGATGGCCGAGTCGAGCGAGTCTTCCATGACGATGGCGTTGCCGTAGGCGACGACGACCCGCCGGAGCTCGGGGATGCGGCCGCCCTCGCCGCGCAGGTACAGCGGGCGCACGTAGATGAGCGATTCCTCGATCGGAATGACCATCAGCGTGCCCCAGATCACCTGCGAACCCTGCTGGTTCCAGAGCGTGATCTGCGGCGCGATCTCCTGGTCCTGGTTCATCCGGGCCACGACTTGCCTGGGCCCGAAAACGACCTTCTGCTTCGGGAACTGGAAGACGCGCAGTGTGCCGTAGTGCTCGCCGTCGCTGCGCGCGACGAGCCAGGCGGCCAGGTTGTCCTTGGCGCGGGGCGTGAACGGCAGCATCTGGATGAACTCCGGCTCCGCTTCACCCGGCAGCCGCATGATCGTGTAGTACGGCTGCATCGGCCGCGCCTCGCGTCCGTCCTCGACCGACGGAATCTCCCACTGGTCCTCGCGGTTGTAGAAGACCGCCGGCTGCGTCATGTGGTACGTCGCGTAGACGGAGGACTGGAGGGCGAAGAGATCTTCGGGGTAGCGGACGTGCTCGCGGAGCGACGCGGGCATGTCCGCGAGCGGACGCAGCAGGCCGGGGAACGCCCGTGCGTAGGCGGCCGCGATCGGGTCGCGGTTGTCGGCCAGGTAGAGCGTGGTGGTGCCGTCGTAGGCGTCCATCACGATCTTCACGGAGTTGCGGATGTAGTTGATCCCCCGGACGCCCGGCGTGGCGTAGGGATAGCGATCCGTCACCGTGTAGGCGTCGAGCATCCAGGACAGCCGGCCGTCGGCCAGCACCAGGTACGGATCCGCGTCGAAGAGGAGGAACGGCGCGATCAGGCGCGCCCGCTCCCGCACGTTCCGGTGGAAGATGATCCGGCTCTCGTCGGTGATGTCGTTGCTGAGCAGGATCTGGTACGAACCGAAACGCAGCGCGAAGAGCGCCTTGCGCCAGAGCGCGTTGATCGGCACGCCGCCCGTGCCGTCGTACTGCGTGAAGACGTTGTCGTCCCCCTTCGGGTAGTCGAACTCGCGGGTGTTGGTCCTCACGATGACGTAGTCGTTCGACAGCTCGCCGAAGTAGATGCTCGGCTGGTCGACGGTGAGCCCCTTCGATGTCTCGGGCGGCAGGTTGCCGACGAAGAGCACCGGCAGGCCCTGCGACGTGACCTCGTTGACGGGACCGAGTGTCAGCCCGTAACCGTGCGTGAACGTCAACCGCTCGTTCACCCACGTGCGATTGGGCAGGGACGAGGAGTTCAGCTCGCGGGCCGACAACATGACCTGCCGGAGCTCGCCGTCGATCCGGTACCGATCGTTGTCCACCGAGACGAAGTCGTAGTAGGTGCGGATCTCCTGCATCTGGCCGAACGTGTCGAGCAGCGGCTGGTGATCCCACAGCCTCACGTTGTCGAGCGTGGCGCCGTTGGCCGCGATCTGCTCGACGCTGAGCTCCGCGTCGCCGGAGAGGTCGCTGGTTTCGACCGTGTCGAGCGCGAACGCGCGCCGCGTGGCGTCGATGTTGTGGCGGATGAACGGCGTTTCACGCGCCTGCTCGTTGGGCGCGACGACGAAGCGCTGGAGGGCTGTGCCGTACAGCTCGCCCCCGACCGAGGTGACCAGGAAGAGCATCACCCCCGCCGGGATGGGCCAGGCCCGCCGCGAGTACGCCTGCACGACGGCGAGCGCGGCGGCAGCCAGCGAGACGCCGATCAGCAGGGTTGCGGCGGGCATGCGGCCGTTGATGTCCGCGTAGGCGGGCCCGTAGATGAGCCCGGCCGAGCCCAGCAGGTACCCGGCGCGACGGAGCCAGGCGCCCAGGGCCAGCAGCAGGAAGAACGCGGCGGCCAGCAGGGACAGGTGCCGGCGGGGCGCGGCCGCCACGGCGAGGCGAGCCGGAAGCCCGGTCGTGAGATGGCCCGACAGGAGGTACAGCGCGGCGGCGCCCAGGGCCGCCAGGACGACCAGAATCTGGCCGATCGTCTGCGTCAGCTCGAGCAGCGGCAGCGCGAACACGTAGAACCCGAGGTCGAGTCCCAGCACGGGATCGACCTCGCCGAACGGCCCGGCG